>Ga0105106_10004144_pt1 | contig 10343 bp, 4 predicted proteins | sample PPLLaktember2015_5_FD_79109 | JGI IMG/M metagenome (GOLD analysis project Ga0105106, IMG submission 79109) | Freshwater sediment microbial communities from Prairie Pothole Lake near Jamestown, North Dakota, USA - PPLs Lake P8 Core (1) Depth... | ecosystem: Environmental > Aquatic > Freshwater >... | reverse complement strand
GACTCTTAAGGAACCGTGGATAGCTTTCAAAGTTCTGGCAGCCGGGGCAATCAAACCTGAAACAGGGTTAAGATACGCTTACAACAATGGTGCTGATTTTGTCTGCCTCGGAATGTATGATTTCCAGATTGTTGATGATGTGAATATCGCTCTAGAAGCACTGTCCCAGTCCGGAGTACGCCGCCGGCCATGGATGGCTTAGGTAACGATCAGAAGGTTAGATTACTTTATAATTTTAAATTCCCTGAAGACATGAATTCAAAGATCACATGTTTCAATTTATCATTTCTATTCCTCGTTGCTCTCGGTTCGTGCCGGGAGAAGGCCCCGTCTGTTAAATATAATTTTGACTCACTGAATGACAGAACCTGGATAGGCGAGGACTTTTGGGCAGTGCCTCTTGAAGACTGGAGAGTCAGCGATGGACGGATAGAATTCACTGGTAAAGGACAACAGGCTACCTGCACAGTGTTGCCCTATACTTTGACTACTGGTGAAAACCCCTTCATGATCAGGTTTGAAATGGGATTAACTGAAAAAGGACTTAATGATGGTGCGGCAGGCATGATCATAGGTGCTGAAGCGCTTGAGGAGAAAGATCATAGAACGGCAGTTTTCTTCGGGAAAGGAATCAATGTAGGAGTCAACACAGAAGGATATGCTTTTATCGGGCAATATTCAAAGGAGATCCCTGATGATTTTGACTGGACTCATTTTAAGATTCATCTGAGCGGCAATAAGTCTAAGGATGGGTACATCATAAACTTGAAAGTGCTGGACATCAGCGGCAATCAGGTTGCAGATTTAACAGCTACTCCCGAGAAGCAGGTTTCGGGGATTGTACAGATTGCAAATAATTTAAGAAGCTCAAAATCAGAGGATAACGGACCTCAGTTCTGGTACGATAACCTTGAAATGGAAGGTGCCGGATTATCTTACAATACTGAGAAGAGATTCGGTCCCGTGCTCTGGACAATGCACACCCTGAGCAGGAACATTCTGAAACTTACAGCTCAGATGCCTCCGGTCGGGGCTAATGATAACAAGATGGTCGAGATGCAGGTCAAAAACGGGGATGAATGGATAATAGTCGGCAAATACATGATGAATCCCGACTCACGAACAGTGACATTCCGGGTGGAAGGATGGGATTCATCCCAGGAGAGGGAGTACCGTGTCCTGTATGCGTACAGGGATGTCTTCGGAGATTCTCAGATCCATGAATATTATGGAAAAATAAGGAAGGAACCGGCAGGCAGACCTTTGAAAATGGCTTCAATGACGTGCCAGCACCATTCCGGATTTCCCTATACCCCTGTGGTCAGAAACCTCAAACTTAAGGATCCTGATTTGCTCTATTTTTCAGGAGATCAGATCTATGAGCAAAACGGAGGATATCCGATAAAAAGAGAACCCGAAGATGTGGCTATCCTTAACTACCTCGGAAAATGGTATATGTTTGGATGGGCTTTCGGTGATGTAATGCGCGATATTCCGACTATCTGCACTCCTGATGACCACGATGTTTTCCAGGGTAACCTGTGGGGCGGACAGGGTGTTCCAAAGCCGAAAGAACTGGCAAATACAGATGATAATGAAGGCTTTACTCAGACAGTTAAATTTGTCAATGTTGTAAACACTACCCAATGTGCTCATTTGCCCGATCCATATGATCCTTCCCCTATCGAACAGGGTATGATAGTCTGGTACACAAGCCTGAATTATGGAAGAATCAGTTTTGCAATTATCAGCGACAGGATCTTTAAATCTGGCCCGAACCTGGTGTCAAAATGGGAAGGACGCAAGGACCATTTAAAAGAGCCTCTTAAAGATCCTTTATCATTGGAAAAACCAGGATTGGAATTTCTTGGAAAGAGGCAGGAATTATTTCTGGAAAACTGGATCCGGGATTGGAAAGATGTGGAGATGAAGGTATTACTGTCCCAGACACTCTTTACCAATGTTGCGACACATCACGGACAATTCGATTATTATCTTTTGGGCGATATGGACTCGGGTGGCTGGCCAAAAAGCGGACGTGACAAAGCAATTGGGATAATGCGGAAAGGATTCGTTTTTCATATTTCAGGTGACCAGCATGTGCCCTCATTAATTAAATACGGACTTACTGATTACAGAGATGCGGGATGGAGTTTTGTTCCGCCTGCAATTGCTGTAGGATACTCCAGATGGTTTCGTCCGGATGAATTGAAAATTCCCGTAAAGAACAGACCCGGGCATGGCTTACCCAATACAGGGGAATATAAAGACGGATTCGGTAATCTTAATTACGTTTACGCGATTGGCAATCCGGGCGATTTTGCCGGTCTTCAGAACCGTTATGAAATGCAAAATAAAAAATCCGGAGGAGTGGGATTTGTAACATTTAACAATGAGACCCGGGATATAACAATTGAAGCATGGCATTTTCTGAGTGACGTGCTGAATCCCGGAAATGAAAGTCAGTTTCCAGGCTTTCCGCTGACTATCAACCAGATGGATAATTACGGCCGCAAGCCTGTTGCATGGCTGCCTGCCCTCAAAATAAAAGGAGACCCGGACCCTGTGGTTGAAATCATCAATCAGAAATCCGGTGACCTTGAATATATTATAAGGATAAACGGAAATGAATTTGTGCCAAAAGTATTTAGTAAGGATAAATTCAAAATAAGAGTGGGTTATCCCGAAAAGGATCTTTATAAGGAGATAACGGATATAGATCCGGTGATGGACGAAGGTGGTTCGGAACTGGCAGTTGAGTTTAACTGATCATATAGCTCTGCCTGACGATGAAAAAAATAAACCTGATATTTCTTCTGCCTCTGGTTATTGGTTTTATAACGTGCAACCGTAATGTGGAGGATGATCTTTTCAGTGGATTTAAAGATCCGCCTGCAGAAGCCCGCCCTTTTGTCCGTTGGTGGTGGAACGGAAACCGGATAACAGAGGAAGAGATTAAAAGAGAACTCAGTGTTTTACATGATGCAGGGGTCGGTGGAGTGGAGATAAATCCTATTTCCATACCGGAACAGGCTGACACTACCGGCACAGAATCACTTACCTGGCTCAGTCCCGAATGGAACAGGCTTCTGGTCCTGGCATCTGAAGTGGCAAATGAAAAAAGGATGGTAACTGACCTGATTGTCGGTTCAGGATGGCCTTTCGGAGGAGAGTTCCTTAAGGAGGATGAAACAGTCCAGAGGATTATCACCAACAGCATCAGTTGCAAAGGAGGTGAGCAGATGAAGGAGGACGCTGAAAGCCTCCTGAAAAAAGCGCTTGCAGTTCAGAGCAGACCGCAGGAAGGTGAAGCCTTAAGCAATAAGATTTTTTTTATTTACCTGTTGCCTGAATCAGTCAAAAGCACTTCTGAAATTATAGACCTTTCCGGTACAATAAAAGATAACGATGAATTTTATTACAGGATCCCTGATGGAAAGTTCAGCCTGGTTTACGGGATTCTTCAGAAAGGTCACAGGCATGTGCAGAATGGAGCTCCGGGCGCTGCAGGACCTGTAATGGATCATTACAGGCGTAACGTAACACTGGCATACCTTAACCGGCTGAAAAAGATTAGTGAAGATACCGGAATACCTCTCAGGAAGCTTATCAGAGCACTCTTTTGCGACAGCATCGAGCTGGCAGGTGCCAACTGGTCAGATGGATTTGAGGATATCTTCTACGAAACATACGGTTACAGACTTGAACCATATTTCCCATTCGTTTTTTATGAATCCTACAGGGGATACACTCAGGAAGAATTCAGCGAATCCGTTACCGATGAGTTGAAAAGAGTCAGATACGATTACAACAAGCTGCTGGTAAGGGTATTTCTGGATAATTTTACTATTGCATTTCAGGACTTTTGCACAGAAAACGGTCTCAAATGCCGTTACCAGGCATACGGCACACCATTCCTTATGGGTATGATGGAGGGGAACATGATACCCGATATTCCGGAAAGCAATAACTGGATATATTCCGTCAACATGGAAACTGAAGAGTGGATTTGGAACCAGGACCACGGCTATATGATATGGAATATGTATGCTGCCTCAGGAGGACATCTGAAAGGTAGAAAAATAATAAGCTGCGAAGCAATGACCAATACAAGAGGTGTATTTAAAGCCTCCCTGGAAGAGATCAAGCGTCATGACGACATGAATTTCATTACAGGTATAAACCATTCCGTTTTGCACGGATATAACTACTCGCCTGCAATGGCAGGATTTCCAGGATGGGTCAGGTTTGGTTCTTATTTCAATGAGCACAACACATGGTGGCCTTATTTTTCAAAATGGGTTGATTACAATGCAAGGCTTTCCTATATATTTCAGCAATCACAACCTGTAAAAAATATCGCTATTATGGGTCCGACTGGCGACATATGGAGCGAAAAGGGTTTGACCAGGGTTCCCTTTCACAAGGAGCCATGGTATTGTTACCGGTTATGGGAATCGGTCAGCCAGGCAGGCAGTTCATGCGATTATATTGATGAAAAAATTGTTGCGGACGGACAAAAGGAAAAAGGTCTGCTTAAGTATGGACCCATGTCCTACCAGGCTGTTATTCTTTGTAGTGTCAGATCCGTTGAACCGGGCACAGCGCTTGCCCTGACTGATTTTGTCAAAAACGGAGGACGACTGGTTGCAATTGACGGATTCCCTCATCGCTCACTTTCATTTAATAATGCCTCGGAAAATGATGAAACCGTAAAGGAACTTTTCTCCGAAATCGCTGAGAAATACCCTGACAGAGCCATCAGTATAAAGAGTCCGGACTCGCCCGATACATTGCTTCCATGGACAATTGACCTGTTAAACATGATGAAAATTCAACCGGATATAGTAATCAAAAATCCTGATAAGAACATTTTCCAGATTAAACAAAAGTATGGTGAAAGGGATATTTACTTCCTTGTCAATTCCAACCGATCAAAAACTATAACATTTGAAGCACTCTTTCCGGGAGACGGTAGATCTACTCCGTGGATCTGGAATCCTGAAGACGGGACAAGGAAAGTGTTCCCTTATGAAAAGGCTGAAAATGAACTGACAATTGAATTGCAGCCTTTGCAATCCCTGCTTCTTGTGTTTGATCCCGATCTGAGAGGAAATCCCGGAGATACGGTCAAAAAATCCCTGGATTCGACCCTGTTGACTGTTGAGGGTCCCTGGCAGGTCGGGTTTCAGCATGCTGACGGACGAAATTTTGAACGCAATTTCGAAAAACTGAAAGAATTTGGCACTTCAGATGACACTGATCTGAATACATTCGCCGGAACTGTATACTATAAGACAACCTTTAACTCGGATGGCACCGGAACATGGCTGACAATTGATAAAGTCAACAAAGGTGTGACTGAGGTGTATTTAAATGGGAAACATGCAGGCATCAACTGGTACGGCAAGCCGCAATTTTGCATCGACAGCCTGTTGCTTAAAGGTGAAAACCGGCTTGAGATCAAGTACACTTCCGTATTGAGCAATTATGTAAGAAGCCTGAAAGAGAATCCGACAGCTGTCAGATGGACAGCAGGATATGAAAAAATAGCATCAGGTCTTGAAGGTGACGTGATAATAACCAGATAATTAATGTATTAGAATTATGCGATCAACTTTTATTCTGACTTTTTGCCTGGCAGCATCCATATTACCCCTGAATGCAAGAATAATCCCGACAAATCTGATTTGTGAGTACCTTAAGAATCCTGATGTAATTGATATTACTAATCCGCGTCTTTCCTGGGTTAATACTCCGGAAGACCTTGAAAGGGGACAGGTACAGGCGGCATATCAGATCAGGGTTGCCGGGTCAAAGGAACTGCTGCTCCGTGGCAGAGCCAATCTGTGGAACACCAGGAAAGTCAGGTCAGGTGAGTCTTTAAATATCAGGTATAACGGAAAAACTCTGTCATCCCGTCAGGATTGCTGGTGGCAGGTTAGAGTCTGGGACAAGCATAAAAAAGTATCTGAGTGGAGTGAGCCTGCTTACTGGTCAATGGGACTTCTCGATCCGGCCGAATGGAAAGCAAAATGGATAGGCGCTCCCTGGCAGGGCGAAGAACCAATACCCGACAGGGAAAGACCTCTCACCGCTTCACGCGCAAAAGCAGGGCAGACAATCACTGATATAAATGCCTTGAAAAACTCGCTTTCTGCTCCCCTTATCCGAAAAACATTCCTTGTAAGAAAAGGACTTGTAAAAGCAAGGGCATTTGTGACAGGGCTGGGGTATTTCGAATTATACCTGAATGGTACGAAAGTAGGTAATGATGTGCTTGTTCCGAATCAGACCAATTATGGCAAGAGACCAGGATTGATGAATAATCCCATACCGCTACCTGATGATTTTAAGGAATACAGGGTAATGTACCTTGCCTACGATCTGAAGGATCTGTTAATGGAGGGTGAGAATGCAGTAGGTGCCATTGTGGGCAATGGGTTTTATAATGCTCCCATTAATTGGACTGAATCCTATGGAACACCGCGATTCATAGGTCAGATATACCTGACTTATGCTGACGGGACTGAAGAGGTTATTGTTAGCGATGAATCCTGGAAAGCTTCAAGAAGTCCGATAGTCATGGATCTTATATTTGACGGTGAGCATTATGATGCGCGTCTTGAACAGCCGGGTTGGTGCAACACAGGATTTGATGATTCCCGGTGGGAAAATGCTGTATTAAGGAAAGCCCCTGAGGGCAAAATGAAAGCCCACATGGCTTACCCTGACCGGGTAATGGAAAAACTTGACCCTGGCACTGTTGAGAACCTGGGCAACGGACATTTCAGGATTGATTTCGGGGAGGAGATCTCAGGATGGATCCACCTGGATAATATTGTTGGCAAAGCCGGCCAGAAAATTGAAATTAAGTATCTGCATCAGACCCCTGTAGGGGACAACTCATACACTCTCAGAGGAGACGGGCGGGAGTCGTATCATGCCCGTTTTACCTGGTTTGTATTCAGAAAGATTGAAATTACCGGTTGGCCTGTGGAGTATTTACAACCCGGACAGATCACCGCCGAGGCAGTTTACACAATGACTGAGACAACCGGCAAATTTGAATGTTCCAATGAACTGCTTAACAAAATAAACAGGATCTGGTGGAGAAGCCAGACAGACAACATGCACGGGGGTATTGCCAGTGACTGCCCGAACCGAGAACGATCTCCCTACACCGGCGATGGCCAGGTTGCCTGTGTGACTGTAATGCACAATTTCGATGCCAGGGCATTTTATAACAAGTGGATCCACGATATCATCGGAGCATGTAATGAGGAATCGGGTTATGTGCCTAACGGTGCTCCATGGCAGCCCGGGTGCGGTGGGGGTGTAGCATGGGGTGCTGCAATAAGCATAATGCCCTGGGAATTTTACCTGCACTATGGCGACGCCGATATCCTGAAAGAGAGTTATGAAGGGATGAAAGGATATGTGAGATATATGCTTACATGGACCGATAATGATGGTATAATGTTATCCCGGGCTCTGGGTCCTGATGGAAAACCCAACAGGTGGATGAACCTTGGTGACTGGTCGCTTCCATTTGAAGCGCCTCCTGATGAAATGGTACATACATTCTATCTCTGGCGTTGTTCGGACATAACATCCAAAGTCGCCTCCATACTGGGATACAGCGAAGAGGCTGAAAAGTATTCTGCAATAACAAAAAGGACAAGGGATGCTTTCATGGAACGATTCTATGATGAAAAAAATGGTACCTACGGGAAATATGGCGGTAATATTTTTGCCCTGAAAATAGGTGTCCCGGAGGATCGGAAAGCCAAAGTTATTGCTGCTTTAAAGGCTGATATTCAGGCTAATGACGGGCATCTTGATACAGGTATTTTCGGAACTCAGTTCTTTTTTGAGGTACTGGCTGAGAACGGATTAAATGACATGGCATTTGCAGCAATGAATAAAAAAACAATGCCTTCTTATGGTTACTGGCTGGAGCAGGGTGCAACAACCTCATGGGAAGATTGGGATCGTCCGGGTTCGGGAAATCACCCGATGTTCGGCGGGGGACTGGTATGGCTTTACAGGAAGCTGGCAGGGATGGATACCGACCCTGAGGATCCCGGCTACAGGCATGTTATTTTTCGGCCACAGCCCGCAAGTTTTATAACACGGGCATCCTACTCAAATCTGACGCCTTACGGACAATGCAAAATAAGCTGGAGAAAAGAAAATAACAGGTTTGCCATGGAGATAGAGGTTCCGGTTGGATGCAGGGCTACAGTGTATGTTCCGGCAGAAGAACAGAAAAATGTGATGGAGATCGGGCATTCTTTCGAAGAACAGCCCGGTGTATCTTTTATCAGGATGGCTGATGGATATGCTGTATTTAATACCGGATCGGGCATATATGTATTTGAAAGTGATAATATTAAATAATTATAGGTAGGATAATATAGCAATGGTAGAAAAAACTTTCTTTTATCAATTGATCAGAAGATCCTTTTTAGTTCTCCTGACTTCCATGTTTATCTGTCCAGCATCCGGCCAGATAAAATGGGAACATATATCAAGTAAAACCGGAGCAATAGAAGTTCCGAATCCCGGGAAACAACAAACTTCAGCCGCAGTTGGTGACTTCGACAATGACGGGATCAACGATTTTTGTATCTCCGAACGGACCACAGCTCCCGGAATGGTCTGGTACAGACGATCATCAACCGGATGGAAAAGATACATTGTTGAACCATCCGTGTGCTATATTGAAGCCGGCACCCATGCTTTCGATGTAGATAATGACGGCGATCAGGACATCATTGCAGGTGGTGAAGGTAAAACCAATCAGGTATGGTGGTGGGAAAACCCGTTGCCGGATTTCAGTAAACCTGCATGGACAAGACATTTGATAAGAAATACCGGTGGAAACAAGATCCATGACCAGTTGGTTGGTGATTTTGATGGTGATTTCAAGCCGGATCTTATCTTCTGGGCACAGGGTGATCAGACGCTCTATTTTACCCGTATCCCTCAGGATCCTGCCGTTCAGGAGAACTGGAAACTGATTCCGGTCTATAAATACTACTCCGACGGCCAGATGGAACAACATGGTACCTACCCTGCATTCAGAAGGACCAACGAACATGAAGGTCTTGCAAAAGCTGATATTGACGGTGACGGCATCCAGGATATTATAGGCGGAGGCAGCTGGTTCAAATATCTGGGTAATGATAGTTCTCTTATAATGTCGTGGATGGGGCTTATACTTTCAGCCGGTCAGCAGCAGGACAGCTTGTAGCCGGGGGAAGACCGGAAATAGTGCTGGTTGTTGGTGACGGAAGGGCTCCGTTGTATATGTATGAATTCCGGAAGAATACCTGGATAAAAAAAGAAATTGTGCCAAAGGTTAGCAATGGCCATTCCCTGTCAGTTGTCGATTTTGACAACGATGGGAACCTGGATATCTGGTATGCTGAGATGACCCTGGGTGGGAATACAATGGCTGTGAACAGGCTTCTGTTTGGCGATGGAAAAGGGAATTTCCCTCGTGATATGATCATTTCAGAAGGTATTGACCTGCACGATTCAGAGATTATCGACCTTGATGGCGATGGGGATCTGGACATTCTGGGGAAACCGTATGATGGTGATGCCCCGAGGTTAGATATTTGGCTTCAAAAATGAGATCTATGAAAAAAATACATTTATTATTCGTTCTGGCAATCATTGTATTTTGCATACCAGGTTGTAAAAAAGAATCTTCAGGTCCATATTTTGGGAACGGTTTCCATAACGGCTGGGCTGACCAGAATTCGGCAATGATCTGGACAAGACTTACCAGAACGCCTGACCTGAACCGGTCGGGACCTGAATTCCTTATACCATCGGCAACTGAACACCGCAGGCTGGATAAAATGGCAAATGCAGATTCAATTTTTAATGCCCAGATCCCCGGAGGGTATACCCTTGATCAGATGGAAGGTGCATGTCCGGGAATGTCCGGAGAGGTAAAGCTTGCATACTATCCATTGAAAGATCCGGATAACAGAATTGAAACAGAATGGTCATCAGTCAATGCAGAAAAGAACTTTACGTACCAGTGGAGGCTGACCGGGTTGAGTTCCGATACAAAATACGTCGTTGAAATAGAATCAAGAAAACCTGGAAGATCAGAGGTTTCCGATAAAATTTCCGGCTCATTCCGGACTCCTCCTGATCCCGGGATGACGAGGGATCTGAATTTTTTCATAGTTACCTGTCACGACTATCCCCGAAGGGATGATTCAATTAACGGGCATAAGATTTACAAGATGATGCAGCAGGGCTTTCCTGATTTCCTTGTTCATACAGGTGATGTTGAATATTATGATAAAGCAGCCCCT
>Ga0105106_10004142_pt1 | contig 10345 bp, 10 predicted proteins | sample PPLLaktember2015_5_FD_79109 | JGI IMG/M metagenome (GOLD analysis project Ga0105106, IMG submission 79109) | Freshwater sediment microbial communities from Prairie Pothole Lake near Jamestown, North Dakota, USA - PPLs Lake P8 Core (1) Depth... | ecosystem: Environmental > Aquatic > Freshwater >... | reverse complement strand
GCCGACGCCGGGATCGCCCGCGACGAGTTCGAGGCGGCGCTCCCGGAGCTGGCGGACGTCGCCTTCGAGGATCCGAGCCTGCGCACCAACCCGCGCATGCCGCTCGTGCGCGAGCTCGCCTCGCTGCTCGAGGCGGCCTGGCGCGGGCGCTGAGTCCGCGCCCGAGCTGCGCGCGAAGGGGCTCGGGCGATGCGCTGCGTCGCCGCGACCGGCCGCCTACGGCTGGGTGAGCGAGCGGCGCCGGGCTGCGAGTGCCGCGAGACCGATGCCCAGCAGCGCGACGGTTCCCGGCTCCGGCACCAGTGCGAGGCGTGCGCGGATCTCGCCGCCCCCGAAGGTGCTCGTATGGATGTTGAGATACCCGCGATCGCTCTGGATCCCCGTCAGGAGCGCGTTGAACGCGCTGGCCGTGGTGCCGCCGTTGTTCGTCACGTAGGTCGCGTTCCAGCTTCCCGCCAGATTCATGTCGAAGGTCTGGTCGTAGCTTCCGCTCGTCACGCCGAGCGGGAAGCCCGAGAAGCTCGGCACCTGCGACGCGACGCCGGCGGTCCCGACGCCCGGGCTCGCCGTGCAGCAGTGGATGTGCGACGCCGTCGTATTGCCGCTCGTGCCGGAGAAGGTCGCCTCGACCCGCATCGTCAAGAGGGTGGTGTCGAAGGTGACGGTCGCGGAGCCGGTACCCGTGGCCCCTGGTCCGCCTTCGGGCAGGAACGGGGCCGCGAAGACGATCGTCGCAGCAACGGCGGGCGCAGCCGTGAGTCCGAGCGCGAGGAGCCCGGCTGCGAGCAATGAGACCCCGAATCGATGCATGGATGGACCCTCCTCTTCGCCGTGAGACACTTTGCATCAATCGCGCCATCTACGAAGCGCTCGTGTTTCCGCGGAGTTGTGTCTGAATGCCCCTGATCCGGTGGAACGAGGCTTCCATTCCGGAGGAACGCGATTTCCCCGGGCGCCGCGCTTCGCTGCCGACGACGGGCCCACGTCGGCGCCGCGTTCGAGCCTGGCGCGGTGCGTGCGCGTGTAAGCCTCACCATGCCCGGGCGCCGCCGCCATAGCGAGCGTCGGAGTCCCCAGCTCACGACGCCGGCGCCATTGCGTGGCAGACTTCCCCGGCACGGCGCACCCATGACGAAGCACTCACCCAGTCACATCGACGACCTGCGCGGCGCGAGCCGGCTCGCGGTCGAGGCCACGCGCGGAATCGTCGCGCTGGTGGAGAGGATGCACGTCACGATCGTGAGCGGGCCCGCGCTCCTCGGTCGGCCGCTCGCGACGCCCGCACGGATTGCCACCGGCGCGGTGTACGGGTCGATCCAGGCCGTCACGCGGCTCGTCGGCACGAGCCTCGACGTCGCGCTCGCGCAGCTCGCACCGCTGGTGAAGGCGAGCGCACGTGGCCCCCAGCGCGACGCGGTGCTGGCTGTCGTGAACGGCGTGCTCGGCGACTACCTGCACGAGACCGCGAACCCGCTCGCGATCCAGATGCAGCTTCGACACGCCGGCGCCCCGCTCGACCTGGCGCCGGACGCGCTTCGCACCGCGATACCATCAGCGACCGCCAAGGTCGTCGTCCTGATCCACGGCTCGTGCATGACCGATTCACAGCTCCGACGCGCCGGCCACGACCACGGCGCGGCGCTCGCGCGCGATCTCGGCTACACGCCGCTCTACCTTCGTTACAACAGCGGCCTTCACATCTCGACGAACGGCCACGCGTTCGCGGCGATGCTCGAGGAGCTCGTCGCATCGTGGCCGGTCGCCGTCGAAGAGCTCGTGCTCGTGGGGCACAGCATGGGTGGCCTCGTGGCCCGCAGCGCCTGCCTCGTCGCGGGTGCTCACGGGCACACGTGGCAGAACCGGCTGCGCGCGCTGGTCACCCTCGGCTCGCCGCACCACGGCGCCCCGCTCGAGCGCGGCGGGAACCGGTTCGAACGCTTCCTCGGTCGCAGCCCGTACACGGCGCCGCTCGGTGCGCTCGGCCGGATCCGCAGCGCCGGTGTCACCGACCTCCGGTTCGGCAACGTGCTCGACGAGCACTGGCACGGACGCGACCGGTTCGCGCACAGCTCCGACACACGCTTGCCGTGCGACCTGCCCGATGGCGTCCGGTGCTTCGCGATCGCGGGAACGCTCTCGACGCGGGCCGCCCCTCGACTCCGCGGCGACGGCCTGGTCCCGGTCGAGAGCGCGCTCGGCATCCACACACGTCCCGAGCACTGCCTCGCGTTCCCCGAGAGCCAGCGGTGGATCGCGCTCGGGACCGGTCACTTCGACCTGCTCTCTTCGCCGGCGGTCTACGCGACGATCCGCGGCTGGCTCGCCAGCTGATCGGGCGGGAGAGGCAGCGTGCTCACCCTCCCGTTATCGTCACGATCGCGGGCTGAACGAACGGGAGAGCATGCACATCACCGACGGCACCGACCTGCTCGATCCGCAGCGCTACGCGACGAAGGGCTATCCGCACGAGATCTGGAGCCGGCTGCGGCGCGAATCGCCCCTGCACTGGTGCGACCCTGCCGAGCTCGTGCCGTTCTGGGCGGTGACGAAGCACGCGCACATCGTCGAGATCTCGAAGCAGCCGGAGATCTTCGAGAGCGGCAAGGGCATCGTGCCCGCGACGAAGGAGGTCGCGGCGCGCATCGCGCGCGGTGAGCGCGGCCCGTTCGACATGATGCAGACGATCATCACCATGGACCCGCCCAAGCACCGCAAGTACCGCAAGGTGGCGAGCCCGTACTTCGCGCCGCACGCGATGAACCGCATCGACGAGGTCGTGCAGGCCAGCGCGCGGCGCCTCGTGAACAAGCTCTACGACGCGCAGACCAACGGCGAGGGCCGCTGCGACTTCGTCACCGAGATCGCGGTGCCGCACCCGCTGCGGATCCTGTGCTCGATCCTGGGCGTGCCCGAGGCCGACGAGCCGGTGATCCTGCGCCTGACGCAGCAGCTCTTCGCCGCGGACGATCCGGAGTTCAAGCGCGCGGAGGCGGACCGCGACGAGGCGTTCCGCGCGCTCGGCATCGAGTTCCTGCAGTACTTCATGAAGATCATCAGCGACCGGCGCTCGAGCGCGCGCCCCGACCTCGCCGGGCTGCTCGCGACCGCGCAGGTCGACGGCGCGCCGATGGGGGACATCGAGACGCTCGGCTACTACCTGATCGTCTTCACCGCCGGACACGACACCACGCGCAACAGCCTCGCCGGCGGCATGCTCGCGCTGCTCGAGAACCCGGCGGAGCGCGAGAAGCTGCGCCGCGATCCCGCCGGGCGCGTGATCGACGCCGTCGAGGAGATCGTGCGCTGGACGACGCCGGTGAACTACATGATGCGCACGGCGGCGCGCGGCTACGAGCTCGCCGGCGCGAAGATCCGCCCGGGCGATCGGCTGCTGCTCTTCTACGCCTCGGCGAATCGCGACGAGGACGTGTTCGAGGATCCCTTCGCGTTCCGCATCGACCGGCACCCGAACCTGCACCTGGGCTTCGGTACCGGCGAGCACTTCTGCCTGGGCTCGCACCTCGCGCGGCGCTCCCAGCGCGCGCTGTTCAGCGAGCTCGTCGGCCGACTCGAAGAGGTCGAGCTCGACGGCCCGCCGGAGCGCCTGGCCGCGAGCTTCGTCGCGGGCGTGAAGCACCTGCCGATCCGCTACCGCCTGGCGCCGCCGGCCTAGGCGCGGCTCGGGCGTTCTCCTTGCCCCGGGCGCGCGACTACTTCGCGCGCAGCGTGCCCGCTTTGACGTCCACATTGTGGTACGCCTCGACCCACCATCGGCCGGCACGGCGGACGAAGACTTCCATCAGCTGCGTCCTCAGGATGCCGTCCGCGGGCACCGCGATGCCGGGCGGCAGCGTGGTGACGCCGTGGATCTCGTTGTCGATGTCGACGATGGCGACGTCGGGCGTCACGAAGCGAATGCGCCGCACGAGATTCGTCTTCGTCGTGCCTCGGTAGAACGTCGAGAGGATCTCGCTGTGGCGCTTCTCGAACGCGGAGGAGCCGTACATCACCATTCCGAAGAGATTGGTGAAGGAGGCATCCGCCGCGACGTCCTTGGCGTATTGCGCGCCGCTGCCGGCATTCCAGGCGGCGACCTGATCGGCGACGATCCGCCGGATCGCCGCCTCGTCGTCCGCTTCGTCGCCGAAGGCGGGTGTCGGCTGCGTGATGATCAGCGCCAGCAAGACCGAGCGAGCCAGTCGCCGCATGTCGTTCTGCTCCCCGGATTTCGAGTGGACGCCCCGCGGCCGGGCGCGGGTCTCCGACCCCCGTGCTCCACCCTAGCGCGGCGAATGTGGCGGACCCGTCCGACTACGCGGCTTCCCCGCGCGCCGTCTGGCGACGCCGCCCGCGGCGCGCACCGAGCGCAGCGCAGCCGACACCGAGTAGCAGCGCCGTCGTCGGCTCGGGGACGGCGCTGAACCCCACCTCGGCGCTGTTCTGGAGGATGAACTGGTTGCGCGGGCCGCCGAGCGAGAACGTCAGGTCGCCGACCAGCGTCGGCTGGATCAGCGCACCCGGCAGCAAGCTCATCACCGACGCGCCGTGGCCGTAGAGCGGATACGGGTTGCCGAGGCCGGCGGGGTTCGGGATCGGCGGCGCAGGGCCGAACGGGCCCGGGATCGCGACGCTGTTCACGTAGCCCTGCCAGGCGAGGATCGCGTCCTCGCCGGCCAGCACCGGGCTGCCGCCCGGGAAGTACACCACGAGCCCCGAGCCGTCGTCCTGGAACGCCTGCACGACGTCCGCGGCCGTGAAGATGCCGGGGATCATCGTCGCGAAGGTGTGGCTGAAGACGATGTTGAACGAGGCGGGCCCCGGCGCGAGCGGCTGATAGCGGTCGGCGACGAAGTTCGTGAGCACGAGCCGCGGCCCGGTCGGCAGGATCGCGGCCAGTGCGCCGCCCGGGCCCGCGAGGACCACGTCGCCCTTGGCATCGATGCCCGAGCTGGTCGTGAAGCCCTGGAACGGATCGGTGCTGTCGAATCGCACCGCGTCCACGGTGGGATCCAGGTCCCAGAAGCCCTGGTCCGCGATCACCTGCCCGTCCACGTTGACGACGACGGCGCGAGCAGCGGGTGCGATGCCGATCAGGACGACGAGAAGCGCGAGTACACGTGAAGCAGCGTTGGGCATGATCCCCTCCCGCCCGCGGCCGAGCGCAAGTCTCGTGCCCACATCCCGATCCGTGCGAATTCAAGCGCTTGCACGAGCGTCGCGGCGCGGGAAGGAACGGGCTTCCACATTTCGTGCAAGAAAATTTCCTTTCATCGGGAGGCGCGTCCGCCCCCGCACGCGCACGCCTTGTACTCGCTGCCCGAATCTCGAGTCCCCGCACGCCTACTCCGTCTTCGATCCCGGAGAGACGCTCGATGAAGAGTTCTTCGGGGGTGAGGTCCCCCACCTGCGCGACGCCAACGGCATGGCGGTGGCGGACTTCGAGGTGACATCGCTCTCGGGCCCCGACTACCGCGACCGCATCGTGCCGGTGCCGGAGCCCGGCACCGCGCTGCTGGTGCTGACCGGGCTGGCCGCTGGTACGTGCTCGCGCAGGAAGCGAATCTGGTCTTCCAGGATGCGTTCCAGCAAGGGCGGGTGATACACCTCGAAGTGGTTCGCCGGGTAGTGGACGGCGACGCCCTTCGGCGCCGCCGCTGCGACCCGCGTGGCGATCGCCGGATCCATGAGCTCCTCGCGGTCGCTCACGCACACGAGAAGCGGACACTGCACCTGCGAGGCGCGCGACGCCGCGTCGTAGAAGAGCATCTCGACCCCCGCGCCGGCCGCGACGCGGTTGTCGAAGGTCGTCCCCTCCGGCACCACGGAATGCCAGCCCTCGTACGCACCGGGCACGGTCACGAAGGCGCGCTCGCCCGGGCGGCCGACGATCTGCACGTAGCGCCGGGGCAGCCCGAGCGCGGCGCGCAGCAGGTCACAGACCATCGGCAGCGTCAGGCGCGCGAGGCTCCCGATGCCGGAGGCGAGCGCCGGTGAGCGGCCGCGCAGCACCGGGCACTGCACGACCGCGGCCGCGAGCTCGGGATGCTTCGCCGCCGCGACCACGACGTGGCTCGCGCCGAACGACGTTCCCCAGAGCGCGAGCCGCGTGCCGTCGAGGTCCGGGTGCGCGCGCGCGAACGCGAGCGCCGCGTCCACGTCCTCGAGATGGCGCCGCACGCTCATGAGCTGGCGCGGCTCGCCTTCGGACTCGCCGAAGCTCCGGTAGTCGAAGGCGAGGACGGCGAGGCCTGCGCCCGAGAACGCCTGCTCGTACTGCGCGAGCTTCATGTCGTGGGTCGCGCCGCCGCCGTGCACGAGGACGACGGCCGGGTGCGGGCCCGGCCCGAGCGGCAGGGTCAGCCAGGCGGCGCAATGCTCGGGGCCGACCTGCTTCGGGCCGGACGGAAAGCGCAGTCGACGGGCCATGGGGCCTCCTTTTAGGTACATCGTACCTAAATACGGCGGCCCCGGTCAAGCGAGGAGGAGAGATTGGGCCGACCGCCGAAATTCTCGCGGGAGCAGCTGCAAGCAGCGGCGCTGACCCTGGTGGACGCGCACGGGCTCGAGGCCCTGTCGATGCGCTCGCTCGCGAACGCGCTCGGCACGGGTCCGATGACGCTCTACAACCACGTGCAGGACCGCGAAGACCTCGACACGCTGGTGGCGGACGCCGTGATGGCCGAGGCGCGCTGGTCGCCGACACCGCACGCGGACTGGCGCGACGAGGTCGAGGACGTCGCGGCCGCCGGCTGGCGCGCGGTGCGCGCGCATCCCCGTGCGATTCCCTTGATCCTCACGCGGCGCAGCCGCTCGACGGCGGGGCTCGAGGTGGCGGAGGCCCTGCTCGCAGGGCTGGCGCGCAGCGGACGCTCGGGCCATGCGCTGCTCGTCGCGTTTCGCGCCGTCACGGCGTTCGTGTCCGGCATGGCCCAGGCCGAGCTTGCGGGACGGCTGGCCGTCGAGGCGGGCGAGTCGCCGGAGGTGGTGATCGATCGCTTCCGGTCGCTGCCGAGCGACCGCTATCCGCGCCTGATCGAGATCGCGGGCGCCGCGGCGACGAGCGATCCGGAGGTCGAGTTCCGCGAGGGGCTTCGCGCGGTGCTCGCGGGCCTTGCGGCACCGCGCCCTCCGACGCCGCCGCAGCGCGCGAAGAAGCAGGGCCGCGACCTCACGCCTTCGAGGCGCAGATCATGACGACCACGAGCGAGGCGCGCCCGGACCTGCACGTCCGCCCGTTCCGACCCGAGCTCCAAAGCGACGTCCTCGACCTCATCGTGGGCATCCAGCGCGACGAGTTCGACATCGACATCACTGCCGAGCAGCAGCCGGACCTGCACGACATCCCGGCGTTCTACCAGGTGCGCGACGGCAACTTCTGGGTCGCGCTCGCCGACGGGCGGCTGGTCGGCACGATCGCGCTGCTCGACATCGGGAACCACCAGGGCGCGCTGCGCAAGATGTTCGTGCGTCGGGATTCTCGTGGCTCGAAGTCCGGCCCAGCGCAGCGCCTGCTCGACATCCTGCTCGACTGGGCAGGCAGCAGGTCGATGCGGGAGATCTTCCTCGGCACGACCGCGAAGTTCCTGGCCGCCCACCGCTTCTACGAGAAGAACGCGTTCTCGGAGATCGCCAAGTCCGGTCTGCCGCCTGCATTCCCGGCCATGAGCGTCGACACGAAGTTCTATCGTCGCCGCCTCGAGCGATCGGCGACCCCGATCCGGGAACGCGCCGCCCGATGAGCACCGCATGGTGTTCGAGCGGGGCAAGTGGGTCCCACGCGCGCAGGAGATTCGCATGAAGTACTACGCCGTCGCCGAAATCGACGTCACCGACCAGAGCTGGGTGCCGGCCTACGTGCAGAACGTCACGCGCATGGTCGAGCGCCACGGCGGTCGCTATCTCGCGCGCACGCCCAAAGTCGAGAAGATCGAGGGCGAGCGCGCCGTGCCACAGATCTTCCTCCTGATCGAGTGGCCGTCCCGGGAGGCGGCGATGGAGTTCTACGAGAGCCCCGAGTACGCGCCCTACCGGCGCAGCCGGCTCGCGGGCGCACGCAACGAGTTCGTGCTCGTGGCGGGCGAGGACGTGACGGGGCAGACCACGACCTCGCGCTGAAGCGTGCATCGGACGCCAGCTCGAGCCGGGCCCGGCTCGGAGCGCGCGCGCCGAAAGAGGCCCGAAGGATCGAGCGCTCCTGGACGGACGGCGCTTCCGCTTGGTTGCGGCGTCGGATGTCGGGCTCACACCGAAGCGGCTCGCGTGATAGGCTGCGACGCGCTGCAGGGCCTTCCCCGTCCCCATTCGAACATCGCAGGCGCCTGGCAAAACCGGAGAGGAGCAGATCCATGAAATCGACGCGGGCAATCGCCCTCGCGTGCCTCGGCTCACTTGCTTTCGGGGTTGCGAAGGATTCCGTGGCCCAGGGGCAGGCGTCGCCCCCGGAGGCGACCGAGTGGACGAAGACCGCGGAGGACGCCTTCGTCTACGGCTTCCCGATGGTCATGAACTACGCGGTCTTCTACTCGTACTTCGTCGACGAGGCATCGCCCGAGTACAAGGCCCCGATCAATCAGCTCTACAACACCGCTCGCGTGTACACGCCGAAGGACACGGCGGTCGTCACGCCCAACAGCGACACGCCGTACTCGTTCGTTGCCATGGACCTTCGCGCCGAGCCGTTCGTGATCTGCAATCCCGAGATCGAGAAGTCGCGATACTTCTCGGTGCAGCTCGTCGACATGTACACGTTCAACTACGGCTACACCGGGAGCCGCGCCACGGGCAACGGCGCCGCGTGCCACATGGTCGCCGGCCCCGGCTGGAAGGGCGAGAAGCCCGAAGGCATCGCCAAGGTGTTCCGGAGCGAGACGGACTTCTCGCTCGCGATCATCCGCACGCAGCTCTTCGCCCCGACCGACATCGAGAACGTGAAGAAGATCCAGGCCGGCTACCGCGGCGAGACGCTGTCGCAGTTCCTGAAGAAGCCTGCGCCGCCGGCCGCGCCCGCGATCGAATGGCCGAAGATCGACAAGAAGCTGGCCGACGCAGATCCCTACGCCTACCTGAACTTCGTGCTGCAGTTCGCGCCGCCGACGGGACCTGCGGCCGTGGAGGCACCGCTGCGGGCGCGGTTCGCGACGATCGGCGTCGAAGCCGGCAAGCCGTTCGCGGTCGAGAAGCTCACGCCGGAGCAGAAGGCGGGGCTCGAGATGGGCGTGAAGAGCGGGGTCGAGAAGATCAAGCAGAAGGTCGAGGCCCTCGGCAAGGAGGAGAACGGCTGGCGCGTCGCCACCAAGGGCTTCGGCGATCGCCAGATGTACGCCGGCGACTGGACGCTTCGCGCTGCCGCTGCGATGGCCGGGATCTACGGCAACGATGCGGTCGAGGCGCTGTATCCGATGCTCGTCGCCGACAGCGACGGAAAGAAGCCCGACTGCAGCACGAACCGCTACACGCTGACCTTCCCGGCCGGGCAGCTCCCGCCCGCCAACGCGTTCTGGTCCGTGACGATGTACGACGGGAAGACCCAGCTCCTGGTCGCGAACCCGATCGACCGCTACCTGATCAACTCGCCCATGCTGCCGAGCCTGAAGCAGAACCCGGACGGCTCGCTGACGCTCTACCTGCAGAAGGATTCGCCCGGCGCGGACAAGGAGGCGAACTGGCTGCCCGCCCCCGCCGGCCCGATCTACGTCGTGCTGCGCCTCTACTGGCCCAAGTCGCAGGCGCTCGACGGCACGTGGCGGCCGGCGCCCCTGGTGCGACTCGAGTAGGAACAGCAGCTTCGCGTCCCGAGCCTGACGCCAGCCTGGACGCGCGGAAGGATCAGCGCCGGCCGGGCGCCGGAGCCGTGCCCGAGATGCCGTAGAGCGCGTTCCCGCGCACGAACGCGTCCACCCGACGCTTCGCGTTGTCGCGGAGGTTCATGTAGAAGAGGTCGTAGTCGTAGGCGTGGTAGTCCCCGCCGTCGTGTGCCAGGCGGTAGCCCGCGCCCGCAGGCGGATCGATCCGCAGCACGCCGTTCTCGCAGCGCGCTCCGACACGACCGGGCTGGGGCACGTCGGGGCCGCCGAGCATCACGAGGGGCACCGAGCCCAGGTTCGCCGACGCCGGCGCGGGCCGATCGTCCTGGCGCCAGGTGAGCGGGTTCACGCAGACCGCCGGTCCGTCGACGCTCTCGCCGGGGTTTGCGCTCGCCAGCGGATCGGCGCCGTCCGAGAACGTGCGCCACGTGACGAGGCAGCCGGTCTGCTGCGCGCTCTGGCACACCGGCACGGCGGTGTCGCCCGGCACGAGCGGGTCGTCGGTGATGCGCGTACCTATCGGATAGGCCGCCACGAGCTGG
>Ga0105106_10004141_pt1 | contig 10345 bp, 10 predicted proteins | sample PPLLaktember2015_5_FD_79109 | JGI IMG/M metagenome (GOLD analysis project Ga0105106, IMG submission 79109) | Freshwater sediment microbial communities from Prairie Pothole Lake near Jamestown, North Dakota, USA - PPLs Lake P8 Core (1) Depth... | ecosystem: Environmental > Aquatic > Freshwater >... | reverse complement strand
TACTGTTGGTGAAGACGAATGCAGAGCCTGGACGATTAAGATTGGAATGAATGCACAGGAGGCAGCAGGAGCCATTCACTCTGATTTTTATAATAAATTTATACGTGCTGAAGTTGTACATTATGATGATTTCATAAAGCACGGTTCATTTGCCAAAGCCAAGGAACATGGAACATGGAGATTAGAAGGAAAAGAATATATTGTGAAAGACGGAGATATAATTTCAATAAGGCATAGTTAAATTTTACCCGGCTGTCACGCCTGTCCCGATTTATCGGGGAACCAACTTCGTGACAGAAGTAACGCAAGGTTTCAGTCCCGGCAAAAGCGATTTGAAATACAAAATCACCCTTCACGGTCGGTAAAACATTTAACCGGAGTAAGAAATGAAAAGTTTAATTATTGCATTATTTCTTCTATCTTCTTTTGGTTTTTCTCAAACCACTTCATTGGATGCCGATCCAACCCTATCTAAGGATTCCAACATGTTGTCTGAAATAAAGAAAAGCTATTCGAGGCAAATCGGTGCTGCATTCAAAATGTTGGAAAATGTTATTGATAATACCAATGATACGACATGGACAGCTGGAATAAACAACATGCCATTCTGGCAAATATGTTATCATGTTTTATGGTTTACTGATTTTTATTTTCACGCTAATCAAGCAACCTTTCAACCTCAGAGTTTCGACATGGAAGGAATTCATAATTATTGGGTAAAACCAGATTCACAAATGATTGAGAATCAAAAGCATCCAATCTCAAAAAACAATATGAAAGCCTATTGTAAGTATGTAAAACAAAAAGCCAATCAATTCATTCAAAGTATAAATGATACATATTTTACTGCTCCTTCACCATTTGAGTGGCACGGCTTCCCAAAAATTGATTTAGTGGATTACAATCTTCGCCATCTTCAACATCATGTCGGACAATTAGATATTGTATTAAGAAGAGAACAAGATATGGGGAATCCATGGATTATGTTTGATGATTTATCGGAAAATGCAGTAATACCTTCTGATATTTTAAAATAAAACTTAACACTCTCAGGCTGTCGAGAACCATTTCTTGACAGAAGTTAAGACTGTCCCCAAGCTGTTGCGAACCACTTCGTGACAGAGAAAAAGAAAAAATTATATGTAAGGAACTATTCCTAGTCCTTATTTGAGAAAATGACTTTGTATTTTGGGTTGCTGACCGAAATAAATAGTTTTATATTTAAATGTTATCACGAGCCACTCGTGACAAAAAATTAAACAGCGGGAGAAAATATGAAATACTTAATCCTTCTTTTGGCTTCTCTTTTATTCTTATCCTGTTCAGATGAAATAAATCCTTTATTGTCTTTTGAAGAGGCAACACTAGGTGTTAAAAGCAAGATGGTATATCCTTCCCTTGAATCGAACCAGGAACTAAGCATTGAAGATTTTGAATACAATTACAGAGATCAGTTAGTTAAGAAATTTTACTACGGCGAAAACAGGGAGATGCTTTATCATTACGAGCTTTTCTATTATGATGATAATTCATTATTCAGCAAATAGTTATAGTTAAAGAATTTATAGAATTATATTAAAAGCGGGCAGTCAATATTTCGGGAAATAAATTCCAAAATAACAACCGAATTGATGACTGCCAATTCAGTATAATTAATAGTTAGGGCGCACAAATTAAATAATTTCGGGAGAAGCAATGATTAGGAATAGGAATATTTTTTTAGCAATTGGACAGCTCTCAATGGCGATAAGTATTTTACTAAACCATTTCGTGGAAGAAAGTGGTCCAATCTCATTTATCATCGGATTACTTACTGGTTTGTCAATAGTATTTAACATTGCATTTATTGTACTTTTTAGAAAAGAAAAGTCAATCACGGAATAATTATTTATTAAATGCTTTGTGCGTACTAACCCGCGTCTAAAGCGGAACGCTGTATTCGGTCGTATTATTTGTAGAAATTGTTGAGATCATTTGTTTTGTATTTGTGTAAGTGCATTATGTAATCAATGAATCAGATTATTCGTAGCGGCCACTTCGTGGCGTCCGCTTAAACGCAACAACGTTATGCCCAATAAATAATTGAATTAAAGGAATCTAAATGAATACTAAAAAAATCTTAATTTCCGGAACTGTTTCTGGTTTAGTAATGGGAATTACTCTTTTTATTGCAGGAGCTATATTCTCACGAATCATCTATGGACCTCAATTTGCGCCGCCAGGTAAATTCGAACCTAAACAATTAAATGCTTTTTATTTTATATGGACCAAGCTTCTGATTGGAATTTTTTTTGGAATCGTATTTACTTTCCTTTATGAAAAGTTACCCCTTAATAGACGAATCAAGGGAAGTCTTCAAGGTGTTAAATATAGCTTTATTTTTTGGCTGGTTTTTACTTTATGGGATATTTCACATCCTTTTACTTATGGTTCAATATATAATAACGATCAGTTGTTCTGGTTAATCTATTCATTGTGCGGCTTTTTAGCGTTTGGCTTCACAATAGGTATATTTTATAAAAAGTATTTATCCCAATAATGTATAACATCTTTAATAAAACAATATTCTCCGATTCCATGCAGTTTAAGGAAGGATAGATAGAACTACTTGTTCCGGGATTATTCCCACAATTGTGATTACCTTGAAAACATCAGGTGAAAGGAGTCATTCTGATTTTACCAAATTGGAAGAATCTGCAAAGCAATAACTTTAACAATTGATTAATCTGCAGGAAACCTTACAAATAATTTCAGATTTCCAAATTCCACTAACTTTTTAAACAATACTTAACATTCTCTTAATTGGTATTATTGCTCTTTCGGCTAATGCCTCGGGTACTTTAACTTCATACTGATTATAGAGAAGAGACTTATATAATTTTTCAAGTGTTATCATTTTCATGTATTCGCAAACAGAATGTTCACTTACAGGATAAAATGATTTTTCGGGAGATTGCTTTTTCATTCTATGTATAATTCCTGTTTCCGTTGCAATAACAAACTTTTTACTTTCAGATTTTTCAACATAATTAACCATTCCTTCCGTAGAAAAGATTTTCATCTTGTCGCCATTGGGATCTGTTTTTGAACGAACAAGACACGATGTTGAACATCCGCATTCGGGATGTATGAGGAACTCCGCATCAGGATATTTTTCCTGTATATTTGAAAATTCTATGTTCCCGATCTTCTCATGAACATGGCAGGCTCCATCCCATATATTTATTTTTCTGCCTGTAACAAGTTCAACATACCGTCCGAGATACTTATCAGGCAAAAATAAAATTTCTTTTCCCGCCGGAATGGATTGAACAACTTTAACTGCATTAGATGAAGTAACGCAATAATCACTTTCCGCTTTTATCTCTGCAGTAGTATTAACATAAGAAACAACAACTGCATTGGGATGTTGGATTTTCCATTTTTTTAATTGTTCAATGTTAATGCTCGCTGCCAATGAACAGCCGGCATCAAGATCGGGAATAAGAACTTTTTTCATTGGTGAAATAATGGAAGCAGTTTCAGCCATAAAATGAACGCCGCAAAAAACTATAATATCTGCAGATGTTTTTCCTGCTTCAATTGAAAGACCTAAAGAATCTCCTACAAAATCCGCAGCATCCTGAACATCCGGTACCTGGTAGTTGTGAGCCAATATTACCGCATTCTTTTTTTCTTTTAAATTTTTGATTTCACTAAATAAAAAATCTCTGTCCATTTTATCCTCACAAATTTTAATCAATTATCTTCATTGAAATATCCAATGCTTCAACTGAATGAGTCAACTCCCCGATAGAAATATAATCAACTCCTGTTTCAGCTACTTCTTTTACATTATTAATTGAAATATTCCCCGAAGCTTCAGTCAACACTTTTCCTTTACAAAGTTTCACTGCTTGTCTCATTTCTTCAACTTTCATATTATCCAACATTATTATATCAATATCAGCAGCTAGTGCTTCTTCAACTTCTTTAAGTGATGAAGTTTCTACTTCAATTTTAATTTGCTCTTTAATATTTTTTTTAATTGCTGAAACAGCATTCATAATACCGCCGGCTAATTTAATATGATTGTCTTTAATCATCACCATATCAAATAATCCAATCCTGTGATTACCTCCGCCGCCCATCTTCACGGCATATTTATCGAGTATCCTGTGTCCGGGAACAGTTTTTCTTGTATCAAGAATTTTTGTTTTTAATCCTTCAAGCCGTTGTACAAACTTGCTGGTTTTAGTCGCAATACCGCTCATCCTTTGGAGAAAATTTAAAGCCGTTCTTTCACCACTCAACAATGCTTTATGATTTCCTTTTACCAAAGCTATTTTTTCTCCTTTAAAACACTGTCCGCCATCTTTCTTAAAATTTTTCCATTCAGTTTTATTATCAAATTTCATCATCACCATTTTAGCAATATCAAGTCCAGCAATAATTCCATCCTGCTTGGCAATAAATGCAGCTTCGTTAATCTTATTTGAAGGAATAATTGCGTTTGAAGTAATATCACCTTTTCCAATATCCTCTTCAATAGCAAGTTCAATCAATTTGTTTATATGAGAATCATTCAGTTCCAACTTTTTCTCTCTTAATAATTTCGCTTGTGATAGATTGATAAATGTGGTATGGAAATTCACTCTCTTCGGGAAAATCAATTCGTATGTGGCTGCCTCTTGTCTCTTCTCTTAAAATTGCTCCATTTATAATTTGTAAAGAAACGGTTTTTAAACTTTTTAGTCTGTCGGAATAATATTCATTTACTTTATAATTCCAGTTCTTATCTATTTGATTTAGAAGATTAAAAGCTTCTTCAAGAAATTCTTTGGTTCTGATAATTCCAACATTACAGTTCATAATTTTAAGAATCTCATTCTTTAAAACTAAGTAGGAAGAGTTCTTCTCAATATCTACAGTGTATTTTTCTTTTATGATTTTACCGGTTATGTTTTCTTTAATAAGATATTTTTTTGAATCTTCAATTGCCCTGTAACTAAAAACCAGACACTCTAACAGAGAATTACTTGCGAGCCTGTTTGCACCATGAACTCCAGTGTAAGCAACTTCCCCGCTTGCATAAATTCCTTCTATGGTCGTTTCTCCATTTAAGTCAGTATTTATTCCTCCGATCATATAATGAGCCGCAGGTGCAACAGGAATTAAATCGGTAGTTATATCAATATTATATTTAAGAGCGCTTTCATAAATGTTTTTAAATCTTGTTTTAATTTTTTCTTTATTCAGATGAGCAAGCGTTAAAAATACATGATCCGAATTCTCTTCTTTCATAATTTCAAAAATACCTTTTGATACAACATCTCTGGGAGCCAATTCGGCAGATTCATGAAAATCCTTCATAAACCTTTCACCATTTTTATTTAATAGGTAACCTCCTTCTCCTCTTACTGCTTCACTTATGAGAAATGTATTTCCCGTTTCTGAATAAAATGCAGTTGGATGAAACTGAATGAATTCCATATTCACAACTTCTATTCCTGCATTATAAGCTAATGTTACTCCATCACCAATTGATGAATGAGGGTTTGTGCTTCTTCTATAAATTCCCGCAGCACCCCCCGATGCAATTAAGGTTACTTTTGAAAAGAAACTATAATCTGTTTTTTCTTTCCAATTATAAGCAAGACATCCGGAACATTTGTTATCTTCAATTATTAATTTATGAACAAGAAAATCTTCATATACTATAATATTTTTTGAATCTTTTATAGTGTTAATAAGAAATTCAACAATGAACCTGCCTGTTTCATTTCCACCAAGATGAAGAATTCTACGTCTGGAATGCCCGCCTTCCAATCCGAGAGCAAATTCATTCCCGGATTTATCAAATGTTAATCCTCCGGAGATTAATTCATGAATCCTGTCGGGTCCTTCATTAACTAATATCCGAACAGCATCTTCATTGCATAAACCTCTGCCGGCTTTTATTGTATCATCAAAATGAATTTCCGGTGAGTCTTCTTCATCAATTGCACTTGCTATTCCGCCCTGTGCCCAATATGTGCTGCTTGTCTGGAGAGAATGCTTTGTAAGCAAAGAGACCGAACCATATTTTGAAGCATGATAAGCTGCATAAAGTCCCGCAAGCCCGCTTCCAATAATTAAATAATCACTGCTAATCATAAAAAAAGGTTTCTATATATTTCAGAAAAACAATATTTCTTATCAGAACAAAATAACTCAGATATACATAATAAAGAAAAACTATTTTAAAAAATGTTTAAAATTAACTTCTATATTTCTTAAAATATTTGTAACTTACCTACCGGTAAGTATATTTTATAGGAATTGATATGGATATACAGGATACAAAGTTAAAAGTATTGATGGCTGCGGCAGAGTTAGTATCAACCCAGGGATATCATAATGTTTCTGTAAGGGAAATTTGTGAAGCTGCAGGTGTGACCAAACCGGTTCTCTACTATTACTTTAAAGATAAGGAAGATGTCCTGGCTGAATTAATTAAAGAAGGACATCTCCGTTTTAAAGAATTGATTGATAAATATATAAAGGCTGATTCTTCTTTTGAGGAAAATCTTGTTGGGCTTTATAATGTTTATGTAAACTATACTAATGCTTATCCATATCTTATCAGAATTTCTGCACACGTACAGTTATCTCCACTTCCTGAAAAAATAAAAAGCCTGAGCAGCAAAAAAACCAAAGAAATAATGGAATTAATAAATTCAATATTTACTAAAGGAATAAAGGAGAAATATTTCAATAAAGATATTGACCCTGAAATGCTTGCTTATAGCCTTACAGCACCTTGGGGTGTTTTCATTGCACAGAGTGTTCTATTTAATAATATAAAGCCGTTAAAAGATAATCTTAAAAAATATTTTGACTTCTGGAAATCTCAATTCCTTACAAAGAAAAAATAATCGGAGTAATTTTTATGTTCAGATATCTTATGCTTCTGATCTTATTTTCTACTTCCTTATATGCACAGCAAAGAGATATAATCTATTTGTCCTGGAATGATGTTGTTGAAAAATCTTTAAATGACAATCTCATAATTAAGTCGAAACAGCTTGAATATGAAGCACAAAATCTCGAAGTATGGCGTGCTTATTCAAATTTTTTGCCTTCAATAAATTATCAGGGAGTTGGCGTCTATAATATTGAATTGCCTACTATTGTTTTTATGGGACAGCAATTCACAATTGGTACAAAATATACCTTTCAGCATTCCATTGATGCTATTCTGCCATTGTTTACGGGTGGATCAAGATTTTTCAATATAAAGACTCAAAATTATCTTCGAAAATCTTTGAGTGAAGAACTTAAAGGAAAAGAAGAAGATGTTGTACTCCAGGCTCTGCAGGCATATTATGGTATTATCCTGTCAAATGAGCTAAGCACTTCTGCACATGAAGCAGTTGAAGTTGCAGAATCAAATTTAAAACAGGTGCAGTCATTTTATGATGAAGGAACAGCAACCCAACTCGATTTGCAGCGTGCACGAGCCCAGTATTATTCAACAATTCCGCAGCTTGAAAGTGCTGAATCAAACCGGATTTTATCTTATCAAAATCTTAAGATGCTGCTGGATATTCCCCTGGAAGATTCAGTTGTTGTTACGGATTCCCTGACTACAAAGGATTTTCTTGACAATTTAAAAGGAATAGGATTGAATGAATATAAAAATTTATCTCTTCAGAACAGGAATGAATTAAAATCAATTACTCATCAGCTCGATGCTTCAAACGAAAGTGAAAGAGTGGTTTTTTCTTCTTTCCTACCAACCATTGCGTTATCAGCAAATTTACAGTATCAGGCTTTTTCAGATGATGATAATATTCCTTGGAAGGATTATACAAGGTCTAAAGCTTTAACATTATCTATAGCCTGGCCATTGTTTGAAGGCGGCAGAAGATTTATTGATTATCAGCTTGCAAAGCTAAGAACTGATCAGATGAGTTTGCTTCAGCGACAGACAGAAACACAAGTATCATTTGAAGTAGAACAGAATTTTTACAGGTTTAATGAATCTGTTAAAAATCTGAAGAGTCTTGAGGAAGTTGTAAAACAATCAAAAGAAAGTTTAAGATTATCTAATCTTTTATATAGTGAAGGGATGAGCACTCAGCTTGATGTGTTAAATGCACAACTGATTTATAACAACAGCCAGGTCCAGTATCTTCAGGGAATTTATAATTATAATGTTAATCAGTTACAATTACTTAAATCAATTGGAAAAATAAATATCATCTGGAATTAATATGAAGAATATAGTAAAAAATCTGAGTTTGTTTTTATTGACAATCATTTTATCATTTACAGGCTGCAGCAATGAAACTAATCAGCAGGAAGAAGCGATGGTTCCCGTAAAAGTATATAATGTGCAGCCTGAATCTCTTACACAATATTTAAAGTTAACCGGAACAATCAGCGCGGGGAAAGATCAGGTTTTATTCAGCAAAATTTCTGAACGGATTGAAGAGCTTTATGTAAAACCCGGAAACCGTGTAAATACAAATCAATTAATTGCTAGACAGTATAATGCAGTCTTATCTCAGGGTGTTGATGCGGCCAAAGCCAATGTATCAAATGCTGAAGCACAGTTTGAACTTGCTGAACAGAATTTTAAAAGAATAGAAAGATTGTATGATCAGCGTGCAGTTAGTACGCAGCAGTTTGAACAGGCTTCTACTCAGTTAAAAGCAGCCACCTCAGCACTTGAAGCAGCCCGGGCACAGTTTCAGCAGGCGTTAGAACAGTTTGAGAATAGTGTTATCAAAGCTCCATTCAGCGGAGTTGTTGCTGCAGTTTATGTTGAGCTGAATCAAATGGTTCCTGCCGGTCAGCAGCTTGCACAGATTATTGATCCTTCAACAATGAAATCAAAAATGAGAGTAGCAAGCAGGGATATAAATCTTATTAAAAGAGGAAAGGAAGTTGCGGTTTCAATACCATCTATTCCGGGTAAAACTTATAAAGGAAGAGTAACTTCAATTGATCAGGCTGTTGATCCTGTTTCTAAAACTCTTGAAGTTGAAGTATTAATTACAAACGCTGATGACCGTATAAAATCCGGAATGTATGGCGAGTTTATGGTTCCAACAATTTCTGTTGAAAAATCTATTGTTGTTCCGGAAACAGCCCTGTTAAGTCAAACCGAGGTTCAAATCAATAAACAAACGGGAACACAGGAAACTGCAAAAAAATATTTCCTTTTTGTAGTTGAAAATCAAAGAGCAAAAATGAAAGAAGTTCAGGTCGGGTTGATTAGTAATTCGCGTGCAGAGATAACCGGAGGAATAAATTTTAATGATAAAGTTATTATAGTTGGAAATAACATTGTACAGGAAGATCAAAAAGTAAACATTATAGATTAAGGATTTTTTGTTTTATGTTGATATCACAATTTTCAATTAAAAGACGCATAACATTATTGATGTTTTATGCAATTATTCTGGCATTCAGTTTTTTTGCATTCACACAATTAAAAGTAGATTTCTTCCCGGATATACAGTTCCCAATTGCCGGTGTAATAACAAATTATCAGGGTGTTGGTCCACAGGATATTGAAAACACAGTTACCCGTCCGCTTGAAGAAGCAATATCATCTGTAAAAAATATTGAGAAGGTAAATTCACAGTCATTTACCGGCGGATCTGTTATTACACTTGAATTTAAATACGGAACCGATATGAACCAGGCGGAAGTAGATGTAAGAAAAAATATTGACTTTGTGCAGGATATGCTACCCGATGAAGCCAGTGATCCTCTGGTCTTTGTCTTCGATCCTTCAATGAGCCCCATAATGTTTTTAAGCTTAAGCTCTCCATATCTGGGGCAATCAGAATTAAGAAATCTTGCAGAGGACAGAATTGAACCTATGCTTGAAAGAATTTCCGGTGTTGCTTCAGTGGCTACTATGGGTGGGCTTGAGAGACAGATAAATGTCTATCTGGATCCTACACAATTATCTGCTTTTAATATTTCTCCCCGCGAAGTTGCTATGGCTCTTCAAACGGGAAGAGGCATACAGCCGGGAGGTTCTTTAAAAACTAATGAAAAAACTTTCCAGTTGACTTTAATGAGTGAGTACACTTCCCTTGATCAGATAAAGAAAACAACAGTTGCAATTCGTAATGGCAAAGCTATTTATGTTGATGATGTAGCAAATGTAGAAGATGGTTTTAAAGAATCTTCAACTGAGGTCCGAGCTGATTTTGGCGAAGGCATAATGATAATTGTAAATAAGCAGTCAGATGCCAATACTGTACAAACAACTGATTATATCAGAACTGAAATACCTGAAATGCTGAAACGGCTTCCCCAGGGAACTAATATAAATGCAATCTGGGCTCAGGCTGACTTTATT
>Ga0105106_10004140_pt1 | contig 10348 bp, 9 predicted proteins | sample PPLLaktember2015_5_FD_79109 | JGI IMG/M metagenome (GOLD analysis project Ga0105106, IMG submission 79109) | Freshwater sediment microbial communities from Prairie Pothole Lake near Jamestown, North Dakota, USA - PPLs Lake P8 Core (1) Depth... | ecosystem: Environmental > Aquatic > Freshwater >... | reverse complement strand
GTGAGGGCGTCGACTCGTGCATGTCGGGCTCGTGTGCGGGACCCTGTTTCCAGCAGCCGTCGATCAAGCACATCCGCAAGATGCATGCGGCCGCCGGTGATGGCGCGAGCCGCGAAGAGCTCATCCTCTTCAACCGAACAAAGCTGTTCTCGTTCGACCAGCAGCAGGAGCTGCTCGTCGACGCGGAGCCGCGGGCCCGCGAGATCGCACTCGGCATCATCCAGCGTTTCGCGCAAGGCGTCGAGGCGCCGTCGTTCGGCGACTTCATGAACGGCACGCTCGTCCGCATGCAGGCCGAGAAGTCCATCGGCGTGCAGGACCGCGCGTCGATCGTGAACGGCGTCGAGCTGCGCCATCCGTTCCACGATGCCGCGCTCTTGCGGTTCGCCAACACGATTCCGCCGCGCTTCAAGGGCAGCGAATCCGACGACATGCAGAAAGCCGTGCTCCTGGCGGCGTTCAAGGACATGATGCCCGAAGGCATCACCTCGCGAGAGAAGACGGGATTCCCCAGCTACTACTGGACCAACGGTGAAGTCGACGATCTGAAGCAGCAGCTTTTGTCGCCGGCCGCCCTGGAGCGTGTCGGCCTGTTCCGGCCCGAGGCGGTTCAGGCGATTCTCGACGCGGACAAGGTGAGCACGAAGAAGTCGGCCGGCCAGCGCACCTGGGGCGTTCTGGTGATGCAGGCGTGGTTCGAGCGATATATCAACCGCAATGAAGCGATCTTCGAGATTCAGCATGCCTGAGATTGCCAGCGCCGCACGGCACGAGTCGGTCAAGGCCGGTCCGGTCCCGGGACGTCGCGATCCCGTCCTGTATCCGCCGCGTGTGCTGTCGGGGATCCAGCCGACGGTTGGGGCGCACCTGGGACACTATTTCGGCACGCTCCGTCAGCAAGTCGATCTCCATCATCGGTATCCGGGACAGACGTTCGTCCTCATCGCCGACTACCACGTGCTGACCCGGCATCCCGATCCCACGCAGGTTCGGCAGAACACGATCGAGCTGGCCACGACCTATCTGGCGATCGGTCTCGACCCGAACAAGGCGACGCTGTTCAGGCAGTCCGACGTCCCTGAATGCACAGAGCTGGCCTGGCTGCTCTCCTGCATCACGCCGACGGCGGCGATGCGGCGCGTCCCGACCTACAGGGCGGCGATCGAGAGGGCCAATGGCGCCCGATTCCCCAACGATACGGTCGGCCTACTGGCGTCTCCGGTTCTCATGGCAGCCGACATCTTCGCCCTGCGCGCGACGGTCATTCCCGCCGGCAAGGATCAGGTGCCGAGCGTCGAGATGGCACGCTACATCGCGCGACGGTTCAACAGGGCCTTCAACACCGACTATCTGCCCCTGCCGAAGATCTGCCTGACCGACGGCCACTCGGTGGTCGGCATCGACGGGCGCAAGATGAGCGTGCGTTATCGAAACGTCATTTCCCTGTTCGAGCGATTCGATCAGCTCAAGGCCAAGGTGAGCCAGATCGTCACCGATCCCACGCCCCGCCATGCGCCGAAAGACCCGGATTCGTGCAACGTGATGGCGCTCTATTCGCTCGTCGCGACGAGCGCCCAGGTCGAGGCGATGCGCCGCCGCTACATCGACGGGGATATCGACTATGCCGACGCGAAGCGCGAGCTGACGCTCGCGATTCAGGAATACTTCGCCCCGTTCCTCGAGAAGTATTCCGAGTTGAAGCGGCGGCCCGACTTCGTGGCCGACGTGCTGCGCGAGGGATTTCGCGAGGCGAGGGAACAGGCGCGTGAAACGCTCGACGACGTGCGCCGAATCGTGGGTCTGGCGGCCGATTGAGGTGACCCCATGAGCGATACCGAGATTCGCGCAGAGCTGAACTCGCTCGACGTGAAGGAATTTCTCCAGGTTCAGCACGAGTTCGGTCGCGCCGACCTTCCGCAGGAGTTTCGCAGCTACTGGGCCGCGCGGCACGAGTGGGCGAAGGCGATCCTGTTGGATCCCGCGCGCGGCGAACGGGTGCGGCGGCTGGCCTCTCTGCTCGAGGCGATGACGCGATCCGTTGCGACGCTCAGCAGGGACCCGAAGCCTCGATACTACAGCTACAGCGACGTTCACCTGCTCGACTGGTATCTGGGCAGGCAGCGCGACACGTTCAAACGGCTGCGGGCGCGGGCGCTCAAAGGGATCTGCCTGCTTCTGCAGGATCTGGTGCGCTTCGAAGCCGACACGCTGGCTGGCATGGAAACCCAGCACGCCTCGTCGCTCGACTATGCGTGGATCGTCAAGAGGATTGAAGCCGTCCGGCCGACGTTCCAGCAGGCGCTCGCCCTGCTGCCACCCGAGACGCTGGCCGATACGCGCTGGCTGGACAAGCCGCAGCACTACGAGACCATCGAAGGCTACGCGCTCGAGGAGGAACGCGCCTCAGCGCTGGTCTACTTCTCGTGCATGCCTCAGACGAAGTACCACGACGAGGTGCTGTTCCTGCGCAGCATTCACATCTCGGAGCTCTGCTTCTATGCCATCCGTCTGAGTCTCGAAGAGGCGATCGAGAACCAGGGGCTCCCGGATGTGCAGCGCGACGCCCTGGAAGATGCCGTCGGGTTCAGTTCGATCCTCCATCTGGTCTTCAAGATCCTCCGGACCATGCCGGTGGCGCATTTCCGCGACTTTCGCGACGCCACTGGCAATGCCAGCGCCGTGCAGTCCCAGAACTATCAGCGCATGGAGATCTACCTGCGCGGGCTAAACCCGCAAAAGAAAGACATCTTCCTGAAAGATCCGTTTCTTCGAGAGCTCGCGAGCTTCGGGCATCCCGAGTTCGTCCACCTGGGGAGCGTGCTGAGAAACGCGACAGAGCGGGAAGCGCCACCGGAGGTGATGGACGCGGCCCGTCGGCTCGATCGGAAGCTGCTCGCGTGGCGCGGCCTTCATCTGGCATTCGCCAAGGGCTATCTCGAGCCGCACATGGCGGGCACAGGTGCGACATCGGGTGCGCCGTACCTAGAGCGGTTTCTGAAACAGGGTCTCTTCGAAGACACGCCGTTCGATGTGTCGGTCATCGACGAGATGTTTGCCGACATGCCGACGATTCCGGAAATGTTCTCGAAGATATCGTCATCGTCGGGCATTTCGCCCGCCTTCCAGAAGGCGATTGCCAGCCCCGTCTGATTCGCAGGTAGGCCGGGTCTTAAGACCCGGCCTACCTGCTGTCGGCCGGGTCCCAGGACCCTGCCTATATGCAAACGATGGACATTCTCAATAGATTCAGCTTTTCAGAGCGCTATGTGAAGAGCGGCGTTGGCCTGCCGTTCGGGCTTGCGATCGTCTCGGGAGTCGACGCCGAAGCGGCCAGGCATGCCGTGGCCGAGGCAAAGCGTCGCGCGATGGACAGGATTCGCGCCGACGGTCTGAGCATTCGGGGCAGAATCGATCGTTTCGAGACGTTCTTCCGCGATCGCGGATTCAAGTGCCCGTTATCGCGCCAGTTCGCAAGGGTGCAGCGGGAGGACGCATTGCCGACCGTCAGTCCCTTCGTCGATGCCTTGGTTTCCGCAGAGATGGCGCATGGGCTGCTCATGGGTGTGCAGGATTGCGAGCCGCTGAGCGGCGCGCTCACCTTCGATCTTGCCAGCGAGGGCGAGCAGTTCCCTGGAATGCGAGGCCCGGTCACCTGCCGCGACAACGAGATGGTGCTCCGAGACGATGAAGGGATCGTGGCCTCTTACTTTCAAGGGCCGGATAAACGATCTGCGATTCAACCGACGACGAGAGACCTCGTCTTCTACGCGTTCTCAGCACCCGGTATCCCCGAACGCGTATTGGACGAGGCGCTGGCCGATGCGTGTGCGATGTTCAACACAGCCGCCGAAAGCGCGGCGCACAGAGTCTATACAGATTAAAGTTGGTAGTTGGTGGTTGGTGGTTGGTAGTTGGCTAGTGTGACCACGGGTAGTGTCCCGTCAAGTGGTGTAAGTTCTTCTCCGAATTCGACCACGGCGTGGACGCTGCCGTCGCCGTGGACGGGAAGGTCACCGTCCATCGCGACGTGGAAACCACAAGACGGTTTCCACAAGCGCCCACACCGACCGTCACGCAATCGCCGCCAAGATCTCCTGGGCGGTCGCCGACAGCGTGGGGGTCGTCAGTTGCGTCATCGATTCCACACTGAAATAGCGACGCTCGGCGACCGTCCATTCGTCGTCCTGCTCGAGCAGAATCGCCCCGACTAGGCGAAGGACCGCCGCCGTACTGTGAATCTGCCGCTGATGCTCGAGCGGCAGATGACGATACGGCAGGACATCCTCGGCCTTTTCGAGCAGCGCAGCCGCCCGGGGGAACCGCCCGCGCAGGCCATCGGCCACCTTCCGAAGCTGCATCATCGCCGACGCGTGATCCGGCTGCGCGAAGATCGTCGGACGATCGCGGCGATGGCTTCCCGAAACGCCGCGACGAGCGTGTCGAGCTCGCCGCACATCCGCGACACCTCCGATTTCGAGATCCCATCCAAGCCGGGGGCCTTCATCAGGTCATCGACCTTCCGCGTCGAGACCCTGTGCACGTAGGCTTCTTGGACGACCGCCAGCAGGGCGTGTTCCGCCCGCCGGCGGGGTTGCAGCAGCGAAGGGAAGTACGTCCCGGGCCGCACCTTGGGAATCGCCAGCTCGATCGTGCCCACGCGCGTCTCCCACGTGCGCGTGCGGTACCCATTGCGGTACGTCGTGCGGTCGCCGGTCCGCTCGTGCCGCTCGGCGCCGATCAACCCGGCCACTTCCGTCTCCATCAAGGCCTGTGAGAGCACGCGAATGCCCTCGCGCGGCACGTCGCCGTCTTGTTCCTCAAGGAGCCTGCCGACCGCCCAACTACCAGCTACCAACTACCAAACAGACAGGCTCCTAGCACGCACGCCACGCAGCGAGGTTTTTGAAGGAGGTACCGGCAAGCCGTGGGGAGGGCTGGTCGAACGAAGCCTGCCGGTCGGGAGGTGTGCGCCCGAGCGCCTGCGGCGCCTGGGCTTATACGACGAACTGCATTCCGAGCGTATACATGCGGCCGCCCGTGTTTTCGTGCACCCAACGCACCTGCAGGAGTGTCGGAATCCCGACGGGAACGTGGGGAGCGTAAATCTCGCAGCGCATGGCTGTCGAGGGCTCGGTCTTCTCGCTGGTGATGAGACAGAGCCCTCCGCCGCCGATGTCGGAAATCTCGCCGCGGATATCAGGTTGAGGGCGTGCGGGGATGGCTCCGCTTTCTTCCAGTGCGGAGAGCACCCTTCCCTTGAGGCCCCATGCGACTACATATCTTCGGTGCAGGCGTCTCTCTGGACGCATCTTCCCTCCTTGTCCTGGTGACAGCGACGTCACGGTTCAGGTCTCATGACCTCCAGGGGGGAAGGGGGAACGCACAGGCTGCCGGGCACGTCCGGGCAGTTGTGCGATTCCCTCACCGGTGGCATGAACGGCACTCGCCAGGTGCCGCTGTGCGATTTAGAACGTGCCGATGTCGAACAGAATGGTGAACGCGACGAGAGAGGCCCTGTTGAAGAGCCGGGCAACCAGCGCGGTGCGATTCGAAGCCCCGACTTTGGCCATCGCCAGCTTGAGGAAGGCTTTGACCGTGTTGGGGCTGATGCACATTTCCATCGCGATCTCTTTGCTCGTCAGACCTTTCAACAACAACTCCACGGTCTCGCGCTCGCGGTTCGTGAGTTGATATTCTTCGACCAGCTGCGCGACGTCGCCGAGCTGCTTCGACTCGCGCTCGAACATCAGCACGAGTCGTGGTTGAACACGGCTGTCGACGTTGTTGCGGCCGTCCAGATGAAAGGCGCGACACAGGTAGCGGCGCCGGCCTGACGTGAACTCGAGCACGACCGGCACGGGCGGCTTGCTCATGCTCGTCAGCTGCGACGGCGTGAACACCGGGTCGAGCGACGGAGCGCTCTTGCTCTTTTTCGGATAGCACAAAATGCTGGCGGCTTCGGCGTTGTAGTGCACCGGCTGGAAATGAGAGTTGAGCAGCAGAATGCCTACTCGCGATGCGGTTCTCGAAGGAGTTTGTCGTGGCGGCATTGATCTCTTTCTCAAGCTGCGTGAAGGTAATTTCGAATGTACGCAGCAGCGATGGGAAGATCAAGCGAATTCGATGCCAGGAAACGTCTGTTCTCGATAGGCTTCCGCCCTCTCAGTAACAGGGGTGTGTCAGAGGAGCAGTTGTCGACGAGCCGGGGGATTTTCGCCAAGTTGAACCCTCCAGTCAATTGTTCGAAAGAGCTAGTCCATGCGTCGTACTCGAATGGGTAAGTCCATTGCCAGGAAGCGTGTCGGCATCCGGTCGAGTTTTTGTCTGCCGCACAGGTGACTTTTCAAATCGCCTGAACGCCGGCGTTTTGATCCGACGGCAATCGCGATGGACTGACGTTTGCAGCGTAGAGAGCAGCCAGCCTTGGAGGCTCGGGCTCGGTGCTGATACCTGCAGCGCATAGCTGCCAGGCGTTCCCACCGCTCTAACGCGGAGCATCGAGTCCGTGGCCTCCACTGGCTGCCCACCCTCCTTCGACCAACGCCCATCGACTGATCAACGGCCAAATTCGTGCGCGCCAATGTCGAAGGCACGCCCCTGCGGCCGGCTGATCCCAGAGCGATCTGTGCCCACCTCGTAGAGAGTGACTCCCGCATCCACCAGAGGAGATAGTGCGGACGGGCGGTAGTCATCAGCTGCCGCGTTGGCGAATGCCTGTGGACCCACAGCGAGATTCGACGCGCCGGTCGCTTCAGCCGGCAAATCGCCGCCCAGAACAGCGACGTTGCGGACGTCGAGTGTCACGCGTGTCGACGAGGCGTCCGCGAAGGGGCGCACGACGCCGCTGCCGAACGTCGTGTTCCACACGCGCAGGCGCTGGATGTCGTCCTCATAGCGAACGGCCACGTCAACGTCATGCAGCACCGCGTTCTGAATCCGCACCCAGGCGCCCTCCTGGTCGGCAGAGGATCCGCGAACGCGGAATGCGATGTCTGAATCCCACACGGTCACACGATCCACCGTTGCGTCGATGTTCTCCTTCAGGTTGAACGCGGCCTGCACGCGAATCAATCCACCCCCGAAGCCCCAGGCTTGTGTGTCGCGAATGGTGATTCTCGCTCGAGGCGAGCGTGCGGCGACCTTGGTGTCGAGAGCGTTCTCGCCCGGAACAGTGCCGGCCGGGAAACCGTTCTCGCCTTCGGCCAGCGGCGCAAGCCAGAGCCGGCATCTCTCAATCAGCACGTCGTTCCATCCCGCAGCGTACGCCGTACCCGTCCGATTCAATTGGATGGCGTCGCCAGAGAAGGAATGAATCTCGGTTCCACGAACGGTGAGCCCGCGCACAGCGCCGGCGACGAGGCCGTGCGCGTCGGTGCGGCCGCCAGCTGGATTCAGACAATGATGAATGAGCGAATCCTCGATGAGCACGTTGACGGCGGCGCCAATATCGATGCAATCACGGCTCGATCGCCGTACTTCCACGCGCCGCAATGCCAGGGACTCGACGCCGGTGCTCACGCGGACCGCCGTGCGACGCGCATAGGCCGCGTCGACGACGATGTTCTCCACGACGACAAACGAATGATCGACCTGCAGCACGGTCGCACCGTTTGTCACCACGACGGCGCCGCGAGTGTTGTCGCCGCGCAGGGTAATGGGTGCGGACGCCGAGCCGTTGCGGACTGTTCTGATGGATTCGCGGTAAGTGCCCGGTCGGACGATCACCGTGTCGCCCGGCCCGGCGGCCATGAGAGCCGCCTGCACGGTGCCGAACGGCGCCTGGTCGGTTCCATGCCCAGCAGCTTTCGGCGCGACGAACCACTCCTTCGCTGTCGCGCCGGCCGGCAACGACACCAGCAGTCCGGCAGCCACCAGCGATAGAACGAGATTCCGGATCACGCGCTCATCCGGCTCTGCGCACGGCGCACTCGAGTGCGACGAGCGTAGATGCCACGACCGTCGCCGGTTCCGAGAGCTCGATGACGGGATGCCCGCTCCGGAACGTCAGCGTTGCGGCGCGAACCGGCCGATCGAGCACGACGAGCGGTTCGCCGTTGACCTCAATCGATGAGCCCGACACGAGCACGCACCCCGTGACCCTGCCACGGTCGTCCAATTGCACGCAGGTCGAGCGGGCGTCGGTAACCCAGTTATCGTGAAAGCGCGCGCGCCGCCCGTTCGAGAATGCCCAGATGTCGCGGCCGCCCGGCCTCGACACCTCAAACGCCCGATCGATCGGAGAGCGCGAGTCCGATTCAATCGGCCGGCCGGTCAGGCGGATCCACGGCGAGTCGCCGTGGAACGGAACGATCACCGTGTGCAGAGCGCACGGAAGGAGAGAAGTCGTTCGGAACTTCGCGATCGCACCCTGGATCTTGCGCTCGTAGCCGACAGCCAGCCATCCGCCCGCAGACGAAGGCCCACCGCGAGCAAGTTCGAGCGCCACGCCGTCCTGTTCGACCGCGAGAAGAGCGAGGTTCGGCCGCCCGTTCGGAAGGCGCGTCTGTACCGAGGAGGAGGCCTGGTCTTGCACGACCTCGGGCGTGGCGAAATGAAAACAGCGGTCGAGTGAATGTTTGCCCTCGCCAATGAGCTCGTCGCGCACCACCCAGTAGTACGGCTTGAGAAAAACGACCGTTCGACGATGTGTAACGGGATCGGTCAGCCGCTGATAGCCGGCGTGCGATCCTTCGGCGTAATCGAGCGCGCCCAGGGTAACCCACTCGTGAGCTTGCGCCTTCGGCGCATGCGACCATTTCAGGCGCCCCCGGAACTCAGCCTGCGAGCGCCCGTCGACGACGACGGTATTGTGCGCTTCGGTCTCGCGGAAATACCGGTGCCACGCCATGCCGCCGTTGTAAGTCCAGAATCCGGGATCGACGAGCAGCGGCTCGCCAAATGCCGAGACCTCAATCGAGAGTGTATCTGCGTGCCCGTGCGCGGCCGATGGCGTGTCGTCGGTCGAGACGCCGGCAGCGAGCTCGCCACAATCGAAGCCCAGGTAGTGCGCCTGCGAGTCCCAGCCTGTGCGCATGATGTAGTAGCCGCTGCCTGGCAGGTCGTGCGATACCACCTCGGGAACCGTTTCTTCTATCGCATCATGCGCACGCCAACCGGCACGGCCGACCAGCCATGCCGCATCTGGCGGCAGGCGGCCTCCTCCCAATCTCTTGAAGTCGCCTCTGCCGAAGAGAACAGCACCGAGTCCGAGAAACACGCGGAAGTCCCAGAGGTCGGCCTGGTCGAGCGCAATCGCCTTGCCCTCATCTGCGTCGCCGATCATCGGCATCGATCCGTCGGGGCGCATCATCTGCATGGAGAAGGCGATCGCCTTCTCGAGATCCGACCACATGCGCCCGCCGCTCTTACCCTCCACGTGCCTCTTTACGAGCACCGACTGGAGGTGGAACCCGAGCGTGAAGTGGTGGTAACCAGTGGCCTGTTCCACCGTGCCGCCGTCCTCGTGATACTGCTTCGGCATCTCGGCTTCCAGGATCGCCCATCCACGTGTCCGCCAGCGCGCCGCCGGCCGCAGCCATGGAAGCACGCTGCCCATCACGAAGAGCGCAGTGGCCTCGCCGATCAGGTGATTGTAGGGACTGAAGTAGAAGGAAAGATGCCTCTCGATATAGTGCGCGTGCTCGGACAGCGACCCGAGAATCCGTCGGCGCCGAGCCGGCGTCAGCGACGGCGATCCCTCGAAGAGCGCACACGCCCAGCACCAGGACAGGCTGCGGATGGCAACCTCCAGCGCGCTTGCCCAGTTAATGCCGACGTTGCATGGGTTCGCGTCGATCCAGCTTTCGATCAACGCGAGGCCTGCCGAGGCGTATTTCTCGTCACCGGTCAGGCGGTACGCTTTCCCAAGCCCTGGAAGGAACTGATGCCGGTTCAGCTCCCACACGTACTTGACGTCGCCATTCCCGCTGTTGCCGTCGAAGATGCGGACGTGGGTATGGAAGACGCTGGGCCAACTCCTTCCAGACACGGGATCGGCCTGCCACTCGACGCGATCGCCATAGCGCGCGACGATGCCGAACAACGGGAACTCGTGGCGGCAGATCGCGTCGGCGATTTTGACGATCTCCTCGACATACGCCGGGTGATCGGAACGGAGCCGTTCGATGACGGCCCGCCGCTCGGCGTCATCGATCCATGGATCTCTGAAAGTCGATTCGTGCGCCTCCCTGGTCAGATCGCGATCGGGATTCCGGCGCACGCGCAGCCGGTGGGCGGCCTCCTCGCACACCTGCGTCAGGATGGCCCGCGACCGGGCGTGCAGCTCGTCTCCGCTCATCGCGCGCAGTTTGCGAAGTAAGTCTCGCTTCATATGTCACCGGAATCGTCG
>Ga0105106_10004139_pt1 | contig 10349 bp, 8 predicted proteins | sample PPLLaktember2015_5_FD_79109 | JGI IMG/M metagenome (GOLD analysis project Ga0105106, IMG submission 79109) | Freshwater sediment microbial communities from Prairie Pothole Lake near Jamestown, North Dakota, USA - PPLs Lake P8 Core (1) Depth... | ecosystem: Environmental > Aquatic > Freshwater >... | reverse complement strand
CACCTGCTGACTGAAGATGACCGTCAGGTCTTGCCCATTATCAGCATCCTGATCGGCCACAACGCCGTCAGCGATCAACTGGTTTGACCCGGACAGCACCACCGTGCTTTCGCAGCCAACATTAAGCGCGTTGGCTAGTTGCACACTGGTGTCATAGACGTCAGCCTGCCATTTGGTCATGTGACCGTTGGTGTTGCCATTCTGGTCATTGACCTGCAACTGCCAGGGGGTGTTGCACTTCACGTTGCCTGTGCCGTCGATGCTGTTGGCACCCACATGCAGAGGCCAGTTAAGGATGTCATCTGGAACCGCCAGCTCAAGGCTGGCCAGGATGTAGCCGTTGACGATGACATCGCCGCTGCCGCCTGCCAGAGCATAGACGATCTGCCTGGTGTTGTTGATCTCGCTGCTCTCGGATACAGCGCCGGCCGAGTCAGCCGTGACCACAATAGTGTCAGTCGGGCTGCTGAAGGTCTGGGCTGCGGTTGTCTGCGTATCGCTGGCACCCGCCGCCAGGGCCGGGCAAGGTACCGTAATGGCAGCGCCACCATCGATGGCGATGGAGGTAGTGGAAGCGCCTGCCGGGTCGTTGCCCTGGTTCGAAACAGTGTAGGTAATGGTGTACGTAGTGTCGCTGGCCTTTGCCGCTGATGCAGCCAACACCACGAGGTCAGGCATCGGAACGTTGCCGATGGCTACGGTGCCGCCGGTGACCACCGGGCCGGGAATCGATGTCCCGGTAACGTCGGACACCACCACACCGGACAGGCTGACCGCAGCAAAGGCGTCAATAGCCGCATTGGCCGTGAAAGCCAAAGTGCAGAGCGTTCCGGTCCCGGTAGGGCCACCGCTGCCTGCACCAGTGATGGCATACCCTGGAATAGTGACGGTACCAGTGGTATTGTTGATCGTGGCTGCGCCTCCTGACACGGTCCCTCCGCCATTGGCAATGGCGTAGTCCAACAGGAAGCCGCCCTCGGTGACGCCGGTGCACTGCATCTTGGCGGCCTCGAAGTTTACGTTCGCCTGCCAGCCGCGGGAGGCGGTGTCGGTGTCGATGGCCATGTCAAGCGTGAACGAAGCGCCATTGGCCACGGACTGGGAAGCCGGGGAGATGCCTACGGCCGTTACGGGAAGGTTGATTAGTTCAATCTTGACCAATGCTCCCACCCTTTGGCTGCTGGCGGTGCATCCCGAGCCGTTCACTCGAAGCGGATACCACAGTTTGGCCGTATTGAGCGGATTCGCCAGAGGCAACTCGATGAAGTCCGCCGTGTCGTCCAGCCGGACTTCGTTGGCAACGAACACGTCCTCGCTGCCGGCGAATACGAAGCCGCCCGGCGCTACAGTCTTGACGAAGCCATCGGCTGCCGCAAGGTTGATACTGTAGAGAGAGGCCAGGGCATCATTGAAGGTCGCCGAATCGCCATCGTCGACCAAAGCGACAAGCCTCCAAAGTGCAACGCCTCTCCAGGTGTTGTTGTCGCTGTCCGTGTATTCATTCGATGGATTGGCCGCGGCCATGGCCTCAAACTCGGCCTGCGTCACGTTGACAGTGGTGGCGCCGACGAGTTGCAGGGGCCAGGCCTGATCGTAGGCCGAGACGCTGGCCGCCGGCACCAGGAACATGCCAATGGTGGCCAAGACCAGCACGGCGCACAGGACGAGCCTGCGACTGATTCTTGGTATTTTCATTTCTTGCTCCTTTCTTCAGTGTGCTGCTGCGGTTGTTCTCTGATTCGTCTCAACTTCTCCCTCGTTCTCACCGTCCTTTCGTTTCCATCATCACTGTCTTCTCTCCGCTTCTGCTCAAACCCGGTGCGAAACCGCCTACCAGGTTTGCCCCCAGTAAAGGCCAACTACCACCACATCGCCGATGTTGATGATTCCATCGCCGTTCAGATCCTCCGGTATCCAACCGCTCTCTCCGGCCTCACCCCAGTGGAGGCCCACTTTGACCACGTCACCGATATTGCAGACGTGGTCACCATTAAGGTCCCACTCCGGCTCGTCAGGAGTTGGCTCCGGCAGGTTGAGCAATTCGATCATGACTACTCCACCCACCCTGTCTCCGCTGTGTAGCCCCGATCCCACCAGCTTCACCGGGTACCACAGCTTCAAGGAGTTCGTCGGGTCCGTCAGAGGCAGCGGCTGTCCATCCAGCGTGTTGGCCGCAATGATATTGTCATTGCCGGCCACGATAGCGCTGTCGAAGACGTAGTAGTAATCAGGGGCCGATACCTTGATGCTGTACCCTTCTGCAGCCAGTGCGCTGTTAAATGTGGCCGGATCATCGTCATCAACCAGAGCCACCAGCCTCCAGAGGGCCAGACCGGTCCATGTTCCGGTGTTGTCAGTCCAGGTCAGCCCGTCGGAGAGAACGCCCGCCTCGAACACAGCCTGCGTCAGGTTGTCAGAGAGCGCGCCGTAGAGCTGAATGGGCCATTCCGCCACATCGGGCACCGGATGGGTCGGGGTGGTGCTCTGCAGCTCGATGCGCACCACCTGGGACACGCTCGGGCCGCCGACTTCGAAATCCGGACTGACCAGCTTCAGAGGGTACTTCTCGGCCGGCAGGGGGGCTCCATCCAGTTCGTTGGCCAGAATGAAGTTGTCATTGCGGGCAACTTCCTGGCTGGGGAAGGTGTAGCTGTAGTCATCAGCAGCAATGACTCTGACGTTGTAGCCGGCTGATGCCATGGCATCGCTGAACGTTGTGTTGTCGCCGTCATCCACCAGCGCTACCAGCCTCCAGAGGGCCACTCCTTCCCACAGGTTGCCGGTGGCATTGTCATCCCAGCTAGCGGGATACGAGAAGGCCAGGCTTTCATACTCCGCCTGAGTCATGTTCACCGTGGCGGCGCCGACCAATTGCAGCGGCCAGTCCTGGGTCGCAGCCGTCACTGAGGCCGGCAACAGGAAGATCCCGAAGACGGTCAGTAGGAGCAGAGTACACTGGACGTATCTCAGGCTAGTCATTCGTGTCTTCAACTTCTCACCTCATATACTCCCTGACACAGGCCATGCCGCTTACCAGCTCTGCCCCCAGTACAGGCCGATGACCACGACGTCTCCGATATTGATGACTCCGTTGGGGCTGACGTCCTCTGGTATCCAGCCGGCGTCACCCGTTTCACCCCAGTGCAGGCCCACTCTGACCACGTCGCCGATGTTGCAGATGTGGTCATCGTTCAGATCCCACGTAGGCAGGAAGCTCGCCGCAATCGTATGATCGGCCGTGACGTTGGTGAAGGTATGACTGCTCACCACCCCCATCGAGGAGCCATCCACCATGACATCAGAGATGCGGTAGCCCGGGCTCGCGGTGATGACGAATGTCTGGCTCTCACCATAGTTGACCGAGGCTGCGCCCGATGGCGATATCGTCCCTCCGGTTCCAGCCGTAGCCGTTATGGTGTAGGCGTCCGGGGCAAAGGACGCTACAATGGTGTGGTAGCCGGTAACACCCGTGAAAGTGTAACTGGTCACCGCACCCACTGACGCCCCATCAGCCTTCACGTCCGCGATGTGATAGCCCGTATTGGCAGCGATGCTGAACGCTGCGTCCCCACCGGAGCTGAGCACCACATCACCGTCCGGCGAAATCGAGCCGCCGCTGCCAGTGATGCTGGAGGTGATGACCGGTGGGAGATCCAGAAGTTCAATCCTGGTTATGCTCTGAGTCCCCAAACCACCCACGCCAGAGCCAACGAGCCTCAACGGGTATTGTTCAGCGGGCAGCGCAGCGCCGTTGAGTGTGTTGGCCAGGATGATGTCGTCGTTCCGGGCCACGGTGAGGCTGGACAAGGTGCTGTTGTCGGAGCCGATCACCTTGACGGTGTAGTTGGCGTCCGCCACCTCATCATTGAAGGCGCCGGACCCGTGGATGTTCCCGTCATCGACGAGGCCGCACAGGTACCACAAAGGCAGCCCGGTCCAGTTGTCGCTTCCATCCACATAGGTGGCTCCCATGTGGTGGCAGGCAATGGCATTCTCAAACCAGTCCTGGGGAACGGTGTCATTCAGGTGCCCGGCAACATCAACCGACCACCCGGTGGTGCCGCCGGTGTAGATGGATATCTCGCTTACATTCTTGGTGTACAGGCCATGGGTCGAAGGGTACTGTATTGACCCTTCGTAGTAGAAGTGCCAATTGGCCTCGGGCAGGCAATCGTGCATGTCCTGGTGCCCGAAGATCAGCTTCCCATCGGAGGTCCTGGGCACCGTGGTGAAGAAGGCCAGCATCATGCCGTCTGTCCAGGTACCGGCGTATTGGCCGTCCTTCCACCAGCAGATCGCCATCGGCCCCTGCCTGGGAACCGGGGTATAGATGTTCTCGTAGTCAAACGTCCCGCCATAGCCATCAGTGGCTCTGATCTCGATCGTGTCGCCATGGTCAGCTCCGCCAACCAGGTTGCAGAGGTCTTTCAGGTCGGTCCCCTTCAACGCTCCCTTGTCCTTCAGGCTGTCCCCGGGAGAGCTCTCATCCGGGTCCCAGAGGTTGTCCGGGTCGAACGTGGGACCCTGGGTGTAATAATGCGTCGTCCCGTTGCCCTGCACCGGCAGCGTCGCCTCCATCGTCGCTATGTCGATGGTGGTCTGGTTCTCCACCGTCACGCCATCAGCAGCATATTTCACAATGTGGAGCGAAGTTGTCCCGGCAGCAGCCACCGGCGCCGGCTCGAAAGCGGCCAGGCCGCCAACGACTGATGCCAATAGAGTGAGAACCAAGAGAACCCGCGCTAATCTAATCTTCATTGTTGGACCCCCGTTTTCCTGTCATCATTCTTCCCGCATGGCTTGAGCACAGCCCATGCCATGGATGTCTTGCTGCTGTTTGTTGGCCGACACTCACCTATCTTTCTGCTTCCGGCGCTATACATCACCTCCTGGAACCGCAATCTCGCCGACGAACCGGATGTGCCCCGGTTTGGCAAACTAGGGGTACCGCCTGTTGGACGGCAGTCATGGGCGAACTGCTTGAAGAGACTTGTTCGCGCACGGTACGTGAGTTATGCCCCCCAGGTTCACTCACAGCATCGATGAGACCATTCAAAAGAGAAGGCCGGCCCGTTCATGCACTCTGTCCTGCATCACTACACCAGATACTCGACAATCTGACTGAAGAGGGCACTTCAGTGGTTGCTGCAGTGTGTGAGGACAAAAGCAAAACGCCCCGACATTCAAGGGCGTTTTATCAGAACAGGCCAGCCTTCATATACTCTCCTTTCCACAATGGGAGGTGCAGGCGTTTCCACCTGAACCCTCGGGGCTATTCGCCCACCGTCTGAGTGCCCTGCTTGACCGCGTTTAGGCATCTCAGATCGGAGAAACCTGTGTATTCTCTTGTCTTGTTGCCCGCAGGCTGACGGACAGTTGCCTGTCATCAGCTTACTTGATACACTTACACTATCACAAGTGCCAAAATGATGTCAAACAACCGCCCGGTTTCCATTTGAAGTCCACTTGGGGAATGCGTTGAATCAACCAGCCAAGGAACAGCGCTTCCCCGGATTCCGTCTTCTGAGATGACCAGAGGTCAGATTTCTCCAGAGATCGAAGTCAGGCTTTCCGGTAGCGCCGGGTCTCCCATGTTTGCCCAGATAGCGGACCGTCTGAGGCAGATGGTGGCCACGGGACAATTGCAGGCCGGAGAGCGGTTGCCGACGGTCAGGCAGTTGGCCGAGAGCCTGGCCATCAGTCCAGGGACCGTAGTAAAGGCCTACCGCGAGCTGGAGCAGGACGGAGTCATCCAGTCCAGGCGCGGCGGAGGCACCATGGTGGTCGGCAGGGCCAGCGACCCGCGTCTGCTAACTATTCGCCAGACGCGGCTGTCCAACCTGATGAGCAACGGGATTCTGGAGGCGCTGAGCCAGGGCTACAGCCTGGAAGAGGTAGAAGCCTCCTTCTCAGTGCACCTGGACCGGTGGCGGGAAGAGCAGAAGGACAGCGCGCAGGCTGCCAAAGGGCGATCGAAGAGCACTGAGACAGGCAAGGCTCTGGTCATCGTCGCCAGCCACGACCTGGCACTCAACATGCTGGTGAGCAAGCTGCGGCAGAAGAACCCCGAAATCAAGATCCATGTCACCTATGCCGGCAGCCTGGGTGGTCTGATCGCCCTTCAGGAGGGAAGAGCAGACCTGGCCGGCATTCACCTTCTGGACGCCGAGACTGGGGAGTACAACTATCCTTATGTCAAACACCTGCTGCCCGGTCGGGAGGTGGCCATCGTCCACCTGGCCTACCGCATCCAGGGCCTCATGTTTGCCGCGGGTAACCCCAAGCGGATCAAGAGTCTCGAAGACCTGAGGCGTCCTGACATCACTCTGATCAACCGCCAGAAGGGCTCCGGAACGCGCATTCTGCTCGATCAGGAACTGCGGCAACTGGGCATAGCGCCGTCGCGCGTGAATGGCTACGCCCGCGAGGTGGACACGCACCTCGCCGTAGCCAGAAGCATCGCCGAAGGCAAGGCAGATGTGGGCCTGGGTATCGAGGCCGCGGCCCGGGCCTGCCACATCGACTTTCTGCCGTTGTACCGGGAAAGGTATGACCTGGTGATGCCAGTCGAGAACCACAGGAACAAGAAGCTGGCGCCGCTGCTGAAGATGATTGGGAGCAAGGGCTTCCAGAAGGCCGTGACCGAGGCCGGAGGCTACGATACCTCCCAGACAGGTACGACGGCCTTCGTTGGAGGTACGGATTGAACTCTCCGAGCCTAGTCTCCTGTAGGAAACGCCCATGGAGACGGGCCGGCAGGGTATCGCTGGAAACGGCGGTGCCTCCCATGTTTGGAAAGGAGGGCGCACCTGGAATGGGCCATAAGCAAGGCCGTGGACCTCCGCGCAAGAGAATGGTCTGATGTCGAGCGACTTTCGCAACTATAAAGAAAGGGGAGTGTGACAACGATGAAAAAGGCAATCTTTGGCGTACTGGCCATCCTGATTATGGCGTCCCTGCTGGTGGGCAGCATCGGCTGCAGCAAGGAATCTGAAGTATCAGCGCTGAAACCTGGCACAACGCTGTATGTTGGCACGACCACCAGCCTCTACCAAACCGGATTGTGGGGCTACCTCGAGCCCATGTTCGAGGAGGAGTACAACGCCAGTCTGCACGTTCTGTCTCTGGGCTCAGGCACAGCCATCAAGTACGGGACGAATGGCGACGTCGACGTCCTCACTGTCCATGACAAGGCAGCCGAGGAGAAATTCATCTCTGAGGGCAATGGCGTGGAGCGGGTCCCGTTCGCTTACAATTACTTTCTCATTGTCGGCCCCGAAGACGATCCGGCTGGCATCAAGGATATGACACCCGAGGATGCGTTCAAGAAGCTGTATGACGAGGGCGAAGGCAAGTTTGTGTCCCGCGGCGACAGCTCCGGTACCCATAGCATGGAGAAGCGCATCTGGGCCGCAGCTGGCTATTCAGACTATGACGCCGTGAAGAGCGCGGGGCTTGCCGCCGGATGGTACATCGAAGCCGGGAGCGGTATGGAAGAGACCCTGCGCAAGGCCAGCGAGTTGGAAGCCTACACTCTCACCGACATGGGTACGTTTGTGTCCTACAAGGCCGAACTGAGCCTGGTCCCCATTGTGGATGAGGGCGCTATCCTGCTGAACGTCTACTCGGTTATTGTCTGCACCAAGAGCACGACGAACAACGAGGCCAAACTGGAAATGGCCAACAACATGGTGGACTTCCTTACTTCGGACGAGATACAGGAACTCATCGGCAAGTATGGCGTGAAGGACTACGGGCTGCAGTTATTCACGCCCTGTTTCGAAAACGAGCCGACGGCATAGCCGGCAGTTGGAGTATTAGGGCAAATTGGGAACCCTCTGGGACGCGGTGGTTCAGGCGTTACACCTCATAGTATCGCTTGATTCCGAGGTGGTGGACATAACGTGGAGGTCACTGAGGATATCAGTGGCCTCCACGCTTCTGGCTGCGCTGGTGTGTATCCCATTAGGCGGACTCATTACCTTCCGCAGTTTCCACGGCAAGCGTCTGCTGATCAACATTATTCAGACTCTCTACAGCCTGCCGACGGTCTGCGTCGGACTCCTCGTCTACATCTTCGTCTCCCACGCCGGACCGCTAGGCATGCTCGATTTGGTCTTCACCCCCACCGCCATGGTCATAGGGCAGATGCTCCTCATTACCCCGGTGATGCTGGGAATGACCATCTCGGCCCTCGGTGCCGTGGATAAGACCATCAAGGACACCACTCTGTCCCTGGGGGCCTCCGAGTTTCAGGCCATCTGGGCCATCATCAAGGAAGCCAGATTCGCCATCGTCGCCGCACTTCTTCTGGGCTTCGGTCGCGCGATCTCCGAAGTGGGTGCAGCCATGCTTATTGGTGGCAATATCTGGCGCTACACCCGTGTTCTAACGACGGCGATTTCACTCGCGACCACGCAAGGCGACTTTGCCTTGGCCCTGGCTCTCGGGATCATACTTATCGGAGTAGCGATGATCGTCAGCCTGGCCGCGAATATGATACAGCAGAGACGCTAATGCCACTCATAGAACTACTAGACCTGAACCAGCGCCACGGTCCGAGAACCACTCTGAAAGGCATCTCTCTATCAATAGAGAAGGGCGAGATTCTCGCTGTCATCGGACCTACAGGCAGCGGCAAGACGACTCTGCTGCGCCTCATCGATCAACTCGACACGCCTGCCTCCGGCAAGGTCCTGTTCGACGGCAGGGATGTTACTCCGCGGCTCAGGACAAAGGTGCGCCGCCAGATCAGTATGGTTCTGCAAAAGCCCGTGGTGTTCGATGCCAGCGTCTACGACAATGTGGCCTACCCCCTCAGAGTGAGAAGGGGTGACAGGAAGGCCATCCCGGAGAAGGTCAATACTATGCTGAAGACGGTCGGCCTTGATGGTTACCAGAAGAGGAAGGCGCGCACACTATCCGGAGGTGAGACTCAGAAAGTGGCTCTGGCCCGGGCCATCATCACCGACCCGCAGGTGCTCCTGCTGGACGAACCCACGGCCAACCTGGACCCGGTCAGCCTGAACTCGATTGAGGAACTCATCCTGCGATTCAACCGGGACAACGGTATGGCCTTCGTTCTGGCCACGCACGAGATGGCTCAAGGCCAACGCCTGGCCCACCGGATAGGCGTCATGATGGATGGCGAGCTCATCCAGGTAGGCAAACCGGCGGATATCTTCTACGCCCCCAATGACGTGAGAGTGGCCCGTTTCGTAGGGGTGGAGAACATCCTGAAAGGACGCATAACCGCCAACGAAGGCGGTCTGGCCCGCGTTGAAACCAACGGCCAGAGCCTGGAAGTCGTGACTGATCACCGTTTTGGCGAAGAAGTCCACGTGTTCATCAGGCCCGAGGAAATCACCATCTCCCTGCAAGCAGCCTCCAGCAGCGCCCGGAATGCCTTCTCCGGTCAAGTAAGCCTGGTGGCGTTGTCCGGTCCCTATGCCAGAGCGGAGATCGACTGCGGTTTCACTCTCGTGGCACTGATCACAAGAAGGTCAGCCGAGGAGTTGGGACTCAAGGTCGGCCAGCAGGTCAATGCCTCTTTCAAGGCCACTGCCATACACGTCATCAGCCTAGGATGACATCTTCCAGCCTGCGCTTTGGCACGTGATGCACGCCATCGCCATCGCGCCAGTACTTCACGTCTCCGTCGGGCTTCAGGGTCTCGATGACCACATTCTCCCTCGGCTTGCCCAGCGCCAGCACCAGGAGTATCTCAAAGCGCTCCGGTATCTTCAGTGCCTGCCGCAGTCCGTCTCTATCTATCGACGCAATCATGCAGCCACCCAGGCCTTTCTCAACTGCACCCAGGAGAATCGTCTGAGCCGCGATGCCATGATCGCAGCCAAATGAGCGGGTGATCTCCGTGTCGCCTAGCACCACGATGTAGGCAGTAGGTTTCTCTCCCTCCCGGGGGCCGGACCAGTCTTTGAATTAGCGGGCCCATGTCAGGTGCGGGAATATCAGGGCATTCCTCTCCGGATCGCAGGAGAAGATGTACTTCAGCGGCTGGAGATTGCCGGCCGAACCGCACAGCCTCGCCAAGTCAAGCAGTTCCCTCATCACAGCGGACTCTATTGGGCAATCCTGATAGAAGCGCCGATAGCTCCTGTTATTCAGCGCCAAGTCCTTCATCATCGGCACACCTCCGCGGGCCTCACTCCGGATGTTCATTGAAGCCCCAGTTGACAGTCCACAGCTAATATATCGCCTCCGGGCCGTGCCCGTCCAAGTTGGCCTCACCGGCCTATTCCAGGATCTCCGTCGAAACGCGCCAAGCACACGGTCGCGACAGGGCTTGAAGAAGAATCAGGCACAGATTCGCCAGCGATCGATCTCCT
>Ga0105106_10004138_pt1 | contig 10349 bp, 4 predicted proteins | sample PPLLaktember2015_5_FD_79109 | JGI IMG/M metagenome (GOLD analysis project Ga0105106, IMG submission 79109) | Freshwater sediment microbial communities from Prairie Pothole Lake near Jamestown, North Dakota, USA - PPLs Lake P8 Core (1) Depth... | ecosystem: Environmental > Aquatic > Freshwater >... | reverse complement strand
GTGGATCCCGAGCGCATGCCCTGTGCCGAGCAGATCCTCGAAGCGGGGGACATCCTGTGGCGTGGTGATGAGAAGGACATCGCGGATCCCCGCTTCCATCAGGGTGGCCAGCGGGTAGTAGATCATGGGCTTGTCGTAGACGGGCTGGAGTTGCTTTGACGCAACTCTGGTGATCGGATCGAGCCGGCTTCCCGCTCCGCCGGCGAGGACGATGCCTTTCACACCGATTCCTTGAGAGGTCGCCACCAGTCCTGACGGTCCTCGTACCACCTGATGGTGTCCAGGAGTCGGTCATCGAAGGAGTTGGCCGGCTCCCAACCCAGAGAGCGGAGCTTGGATGAGTCGACGGCATAGCGGAGATCATGTCCCGGACGGTCCGTGACGTGCTCGATCCACGACTCGCCACGCTTCATCGCAGCGAGGATCCGCCTGGTCAGCTCGAGGTTGGGGAGTTGCGCGTTAGCCCCGATGTTGTAGATCTCGCCGAGCTCTCCTTGGTCGACGAGGAGATGGAGCGCAGAGCAATGGTCTTCCACATAAAGCCAGTCCCGCTCGTTGCGGCCATCCCCGTACAAGGGGACCTTCTTCCCATCCAACAGGTTGGTGACGAACAGAGGGATGACCTTCTCCGGGAATTGGTATGGGCCGTAGTTGTTGGTGCATCGGGTGACGATTACCGGATAGTCGAAAGTGACCGCATAGGAGCGGGCGACAAGATCCGAAGCCGCCTTGGAGGCCGAGTAGGGGGAGGAGGGCTCCAGAGGCGCATCCTCAGGGGCGAAACCCTCATCGACCGACCCGTACACCTCGTCGGTGGAGACGTGGATGAACCTCTGTATCCGGTGACGACGGGCAGCATCGACGAGGAGGCCGGTCCCAACGACGTTGGTCTCGAGGAACAACGAGGGGCCCTCTATGGAGCGATCGACATGGCTCTCGGCGGCGAAATGAACGACCAGGTCGTGGTCCGCCATGAGACGGTCGACCAGATCGGCATCCCGTATGTCACCGAGCAAAAAGGTATGGCGTCCCAGGGCGTCTAGCTCTTCGACCGTGGCCTTGACCCCGGCGTAGGTGAGGACGTCGAGATTGGTGACCGTGGCATCCGGCTCGTGGGCGAGCACATAACGCACGAAGTTGGAGCCGATGAAGCCTGCTCCTCCGGTGACCAGATAGCGACGTCCCAATTCTCCTCCCTTCCAGGGGACCTAGGCGAACACCTCGGCCTCCCCCAGGTATGGGGCGCCGGCGTCCTTGTCGGAGAGGATAGGTTCACCTTCGATCGGCCACTCGATCCCGATCTCGGGATCGTCCCAGCGGATCGACCGATCCAGCTCGGGAGCGTAGTAATCGGTGGTCTTGTACAGCACCTCGGCCCAATCCGAGAGAGCGAGGAAGCCGTGGGCGAACCCGGGCGGGATCCATAGCTGCCGCCGATTCGCCGCGCTCAACTCGACTCCGAACCACGAACAGAATGTCGGCGAGGAGCGCCGGATGTCAACGGCCACGTCGAAGATGGCGCCAACGACGACCCGAACCAGTTTGCCTTGTGGATGAGGGGGGAGCTGGTAGTGGAGACCACGCAGCACCGCTTTCTTCGAGCCAGAGTGGTTGTCTTGGACGAATGTGACGGATTGGTCCGTCTTCTCATCGAAGTCCCGAGCATTCCAACTTTCGAAGAAGAGCCCCCGCTCGTCTCCGAAGCTATGAGGCTCGAGAAGAATGATGCCGGTCAACCGAGTCGGGAGTGTCTCCACGATGCGACACGGTACCGTTTGCGTCGAATGGATATCACCAGCTACCCAGGGCAGACCTACGCGCACACTTCCCGCGAGTTCACGCATCGATGACCTACGACCGAGACGAATTGGCCCGCCTGCGGGCGCAGGTCGATGGGCTTAAGGACGATCTGGCTGCCTCCAGGGAGAAGCATCGTCAACTGCGTTCCCGGCGATCGGTCCGCATCGCGCTCAAAGTGGCCGATCTCGCCTCGCCCATCGTTAGATTCGCCCGACGACTGGGGCTGACCTCCAAGGTAGGCAGTGCCCAAGAGGCCCCGGGTGTTGCACAGAAGCGACCGAATCGGCGAGCACAGTCGAGGCTGGCTCGCCGGGTCGCCTCAGGGCGATCCGGTGTGACCACCGTGACGGGACCCATGGTTTCGATCGTGGTGTTGACCCGGGATGGCGCAGAGCATCTTCGACGTCTTTTTCGAGGACTCGATCGAACGACCTATCGGCCCTTCGAGGTGATAGTCGTCGACAACGGGTCGATCGATTCAACGGTCGACGTTCTTGCCGTTGAGCGGCCGTATCCGACTCGGGTGGTGCGCAACGAAGAGAACGTCTCGTTCTCGAAGGGAAACAACCAGGGCGCCGACCTCGCCCAAGGCGAGTTGCTGCTCGTTCTCAACAACGACGTCGAGCCGATCAACCCCGGCTGGCTGGGTGCAATGGTCCAAGCGATGACGGGTGGGGAAGACGTTGTCGCCGTCGGAGCTCTGCTCGTATTCCCGTCGCGGGGCGACCCTGAGACCGATCTCACCGTGCAGCATCGCGGGATTCACTTCGGGTTCAGGCTCGGCGCCGTTCGAGCATTCAATTCGGGCGGCCCAGACCCACTCGATCCGCAGTTGTTGGAGGTGCTGGACGTGCCGGCAGTGACCGCCGCCGCAATGTTGTTGCGCAGGACTGACTTCGTAGCGGTGGGCGGCTTCGATGAGAGGTATGTCTATGGCCGGGAGGACGTCGACCTGTGCCTCAAGCTCAGGGACTCGGGTCGGATCGTCATGGCGGGGAAGGCAGCCCTATTCCATTACGAGTCGGCCACAATGTCCCAGGTTGGGGCCGAGGTGCGTGAGGCCAGTCGCGCCAAGAATCGTCGACTGTTCGCGGAGATCTGGTCACCGCGCCTGACCAGGTCGGTGGTCCGAGATCGCCTGACCGCAGGCCGGGCATGGACCGTCGAGAGGCCCAGGACGGTCGCGATCACGCTGACCCACGACCAGATTGATGCCGGTTGGGGTGACTACTACACGGCCCATGAGCTAGGGGAAGCCTTCGCTGCCGACGGGTGGCGTGTGGTGTACGCCGAGCGGTATCTGGACCATTGGTACGACATCGACGAAGACGTGGATCTGGTGATTTCTCTCCTCGATTCCTACGACGTCCGACGAAAGCCCGAGGGAGCTTTCTCGGTAGCGTGGGTGAGGAATTGGGTGGACCGATGGTTGGAGCAGCCTTGGTTCGACGCGTACGACCTGATAGCGGTGTCGAGCCAGATGGGAGCGGATGCCATATCGCTCCGATCTCGTCATCACCCTTCAGTCGTGCACATGGCCACCAACTCGACCCGGTTCAAGCCGGGTGCTCCCAATCCGTTGTTCGAGGCCGACTACGTTTTCACCGGGAACAACTGGGGATTCGGGCGGGACCTGATCCGACTGCTCGACGTCCACGGCGACGAGCGGTTCATGATCTTCGGCAAGGGCTGGGAGAGGGATCCGCGAGCGGCTCGATACTGGAGGGGCCACCTTGGATACGAGCTGCTCCCGGATGTCTACCGGTCGACCAAAATCGTTCTCGACGACACGGCCACCCCCACCCTCCCGTATGCGTTCTTGAATGGCAGGGTGTTCGATGCTTTGGCTTCTGGTGCGCTGGTGTTGACCGACAACGCCGAGGGTTCGGATGAGGTCTTTGGCGGGATGCTCCCCACCTATTCCGGAGCCGAGAACTTGCGGAAACAGCTTGACCGTTACCTGGGCAACGAACGAGAACGCCTCGAGCTGGTGGGCCACCTCCGTGAGAAAGTGCTGCTGGCCCACAGTTATACATCCCGTCCCAGAGAGTTACTCGACCTGGCGCTCGGCCAACTCGACCGTCCCCACGCGGCGATCAAGATCCCGGTCCCGAAAGAGGAGGTGAAGGCACAGTGGGGTGACACCCACTTCGGTGAGGCGCTCGCCTCGGCGCTCACCCGGCTCGGGATGCCGACCACTGTCCACATCCTCCCAGAGTGGGAGCATCCTGCGAATCAGGCAGTGGACGTGGTGATTCACATCCGTGGCTTGACCAGATACACACCGAAGCCGGCTCACGTGAATGTCTTGTGGATCATCAGCCATCCCGATGACATATCGGTTCGGGAATGTGAGAAGTACGACCTGATCCTGGTGGCATCCCGCTCGTTTGCCGACTGGCTACGACCCCAGGTCGAGGTGCCGGTGGCCTACCTGCCTCAGGCCACCGACTCTCGAAGATTCCGCCCCGTCGAGAGAGACGAAGACCTTGGAACCGAGGTCCTGTTCGTTGGCAACAGCCGAGGTCAACGTAGACCGGCTGTGGACTGGGCGATTGAAGCCGGTTTGCCTCTGGCAGTCTATGGGGAAGGCTGGGAGGGCCTGATCCCTGACCGGTACGTGCGGGCGACCCATTTCCCCAACGAGGATCTAGCCAGGCTCTACGCGTCTGCCAATGTGGTCCTGAACGACCACTGGCCCGACATGCGGGAACGTGGATTCATCTCGAATCGGATCTTCGATGCGCTGGCATCCGGGACGGTGGTTCTGTCTGATCGTGTGGTCGGTCTCGAGGAGACTTTCGGTGAGCTAGTCCCCACCTTTGGCGATCGAGACGAGCTCGAGGAGTTGGCCTGGGAACTCCTGAAAGACGTAGAGCGTCGAGCAGAGATAGTCGAGTCTGCTGCCAGACTCGTCGCGCACGAGCATACCTTTGAGCAGCGGTCCGAGAGGCTGGTCGAAATACTGCGCCCGCTGGTGCTCGGCCGGCCCTCTGACCTGGATGGAGGCATCCTGACCCTGTAACTGGAGATCGCGCGTGTCCAGTCCGGCTCGCGGTCGCTAGCCGAGACTCTCCTCGAGGGTCCTCTTCAGCTCATTCACGTGCTGGCCAAGCAGACGCTTGCTTTGGACGTAATCGAGAGCTGCGGAGGCGATTCGAGTACGCATCGAAGGCTCGGACTTCAGCCTCGAGATAGCCTCTCGCCAGGCTGCCGGGTTGTTACTCACCAACAGTCCGGTCTCGCCGTCGATAATGGTGGCTGCATATGCGTCAACGCGGCTACAAATCACCGGGAGCCCGAGTGCGGCCGCCTCGAGGAATTTGAGGTCGCTCTTGGCCTTGTTGAAGGGCGTGTCCGCCAGAGGTATGGCGACAGCATCGAAGCCAGAAGCATTCTGTCGAAGCCAATGGACGAAGTCTGGGTATTGGTTCCATCGTCTGTCGGGCACGAGCTGTCGGCACCAGTTGAGAGATCCCTCCTCAGCGCCGCCGATCACGGTCACAGCGACTTCCGACTCGAAGCCCTCGACGGCTGCCCTCAAGATCTCCAAGTCCGCAGAGTGTGTGAGGGATCCGAAGTAGAGAATCCGAAGACGATCGTCATCCGGAGGCGGCTCCGAAGGCGACGTATCCACCGGTGAGGACCAGAGGTGCTCGTCCAACTGATTCAGAACCACCATCGTCTTCGAGTTCAGTTGGGAGTAGGCCCTTCGGAGCACATCAGTGCTCACCGTCACAAGGGCCGCGCTCGAAACGAGTTGGCGAATTGGCTCTGCGTAGGGCGCAAACTCGCCGTAGTCGGGGTGATCGAATCCGATCGTCAATAGGTCGTCGTCGAGGTCGAGGATCAGTGGCACGCTTTGTCGCTTGAGTGCATCGATGAAGGCATTCGTCACCTCCGGTGGGACCGCGGTCCGCTGGACCAAAGCGACATCGAGATCGACACGGTCTGCCATCTCAACGTAGGTAGCCGGATTGAGCAGCACCGGAGCGACATCTTGCTCCAGAGAAGGGTGGAAACACCTACGCAGCACGCGAATGTAGGTCGAGGCGGGCCGCGCTCCTTCCTTCCCCAGGATGAATAGGCCCACCCTCAAGGGACTGTGGGGAGTCTGTTCAGCGGAGAATGGGTTCCGCTTTGCCAGCAACTGCTTGTAGAGCAGGCTGTAATCGGCGGCCATCTGTTCAGCGGTTCTCAAGGCGGAGATCGGGATGTTTGCGATCTGATCCCGGAAAGCGTCCGTGTCGTCAACGATCTCCAGGATCTGCTCACATGCACGCTTCGGATCCCGGGCGTCGATCAGCCAGCCACCGCCATCTCTCCCGATCCTGTCTTTGAAGGCCCCCAGATCGGTGGCGATCACGGGCAGGCCAGCCAGCCACGCCTCACTGAGAGTATGGGAGAAGGTTTCAGCCGTAATGGAGAAGAGGCCAACGAATGACGGACGAACCCGCCCGACCAAGTCGAACCAGTCATCTCGCTCGTAGACCCCATGGTGCACGCCGAGCTTCCCGTAGTGCTGCCTCGACCTGCCGGCGAAATGAAACTCCAGCCGACCGGCTCGGTCGTGGCGCTTGATCGCCTCAAGGAAGTCACCGCCCTTGTGAAAGTCCAGGTTGCCGGGGACGAGGATCCTGACCGGGCGACGGAGCGAGGGAATCGGCGGCTGGAAGCCGTCATGCTTCTTGTCGTCCCGCCCATGCTCGATGATGTTGAACCGACGCTCGATACCGGGAAAGGCGGATATATAGGTTTCCCGGGCGGAGGGTGAGGCGGTGACGAATGCGTCGATGTGCTCGAACATCGCAGCAACCCTGTCGCGCCACTCGTAGACCCAGGCGTGCTTGAGGTGGGGAACGCTGGTCAGCCAGGCGGTCGGGATGACGCAGGAGCCTTGACCGGGCGTGCATTGGCCCCCGCAGAATCGCTGCTGGTCATCGATGAGGTGGACGGTGGGGCAGATGTAGTAGAAGTCGTGAACCGAGAGCACGACCGGGATGCCGAATGCCTGAGCGACTTCGGGAAGATCAAAGGTATGGCCAATCAAATGCCGTATGTGGACCAGCTCGATGTCGAAGTCCCGGAGAATCCTGGCAACGAGTGAGCGATAGTCGCGACGCGAGAAATCGGTGGGCGCAACCCTTCCCCCCAGCGACCAGGCGCCAACCCTTTCCAGTACCCCGTCGACGAGTCGCTCCAAGATCAGCTGGCGAGTGTCACACGACAGTTGAAGAGGGTCGTATCTGTTGGAAAGGGCTCGCATCAGATCCAGGTTGGTAGCCGGAGTGCCTCCTCCGGCGCGGTGGATGACGGTGAGCAAGCGCGGTCGGACGATGGCTCCATACTCGATCCCACCGAACGCCGCTCCCACCGCGTCCACTGCCCCGGTCATGGCGGCAGACCCGAGGAACTCACGGACCAGACCGGTGTATTCGGGGTATCTCGCGTCGATCATCTTCCTGGCGTTGGCGGCGAGCGACGCCTTTTCCTCACCGAAGCTGGAGGATCTCTCGTGAAACACGTAGGTGGCATCGTCCACGACATGCGTCCACCCGGCCCGGAGAGCCTTCATGCAGAAGTCGTTCTCCTCTCCGTAGCCTCGAGGAAACGCTTCCTCGTCGAAGAGCCCGCATTCGTCAAGGGCTGCGCGCCGGACGAACATGCAGAACCCGTTCCCTGTGGGAGCGAGTGGGTAGAGACGGAGTGCCTCCCGGGCGACGAGACGCCCGATCTCGTCACGCGTCAGCGATTGAGGCAAAGAAGGTTTCTCTCCCGGACTTGGGGCAGAGAAGGCGCCAGCATTGTCCGAGAGGGGGGTCACCGTGGCCGCCTGCGGGTGGGCCCTGGCCGCCAGGGCGATTCGACGCAACCATCCCGGCACCACCTCCACGTCGCTGTTGAGAATCACGACGTCGCCTTGGGTCTCGGAGAACCCGCGATTGACGGTGGCGACGAAGCCGAGGTTGATCTCGTTCGTCAGAGTGCGGACATTGTCGTGCTTGAGGGAGAGCTCCTGCAGGAAGGGGGCGATTCGAGCATCGGTGCTGGCGTCGTCAATGAGCAAGACCTGCGCCGGATAGCGAGTGTTACGCAACAACGAGTCGATGCATCGTCGCAACTCGTCGTATGCATTGAAGATCGGAACGATGATTGTGATTGCTTCAGGTCGAAAGGGCGTTCCGGTTGAGACATCCCACCAATCTGGCACCAGATTCGGGTTCTCTTCCGTGAGTTCCCGGTGCGGCCTTTCTCTGGGCTCTTCTAGAGGTGCGCTCGCGCCGACGCCAGTGGTGACCTCTTTGGGCGGGGTGGCTATTGTTCTTCGTCGCCAACGAAAGAGTGGGCGGAACAGGCGAGCCAGTCCCAGCGCCAATCGCACCGAACGACGTCCGCGCAAGCGCCGGTAATCGCGGAGCGCCTTGGCTTGGGCCCGTTCCGCCCTCTTGAGACTCTTTCCAAGGCTCGCGATTCGACTGCGCTCCTTCTCGAGTTGTGCGTTCTTATCAACGAGCGCGTCCTCGAGCTCGCGCACCGCGCCCTCCAACTGGGATATCTCCTGATTGGAACTGTCGAGCTCGAGGTTGAGGGCTTGAACGTTGGATTGCATCTCAGCCGCCAGATCGGACAGCTTCTTGTCCCGCTCAACGACCTGTCTATTGAGAGCGCTGGCCTCGTTTCGCAGATCCTTGATCTGGGAAACGAGCTGGGCTCTCACGTCGCGGATGGATCTCTGAAGATCTGAAGACTCGATCTGCGCATCGACCCTGAGTGCCTCGACCCGACCGAGGAGCTGGCGGAGCGGCGTCCCACTGGTCAACTCGTCGAAGAAGTCCGAGAGGGGCCGGTTTCTTGACCTCAAGCTGGTCGGGAAGAGGATCCCGAGATCGTTGATCCCGGGGACCACGATAAGACCCAACTCGAAAGGGGCTTCGCGCATGAAATCCTCAACGGCAGTGAGGACTCCGTTGCGTGGGCCACCGGCGCGGACCGCATTGAACAGGTGCGCATTGAGGCCCCCATCCGGGTCCAATGACTCTCTGCCTAGCCTTAGGCCGCCCTTCTCGTAGGGCTGCCTGTGTGGTTCCGGGATCCTGTCCGGTTCGTAGTAGAGGTCTCGTCGGCCATAGGGCCAACCCAGGTCGTGGAGCAACACCAGGGGATAACCGGACGAGTCGGTGTCAGCTGAATCCTGCAGAGCCTTGAGCTCGTGAAAGACGGTGTGCCAGTTGTGGTCCCCGTCGATCAATACCACGTCTGGTTGGGCAATGGACGAGAGGACCTCGAGGCTCGGAGCTCCATGAAACAGGAGAGTTCCCGGGTACGTCGCTGCCCACTCGTCGACGTCGAACTTGGGCAATGGATCGATGACATGCAGCGTCGCTCCAGTGCGGCGCGCATACTCGAGGAGATTCCGAGTGTTGAACCCGAAGTCCGCCCCAATCTCGACGATCACCTGGGGCTCGAGCCGATCGAGCGCGGGTTCGATGATTGCATCCCAGAATCGGTACATAGTGATAGCCGCGCGCAACCCAACCTGGATGATCAGCGTGGCAGGGTAAGGATACTCTAGGTGCCTAAGGTTCAGGCATTGGCTTCAGGGGGCGGTTTCAGAGCGTCATCACGACCGACGGCTGGTAACCGTCGGTTAGTGACCATGTGACCCGGCGATGACAAGCACGCACCAGATCTCCCAAGAGAACCCCGCGCCTTCATCCGATCGGGAGAACATCGCACGGGCCTCGATCGCGGACCTCTTCATCGTCGCCTCCGTCATGGCTGTGGCTGTCCTCGGAATGATCACGTACCAAAGTGCTCGGGCAGGGGGCGCGTTCTCCGCCCTCCTCTCCTCGGACGAGAAGTCCTACTACCTTCCTGGTGCCGAAGCCATCCTCTCTGAAGGCCTCGGATGGTTCCTGACCCCTCGGTCGCTCTGGAACGGGCCGGTGAATCCGCTGTGGATCGCCGCCTTCGGCGCAAACCCGCTGACTGTGAAGATCGCGAATCTTGGCCTCTTCGCTCTCAGCGGCCTCGCTGTCTGGGACATCGGCCGCCGTCTGTTCGGCAAGCGGGCGGCCTATTGGTCTCTGTTCCTGTTCGTCACCTATCTACCGTTCTATGAGTTCGTCCCCTCCCTTCTGACCGAACCGCTGTTTGTCCCACTGGTGATCCTCGCCATCTGGCTCGCGTTGATCGGAGACGCTGATCGATCATGGTTCGATCTGGGCGCCGGCTTGGCCTTTGGCCTGGCCACTCTCGTGAGGCCGACCTTGCAGCTCTATCCAGTGGCATTGATCGGGGTGGCAGGTCTCGTCAGTATCGGAGCGAAGCGGCATGGACAGCTACCCGATCGCGTCCTCAAACGGTCCCTTACCGTGTGCATCGGCTTCGTGATCGTGGTCGTGCCCTATCTGGTGAAGAACATCGTGGTCCTGGACCGGGTCGCCATCTCCAATGGATCTGGTGCCGTCCTCTATCTCGGCAACGACCTGCGAAAGCGCGGGTACGAACCGGTGGACTCTTCAATGCAATTCGACACGCTCGAGATC
>Ga0105106_10004137_pt1 | contig 10354 bp, 9 predicted proteins | sample PPLLaktember2015_5_FD_79109 | JGI IMG/M metagenome (GOLD analysis project Ga0105106, IMG submission 79109) | Freshwater sediment microbial communities from Prairie Pothole Lake near Jamestown, North Dakota, USA - PPLs Lake P8 Core (1) Depth... | ecosystem: Environmental > Aquatic > Freshwater >... | reverse complement strand
TGGTTTTCCAAGATCGATGAAAAACAGACCGTTCATTGGATTGCGGGTTGGCCGGACAATGCGTTGCCAGTCCAATTCTCTCCCCGAGCACTTCGTGATGTAATTCAGTTTGGAAGGGAATTCACTTTTCGCGATCACACAGAACTACTAAGTGGGGGAATATTTCCAGTGCAGAAAGATGATCAAGTCATTGGTTTGCTGGCTTTGCTCAGCGACCAGACCAATTACTTCTGTCCATCTACGCTTGCCTGGATACAGGCATTGGCCGAGACATTGTCCTATAGTGTTCTTCAAGTGGAAAACCAGACGAAAAAGATACAGGCAGAATACTCGGTAAACCGGATTTTGCAGTCCGGCTTGAATTTCCGAGAAATCTTCAAGGCTATCTTTGAGCTTCTGTCGGATCTTGTCGAGGCGGATGCTGCCATCGTTTTGAAATATAATCCTGCTTCGCAGCAATTTGATCTGCTTGCAACGCATGGTATTGATGCAAGAGTTTTGGCAAAAATTCACCTCTATATCGAGAATGGTCTGACGAGGCGGGTCGTTGGGGAACGTCCGTCTATTCAGTTAGAAAACATGTTGCTATCGGAGTCTGATGAAAATCATGTTAGTCTATTTTCCCAGGAAGGCTTCCGGGCACACATTACCATCCCTTTACTAGGTCAGCGGGACTTGCTCGGTGTGATAGAGATTTTCTGGCGCGAATCGCAATATGCTGATACCTGGAAATTGGAAATTCTCCAAATGGTCGGGGAAGCGGTCACTTTTGCAATGGAGCATACAACTGTTGTTGAAGCTTTGAAGCGTCGCAATGATGAACTCACCTCTACATATACTGCTACGATTGAGGGCTTATCACGTGCCCTTGAGCTTCGCGATCTTGAAACAGATGGCCATACTCGCAGGGTGAGCGCGTTGACCGTGCGCCTTACAGAGCATATGCAGATTCCGATGGATCAGCGTGCCTCCATCCAACAGGGAGCGCTATTGCACGATATTGGAAAGTTAGGTATTCCCGATGCCGTCCTGTTGAAACCGGGGAGTTTAACCCCTCGAGAATGGAAGGTGATGCAACAGCACCCGCTGTACGCATACAATATCCTGGCGCCCATTATCAGTTTACGGCAGGCATTGGATATTCCTCTCTATCACCATGAACGCTGGAACGGTTCTGGCTATCCATACGGACTTGTAGGTGAGCAGATACCTCTTTCTGCGCGTTTGTTTGCAGTGGTGGATGTGTACGATGCGCTTACTTCTGATCGCCCATATCGATCCGCTTGGTCACGGTCTCAAGCGCTTGAATACTTGCGCGAACAGGCAGGGCAACAGTTCGATCCGCAGGTTGTTGCCCACTTCTTGGAATTGATAAACGAAACCTAGGGATTCTTCTGGTTCGGTTCCGCAATTCTGAATTTGGATAGTCGAGTTCTACCAAGAATACAACCCTGACAGGTACCGGAGACCTGTCAGGGTTGTATTAAAAATGATGCTATATTAAGATATAGCAGGTTCTCACCCGACCTGCACAGTAGGAAAATCGATGATACTTCCTGAGCCCCGAGGAGGTGCCCGATGCAAATCTCACGTATTGATGTTACTCCTGCGCAATTGAAGCTGCACACGCCCTTCCGCACGGCGGCGCACCCGGAGCCGGTCACGCAGATCGAGACCGTCTTCATCCGCGCCGAATTGGTGCGCGATTATGGGAACGCCTGGGGCTGTGCAGTCCTGGACCCCATTAGTGGGCAGACACTGGCGCAGGTTATGCGCGCCTGTCAGGCCTGTGCCGAGAAGCTGCGCGATCTCAATCCGCTCAACACTCAGCGTGCCCTGGCCGACCTGTCCGAACTGACAAACGGTTATCCCACCGTGCAGTGTGCTTTCGACGTGCTACTGTACGATCTGTTGGGATTATGGTCTGGCCTGCCGCTCTTTCGTCTGTTGGGCGGCTACCGTGACCGCATCCCGACTTCCATCACGCTCGGACTCGACGATGTGCCTGCTACCGTTGAAATGGCCCGGAAGCGCGCCCAAGATGGGTTCCGCATCCTCAAGCTCAAAGGTGGGCTGGATGCGGAGGAAGATGTCCGCCGGGTACGGGCCGTCCATCGTGCGCTTCCCGACCTGACCCTGCGGCTGGATGCCGATCAGGGCTACAGTGTTCGGGCGGCGCTGGACGTGGCGCGTGCATTGGAAGGGAAACTCGAATTCCTGGAACAGCCCACCCCGGCTGATGACCTTGTCGCGCTGCGCCAGGTGACCGAGAACAGCCCGGTACCCATCCTGGCGGATGAAAGCCTGCGCGGGCCGGCTTCCGTGCTGGAGATCATCAAGCAGCAGGCGGCGCATGGGGTCAGCACAAAACTGGCATCCTGTGGCGGCCTGGACTGCGCTCGCCAAATTGATACCATCGCACGCGCCGGGCGTCTCTCCACCATGGTCGGTTGCCTGAACGAACCCGCCTTGCTCATCGCCGCAGGGTTGGCTTTTGCATTGAGCAGCCCCAACATCCGCTATGGCGACCTGGATGGTCATTTTGACCTGGAGAACGACCCGTCTGTGCCCGGCTTCCAGTTCGTAGATGGCTGGTTGATTGCCAGTGTGACGCCGGGGTTGGGGTGTACGGTTGATTTGTGAGAAGATTGTGAGGGATGCCGAAAGAGCAAAAAATGTTTCGGCGAAAGGAGAAAAACATGGCTGATGTGATCGATCATCAAATCTTTGGGGATGACCTGCAACTGGTGGAAATCGAGCTGGATTATGGCGAAGGCGTACGTGCAGAAGCCGGGACGATGACCTACATGGAAGATGGCATCGAGATGCAGACCGGCATGGGCGGCGACCTGTTCTCCGGGTTCAAACGCATGTTCACGGGTGAGAGTTTCTTCATCACCACGTTCATGAATAACGCGCGCGAGAAGCGTCGGGTGGCTTTTGCCGCTCCCTATCCCGGAAAAATCGTGCCTTTCGACCTGGACCAATTCAATGGGCAAGTGCTGTGCCAGAAAGATTCGTTCCTGTGTGCAGCGCGCGGGACCGAGATCGAGATCGCTTTTACCAAGCGTTTGGGCGCGGGGTTCTTCGGCGGTGAAGGTTTCATCTTGCAACGCCTGACTGGCGATGGTATGGTCTTTGTCCATGCCGGGGGCATGATCATCGAGAAGAATCTGGCCGCGGGTGAGACCCTGCGCGTGGATACGGGTTGCCTGGTAGCCTTTGCAACGACCGTGGATTATGACATCCAGTTCGTAGGCGGCTTCAAGAACGCGCTCTTTGGCGGCGAGGGATTGTTCCTGGCCAAGCTGACCGGCCCGGGCAAGGTCTATTTACAGAGCCTGCCCTTCTCCCGCCTGGTAGACCGCATCAAGCGTGGGATCACCTTCACGCAATCCGGTGGCGAGCAGAAAGGCGTTGCCGGTATCGGCGGCGATATTCTCAAGAATATCATCAGCGGCAGTTGATGAACTGATTGAAACTTATTCTAAAATCATTCCTCACCGAGCGGAGTGCGCTTTTCCCTTGCACCGGACGCAAGGACGGTGTGCACCGTAGTCGAGGTGCAATTGCGTAAAAGTCCTTCGCCTGCGCTTCCCCCTGCGGGGGATAGGCGCTCCGTACAGGATGAAAAGTTTCAATTACTTCATAGAAAATCCAGGTTCATGCTGAACTCGGATTTTTTCTTTTTCGACCACCTGTATCTGAACACCGGCATCATGGCTCCCATTGCGGTTGCCAGTCGGGTTCGGGGTGATTTGTTAGCTGGCGTTCGTCTGTCCCGTCCGCGCGGATGAGGTAGATATCAGCTTGCCCGCCGTTGCGCAGGGAATTGTAGGCGACATATTCTCCGTCAGGAGAAAAGGAGGGGGAGTTGTTGTTGCCGCCGTAGGTCAGGCGCGTAATGACGTTGGCCTGCAAATCCAGGCGGAAGATGTCCTTATCGCCCGGCGGTCCGGCGGAGATGAGCAGGAAATGTCCGTCCGGGGACCAGTCTAGGCTGCCGGTAATGCCGAGCAGGCCGGTGGTCAGTTGTTGAGGCGGCTCGTTGCCGTCCGCATTGATCAGGAAGATTTCGTATTCGAATAATTGCGTGGTACTCATCGCGAAGGCAATAGTCTGACCGTCCGGGGACCAGGCCGCGCCAACGATGCTGGTCGGCCCGCTATAGTTGGGGCCCTCGAACAGCAGCCGCAGGTTCTCGCCGGTGCGGTTGACAATGTAGAGCGAAGTCTGCCCATCCTCATCACTATTGGCGAAAACAACGCGCTCACCCTCGGGGGAAAAGTCGGGAGAGAAAGCGTTGCCGATTTCATTGGTCAATTGGATAAGGGATGAAGTGCTGAGTACCATGAAGTACAGATCAAAGGTGCCTCGGCTCCGGTTGGAGGCAAAAGAGATCGCACCGCCCAGCGGGGAGAAGGCCGGATAATAATCGTTGGCAAACTCATCGGTGAGACGCAGCAGCCCGGAGCCGTCCCGGTTAACCATGCACAGGTGGTTATAATCGCCGCGTGTACAGGTGAAGATAATACGCCCGCCGTGAAAACCGGTGGGCAAGGGCGCAGGCGTGTAGGTGGGTGGCGGGGCAGGGGATGTGGTGGGAGACAGGCTGGGTTGCGGTGTAAAACTGGCCGGGGGTTCGATTTCTTCCGGTGTGTAGGTTGGGACGAGGAAAAAGAGCAGCGCCAGCAGGCCAATGATGATCAAGCTGACCGGCAGGCGTCGACTTGGTTTTTTGCTGAAAATCTTTTTGGATTGCCTGCGTTGGAACATTTCCCTGCGAGCCTTTCGAAAGTTTTAAACCTTCGAAAGGTTATAGCGCCCAAGCCAACATTAGACCGAAGATGGCGACCACTATGCCCAGGTGCAAGAACAAATTTGATGCGGCCAGCCAGTGCGGGTAGATCAGCCATTGCAGGAGATAGTTTAAAATCACCATCGAGATGCCCGTCAGGGGCAACAATCCCTTGCGGTGGGCCAGGAAATTGGATAACCAATCGAGAAACTTTGAGATCATAGGTCTGCCTCTTCGTGTGGGGATTCTCCATCCAGGGAAGCCAGCCAGGGATTAAACTGGGCAAGCAGGCGGCCTGGAATGCGTCCCTGTATGTGGACTCCGCCGCGTTCATGTTCGATGAATTCCACCTGTCCCATTTCATGGAACATGGAGATAAGTGCGCCTTGTTGGTATGGAAGATGGACATCGATCGGTGTGTACGTCTCGTACAATTCCTGTTGGATCAGGCGCAATAGATCGGGCAAGCCGCTTCCTTTCAGGCCCGAAATTGCTACCGCTCTCGGGTAGTTTTGCAGTATCTCCTGTGCCTGTTCCGGTTGCTTCAGGCGATCAATTTTATTCAGCGCTGTGATGGTGGGTATATGCTCTGCACCAATCTCATCAAGTGTCTGCTGCACAACCTCGAACTGGTTAAGCGCGTTGGGATGTGAAATATCAACCAAGTGCAACAGCAGGTCGGCCTCGACGATCTCTTCCAGCGTGGCGTGAAAAGCTGCAACCAGTGTAGTGGGCAGTTTCTGGATAAAGCCAACGGTATCGGTGAACAGCGCCTGGTAACCGCCGGGCAATTCCACACGCCGGGTGGTGGGGTCGAGGGTGGCGAAGAGTTGGTCTGCCACGAAAATGTCTGCCTTTGCCAATCTGTTGAGTAGCGTAGATTTGCCCGCATTGGTATAACCCACTAATGCCACAGTTGGCAGGCGCGCTCGTTTGCGTTGGGCGCGGTACCGTTCGCGATGAGCGCGCACTTTTTCGATTTGCTTTTTCAGGTTGGCAATACGATTGCGGATCTGGCGGCGGTCCACCTCAAGCTGGGTCTCGCCAGGGCCGCGCAAACCAACGCCGCCAGTCGAGCCGGCCCGTCCGCCGCCGCCGCCTGCCTGGCGGGCCAAATGTGTCCACTGACGGGTCAGACGTGGCAGATAGTATTCATACTGCGCCAGTTCCACTTGAAGCATGCCTTCACTCGTGTGAGCGTGTTGGGCGAAAATGTCGAGGATTAATGCGGTGCGGTCAAGCACCCGCATGTTGACTCCAAGTTCCTTCTCCAACTCGCGCTGGTGACGTGGCGAAAGTTCATCGTCAAATATGACCACCTGTGCCTGGGCCTCTTCGGCCAGTGCTTTGAGTTCATCCACTTTGCCGGGGCCAATGTATGTTTCCACATGAGGGTGATTGAGTTTCTGGGTCAGTTCACCGACGACATCTAACCCGGCGGTATCTGAGAGCAGGGCCAGTTCGGCCAGTGAGTCTTCCAGAGTCAACAATCCCGGTTGCTGGTAGAGGTCCACTCCAACTAGGAAAGCGCGTTCTTTTGGTTGCACTGTTGGTTCAGGGGTTTTCTTAGCCATGCAAGTCTTCCATGTTAACCGAATCTTGCGGAAAGAGTTTCGCAATTTTTGGATCGGCAGATTCGGTACGGATAGGAATCAGGATATGAAAGGTAGACCCCGGGCACTTTTTTTCATCATAGCCCTCCGACTCGACCCAGATTGTGCCGCCATGCGCCTCGATGATACCGCGTGCGATAGGCAGTCCCAGGCCAGGCCCACCGCCTTTGAACTTGGTCTTGCCGCTGGAATGCAAGTTGGGACGGCCAACTTGAGAAAATTTTTCGAAGACGGCTGTCTGGTATTCAGCGGCAATGCCTATTCCTGTATCACTCACGATGACTTCGATGAAGCCCGGCAGGACGCGGCCATCGACGCTGATCTTTCCTTTGTCCGGTGTGTACTTGATGGCATTGACCAGCACATTGCGCAAAGCCTGGTAGAGGCGTTCTGAGTCTACATAAAGCCAGGTATCGCTGCCGGTAAATTTCTTGATTTCCAGTTTTTGCTTACGTTCCATCACCGATGCAGCCAATTCTCCCTTGAGCAAGTTCAGGATGTGCATCAATGTGACTTGTTGAAAATTGAGCGAGAGCAAGTTATTGTCGATCACCGAGACGTCAATCATGTCATTGATGATTTCGCGCAGACGACTTACACCTTTATTCATGCCAATCAGCAGGCCATCAAATTGACTCTGCCCGGATTGTTCGATCATATCCCGCATCATGGTGGTATATCCCTCGATCAAGGTCAGGGGTGTTTTGAGTTCATGCGCTGCTACAGAGATGAAGTTGGATTTGGTACGGTCCAGTCGTTCCAACTGTTGTTGTACACTGACCAGTTCTTTTGAAATGTAGGCGATACGTGTTTCTATCTCAAGGCGCGCCGCTTTGTCCAGTAAGTGCGTGTAGATTGGAATTAATTCTGTCACCAGATCAAGCGCCTGGCCTTCGGTCAAAGTCTGGCGAGCGACCTCGTTGGTCACAGCGATCATCTTGTTGAGCAACAGGGTTACGTTGTTTTTACCCTGCTCCAGGTCTGATTGCGTTGGCGCAGATGACCACTCCAACAGGATCGAATCCAGCCAGGCCGGATCACCAGTCACAACAGCTTGTTCAAGAAACGAGAAGAATTGTTCCAACTCCTTCTCGAAGTTGACGCGCACATCCGCGCCGCGCGCCATGCTATGGGCAACACGGTGTAACCACGCGGGGCGAATTTTTGCAAGCAGATCTTGTGCGCTCATGGGCTCTAGTTTACGCTGTCTCCCGTTTTTTGGCAAACAGCTAGTACCCGGACAGCATGATAATGATTGATGAAAATGCGGTATGCAAAGGGAAATCCATCAATCAAAATTAACTCGTTCGGGCACTAGGGCGTGTTACGCCGGCGCACGATCCATTCTTGTAAGGTTGCGCCGACTATTCCCAGGCTTTCTGCAGAGACTTTATCAACCGTGTCTTGGGTTGTATGCCAGTATGGATAATCAAAGTCAATGATGTCTACGGCCGGAATGCCAGCCTGTAAAAAAGGTGTGTGGTCATCGATCATGGAATATTTTGGCTCCGGGATGAAGGTCTGCTCATACCCCAACGCAGCAGCTACACTCCAGATTTCATCTACCAAACCCTGGTCAGAGTTTCTTTCTTTATAGATATTCAGATCTGCATCGCCGATCATATCAACGATTATGACCGCTTCAGGATGAGTATCCAATTCTGCTACAAAGGCTTGTGAACCGAGGATCCAATCCCAGCCCTGGATGCGGCCATTGTCCTCCGCATCGAAGAAGACCAGCCAGGTGGAGACCATATCGCTGGGAAGCACGCGTGCCAATTCTAGCAAGACTGCCACACCAGACGCGCCGTCATTGGCGCCGGGCACAGGCTCAAGTCGCCTCGTTGGGTCAGGGTCATTGTCAGCGACCATGCGTGTGTCGTAATGCGCGGCCAGGATAATTTGTGGCATTTCATCTCCGCGATAGGCGATGACGTTTCGGATGGGATGCCCGAGCATCTCAGCGGACTGGATGCGAGAGTCCCAGCCTGCAGCGGACAGTTCTGCGCGCATCCATTCCAGGACCTGGGCATGCCCGGTCGACCCAGGCGTGCGTGGCCCGAAAGCCACCTGCGTTTCAACGTGTGCCAGGGCGCGTTCCCCGTTGAAATACTCAGGTTCCGCTTCTATGAGGAACGCGCTGGCGTACCACGCCAGCACAAAAAACAGCAGGAGTCCAATTCCAGTAAGGTATATGGCGACGTTTTTTTTTGTCATAGAAAAATGGAATGTCGACTTCAGTCTGCGGACTAAAGCCCGCACTCCGGCTTTCCTTGAAGATATTCTTCCAAGTCGCCCATGGCACGATTGGCGTAAGCTTTTCCGCGCTCGCGTTTGCCCATCTTTTTGCCTGTATTCTCCAAGGGGGGTAGGATGCCAAAGTTGGCTTTCATGGGTTGGAAGTCGGCCATGTCCGCGTGGGTGACGTAATAGCACAGCGCTCCCAGCATAGTGGTGGTCGGCAGGGTGTGGAGTGGCTGGTCTTTGAGTAGGCTTGTGGCATTAAGTCCTGCCAGCAATCCGGTGGCGATATTGCCCATGTAACCTTCCACGCCAGTGATCTGCCCGGCGAAGAACAGGTCATCTCGCGATTTATGTTGCAGCGTGGGTCGCAGCAATTTTGGACTGGCCAGGAAAGTATTGCGATGCATCTGACCATAGCGCACGAACTCGGCGTTTTCCAATCCGGGGACCAAGCTGAAAACGCGTCTCTGTTCGGGGTATTTCAGGTTGGTTTGAAAGCCGACCAGATTGTAGAGGTTGCCTACCAGGTTATCCTGCCGCAGTTGGACGACAGCATACGGGCGCCGTCCGGTACGCGGGTCGGTCAGCCCAACCGGGCGCATGGGGCCGAAGGCTAGCGAGTCTCGTCCTCGTTCGGCGATGATCTCAACTGGCAAGCAGCCCTCAAAGAATCGGTGCATACCAGCTTTAACCCCCTCGTGGATTGCGTTCTCGAAGGAGCGTAATTTTATGCGTTCGGCCTCTAGTAGGGCATCAATAAAGGTTTCATATTCATCCTTGGTGAATGGACAATTAATGTAATCGCCTTCATCTCGCTCGCCTTTGCCATATCGTGAGGCGCGGAAAGCAATCTTCATGTTAATGGAATCATAGCTGATAATAGGTGCAATAGCATCGAAGAAATAAAGATTTTCCTCGCCGCCGAGATCACTCAACGCTTGTGAGAGTGCGGGAGACGTTAGCGGGCCGGAGGCGATGATGGTCGGAGTATCCGGTATGTATTTGACTTCCTCCCGAATCACTTCAATCGAAGGGTGACTCTGGATACGCTCGGTAACGCTGCGAGCAAACATATCGCGGTCAACGGCCAAGGCGGCTCCAGCGGGCAGGGCGGCCGCTTCGGCGCATTCGAGTAACATGGAACCAAGCCGGCGCAGTTCGTTCTTGAGTAGGCCGGAGGCGCGATCAGGTAAATTGGAACCAAGTGAGTTGGAACAGATCAGTTCAGCTAAGTCAGCTCCCTGGTGTGCGCCCGTTGAAATTTCCGGGCGCATTTCGTATAACTTAACAGAGAGACCCTTTTGTGCCGCCTGCCAGGCAGCTTCACTGCCGGCCAGCCCGCCGCCGATAATGGTAAGTTTGGTAGTATCCATAAAACGGGGCAATTGTACCATTCCCGTTTGTTTGGTCGGGTGCTGTATAATATATAGGAAGTTTCATATGGCAGAGAAGAATGGTGTCAGTTACCGTTTGAAAGAAGCGACCCAGATTGCTGGAGCAACCTGGGTTGTCCATTTTGAGCGCGTGGTAGGGAGGTGGGACTTTCAGGCTTCTTATCGGATAACGAAAGGTCGCACATCCAAACTGGTTGAATATTTGAGCCAACCGGCCGTTGATTCGTGGTTATGTGGTGCCTTGGGGAGTCGCTCGAGTCGTTCGCGTGCGGTGCCAGATGGCCTTGAACTTGGGTGCGAGCGTT
>Ga0105106_10004135_pt1 | contig 10355 bp, 6 predicted proteins | sample PPLLaktember2015_5_FD_79109 | JGI IMG/M metagenome (GOLD analysis project Ga0105106, IMG submission 79109) | Freshwater sediment microbial communities from Prairie Pothole Lake near Jamestown, North Dakota, USA - PPLs Lake P8 Core (1) Depth... | ecosystem: Environmental > Aquatic > Freshwater >... | reverse complement strand
CTGAAGTTCACCAAGGGCCTGAACCCCGAGACCCCGGTCATCCTCATCACCGCCTACGGCAGTATCAAGCAGGCCATCGACGCCCTGAAGGCCGGCGCCTTGGACTACGTCGTCAAGCCCTTCGACGTCGAGGAGCTGAAGATCCTCGTCGCCCGCGGCCTCGAGAAGCTCCGCCTCAAGCAGGAGAATATTCTCCTCAAACGGGACCTCAAGGACCGTTACGCCTTCGAAAAGATGGTCGGCAAGAGCCGGACGATGCAGGAGGTCTATTCGCTCATTGAAAAGGTGGCGACGACCGACTCGACGGTCCTCATCACCGGCGAAAGCGGCACGGGGAAGGAGATGGCCGCCCGGGCCGTCCATTCCCTGAGCCCGCGCCGCGACAATCCGTTCGTTTCCATCAACTGCGCGGCCCTTCCCGAGAATCTGCTCGAGAGCGAGCTCTTCGGCCACGCCAAGGGCTCGTTCACCGGCGCCGTCTCGGAGAAGAAGGGGATGTTCGAAGCGGCCACCCGGGGCACGCTCTTCCTGGACGAGGTCGGCGAGATGTCCCCCTGGACCCAGGTCAAGCTCCTCCGGGCGATCCAGGAGCGCCTCGTCCGGCGGGTCGGCGGCAACGACGAGATCCCCATCGACGTCCGCATCATCGCCGCGACGAACCAGGACCTCAAGAAGCGCATCGAGGAGGGGAAGTTCCGGGAGGAGCTCTTCTACCGCCTGAACGTCATCTCCTTCGAGATGCCGCCCCTCCGGAAGCGGACCGAGGACATCCAACTCCTCATCGCCCACTTCCTCGAGAAGTACTGCACGAAGCTGGGGAAGCCCCTCAAGCGGATGACCCCGGACGTCTTCGGCCTCCTCGAAGCCTACCACTGGCCGGGGAACATCCGCGAGCTCGAGAACGTCGTCGAGCGCGTCGTCGCCATCGAGGACCGGGAGACGATCACGGCGGCCTGCCTTCCCTTGGAGATCGTCTCACCCCAGAGGAAAGAGGAGACGCAGTTCCTCTTCCGGCCCGGCTTCAACCTGTCGGTCTACATCGACAACCTGACGAAGAAGTACGTCAACCAGGCCCTGCTGGCCACGGGCGGCAACCTTCGCCAGACGGCGCCCCTCTTGGGCATTTCCTATCGGACCCTGCGCTACCTCATCGACAAGTTCGAGCTGAAGAACGTCCGTAAGGAGGAGCGGGCCAACGGCAACGGGGCGCGGAAGGTGGAAGCGCGATGAATGACAATAAATGGTATATTATGACAAATATAGTCACATTTTTAAGTATGAAGAGACACTCTCTTCTCTATTTTGTTTATTATCAACACAAATTATTTCCAAAGAGTTGGCATGCAACTTGCTATTAATACAGCTTTCGGAGTGTCAAACCAAAAAGGAGGCAGACACATGATGAAGAAGATGAGAGGATTCACCCTCATCGAGCTGTTGATCGTCGTCGCGATCATCGGCATTTTGGCGGCCCTTCTGATTCCGAACGCCCTCGAAGCCATTCAGAAGGCCAAACAGAAATCCTCCATGAAGGAGATCATGGTGGTCAGCACGGCCGCGGTGGACTACATCACGGACCATGGGGACTGGACGGGCATCACGCAGGCCGGACCCCTGGTCGCGAACAACACCTTCCTCAACGCCGTCGCTACGTTCTACGTCAAGGTCGTGCCGGTCAACGACCCCTGGAACAATCCTTATCAGGCCTATGTCGGCACCACGGTGTCCACATTGATCACCGCCGCCACTGGGGCCCAGGCTCCCGGCGCCGATGATTTCGCGATGGCTTCGTTCGGAAAGGACAAGGCGGCCGGCCCGATCGGCGCCGCGCAGTATTCCACAACGGCTCCCGAAGGCGGGAAGTACAACATCTCCAAGATGTCCGATTTCGACAACGACCTGGTCGCCTGGAACGGCTCCTGGATCGCCGGACCGAGAACGACTCTGGCCACCGGAAGCTGATCTCCGGCTAAGTACATCGCTCTTCAGCAAAGGGGCGGCATTCTCGCCGCCCCTTTTTCTTGCCCCAATTTCCCCAGCTCTTGCCGAACCCCGCTTCATGATTTCCCCCCTGGGTAAAAGGGGGGTTGGGGGGATTTAGGGGGGATTTAATCCAGCCTCGATCCGGGCTATAATGATGGCGTCATGGAACACCCCGCTTCCGGGCCCAGCGCCCTCTTCGAGCGCCTCATGACCCTCTCTCTCCCGGACGGGGGAATGCCATATCAGCGCGGAAACTCGTCCGCGGCGGAGCCCACCCTCCTAGCCGCCCTCGCTCTGTTTGCTTCCGGCGTGCCCCCGGACAGGGCGAAGCCTCTTCTCGCCTGGGTGCAGAATATTCAGAATCCGGACGGGTCCGTCGGCGTCGACCCGACACACCGCGATCAGGGGCTCTGGCTGACCGCTCTTGTAGTCATCGCCTTCCACCATTACGGGCTCAAGGAAAACCTGGCGCAAGCCCGCGCGTTCCTCCTTTCCCTGCGGTCCGTGACCTTTCCCAAGGACCCCCGGCTCAAGCAGGACAACACCTTGACCGGCTGGCCTTGGGTCCCCGGAACCTTCGGCTGGGTGGAGCCGACGGCCTGGTCTCTCATCGCGCTCGGCGTTTCCGGCCTGCGCGAACATCCCCGGGCAGAAGAAGGCGCTAGGTTCCTTCTGGACAGGCAGATTTCTTCGGGCGGCTGGAATTATGGTAACCCGGCCCTGGACGACAAGGAACTTCTCCCGTTCTGGGATACGACGGGGTTGGCCCTCCTGGCTCTTCATGCCTATGCCGATCCGAAGCGGATCAAAAACGGCCTGGATCTCATGGAAAAAGAACAGGAAAAGATCGGGTCGCTGAGCGGCCTTTCCTGGGCTGTCCTGGGTCTTTCGAGCTACGGACGGGACTCGGGCCGACTGAAGACGAGGCTCGGCGAGGTCATGCGATCCGTGCCCGACGCGGAATTCCATGCGGGCAACTTCGCCTTGGGCCTCGTCGCCCTCTCCGGGAAGAAGGTGTTCGTCCCATGAACCGGCGGCAATTCCTGAAGGACTCGGCAGCCCTGGCGAACTGCGCCGCCCTGGCCGATGTCGCCCGCGGCGTTCCGGCCGCGCCTTGCCCGGTGACCCTCCTCCCGATGCCCGACTACGGCCGGGACCTCTCAAAGGAGATCGCGGCTGTCATGTCGGCGGACGGGCTCAGGCTCAAGGGGAAGAAGGTCCTTCTCAAGCCCAACTTCGTCGAGGCTCATCCCGAGAGGCCCATCAATACGCACGTCGCCGTCATCGCCAGCGCGGCCCTGGCCTGCCTCCGCCTCGGAGCGGCGGAGGTCGTCGTGGGAGAGGCCTCGGGCCACAGGCGCGACCCCTGGTTCTCGGTCCTCAACCCGTCGCTGAGGGACGTCCTGGACAGAGAGGTCAGGCGTATCGATCTCAATCACGGGGACGTCGTCTCGATCACGAACAAGGGTCGGAGGACCGGGCTTCCGGTCTTCTATGTGGCCCGGCCGGTCGCCGAGGCGGATGTCCTGATCAGCATGCCCAAGATGAAGACCCACCATTGGATGGGCGTCACCCTCTGCCTGAAAAACCTCTTCGGAGTTCTTCCGGGAATCTATTACGGCTGGCCCAAGAATCTACTTCATTTTAAGGGGATCGACAACTCCATCCTGGACCTGGTCGGGACGATCAAGGTCCACTACAACATCGTCGACGGCGTCACGGGCATGGAAGGGGACGGCCCCATCATGGGAAAAGCCAGGACCGTCGGCGCGCTCGTCCTGAGTCCTTTTTCCCTGGCCGCCGACGCGACCGCCGCCCGGCTCATGGGGTTCGATCCCCGGAAGATCTCCTACCTGGCCCAGGCCGGGCGGTTCCTGCCCGGGCTGAGGGCTGAGGACCTCGTCCTTCGGGGGGAGAAACCCGCGCGATTCGCCGCGAAATTCGATTGCCCGGACGATTTCAAAGAGATGAGGGGCGGGCCCTTCTTCTAAGCTTTCCGCCGAAAACGAAGCTCCCGGCAACTATAAGGATGATTGAAGCTAGGCTGATAAAGACACCGGCGAGGACGCTCGCGGGAAGATAACGCAGGACGACCTCGTGCTCGCCGGCCGGGACGAGGACACCCTTTGCAAATACATTCGCTTCGAAAACTTTTTCCCGGCGTCCGTCGACCCAGGCCTTCCAGCCGGGGGCGGCATTCCCGGGGAAGACGGCGATCCCCGGACGCGAAAGGCTTACGGCATAACGCCCCATTCCCTGGGCTTCCCGACGGACGACGATCGCTCCGGCTTCCACGCCCTCGTTCCCGGGCGCCTCGCGGAGAGCGACCCCGCTCGGCGCAATGACCTCCCTGAGCGGATCGAACGCCTCGGCGGCGAAGCGGCCGAGCTTGTCTTCGTCCGTGGCCGCTTCCACCGTCCGGAATGCGACGTACGGCGAAGCGGCCGTTTCGGAGATCCATTCCAGCCAGACATCGACGCCCTCTATCCGGATCCTTTGGGCCGTTTCCCTGGAGAACAGCGGCTCGTAGCCCAGATACGCCGCACATCCGACGTATCTCAGGATCTTGAGCTGGCTCTCCGGCGGAAGCTTTTTTATGCCCTCCCTCAGGTCCAGATAGCGGCGCGAGTATATCCCGTAGAAATCCCAGTTGAAGACATACCGGACTCCGTCGCCCATTCCGGTGAAGGGATAAAGGCTCTTCCGGAAGAAGCCGAGGAGGCGGATATTATCGCCTATCGTTTCCTTGAGGAACGGGGCATAGAGCTCGTCCCGGTACACGGTGAGCGGCGCCGTTAGGCCTCCGGGCAGGGGAGACTTATCGTGGAACGAGGCCGGAACCGTAGGGTTGACATATCTGTTGTGGAACGCGGGATCGACGACGGCCAGGACGATGAGGACGCCGCCGAGAACCCGGGCCGGGCCCTTCGACCGGGAGACCAGGAAGAATATCAGGGCATACGCCGCGAGGAGAGCGAAGCCTGTTCCGATAGAACGGCCGAATTCGCGGAACGATGCTTCCTTGTCAATGACGAACAGCTTGTTCAGCACGTCGATGATGGGGTGCCTGAACAGCAAAAAAAGCGCGAGTCCCGCTCCCCCCGCGCCGGCCATGACGGCAACGGCCTTCCTGCCCGGCTTCCTGGTTTCCGTGATCTTATCGAGCCCGAACGCAGCGAGAACCGAGATGCAGAAAACGGAGCCCAGGAAGAACTTGACCGGGTATCTGATCGAGGAAAGAAGCGGGATGAACCTGTAAAGGAAGAAAAAGGGTGAATAGCGGCCGCACGAGAGAAGGAAGAAAAGAAAGAACTCGAGGAGGAGGAGCTTTTGCCGTCGATCCCAAGGCTTGCTCAGGCCAAAAAAGAAGAGGAGAAGGGCGCCGACGCCCATGTAGAGGCTGTAATATAAGGGAAACTTCTGGTCGAAGAGGTGCCATCCCGAGAAATCGTCGTGCCCGGGTTCCCGGTCGTTGCCCAGAAAGTTGGGGAAGGGCATGTTGAAGAGCTGGACGAGCTCGAGAGGCCATTGGGCGGCTTGGGAGGACCTCTCCGTCCGTCCCAGTAATTCGAACGAAGGGAGAAGCTGGGCGGCCGAGATGAGCGACGCCAGGAAAAGCGTGAGGACCGCGAGGGCGGTCTTCTTTTTCCACGTGCCCGCCGTGAAGAGGGCCTGGACGGCGGCAAGAATGAGCGTCATCAGGATGAACTCCGGAGCCCCCGCGAGGATCATGAGGGCCCAGAGGATAGGGAGGGGAACGAGCCGGGAACGGCCGGGCCGGGGCTCCCGGCCGAGGAGCAGGAGGACCCACGGCATCCAGGCGAGGGCGGCGACGTGGTTGTAAAACTCGAACGAGGATAGGTACATGCCGCTGAAAGAGAAGAGGGAAGCTCCCAGGAACGAAGCTCTTCTCGATAGGGAATAGGAACCGCAGAGGAGATACAAGCCGAGCCAACCGAGAAGGGTGTGGATGAGATAGTGAAGCTTGAACGCCGCGAAAAGCGGCAGAATGAAGTAGAGCCAGGTCGTCGGATAGAAGATCGAGTTCTTCGGGTTCGCCAGGAACGGCTGGCCGTTGCCGTGGGCGTCCGTCCACAGGGCGAAGTTCCCTTCCTTGATCAGCTGGACGGTGAGCTTCTTGACCGGGATCTCGAGGACGGTCGAATCCCTTTCATAAAAGACCCTGTTCGTGAAAAAGAATTCCCTGAAGACGAGAAGAAAGAGGACGATGAAGAGGGCGAAGAAGATGAGGTCTTTCTTCGAAAAACGGTCGGTCGAGATGCGACCCGGGATCATGAATACAATTTCTATCAAAAAACGGGCATTTTCACAAATCTTTGATTATTGTCCGGCGTTTGATAACATGAGGACATCTTTTCACGGGAGGTTTGAGTTGCGGGCTTCCGTTCTTTCCGAAGTGAAGAAGAAGGCCTTGATCGCATCCGGCATCGTCCTCCTGACCGTTCTGCCCATCCTCCTGACGCCCTTCCCGCCGTCGGCGGACCTTCCTCAGCATATCGCGCAGGTTCGCCTGTTCCTGGAGACGCTCAACGGGCCTCCCGATCCGTACGTCATCCTGTGGTACGGCCCGGATAACCTGGTCTATTTTTTTCTGCTCCTTTTCTGGATCGTTCTCCCCGTGGCCTGGGTGGGACGGGCGATCCTGGCTCTTATCGCCATCCTCTGGATCGCCGCCATCTTCGTTCTCGGGACAAAAAGGGACAGCGCCATCGAGGCGATGATCCTCGTCACCATGCTTGTCTTCAACCAGGCTTTTTATTGGGGATTCCTCAATTTCCTTATCGGGCTCCCCGTTTTCGTCCTTTGGTTTCTCCTGACGACGAGAGCCAGGGAGAATTCCTCCTGGAGACTCCAGGTCGGGCTCGTGGCCGTTTCTTTCCTTCTGTACGCGAGCCATGCCCTCTGGCTGGCGGCCGGCGTGGGCTGGTTCTTTTTCTTGAACGTTCTCAGGCGGACGCCCGTCAAGCATTTTCTGCTCGGCATGACGGCCCTGATCCCGGCGGGCATCGTTTCCCTTTTTTGGTTCCCCTTTTTATCGACGGCTCGTGCGGGCGCCGGGTACGATGTCATCCCCCGCTGGTCCGGGCTGTTCGATCGCCTGTCCTCGTGCATCGATGCCGCTTTCGGGGGGATCTGGGGAGTGACCGGAATGGCGGCCTTTCTTGTCCTCTATTCCTGGATCGGGTTCTCCGTCTGGCAGAACAGAAAAAGACTGGCGGAGTCGGTCGATAAGGATCTGTTGGCCGCGGGCCTCTTCTTCCTGACCATCGTCATCCTGGCGCCCGATAAGTACATGAGCACCATTTTCTTCAATTCACGCTGGTTCCCGGTGGCCCTGCTCTTCCTCGTCTTATCCCTGCCGGCCCCGACGGTGAAGCGAAGGCCGGTACTTCTCTCGGCCTCCCTCGCGGTCATCGTCGTTTCTTCTTTGGTCATATTTTCCGCATGGAGAAAATATTCTCGCGAAGATCTCTCCGGATTTCGGGAAGCCATCGATCGCATCCCCGTCTCGTCCAGAGTTCTGGGCATCGATCTCGTCAAGAACAGCGATACGATCCGGGGCCGGCCCTTTCTCCAGCTTTTTGCCTATGCCCAGGTCTTCAAGGGCGGCACAGTGAACTTTTCCTTCGCCGAGCACTATTCCGGACTGGTGGCCTACCGGGAGAAGCGGACGGCTCCCTGGACCCCGCGGCTCGAGTGGTACGGCGAACGGTTCCGGAGCGAGGATCTCCAGTGGTTCGATTTTGTCCTGGCCAACGCTTCTGTCGCCGAGCACAAGCTCGTCCTGGAGATCAAGGAATTGTCTCCCGTGACGTTCACGAGCCCCTGGCGTCTCTATCGGGTCAATCGCTGAAGGAAGGAAGATCGCCCCGGCCCGGGCTCCCGGTCGGCCGATCTGACTTGCGGGGCCAGCTTCATCTTCAAGCGCGAGATCTCTTCCGGGGACGCGCAATTCAGCGGGATGTCCATGGGCTTGGATACGATGAGCGCTTGGACTACGGGCAGGGAAACTCCGCATTCCGCCGCCGTGATCACCTGGGTGTTCATTCGAGAGAGATAGGTTACCTGGTAGTTCCGGGTCGACCTGGTTCCTATGATCGATAACGGATGTTCCCCGGGGAAGACGACCCAGGCGGGAATGATGATCAACGCATCCAGGGGGCCGGCGATCGTGCTGCCGTTCCGAACGTCCGGGGTATTGAGTCCCATCAGGTCGATCGTATATCGGCGCCCGAAATACTTCACGGCGCCCGCGTCCACGGTTCCTATCCGCGCGTCTCGAGAGAATGCCCGGTCGACGGCTTTGCCTAACTCGACCTGCACCTCGTTGATGTTGCGGCAATCATTGGCGAATTTCATGCGCCATTCATCTATTCCGATGATCATGCCGATGACGGAGGGGAGCAGGGCCATGATCATGAAAACGGCGGCGATCGTCCTGCGGACGAACGTCGAATCCCCCTGCCCGGGCCGAAGAACGAAGCGGATCCCCGAAGCCCACCCCGCTACGAGAGGAACGAAAACAAGAGGAAAGGCGGGCAGGAGATACCGGATATAATAGAATGCCCTCGGATCCAAGGGCACGATGACGGCGACCTGGCTCAGCAGATAAAGGACGCCGGCGCTCAACAGAAGGACCGATCCGCGGCGGGCGGCTTTCGGCGCGAAAAAGAGCCCCAGAAGGCCCAGCCACGCCATGCCCCCTATGAATGGCGGTTCTTTAGATATCATCCCCAGCCCGGTTAAGACCCGGACCTTAAGGCCAAACTCTCCCCCTAGGGCCGCTTTTTGATAGAACGTCGCCGGAAAAAGGCGGCCATCCACGGCAAGATCCCAGCCGGCGAAAAGCGCCGCGGCAACGGCAACGGGAGCGGCGAATTGAACCACGGATCGCAGGAAATCGTCCTTCCTGGTGAGCCGAAAACAAGAGTTCCCCAGTAAGATCAGTATGACAATGCCGAATTCAGGCCTGGAAAGGGCCGCAAGCCCCATCAGGATGCCCGACAGGAGGCTTCTCCGCCGTAGATAGAAAGCGATCCCCCATAAGCCGAGCGAGGCGGCCAGCATGATCTCCATCCCGCTGATCGACGCGGCCGCGAGGACAGGACTCGCCCCGATAAGGATCCCTCCGACGAGCCTGGCCAGGACCGACTCGCAGAGGGACTCGATGACGAGCATTGTTCCAAGCGCCGTAGCCGCAAGGAGGACGATCCCGAGGGCTTTTATCAGCCAGACGACCATTACGGAATCTCGGGCCAGGAGATGGACGATCCCGAGCACGTACGCCCATAAGGGGGACGTCGCTCCTGTCGCGGGAGTTCCGGAATTGTAGGCAAGATAGCCGCTTTCGGCCACGGACCGGCCATAAACGAGGTGGATCCAGGCATCGTCGAGAGGGAAGCCGGTCTTGGAATGCTCCCCGCCGCCCAAAAGCATGATCAAAGGACAGGCCAGGGAAACGATGACGACGATCAGGCACGCAACGCGTCCCCGGCCTTTCAAGAATTGCGGTCGCATCGTGTTATTGCGGAGCCTTGGCGTCATTCCGGCTCGTGATCTCGTTTTCTGAACATAGCCCAAACCCCGACCCCTGTCAATCGCCCGGTCCGGACCCGAACGGCCGATGAGCCGGATGATTTATGCTATAATCCGATAAGCCCATGCGCGCGGTCCTCCTGCTCGTCTTCTACACGATCCTTCTCATCGTCGTCGCCCCCTTCGTTCTCTTTTGCATGGCGTTCAGGATCAGCGGGCCGCTCTTCGCCGTGGCGAATTGGGTCATGCGGGTGAGCCGGGCTTTTCTCGGCATCGAGGTCGAAGCCTCGGGCCTCGATCGCGTCGATCCAGGCACGGCTTATGTCTTTATGGCCAATCACACGAGCTTCCTTGACGGCCCCCTGCTGTTCATGCTCATCCCGCGGAGCATCCGGGTCATCCTCAAAAAGAGCGTCTTCGCCTTCCCCGTCCTTGGCTGGATCATGACCACCGCGGGTTTCGTGCCCGTGGATCGGAGAGCGGGAGGGGGCGGGGTCCGGAGCATCGAAAGGGCCGTGCGGGTCATAAAAGAGAAGAAATATTCCTTCCTGATATTCCCGGAGGGGACGAGGAGCTTGGACGGAGGGTTGGGTCGGTTCCGCAGGGGCGGCTTCTTTCTCGCCGTCGGGGCGGGCGCGCCGATCGTCCCGGTGACCATAAGGGGAACGCTCGAATTGATGCCCAAGGGGCGGTTCGGGGCGAAGCCGGGGACGGTCCGTGTCGAATTCCACGACCCGGTGCCGGTCGAGGGGTATTCGGTCGGCGATATGGACGGGCTCGTGGATAAAATCAGGGACGCAATACAGTGTCCCCCG
>Ga0105106_10004134_pt1 | contig 10355 bp, 8 predicted proteins | sample PPLLaktember2015_5_FD_79109 | JGI IMG/M metagenome (GOLD analysis project Ga0105106, IMG submission 79109) | Freshwater sediment microbial communities from Prairie Pothole Lake near Jamestown, North Dakota, USA - PPLs Lake P8 Core (1) Depth... | ecosystem: Environmental > Aquatic > Freshwater >... | reverse complement strand
CCCGCTCGGCAAAGGCGCCTGCTATCAATGCCGGAGTAATTATAGCAAATTTGAGCTGGAACATTGAGAAAACATATTCGGGAACTCTGGCCTCCATGATGTTGGTATCAATCCCTTTTAGGAAAAAATAGTCCCGGTTCCATCCAAACCAACCTCCCAGGATGTTTTGTCCAAAACACATGCTATATCCTACAATAACCCACAAAACGGTTATAATACCCATCGCAACAAAACTGTGCATTACTGTACCAAGCACATTCTTGGAACGAACCAGTCCGCCATAAAACATTGCCAGCCCGGGGATCATAAGTAAAACCAACGCCGTTGAGGTCAGCATCCATGCTGTAGCGCCGGAGTCAATCTCAGTTCCTTCTGAAGCTATTAATCCTGTCAGACTGACAAACAATAGAACAAGGATTAAAAGGCTCTTTTTCAATCTTCTTTTCATAGCATAAAGTTTAAAAATCATAAATATTATATACTAGTAATTATTACCTGATAGTATCTGGAGACACCCAACTCAATTATTTAATCAAAGAGTAAATCCGACGACAAGAAACATCTGATTTTTATCAGGATTAAAAATAAGCTGTCCGGCTACCGGAATGTTGAATGTATCTGTCACTTTAATGATCCTGGAAGTCCCAATACCAAGATTACAAATTGCAAATTTATCTTCATCCGATTCCGCATCATAAGTGTGCCATCCATCGCCTGCTCCCAGGAAAATATTAAAGAATTTAAAAGAATATCCTGCCTGAAAATACTTGTCACCGCCTAACGATCCGGCTCCTCCCGCCTCATTAATAATATAATTGGCGGTAAGGTTGAACCCCCCTGCAGTAAATCCGGCATTAAGTTCAAATGCATGACTTCCTGAAGCCTCAGTATAGTCACTATAATCTAATCCCGGAAAATAATAATCTGTAATACCCAAATTTATTCCGGCAGGAAGTGTAAAGGACAGGTAGAGGTCAGCCTCCTGGTAACCTGAAAAGTCAAAAGATCCCCATGCACCTATGGTTAACCAATTTGCGGAATATTTCATTGACGGCTGCACTGCCGGGCCCGACCCATATTTTGTACCTCTCCAGATGTAGCTGCTATAAAAATCAGAACCAACACTAAATTTTGAACCAGAACCTTCCTGGGAAAAAGCAGATACATAAGTTGAGAATGTCAGTGTGATAATCAGCCCCGTAAACAATGCAATTTCTTTTTTCATAATAATAAATCTTAAATAAAAACCACTTTCGCCGGCAAATATAAATATCATTTTGACTTTTACATGATATTTTTAGGGTATTTTTCATAATTTATACTCATTTTATATAATATACCTCAATTTTTATGGGGGTCTAACCCATTTTTTATATGTTTTTTCTGTATTATACCCCATTTTAAAGGGGGTACAATTAATTTTTCCAACTTTTTGTCTGTAATAAAAAAGATAATTAAAGTTCTATCTCAACTGAATCGGGAATCGGCTTTAATTTATTCAATTCATCAGTCCCTGATTAATTATTGAATTGTAAGAACTAATTTTAAACCGTATTTTTCAGATATTTAAAATTGATTCTAACTAAATGAACAGAAGACTTATTTATCTGCTACTGCTGTGTGGTTCAGTCCTGATGGAAAGCTGCTCATTAAAAATTAATAATGCTGAAGTAAAATCTCTTGATGGAAACAACATTGTTGTTATAACCTCTGAAATAAACGGTTCAGAATATGATATTGCCCGTTTTTACATTAAGGTCGGAAACAAAAACATAGTTCTTCCGTCATCAATTGGATTTGATCTGAAAGATATTCCCTTTGACAAAAAACTAACGATCGTCAGAATTGAATCAGAAACATCCAATAACCATTGGATCAATGCTTTTGGAGAAAAAGAAATAGTCCCTGACAATTTTAACCAGATCAAAGTATTTTTCGAAAGCAATGAAATTAAGGTTAATCTTATCTGCCGGGCTTATAACGAAGGTATTGCATTTGCCTGTGAGTTTCCTCAACAGCAGGGAATAGATTCCATTACAATAGCCGATGAAAAAATAGTATTCAGATTTCCTGAGGACTACAAGGTATGGTCCGCCTCACGGGCTCAGGCTCAATACTCAAGAGTCCCGCTAAGCAAAATCGAGAAAGGTTGTGAGAGACCACTTTTAATCGAAATTGACACAAATCTTGTTATTGCACTGGCTGAAGCAAAGCTTATTGATTATGCCCGGATGAAGTTTGATCCGGATAGCACAGGGAAATACAATGTAATCACACAACTGGGAAGTGAAGTTCGCAAGTCTCTACCGTTTCAGTCTCCCTGGAGGGTTGTAATGATCGGGAAGAATCCGGGAGATCTCCTTGAAAAAAATTATCTTCTTCTTAACCTGAATGATCCCTGTACGATACCTGATGTATCCTGGATCAAGCCCGGTAAGGTGCTTCGCGAAGTGACACTTACAACAACAGGTGCCAGGGCAGCAATCGACTTTACATCCTCGCATAATATGCAGTATGTCGAGTTCGATGCGGGATGGTACGGACCCGAAAATAATGAAATGTCCGATGCCAGAGCTGTAAATCTCGATCCGGCCAGATCGAAAGGACCGCTTGATATGGAGGAGGTATTAAGTTACGCGAAATCAAAGAATATAGATATTTTACTCTATGTGAACCGCCGGGCCCTTGAGAAACAGATTGATGAGCTTCTCCCAATTTACAGCAAATGGGGCATTGCCGGAATTAAATTCGGATTTGTCCGCGTGGGTGATCAGGATGCCACAAGATGGCTTCATGAATCAATAAAGAAGGTTGCAGAATACAGGATGGTTGCAGATGTCCACGATGAGTACCGGCCAACCGGATTCTCACGCACTTATCCTAATTTCCTCACCATGGAAGGTATCCGGGGCGATGAAGAGTCTCCTTCTAATCATCACACCCTGATAACAATGTTCACCAGGATGCTTGCGGGACAGGGCGACAACACCATCTGCTATTACAATGAAAGGGTCGAAAAAAAAATGGGATCACATGCCTCCCAGCTTGCAAAAGCGGTCTGCATTTTCAGTCCTCTTCAGTTTTTATACTGGTATGACAAGGCTGCTCCGGCACTTGAAAAGAATGACGGCCTGTGGGGTGCTACAAACTATATCGGTGATGAACCGGAACTGGAATTTTTCGATAATGTGCCCACTGTCTGGGACGAGACAAAAGTCCTGTATGGGAAAATCGGAGAATATGGAGTGATCGCAAGAAGAAAAGGAAGAGAATGGTTTATCGGAGGGATAAATGGAGAGCAGGGAAGAACACTCAACATAAGCTTTTCATTTCTTGAACCAGGTGCCAGGTATACAGCAAAAATATATTCCGATGATCCGTCAGTCAATACCAGGACTCATGTCAGAATTGACAGTATGAATGTTGATAATAAAACTATATATCCGGCGAATCTCAATTCAAATAACGGGATTGCTCTGCATCTTGAACCATTTGATAATTAATTATTTAACCACGGAGTCACACAGAGTTGCACTGAGTAAACCACGGAGTTAAAACAGTGTAACTCCAGTAAAACTCCGTGAAACTCTGTGGTTAACAGGATTTTTTGGATAAAAAGTGGGGGTCACAAGAAATTCTTATCCAGAAATTCCTGAAATTTATCCTTGTACTGATCGCTTACCGGTATATAAGTTTTGCCGAAGACTATTCTGCTTCGTTCGATAGTATCTATTTTCTCAAGGTTCACAATATATGACCGGTGAACACGCATGAACTTTGAACCTGGCAATTTTGATTCCAGCAGTTTCATGGTTGTGATCGACAATACGGGTTTGACTGATTTTATTGTGTAAACTTTTACATAGTCTTTAAGTCCTTCGATATATTGAATATCGTTGAAATTAATACGCTTGATTTTGTAATCTGATTTGAGAAACAAAAATTCGCTGTTCGCTTCCACCTCATCGGGAACTCCTCTCTCCAGCTTTAAGAGCTTCTGTACTTTCTGCACCGCTTTCAGGAACTCCTCATAACTGAATGGCTTCAGAAGGTAATCAACCACCTCCAGCCGGAACCCTTCAAGAGCATATTTATCATAGGCAGTTGTAAATATGACTTTAGGCCCTTTCACCAGCGACCTGGTAAACTCAAGCCCTGTAAGGTCAGGCATCTGGATATCAACGAAAATCAGATCGACAGCTTCCCTCGAAAGGAATTCCATCGCATCGAGAGGATTATCAAACCGGCCTGCAAGTGTTAATCCCGGTGTCTTTTCAATATATCCGGTTACCAGTTGTAAAGCCAGAGGTTCGTCGTCAATTGCAATTGAAGTTATCATCAACCCAGCCTTATTTCCAATAATATTTCAAATTCATTCTCCGATTTGCTGATCTTCAGATCATGTGTGCCTGGGAATAACAGATTCAGCCTTTTTCTTGCATTTTCGAGCCCGATCCCATTATGATCACTGTCATTATTTTCCTTTCCTTTTGGAATAGTGTTTACACATTTGAAAATAATTGAATTTTTATTAGCCTCCATGCTGATATTGATAAAGGACTTTTCCCTGTAACTTATTCCATGCTTAAATGAATTTTCAATAAAGGGAACAAACAGCAGAGGCGCGATGTTTCTATCTTCATATTTTTCAGGAAATATGACTGTCAGCTTAACTTTTTCACTCATCCTCAGCTTCATAAGGTCGATGTAATTATTCATAAAATCGATCTCATTGCTTAGCATGGTTTTTCCCTGCTCAGACTCATAAAGCAGATATCTCATTAATTTTGAAAGCTTTAATACCGCTTTTTGAGAATCTTCAGCGTTAATGCTTATAAGCGAATAGATATTATTCAGGGTATTGAAAAAGAAATGAGGGCTGATCTGACTTTTAAGGAAAGCAAGTTCAGAATTCAGTTTTTCCTTCTCCATCTCCTTCTGTAACTCCTCAATCTTTGATTGACGTTCGAGAACTCTTAACCCGAGGGAGAAGAAAACCAGGAACAGGGAAGTGAATCCATAGTTGTAAAGATGCATTTCACGGAAAGGGGGTCCTGGTCTTGCGTGCGGTGCTCCGCCTACAGGAGGTGTTAACCTGTTTTGTTCTTCTGATGGCCTGCTTAATTGTTCATCCCTGACCGGGTCTGATTTATATTTGAAAATAAGCTTGTTGGTAACATCCGATATAAAATAAAAACAGACAATCAAAATCAGAACCGAGAGATAATACCTGTATTTTTTCTTATCAAAAAAGAATTTCGGGACCAGAAACAGATAATTGACATAAAAGATTATTCCGCTTATTAAAGTGCTGATATAATATAGCCAGATGAAATCCTGACCAACATCCCACCGTTTTATAAAATAGAGGGGCAATCCTACCAGTATGGCCCAGGCTACAAGGTGCAGAAACACCTTTATTTTGTTACCCTGAAAGAAATTCTTTTTCATTCTGAAGCTATAATTATTCATACCTGAGTGCATCTATCGGATTCAGGCTGGCAGCCTTGCGCGCAGGGTACCATCCGAAGAAAACACCTATCGCAAAACAAACCGCAAAGGCGAGTATAACTGACTGGGATGTTATTACTGTCGGACTATCCATCAGTGAACCCGCGCCTTTTGCAATAAGATATCCAAAAATCACTCCCAGAGCACCACCTAAGATACTCAGTATTATTGATTCGACAAGGAATTGCCTGAGTATATCCTGACCTCTTCCGCCAATTGACATACGTAGGCCTATTTCGCGGGTACGTTCTGTTACTGAAACGAACATGATGTTCATTATCCCGATTCCGCCCACAAGAAGTGAAATTCCCGCAATGGCCCCAAGCAGGTATGTCATTATATCAGTGATTGATGAAACTGTCTCCATAAGTTCCGACTGTGACATAACCCTGAAATCATCCTCCTCGGATTCTTTAAGTTTGTGGGTTCTCCGTAGTATCTCTGTGACTTCCTCAATTGCCTGTGCACTTTTCTCCTCTGTAACTGCGGAGGCATAAATTCCATTTATATAGTCAATGGCTGCCAGTCGCCTTTGAACTGTTGTATAGGGAGCTAATATCAGGTCATCCTGATCCTGTCCCATTCCGCTCTCCCCCTTGTCTTTCAGAACACCAATGATCTGAAACGGCAGGTTCTTAATGCGTATCGAGAGCCCGACGGGGTCGCTCCCTTCACCAAAAAGGTTTTCTACGACTGTCTGACCAACGATGCACACCTTCGACATGCTTCTTAATTCATTTGAATTGAATATTCTTCCGCTCTCAATTGTAAGCTTCCTGATTGACAGATACTCTTCACTGACACCATAAACGGATGTCTGAGTATTCTGGTTCCCATATATTATCTGCCCGCTGGCCACTACCTGTGGAGAGACTTCCGACAAAGCTGTTGCTTCATTCCGCAATGCATCGACATCGGTCATTTTAAGTACTATTGAGCTTGAAGCTCCGAGGCTTACACCTCCCCTTTGCTGCATGTTGGGCATTATCATTATCAGATTGGTACCCATCGACGACATCTCATCCCGGATGTTTCTTTTGGCTCCCTCTCCGATTGCAAGCATCGCGATAACCGAGGCAACACCTATTATTATCCCGAGCATGGTAAGGAAAGCCCTGAGCTTGTTTCTTACCAGTGCACGTACAGCTATTTTTAACAGATTTTTTATATTCATGATTTAATCTGATTATCAATTGTCAAATTCTTCAATATTTTCATCAGGCAAAGTTTTCAGGATTTCCCTTGCATTAAGCCGGTCTGTAACCATAAGTTCTTTCTGAATTTTCCCGTCCCTGAAAAGCACATTGCGTTTTGCAAACCTGGCTATATCTGTCTCATGGGTAACAAATATTATGGTCCTTCCTTTATCATTCAGATCCTGAAATAATTCCATAATTTCAAATGAAGTCCGTGTATCAAGGTTTCCGGTTGGTTCATCAGCGAGAATAAGAACAGGATTATTGACCAGCGATCTGGCAATTGCAACCCTTTGCTGTTGTCCTCCCGACAGCTGGTTAGGCATATGGTCCATACGGTCCTTAAGTCCTACTGCCTCCAGAGCATTGACTGATCTTTCAAGCCGTTCCTTACCCTTGACCCTGGAGTTGTAAAATAATGGAAGCTCAACATTTTCAAGAGCTGTTGTACGAGGCAGAAGGTTATATGACTGAAATACAAATCCAAGTTTTTTGTTTCGCAGCCTGGCCAGTTCATCCTTATCCATTGTATTTACATTAACTCCATCAAGGAAGTAATCGCCGCTTGTTGGCTTGTCAAGGCATCCGAGGATATTAAGCATTGTTGATTTTCCTGCCCCGCTCACGACCATTATCGCCACAAATTCACCTTCTTTGATCTGCAGGTCGACACCCCTCAGAGCATGCACTGTAACCTCACCGATGTGATAGTCTTTTTTCAGATGGCTGATTTCTATGATCGTATTACTCATGATCCTTCGTTTTATATCTCTTCCTGTATTAACTCCTAAAACATTGGAGGACCGCCAGGACCTCCGGCGTTTGATCTCGCTGCCTTTTTAGCTGTGTTGCTCATCGAAATGACAGCTTCATCACCTTCTTTCAACCCGGCCAGTATCTCCACATCCGATCCGTTTTCAATTCCGATCGTAACCGGGACAGGTCTGATGCCGTTTTTTTCATCCTTTACCCATACCATTTTTGCTCCTTCCATTGCCGGTAACGCTCCTGCAGAAGGGAAACCTGCTGGAATGGCGGTTGCATTCGCTCCCTGTTGTGCGGCAGGCATTCCTGATGTTCCGGTTGGCCCCCCTGGCGGCATACCTGCCATGCCGGAATTTTTCATCATCTTAGCCAGATATTCAGTATCTGGGGTGAAACGCATTGCTTTACCTGAAACTACAAGTGTATTTTGTTTCTCCTCTATATAGATGGTAGCACTCGCAGTCATGCCGGGCATCAGTTTCTTATCGGGATTGGGAGCATTCAGTATAACAACATAGGTTACTACATTATTTGTTGTTACAGGCTGTAACCTGACCTGTGAGACGGAGCCTTCAAATTTAAGGTCAGGATAAGCGTCAACTGTGAATTCAACCCGCTGACCCTGGATGACCTGGCCGATATCTGCCTCATCCACACTCGTCTGGACCTCCATCTGAGTAAGGTCGTTAACTATTGTAAACATTTCAGGATTGTTAAAGCTTGCTGCAACAGTCTGTCCTTCTTCAATAGCCCTGTTCAATACCACGCCGTCGATTGGTGAATAAATTGTCGCATAGGCGAGATTGACCTTGGCCCTGTCGAGTGCGGATTTCGCATTGCTCAGGGATGCTCTTGAATTCTGATAATTAAAAAGAGCCTGATCATAATCAGCCCGTGCAATAAGGTTCTTGTCAAAAAGAGCTTTCAGCCGGTTATAGGTGGCCTCCTGGAAAGTAAGCTGGGCCTGTGCCTGGTCGACCGAGGCCTGACTCTGCTCGAGCTGAGCCCTGAGGGCTGTCTGGTCGAGTCGTGCAAGAACCTGATTCTGCTTTACATTATCATTGAAATCCACATAAACATGTTCAATAATACCCGAAACCTGGGTACCTACTGTGACAGTTGTCATTGCTTCAATGGTACCGGTTGCAGTTACCGTGTTTGTGATATTTCCTTTTTCAACTTTGACTGTGTCAAAAGTGAACTCAGCTTCTTTTTTTGAAAAGGGTTTGAATATGAGCAATGCTATTGCTGCTATCAACACTATCCCTATTACAATTAATGCTCTCTTTTTCATTGGTTTACTATTATTTTTTTCTATTTTTCTTTTCATGGGAAATTTACGTGCATTTAGAAACTCCTTTTAACCGCAAAGCGCACAAAGCTTTCGCGAAGAACGCAAAGCAAATCCCTGACGACCTTTGCGCATAAACTTGGCGACCTTTGCGGTTAATGAATTTTGATTTTTTAACTGTTCACTGGATGACCTATCTGGAATATTATTCATGGCTTATTAATTGTAATTTATAGTGATAATGGAATGCCTGCATAGAAATCGAGCACCTTATAGCTGAATATTAAATTGAACCTCGATTGAAGCAGTTCGCTTTCAGCGACTATGAGATTGGTTTTTGAAACAAGGTAATCGACTGAGTTTATGATTCCCTGTCTGAATTTCTCATCAGATAACGCTGCCGATTCACTTGTTGCCTGGAAATTCTCAAGACTTGCTTCATAATTAACCTGGGCTGAGGTTACGTCGAGGCATGCCTGTTCAATATATTTCCTGAGCTCGTTTTTTGTATTGATTTCTGTCAGTTCAGCATCCTGGTATCCTATTTTTGCAACAGCAACGCTCGTTTTAACCTGGTTTTTCTGAAAAATCGGGATTGAGAGAGCCAGACCAACTGATGGACTGATACCCTTATTTATCTGGTCAGCATACGGATCACTCCCCTGGCTTGAATAGCTTGTACCAACACCGGCGCTGGCTGAAAGAACAGGATAGTAGCCCGCTTTTGCAATTTTCTCGTCAATTGCTGCTATCTCTTTGTTCACCTCAGCATTTTTAATCTGCGGCTTGATGCCAAGAGCAGTTTCATAAACAGATCTTACATCGGGAATCCTGTTCTGATTGACCATATCCTGAAAATCAGGATGAGCGATATTAAAATCATCAGTAACCGGTAATTCCATCAGTTGTTCGAGGTTCACCTTTGCAATTGCCAGCTGGTTCTGCGAGTTGGCAAGTATAAGCTTTTCAGATGCCAGCTGTGATTTAACCTGTGCATAATCGGACTGGGAGATCACCTGCATGGCCAGTCGTTCAGAAGCAAGATTCAGCTGGCTTGCCGTTGACTCGATCTGTTTTTCACTGTTTCTGACCTGCTCCTCAGAGTACAGGATCTGAAGGTAGGCATCGAGAATGCTGAGGCTGATTGATTCTTTTGTTGTTTCAAGCGAATAAAGTCCGCTGGTAATATCAAGTTCTGCCTGTTTAATCTGGTTTGTAATCTTTGAGGCATTAAAAATCGTTACTCCCGTATTTACATTTATAACTGACCCGTTAACCCCGACATAACCTGTCTGACCTACATTAACACCCTGGCTCCAGTTATAATTCTGGCTGACTGCGGCATTTAATGAAGGGTAGCGCTGGGCTTTAGCCTGACCGGCATATTGCTGGTACCGCTGGTTTGACAGTTCTCCTTTTCTGACCTGGATATTCTTTTCCAGAGCATGGCTGATGCACTTTTCAAGGGTCCAGACGCTATCCTGCTGGGCATTTACCATGATGGCCGGCATAAGCAGTGCGATTGCAAATATCAAAATCGATTTTCTCATAGAACTATTTCAATTTTGGATAAAAATAGAGCAGGGTATCAT
>Ga0105106_10004133_pt1 | contig 10355 bp, 8 predicted proteins | sample PPLLaktember2015_5_FD_79109 | JGI IMG/M metagenome (GOLD analysis project Ga0105106, IMG submission 79109) | Freshwater sediment microbial communities from Prairie Pothole Lake near Jamestown, North Dakota, USA - PPLs Lake P8 Core (1) Depth... | ecosystem: Environmental > Aquatic > Freshwater >... | reverse complement strand
GCAGATATATATTGCATCTGGTTGTCTGAGGTAACAGGGAAGAAATATCGTTTACCTACTGAAGCCGAGTGGGAATATGCCTGCAGGGGAGGAACGGAAACACCATATTTCTTTGAAGGAGATCCGAAAAAGTTTTCTTCTGAAGGATTCCTGAAGAAGCTGATCAAGCCGGATACAGCAATTATTGCTTCATATGTTGTTTATAACAGGAACAGCGCCGCGAAAACTGAGGAACCATCATTTGTAAAGAACAATCCTTTCGGACTGAAGAACATGTCGGGAAATGTTGCAGAGTTTTGCTCCGATTTCTATTCAGCCGAATTCTATAGCACCGATTCCACCCGATTGAATCCCACAGGCCCGGAAAGGGCACCGGAACATATCATCAGGGGAGGATCATTTAAAAGCGATGCAAAGGATCTGCGGAGTGCAGCCCGTGATTTTACCAGGACAAAAGCATGGCTGGTGACTGACCCGCAGATGCCAAAAAGTATATGGTGGTATTCAGATTGTATTGATGTGGGTTTCAGGGTGGTATGTGAACCAGATACTTCAATGTTGAAGTAGGTTGAAGAAAGTTGAATCAATTAGAATCCCCTCCTGGCTTTGCTTCGCTGAAGCTACGCGAAAGCGAAAGATGGGTGGAGGTGGGTTATTTAAGGGTTAAAAAAGATAATTTCAAATAATAATATGAAGAATATTAACAGGAGAAATTTTATTGGAAAGACTGCACTTGCAGGAATCGGACTCGCTGGTGCCGGGGCAATTATTTCATCTTGCAAAAGAAAAACCGATAACCTGGATCTGGGCATTGCACCAATACTCAGGGGAGCGCCAGCCGGCAAAAAGCTCAGAGCCGGTCTCGTGGGAGCAGGAGCAAGGGGAACAGGAGCTGCCATTAACTTTATAAGTTCCGGACCCGACCTTGAGATTATAGGTCTTGCAGATCTGTTTCAGGATAAGATCGATGAATGCCGTGAAAGATTTGCTTCGTTCAATCTGCCTATTCCTGCCGAAAACTGTTTTACCGGATTTGATGGTTATAAAAAACTCATGGCGCTTCCCGATCTGGATGTTGTGTTGCTGGCCACTCCGCCCCAGTTCCGCCCTGATCATTTCCTGGAGGCTGTGACAAAGAATAAACATGCATTTCTGGAAAAACCCATTGCGGTTGATCCTGTGGGAATAAGATCGATCATCACATCCGGGAAAAAAGCCGAAGCAATCGGGCTGAATGTGGTCACAGGAACACAACGACGGCATCAGGAAGATTATATAGAGTGCTACAAACAGGTGATGAACGGAGCAATTGGTACGATAACCTCGGCAAAGGCATACTGGAACCAGGATCATGTTTGGTTCAGGGAGCGTGAACCGGGATGGAATGATATGGAATATATGATCCGCAACTGGAATAATTTCTGCTGGCTCTGTGGTGATCATATCCTTGATACTCATGTACATAATATTGATGTAATTAACTGGTTCATAGGTAAGAACCCGGAAAGGGCAATAGGTTATGGCGGACGTCACAGAAGAGTGACCGGCGACCAATATGACTTTTTCAGCATCGATTTTGATTATGGCAACGGTGTGAGTTCCCATAGTATGTGCCGTCAGATAGACAGCTGCGCAAACGGTACAGGAGAGATAATCAACGGTACTGAAGGGTATACAAATTGTCAGGATACAATATGGGACCTGAAAGGGAATATCAAGTGGCAGTTTGAATATCCTGAAGATGAGAATGGAAATCCTATGGACCAGACTGTCATACCTCCCTACGTCCAGGAACATATGCACCTTGTATATGCAATACGAACGGGCAACTATGTAAATGAAGCTGAACAGACTGCCCTGTCAACCCTCACAGCAATTATGGGCAGGACTGCAGCATATACCGGACGTGCCATTACATGGGATGAAATATTTAAATCTGATATGGACCTTGGTCCCGCAAAGATTGAATTCGGACCGGTGGATATGAAATTTGTAACTCCGGTTCCCGGAACACCCGTGATCACAAAGGTTAAATCAGCATTTGAAGGTCAAATAATTTAGAAATATATGTTGAAGAAAACATCAAGAAGAGATTTTGTCAGACGCTCAGCAACTGTTGCTGCAGGAGTGTTTGTGATACCTGAGATCATTCCTTCCTCAGCCCTGGGAATGGGCGGCAAAACTGCTCCATCAAACCGTGTTGTCATGGGAGCTATTGGTACGGGATCCCAGGGAATGGCCAATATGCGGGATTTTCTGCGTCTTAAGGATGCGGTTCAGTTCGTGGCAGTCTGTGACGTGGATTCACTACGACTGGAAAGGGCAAAAAATACTGTCGATGCAGCCAATAAGAACACTGATTGCCGTACATATTGGGATTTCAGGGAGTTCCTTGAAAAGGAAACGCCCGACGCTGTATCCATTGCATTGCCTGACCACTGGCACGGTATAATCTATACCGAAGCAGTGAATAAAAAGCTGAATGTTTACGGCGAAAAACCGATTTGCCGGACCATACATGACGGGCAGACCATAGTGGCAGCTGTTAAGAAAAATAATATAATATGGCAGACAGGCAGTTGGCAAAGATCATTACCTAATTTCCGCCGGGGCTGCGAGCTTGCCATAAATGGCAGAGCGGGTAAGATAAGCCGCATCGAAGTGGGATTGCCTGATGGCGGAAGAACAATCGGAACTCCTCCGGTGAAAGAAGTACCTCCTGAGCTGAACTGGGAAATGTGGCTCGGTCCTGCTCCGAAAGTACCGTACCGTGGAGTATCGCATTGGGACTGGCGCTGGATACTTGATTATTCCGGTGGCCAGCTGACCGACTGGGCAGGCCATCATATTGATATTGCAAACTGGGGTGCCGGCCTTGAGCACACAGGACCGGTTGAAATTTATGGCACCGGTGTCTATCCGCCTGAAGGAATATACAATGCTCCTGTGGAATATGATTTTATCTGTAAATATGCCAACGGGATCGAAATGAGAGTGGCAAACGCCTCCAGACTGGAGCATGGAATGGGAACAACATGGTTTGGAGATAAAGGTTGGGTGCATACTGACAGGGGAAACAGACTTACTGCTTCTCAGCCTGCTATACTTGAAGAAGTTATCGGTGAAAATGAAATTCATCTGTATAACAGCGAAAACCACTGGCAGAATTTCATCGATTGTGTCCATTCCGGAAAGCCGGCAATAGCTCCGATAGAAGTGGCTTACAGGGCTATCTCTGTCGCACTTCTTGGAGAAATAGCCATGACGACAGGTGAAGCCATAAAGTGGGATCCTGAAAAGGAAGAAATAGTCGGGAATCCGAGAGCCGGCAGACTCCTTGGCAGACCATACCGTCAGCCATGGACATTACCAAACGTTTAATCGCGCAGACAAATGAAAAAGCAACATCTGATCCTTATTCTTACAGCCTTTATGCTTGCAACTCTACCTTCATGCAGGAAATCGGCTGAATATAAAGCACTTATAATCACTGGTCAAAGCCAGCACAACTGGAAAACCAGCTCCCAGGCTGTGAAACAGATACTTGATGAAACAGGTCTTTTCTCCTCTAAAATAATGATCTCTCCTGCAAAAGGAGAAGATATGTCGGGATTCAGCCCGGATTTTTCGAAGTACGACCTGGTAGTCATGGATTATGAGGGTGACGCGTGGACCGAAGAAGCACACAATTCACTGATAGATTATTTAAATACCGGGGGAGGAGTTGTCATTTACAATTCGAAGAGTTTCCCCGGTGCAAAGGCGCCTGAAAATGTTTCAGTATCAAAGCGGCACGAATTTGAGATCCGTACAGCTATTTCGGATCACCCGGTTACAAAGGGTTTACCGGTAAGATGGCTACATCCGGATGATGAGATTGTTCAGGGAATAGAACTTGCCGGTGAGAATTTACAGGTTCTTGCCACTGCCTTCTCTGATACTTCTTTTTCAGGGAGCGGCAGACGCGAGCCTGTACTGGTAGCCAGAAATTACGGTCAGGGAAGGATATTTGCTACTCTGATCGGATTACCTGATGAGAAAGATAATAAGGCTTTGCATTGCGCAGGCTCGATTGTCGCACTTCAAAGGGGCGCAGAATGGGCAGCAACAGGTGATGTTACGCAAACAGTGCCTGGTGATTTCCCGACCGCTGCCGCGGTGGTTCTCAGACCAGATTTCAAAGGGATGACTCTGGATGAAGCTTTTGAATTGATTGCCGGCTACGATATTCAGAAGAGTACCAGACACTACACTTTTATTCAGAATGAAATCCGGAGGGCAGGTGGTAATACAGAAAAACTGCTGGATATTGAAAAACGGATGGTAAGAGTGCTGACTGGCAGTGAAGCGACTGAAGAATCAAAAAAACTGATGCTCCGCGAGTTAAGCTGGATGGGATCGGATTATTGCATTTCCGCTGTACGGGATCTGGCTGCTGTGCCGGGTTTACAGGATGAAGTTAAATATACACTGGATAGGTTGAATCCTGAATAGAGTCTTTCTATGTTCTCCCTGGTTATACCGGTATTCAACGAAGAGAAGCTGATCGATGAACTTGTAAAACGCACAATTACAGCCATCGGATCCTTCAGCTCCAATTATGAAGTGATCTTCGTTGACGATGGTAGCACCGACCAGAGCCTGTCTGCGATCCTGGCCTGGAGGAAGAAAAATCAGAAAATAAAGGTTCTTTCACTTTCAAAAAATTTCGGGCACCAGGCGGCCTTCACTGCCGGACTCGAATATGCCACAGGCAGGATTGTCGGCATGATGGACGGCGATTTGCAGGATCCACCCGAACTGTTACCCGAAATGTACGCCAAAATAATGGAGGAGGATCTGGATATTGTCAGCGGGAAGAGAACAGGCAGGAAAGGAAGTCTGAAACGCAACATCTCATCAACTCTCTTCCATTTGATCTTCAGACATATTGGTGATATTAAGAACATTCAGAACTATGGCAATTATGCTCTGATGAAGAGGATTGCAGTAGATGCCCTTCTTTCAATGAAAGAAAAAGTGAGATATCTTCCTGGTCTCAGGACTTTTATCGGCTTTAAACAGGGACATGTTGAATTCATCAGGGATGATCGTTTCTCAGGGATACCTAAAATGACCCTGAAGAAACTCCTTCGCCTTGCCGGAGATGCAGTATTCTCCTTTTCCCGATTCCCAATAAGGGTTTGTCTCATTTTAGGAACAGCTGGTACTCTTATATTTTTGGGGGCCGGAATTTATGTTTTAATTGCCAGTACAACCGCCGTCGGCGCACCCGGATGGTCATCCACACTTCTTAGCCTCTATTTTCTCGGGTCTATCCAGCTTGTTTTCCTTGGGATTCTGGGTGAATATATATACAGAAATTATAAGGAATCACAAAACCGCCCAATCTATTTCGTAAGGAAATTCTATGATGGCGCTCATGAATAATAATGAAAAAGACAGGATTGAAATACATCTTTTATACCTGTTCGGCATTTCTTCTCGTTCTGATGGTTTTTCTGAGCCGGGATGCTGGTATTTCGTGCGATGACACACTTCATTATGATCACTCACTTGTAGTTTATAATTATTTTGCCTCACACGGTGAGGATAAATCTGCTCTTGAAACACCGGTTACCCATCTGAGATACTATGGTCAGTCGTATGATAATATAGTTACCATCCTTATTAAATGGTTTGGAATCGAAGATGTTTACAGATTCCGGCATTTAATGAGTGCCCTGGCCGGATGGTTAACAATATTCCTTACTGCTCTTTTCGGCGTTTGGCTGTCAGGTTACAGAGCTGGAATTCTTGTTCTCTCTCTGTTTGCAATATCGCCACCCTTTACAGGACATTCCCTGAATAATCTGAAAGATATTCCATTTGCCCTCACCTATATCGCCGGATTGTTCTTTATGCTGAAAATGCTGTATTCGGGAACGAGTATCAGATGGAAAGATGTTCTGTTAATCGTGGTCAGTATAGCCTTCTCGATAAGCATAAGAGCCGGAGGATTGCTATTGATTTGTTATCTGTTCCTTTTCTTCTTCATTGTACTGATTTACAGATATATTACTGAAGGTGTACTAGATCCGGAAGAAAACGGTAAAAAACTAATAATTCTTTTTCTGATTTCCGGAGCGGCATTTTTTCTGGGGATTCTTTTATGGCCATATGCTTTACAGGCTCCTGTCCGTCATGTTCTTGAATCCTACCGGGTGATGGCTCATTTTCCTGATTCATTCAGACAGATCTTTGAAGGAATGAATGAATGGTCCGATTTTATGCCGTGGTACTACCTGCCGAAATCGATAGCGATTACAATACCTGTAATTGTACTTGCAGGATTGGTTTGCTTTTTTATTTTCTTCAGAAAGCTTAAACTCTCAGGTAAAATCCCCGAATATGGTATGATATTGTTTGCCATACTGTTCCCCATGATTTTTGTTATTCTGGAGAAATCAAATCTTTACAGTTCATGGAGACAGTTTCTCTTCCTGTACCCGCCGATAATACTGCTGGCTGCCACCGGATTCATGCATCTGATGGATCTATTTGATAACAGATTTTACAGGTGGGGGATGATAGCATTACTGGTATTGCTCTCCATCCATCCTGTCAGATTTATGATAAAAAATCACCCGTACCATTATATATATTATAACCAGATTGTTGGTGGGCTGAGAGGTGCATATGGTAATTACGAAACCGATTATTATTATATAAGCCAGACAGAAGCCTCCGAATGGCTGATAGAATACCTGAAGGAAAAAGGTATCGATTCGGCAGTTGTAAAAGCGACGTATCCCGTAAGATGGTCATTCAGAAATCAGCCGGGGATCAGAACGTCCTATTTCAGGCATGAGGAACGAAGCCAGTACGATTGGGATTATGCTATAATTGCAAACAGGTATATCCATCCGTTTCAGTTGAAAAATAAGATCTGGCCGCCTGAAAATGCCATACATACTATATATGCCGATGGAGTTCCCATCGGAATTGTGACGGAAAGAAAAAACAAGGCTGATTTTTACGGATACAGAGCCCTTGAGGAGGGTAATTCCGGCGAAGCGATAAAGCATTTTGAAGAGGCATTGAAATATAATGACAGAGATGAACTGATTTTTTATAATTTTGCGAGAGCTTTGTATAATGAAGGGCGTTACGGGGAGGCCGATTCTGCATTAAGGAAGGGGCTGGAAATCAATCCATGGTGTGAGCCGATACTTATGTATCTTGGCAATATTGCAAAAGCCGGGAATAATACAGAAGCTGCTGTTAAGTTCTATGAAAAGCTGATAAGTGTGAACCGGAAATATTTTGGGGCATATGTGGAGCTTTCCGGATTACTTGTTAAAAAGGACCTTCAGAAGGCCAGGGCGCTTCTGAGGACCTGTCTGACACTTAATCCCCGGTATAAACCTGCAGTTATTGCCCTTGGGGATACATACAGGGAGAGTGCCCCCGAAATTGCTGAAAAGTATTATAAACTTGCTGATTCTATTAAATGATTTTAAATAAAAACAAAATGAAAAAAGCGATCTTAATTATTTCATTATCTGTAGTTTTTGCAATAAGCGGATTAATTTCTGCATTTGCCCAGGATCAACCCAAACCACAAAAGGATACGGTTAATATAGATACCGATGCAAAGCCAACCCTTTATTATGATATAGAGGATGATGCAACTGCTGCCGGAGGGAATGGCAAGAGTTCAACCGGGACTATTGCAATAGTTGCAGGAATTGCAATAATTATTGGCGGTGTTACATATTACCTTCTCAGGAAAAAGAAATAACAGTAGATCTGGCTCCCAAATACAATCAAAAAGGGCATGAAGTAACCAACTCCATGCCCTGAAGATTACTTACGCAAGAATATTCCTGCAGTATTCAACACACTTTTTTACTTCTGCAACTGCATCTGATCCCTGAGGAACATTATATTCCAGTTCTATGTCAACATTAATGGGCCACTTATTCTTCTTTAGAAGGAGAAGAATATCAGCAATTGGTGTTTCTCCCTTGCCCCATTCCATATTCGTATTGGGCGGAGTGCCTTTCGGTCCGGTTTTGTCCTTGAGGTGAATGCTCATTATCCTGTCGTGATATTTTTCAATGATGCCGTTGGGATGCAGTCCTGTTGCTCCGAAATAGTGACCGGCATCAAAATTAAGGACATTGGTTGGATCCATTTCAAGGAATTTATCAAATGTCCAGCCGGGTTGTCCGGGCTGTAAATGTTGATGAAGAACCACCTTGAGTCCGTATTTCCGGGCGAAAGATCCCAGTTTTTTTGCCGAGAGATCTCCGATTTCTGTGCTTACACCTTTGGCGCCCATAGCTTTAGCGGCTCTGAATGCATAATCGATCTCTTCGTCCGACCAGTTTTCAGGCGAGAATTTGGCAATATGGATCTTAACACCGGCTTTCTTATACATTTTGCGCAACTCCTTAAATTTAGTCATGGGAACGGTGCTCCGCCATTTTCTCTGAGCTTCACCGATTTCCTTCATTGCTTTCTGAAAGGCGGCTCTCTGTTCTTCAGTGGCCTCACGTGCCGGTCTGGCAGGACTCTGCGGCATGCCGGCATAAAGCTCGGCAGTATTGCTCATAAGCTCGATCGAGCATATTCCGCAATCCAGACAATACTTCAGAGTATCTTCAGCAGTCGGTGACATACTGCGCCAGCTATAGGTAATTGCACCTATCTGGACACCTCCGAATTTTGAATTAGGTTTCTTACCCTTTGCCTTCTTTGGTGCAGCGCCAAAAGCAAAATCAGACGGTATCAATGCGAAGGTTGCAACCGCTGATGTAAGTTTTAAAAATCTGCGTCTTGAATATTTATTCATTTGTTTAAATTTTAGTGGTTAAACTTATATTTTTTCATTTCATTCCTCCGGCCGTTGCGCCATTGCACCGTTACGCCGTTGCGCCTATACCTTCATCCATACATTTCCCTTAGTATTGGAATTCACAACCGCGTGAATGAATTTCATTCCTCTTACTCCGTCATGAACTGTAGGGAACTCGCCAGGAATAAATTTTTGTTTGCGAATTGATTTGGCTGTGCCTTTGTAGATGTTGGCAAGGGCTTCATAGATGCCTTCCGGATGCCCTGCAGGCATGGTATGTCCTTCTTCTGCAAGCTTATAGTTGTACCCGTGAGCAGGTTTGAAGACTTTTGTCGGTTCCGTATCACTGAACATATACAGGTAATTTGGATTTTCCTGCCCCCATCTCAGACTTCCTTTAGAACCGTAAACCGAAATTGTAATATCATTCTCAAGTCCGCCACAAACCTGGCTGGCACGTATTACTCCCTTAAGCTTTTTGTCGAACCTGATCAGAACTGTTCCGTCAAGATCCAGTTTAATTCCATCCTTTACCTGGCTAAGATCAGATAGTACCTCCTTAATTTCCAGTCCGGTTGTATATTCAATCAGGTTAAATGCATGAACACCGATATCTCCCATGCAACTGCTGACACCGGCATGCTTCGGATCGAGCCGCCAGACACCTGTGATCCTGCTGTTTGTGCCATAGATGATCGAGTTGATCCATCCCTGATAGTACTGGGCATCAATTCGCTGGATGGTACCGAGAACTCCTTTCGCAATCAGATCCCTCATCTGTCGAACCATCGGGTAACCTGTATAAGTGTGCGTCAGCGCAAATGTAAGTTTTGTCTTCGCGACAAGACTCTCAAGGTCCAGTGCCTCCCTGACTGTCATTGTCATCGGTTTTTCACAAACCAGATGAAATCCTTTGTTCAGCAATTTCTTCGCCTGCGGATAATGTAAAGCATTCGGCGTAACTATTGAGACAACCTCCATTTTTTCTCCTGCCGGTCTGGCCAGTTCGCCTTTGATCAAAGCATCGACACTGTTATAGCAACGGTCAAGGCTTATGCCTTCTTTGAGTGCAAATTCCTTGCTCCTTGCGTATTCAATGTCGAATACTCCACCTACAAGTTCATAATCGTTACAGATCCTCGAAGCACGACGGTGTGCATCGCCAATGAATGCACCAATGCCGCCTCCGATCATTCCCATTTTAATTTTTTTCATACGTATATAATTTTTGTTTTTATGTGCTCCATATATCATAGTTTATTTTGATTTTTCGTCCGGATTATTAAGACTCAGGCTTGCCGATCCGGCCTATGAAAAACGAAATAACAAGGAGAGCTATGGCAATTATCAATGCAATCAGCAAACTCTTCTGGACGGTTGAATCGACGCTGAGATTGCCTATTAATTTGGGTACAAAGGTACCGCCAAGCAAACCAAGTGAGAAAATTATTCCAAAAATCGTCCCATACAGGCTGGGGTTAAATTTCGAAAATGTAACCCCCACAATCGTAGG
>Ga0105106_10004131_pt1 | contig 10359 bp, 12 predicted proteins | sample PPLLaktember2015_5_FD_79109 | JGI IMG/M metagenome (GOLD analysis project Ga0105106, IMG submission 79109) | Freshwater sediment microbial communities from Prairie Pothole Lake near Jamestown, North Dakota, USA - PPLs Lake P8 Core (1) Depth... | ecosystem: Environmental > Aquatic > Freshwater >... | reverse complement strand
GGTGAACCTTTGCCCGGGGTGCTGGTAACCGTTAATGACAACCCTGCAAAGGTTACAACAGGCGGGGACGGGCGTTTTCTCATGGAGGATGTAGGATCAGGTGCAGTTGCTGAATTATCGGCTGAGGGATATGAACCACTGTATTTTAAAGTAGGTGGAATGGTCTTTAAATCTTACCTGACGATAACACTTGACAAAAAGGATGAACCGGAACAAATCATGATATGGCTGAATGACAAAATCAGGGATTTTTCAGGCAGATGGAAATACAACAGGGAATTGTCCGGGCTACCCATAACCTTTAATAGTTATGTTTATGATATCCGTCAGTATGGTTCTGATTCAATAATGATAAGCACTTCGACGACACTTAAAAATGACAGGGAACTCAATCACAGCGGGGTGTTTGTCTTCAATTCGGTAAAAACCGAAAAATCAGAAATGTATGAAGCCATAAAATCCACAATAACATGTTCGATCGATACTGACGGATTATCATTCTCAATAACCCGTCAGATGAAGAGCAAGATCGGATTGTACAGTGAGAATAGAATGACTGATACTTATTCGCTCAGCGATGATGGAAAACAGCTGATAATCCACACAATATTCTATTCACCCGGCGATTCTACCAGTACCGGAAGAGAAATCCCAAGGATGGTTTTTGACAGGATGTAAGCTGTCATTCCAGATTCACAAACAGGTCGCCCCCCTTTGGACTCATTTTTTTGTCTTGTATTTTTTCTGCAAACAGGTCTTCCCTGACACTCCGGCAGGGAACATTTGCGAAATAAAATTGACTTTGGCTTTTTGCTGGTGTAACTTTGATATTTAATCTTTTACTATGGGAGAAACTGATGGAGAATGGTTATTCGCTGTCTGGATGTGGATAGTAGTATTGATGCTTATTGTAATGGGAATAAGGGATTATCGGGCAAGAAGGCCTCTGCCAAAGAATTCAGGGGACAAACGGGCGAATCGAAGAATTGCTTTGGATAATTTTAAATTTTTCCTTGGAATTAAGGGAAAGGATGATGGTGATAATCCGATTAAATATCGGGCAGGAGATAATGACACGCTTTTCAGATAAAGTATTTTACACCCGATTATTAAAAGCTCTCATCGCAAAAATATAAGCCACGAGCATAATTCCGATGCACCATGAAAGGGCAATCCATATTTCATTGCCTACCGGCTGATTTGAAAGTAATGCGCGGATAGTACCTACTATCGGGGTCACAGGCTGATTCTCAGCAAAGGCGCGGACAAGCCCTGGCATGGACTCTGTTGGAACAAACGCCGAGCTGATAAAGGGCAGTAAGATAATAGGATAGGAAAAGGCACCTGCACCGTCAACGGATTTCGCAGCGAGTCCGGCTATGACCGCGATCCAGGTCAGGGATAGTGTGAAGAGCGCCAGGATACCTGCCACAGCAAGCCATGAAAGAACACCCGCCGGCGAGCGAAAACCCATAATAAACGCGACAAGAATGATGACGACAACTGAAATAGCATTTGATACCAATGAGGTCAGAACATGGCCCCATAATAGAGTGGTTCGTGCAATCGGCATGCTGAGGAACCGCTCTAATATGCCCCGTTGCATATCAATAAACAGGCGGTAAGCTGTATATGATATACCAGTTGCAATGGCGATCAGCAAAATGCCTGGCAGCATGTAGTTCACATATTTATCCGTTCCGGTTTCGATGGCTCCGCCAAACACATAGACGAACAAAAGCATAAACGCAATCGGCATGATGGTGACCGTAATGATGGTGTCAATGCTGCGTAGAATATGACGCATGGAACGTCCAAGCATAACACCCATATCTGTGAAAGAATAGTTCTTTGTCGATTCCATTTACTTTTCCTCCTTTTTACCAACTACTGCAAGAAATATCTCCTCCAAAGTCGGTTGTTTTTCTATATATTCCACTTTTGATGGGGGGAACAGTTTTTTAAGTTCAGCGAACGAACCGTTCACTATAATCCTGCCCTCATTCAGAATGGCGATTCGATCGGCGAGCTGCTCAGCTTCATCCAGATACTGAGTGGTCAGGAATACAGTCGTACCGCTGCCAGTAAGCTCTTTGACAATCTTCCAAACCTCTATTCGCCCCTCAGGGTCAAGTCCGGTGGTCGGTTCGTCGAGGAAAATGATCTGTGGCTTTCCCACGAGGCTCATGGCGATGTCGAGCCTGCGGCGCATACCTCCAGAGTAAGTAGAAACCCTGCGGTCGGCAGCATCGGTCAATCCTAAGCGTTTAAGTAAATCGTCCGCAATCAGATAAGGATTGCTAAGGTGACGCAGCCTGGCAATCATAATAATATTTTCCCGTCCGGTTAAAATCTCGTCCACGGCCGCAAATTGTCCTGTCAAGCTTATCGACTGCCTCACATTGGCTGGTTTTAACGAAACCTCGAATCCGTTTACGGTAACGTTTCCGCTGTCTTGTTTTACAAGTGTCGTGAGGATTTTGACAATCGTTGTTTTGCCTGAACCGTTGGAGCCAAGCAGAGCGAAAATACTGCCTGTTTTTACTTGAAAATCTACTCCTGTCAACACAGGTATGTTTTTATAGGATTTTTTCAACCCCTGCACCGAAATGGCGCTTTCGTTTTGCGACATTATTCATTTCCTCCTTCATTGGTTAACAAAGTGATACCGGTTAAATCTGCTTTCCCGTTTTTCAGGAACTCGTAAGTCATCCGATCTGCATGACAGTCGATAAACCGAATTCGTCTCAGACTCTTGTTTTTAAAGAAAGTGTTAATAAGCGTTGAGTTTTGGAATGTAACTCTAGCAAATGCACAGTTCTCAAAAGAGCAGTCCTCCATTGTACCTTCGAAAACTATACCGGCAATATACATAGCTTTAAAAGAGGTGCAATTCCACACAGCATTGGAAATAGTATTTTTCTCGAGGCCACCTGATTTAAACTCCACTCCGGTAAAATCGGCACCAGTAAAGTCACAGCCAGAGATATAGCTATCTGAGAATTTAGTTTCTTTCAGTGAACAGTCCTTAAATAGATTGTTGGATAAATTGGAATTTTGAAAATGGCTGCTGCAGATGTCGGAACCTGAGAAGTCACAGCTGTCAACATTATTGCTTTTTAAATGAAGTCCCGACATATCTGAACCGACAAACAGGCAGCGTTGCATGTTGGAGAAACTAAATTTTTCATGCAGATTTTTCAACCCGGAAAAATCAGCGTCCACCCAGTTCCCGCTTGACATATCCCATCTAAGCTTTTTCCCTGCCTTGCCGGCAGGCAGGTTCTGCATTCCGGATGGCACCTCATCCGGTTGCTTTACCAAAGAATCAGCAACAGAGTTTTCAGTGCCGTCAGGTCGGAAGTTTTCAGAAAAATAGTTAAGGTCAACACCCAGAATCTCTGCAAGACGGTTAAAAGTAATAATGTCCGGCATTGATTCACCGCGCTCCCACTTTCCTACTGCCTGAGTGCTTATGAATAAGCGCTGAGCAAGCTGGGCTTGAGAAAAATTGATTTTCTTTCGTGCTTCCGTAATTTTTTTGCCAATCATCATTGTAGTTAACATAGGTATTATTTCTTTTTTATTTTGCCGGCACTACAAAGATACACGGATTCGGAACCAGAATTACGGAAAAGTAACAACAGTTAGTTGTAAATACGCTATAATTAGTTGTAATATGACAACTATATGTAGTAAATATCGAAAATCAGGTTAAATGACTTTTTGCACGGGGTTGGAGTACAAATTTAATCGAAGCCACCTCTCAATGTTTGTCTGGATGTCGACACTAAGAAATTACAATTTCTGGCAGCTATGGGTATCCGGCTACAGGATTGAGCCTGGTTCATGTAGATGACTCAGAGTCAGGTAAGAACCATGACAACCTACCCCAATCTCACAGGGAAATTATTAAAGTTATTGTCCACGTGTCGGCAGTACCTTTATAAATCGTTGATAAAGATTCCGTCTCCCGTGCCAAGCCAGATCCTCTTGTCGGTTGCCTGTTTGATTGTAAAAACACTCGACTCTCTGAAAGTTGAATCATCGACATTCCATCCTTCTCCGTTAAATACGGCATATCCTCCTGACATTGAGCACCATATGTTATCCTCATCATCGACTGTCAGTGATTTTATTCTTGCCATGTCACTGATTCTTAATTGTTCTGTATAATGTTCATCAAATATGAACACCTGGGGTCCCGGATTTATCCCCAGACTTGATAAAGAATAATCAATGGCTCCGCATATCTTATTCTGGGAATTAATATCAATGTTGGTAAAATAATAGGGGACAAATCCCAGGTCTTCGCTTGTAAATGTCTTCCAGTTCGTTCCTGAGATCTTAATCAGATATGTATTATTTACTACTTCTGATAAGGCAAGCCAGACGTTATCATCACTGTCAATAGCAATGCCCTTAACAGAATTGACCGGTAAATCTGAGTTATCAGGTGTAAAGACTTCCCAGTCATTTCCATCAAATCTGACAAAACCCCCTTCCCTGAATCTGCAGGAAGTAAACCATACATTATCTTTTGAATCAATAGCTATTGAGTAGACAAAATCCTCGGGAATTGGGCTGTTGGATGTATTGTAATGTGTAAACTTATTGCCATCGTATTTAATGATTCCGTCACAGCCGATCCAGACATTATCCTTGCTGTCAACTGCAATATCCCAAATGACCATGCCGGCAGGCAGAATTGAATTTGAAGAATTGTAAATAATAGTTTCGCGCGGATTATATTTTATTAATCCCTGCTTAAAGGTCCCGATCCAGGCATTTCCTTTGCTGTCAAAAGCAATGGATTTGACGAAATAGCCATCCAGTATTTTTGTATCAAAACTGGTATCCGGATTACCTGGTGAATTATCAAGGAAAGTTGCTTTCTCACAGGAAGTGAGAGAAATCAACAAAACCGATATCAGTGTTATGTTTTTCATTTTCAGCATTTATATGATGAAAATCATTTCCGTTTGGTTGGATAACCTTGTGATTAAAATAAATTAAAATATTTCAAAAGATAGATAAATACGTTCTAATATTGTTTAATCGAAAATAATGTAAAGGTCCGGATATGTTATGGTAAAGGGATGATTATATCGGACGCAACGAAATTAACGTTGGCTCCTGTCTGATAACTTCGCCGGTCATAATATCCACATATAATATAAAGGAAACCTGATCCACCCATATCTTCCAGGCAAAATGTATCTCGATCTGATCTTCGTTCTCGATTGGAACTGCAACAAGTACGACAGTACTTTTTTGAAGAGATTCGGAAGTAATTTTGATGTCAATTGGATTTCCTGCAATACCAATATGTGTTACAGTCCTGTCTATGAGGAATCTTTTTGCGAGATCCTCGTTGACATTGAATTCCTTTGGAACATAAATCCCGGGAAACCAGTTGCCCTGGCAGGATATTACCTCTCTGCCTTTGATCGTCACATTTAATAAGGATGACAGAACATCAATAGAATCAATCTTTTGGGCTTTGATTTGCACGTACCAGTGCTTATTTCCATCTCGAAAATTATTTCTCTTGATCACCTTGATGATTTCAGGATTATCTGTCTCCTTCACTCCGGTATAGGATGAATTATTTAAAAGAAATTCTTTCACGATACTTAGCAGATCAGATTGTGTAACAGTAGTATCAATAGGAGGATCAGGTGCATTAACCGGGTCTTCAGCATAATCACAAAAACCAAATGCGTTGAGTGAGGATTCCACGTAGATATTCTGTTGTGCGAAATCTGACCTTAGAATGGTAAGTCGTTCAGCATTAACTACCTTTATAATTGTTGGGTAATTGGTATCAGAGTTAACCAGATAGGTACTCTTTTCACAACCAAACAGAACCATTATTAAAATCAGAAATATGACCAGGCAATTCTTCATTGTACTGTAATTTTTCCCCTCATAGTGATATCCCCTAACCATATTCGGTTATTCCCCTGATACAACTGTTCTTTTGTTACCTGATAAGCTAATCCGGGGAATTCAAACAGCACATTATATTCTCCGGGATTTATTGGCGTTTCAATTTGATAATTAATCGTAAATGATTTCGAGTTACCTGATTTTAAAACTGATAGCCATTCTGCTTTCCATCTGTTCCATGGTTCAGGTTTCTGATGAGTAATAGTACTGGAAAAAACTTCATTGTGATTCTGGTCCCTGAGCGATAATCCATTTGTAAAATAATGGAAAAGGTTAGTACCTGTTTTATTCATGTCAATTATTAAAAGATCATCGCTGTCGAGGTTCATTATTGTAAATTTAAATGACAACTGAGTTCCAGTTATCTCCAATAAGTCTATAGTACCGGACAGACCGGTGTGTAACAAATGATGCTCTTTCAGCAGCTCAATAATTCTCGGACAGTTCCTTATATCCGGTTTGCTGTCCCTCCAGATTTCAATCCTGAGAGCATGGTTGCCATACATTCCCGGTGAAGGGATCATGGGTCCGGCGGGAATAAAACTTGAGTATCCGGGAACAAAGATTCCTGCATAGATTGTATCTCCTTTATCAAAGAATGCAAACGAACTCTGGAGGATTTCCTCAAATTCAGACTGAGAATCTTTGAAGTATAGGATATGAGTGGATGAGTCGTAAAGAGCAATATCGTCGAATCTGAATGCCTGGTCTGTTCCAATCTTAAAGAAGACTTCCCGATTGGTTTGTTCCACTGGTTTTTCACAGGAGGAAAGCATTAACAACAGACCAAGCATGACTGCTGCTACTCCAGTGATAGATAAATTCTTCATTTTGTGGAAGGTTAGGTTACAATTCCAGGCACAAAAACTGTACCATACCCGTACCCCCTCCTCTTTTTTGTTTGTGTTAAAAGGGACGGGAATTTTTAGAATAATTCGCAATTGAAATTTTATAATTACTTTGAATTTGTTTGACCATATTTTTATCTTGTCAATAATTTCCCTTAACAATTAATAACATGAAAATTAATAGACTAACACTTGTTTTCTCATGGTCCTTTCTTGTATTGTTTTTTTTTCTTGTAAGTGGCTGTGATAAGGGAAAAGAAATTCCTGAAGAAGTACTGGATATTGATGGTAATATTTACCACACAGTTACTATTGGAAACCAGGTCTGGTTAGTTGAGAATTTTAAATCCACTAAATACAATGATGGTACTTCTATACCACTTGTTACCGGCAATACAGAATGGATAAATCTATCAACTCCTGGCTACTGCTGGTACGACAATGATATTACAAACAGGGAAACCTATGGTGCTTTATATAATTGGTACGCAGGACAAACGAACAAATTATGTCCGACCGGCTGGCATGTACCATCTGATTCAGAATGGACAACACTTACCGATTTTCTTGGAGGTGAAAGCACTGCAGGCGGCAAATTGAAAGAAACTGGCACAATACATTGGGACACTCCTAATACAGGGGCAACAAATGAATCCGGTTTTACTTCCCTCCCCGGAGGTTTTCGCGGTGCTCAGGGTGTATGTTACAACATTGGGTACTGGAGTCAATACTGGACAACAACCTCACCTTTTGAGTCGGTTGCATATTATCGGCAAATGGCTTCTGACAGTGAAGGAGTTGATAATGGCAAAGGCAACGCAATCCAGAGGTTGTGCGGGTTGTCAGTACGGTGCGTAATGGATTGATTAATCATTTAACAATAATGACTTCCTGTCATCGGAAATAAGCTTCTTGGGCTTTTTGATTAAATAAAATTGACTTTATCCTTTTGCCAGAGTAATTTTACATCAAAAAGTAATAATCCGCCATGAAAAAATTCAGGATAAGTAAAACGTTGATCATTTTATTAGCTTCTGTTTTTGTATTGTTTGCAGTGTCTGCCATTGCAATAAACGGCTGGATCAGGTCAGATGTAAAGAAAAATATCGGTATCGCCCAGCAGAAGTATCCTGGAACGGCTGAGGAAGCTTTAATATCCTTTCTCCTTGATGAAAAGAATTCATTCAATGACAGAACTCATATTGCTATCTGGACCCTCGGCATGCTTAAATCCGAAAAGGCATTGCCAATCCTCAGGAGTTATTATAAAAATGATCCGAAAGGTTTGACATGTCATGGCAAACATGACGAGATGATTTGCCAGTATGGCTTATATAAGGCTATTGTCCAGGTTGAAAACAGATTTCAGTATTCAACTTCGGATCTCAAAAGACAGAGTCCCTGAGATTCTAATGATACTGCTTTTTCGGTAATAAGGCTGGTTTTGCCCTGTTTTAACCCCAAATTGTAACATAAGTATCAGAAAATGATACAAAAGTGGTAGACTTTGATATCTGGATAGCCGAAATTTGAAAGGAATCTGGTTTGCATGGGTAATGATTACGTAAAGTGGACCGCCGTTGGTACAATCATCTATTAGTTCCTGATTTTATATTGTTCATTGCCTGGTTCAGTCTCATTCCTGAACAGAAAGCTCTGCCCGCGTAGCCAAAAGCGCCCAGGGCATGAGTAGGCACATGCCAGGTCGCAACAGCTTGTCCGGCAGCTTGGGCAGCATATTTTGCAGCATTGGATTTTGCATCCCGGGCAGCGGCATGAGCATTAAGGGATAGTTTCCGGACCTCTTTCATTCCAAGAGTACGTTTGTCCTCCGACCATTCCCTGATTGCTTCAATAGCCTCACGCGGACGCATATCCTCCGGTCGTTCCTTCTCAAAGAATTTAAGAACTCTCGCGGCTTCCTTCGCTGCTTTAAAACCGAAAAGTTTATGGTAGTAGGAATCACGCCACAATTTACTGTCTTTGGGTTTTGGTGCTTTTATCATTATTAAAGTCATTGATTCCCGATTGAGGGCTAAGATTCCCACAAATTGTTACAAAAGTATCAGAAAATGATACAAAAGTGGTAGACTTTGATTTTTGGGTAGCCGATATTTGAATAAGAATATGTGATAAGGTTCTTGGGAATTGATAATACAAACTCGGATATCAAATTCTTTTTACTAACTAAAAGCATTCAACTATGAAAACAAAAGCCTTCTTTTTGCTATGTCTGTTTCTTGCCTTTTCTGTTTCTCAGCTTTCGGCTCAAACCTTAAAGAAAGGTGCTGTAGTTGCAGTTGGCGTTTATGAAATGACACTTAATCCTGACGTATCAATGAATCAATTTATTGATTTTTACAACAATAAATATGTTCCGGAACTTGATAAGAACTGGCCGGGTATAAAGACATATTTAATGATTGGTGATAGAGGAGAGAACAAGAACAAATTTGGTATGATTCTGATTTTTGAATCTGTTGCTGTAAGAGATAAATACTATCCGGTTGAGGATGAGGAAACCCTCTCTGATGCAGTTAAAGCGGCAAACGAAAAGATGAAAGTAATGGATGCTGAAATGAGTAAATATGTTATCTCAGGAACAAGGACAACCTATACCGACTGGATTATTAAATAGTAGTCTTTCAACAATCTGTTTCTTTAAAAGAGTCTGAAATCAGCTCCCGGGACTTTCGTTAAAATAAATTTGACTTCAAACCTATTGTGGCTAAACTTTGATTAACCTGATTCACTATTTATTAAACATCTTAATCCTGTGATTATGAAAAACATTATCTTTTTAAGTATGATTATTGTTTTAACAACCGGGAGCTGTATGCAAAAAGAAGTAAAATCTCCAATCGAAGGAGCCTGGAAAATGACAGGTTTTTCCTGGATATCTGGTGACACGATAACAAATTATAGCGTACCTGGTCCTGAATTCGGAAGCCAGATTAAAATGTGGACTAAGAATTACTGGTGTTTTACCGGGATTGGGAAAACAGATACTACGGACATCGATCTGTTTGGTTGTGGAACTTATTCATTGACCGGGACGGAGTATGAAGAGACTATTATTTTCCATAATGACAAATCAAGCCTAAATACAAAATACAAAGCCTTATTGGAGTTGCGGGGTGACACCCTTTATCAGACTGCTCATCCCTATGATTCCACTGGTAAACAAATGGAGAATTATACTTCTATTGAAAAATATGTACGGGCAGAATAACTTGTTCTGCTCTGTTATGAACCTGCCTGATTGCTTCCAAGGTAAGGTCAAGATAGCTATCTGGATTAGGAGATGGAAACTGGGATTGCCTGCGGCGATCACTTGGTGGGGGAGCTTCAAAGCCAGAGAAAAACACGCCGGAGGCGTGTTTTATTTTTTGTTTTACTGAGCCACCTTTCGAAAGCGAGCTTTCTTTGGCGTCTCAGTAAAACAAAAAAACCGTGCAAAGCACGGTTTTCTCTGGCTTTGGCGGAGAAAGAGGGATTCGAACCCCCGGTCCACCGATAGGCGGACAACGGTTTTCAAGACCGCCGCATTCGACCGCTC
>Ga0105106_10004130_pt1 | contig 10360 bp, 5 predicted proteins | sample PPLLaktember2015_5_FD_79109 | JGI IMG/M metagenome (GOLD analysis project Ga0105106, IMG submission 79109) | Freshwater sediment microbial communities from Prairie Pothole Lake near Jamestown, North Dakota, USA - PPLs Lake P8 Core (1) Depth... | ecosystem: Environmental > Aquatic > Freshwater >... | reverse complement strand
TGGTATTCTGATTACCTATGATGAAGTTCTTTTCTATATGGCCGAGGCTGCAGCAAGAGGATTCGATGTTGGCGGTTCCGGTCCCGGTGCATTATACAGGGATGCTATCACAGCTTCAATTCTTTCCTGGGGAGGTACCGCTGCTGATGCAAATACGTACGTGACTCAACAGGATGTGAGTTATGGAACAGCACCAGGGACCTGGCAGCAAAAAATAGGAACCCAGGCATGGATAGCTCTTTATACACGGGGTCTTGAAGGATATACAATATGGAGAAGATTGGATTATCCGATTTTCAATGTTGCACGGGATATAGCAGGCCGCGACGAAATCCCTGTAAGATTTACATACCCTGTAAATGAACAGACACTGAATAAAGCAAACTACACAAGTGCCGCATCGGCTATTGGTGGAGACCTTTTATCGACTAAAATTTTCTGGGATAAATTTCCTTATAATGAATAACGGGAAAGTTTAGTCGATTGTCGGAAAGAATAAGAGGCTGGCTCACTGGGCACAGCCTCCTTTTTTTAATAAGTCTGCCTTGAAAATGAAGATTGGGCTGGAAAATATAATCCTTCACTGACCTGTGCAAAAACTATGAAAGTATGGCCTTCTTAACGCGGATAGTATTTTTTATTCTTTTATTGGCTAACCCGTCAGTAGTTGCAGCTCAGCAAAGCGGTATTATAACCGACCAGATATATGGGTCAGACCCGTTGCTGATTAATGGAAAGTATTATACCTTTTTCCCCCCTTTAAATACAGGAGGCAACCAATTTTTTGCTGACCCACAGTTTGAAACCGGATCGGTGACCATCCGCGGATTAACCTACGCAGATCTCCTCCTTAACTACGACATTTATAACCAGCAACTTATATTGAAATACAAAAACATTACCGGTGCTGCCAGCCTGATCATATTATCAGATGCATGGCTTGAAAAATTCAGCATTAAAGGCATAGATTTTGAGATGATCCCGATACAGGATACGGTGAAGCGGATTTTCCAGGTTTTGGGAACCGGAGCAAATCGTATATTATATTACTGGAAGAAAGATCTGGAACTGGATAGTTTCCATGGAGCCAGAAATCATATTTTCTCTGACGCCAGGAAAGAAATGAATATATTAACTGGTAACCAGATAGTAAAATACTGGAATAATAAAAGCTTTTATTCTATTTTCGTTATTGAAAAGAGTTTAGCTGTAAAAGAATACCTGCACAGGCGTAAAATCAATGTCAAAAGAGCGATTGACCAGACAATGACTGAACTTATATACTATTGTAACTCCCTTAATTCAAGGTGAAGTCAGGCCTTATACTCATATTATTCCTCTGGTTCGGATCCACTTTGCAAGCACAGGGGCCGGAAAAAGTTATGGTCTGCCATTTCAGGAATATTTCATTTGCAGAATTTTGCGACACGGTTTTCCATCAGACCAATGTAAATATATATTACCGTGGAGTTTGGGTAAACAACCTGAATGTAACTCTTGATTCGGATAGCATCACTGTGTTGTCAGCCGTAAGGCAGGTCATAGCAGGCTCGGATCTGGAAGTATCTGTATGGCACAACAATCTTGTAATTCTTCCGCGTATTAAGTTACTTACCGAACTTCCGGCATATGAACAATTTATCAAAACAGACAATACTATAGGACAAAAAGAACTTGCAATCACTGAAACTGAAGAACGTTATATTACTGGTCGTAAGCCGGGTGTGATCCAGATTATAACGATAGGACGAACCGGAGTAAATACAGGCGATTCCAAAGCTAAAGTTCTTGGCAGAGTACTGGATGAAGAGACCGGTGAACCAATGAATTTTGTCACTATTTATATTTCTGAAACAAAAACCGGTACAGTTACAGATGTGAATGGGTTTTTTAATATTGCTCTTACACCCGGGAAATACAATGTCCTTATTGAATACCTTGGATATGAAAAAGGAAAATACCTGTTAGAAATACTTTCAGACGGTAACTTCGCGGTGAAAATGAAAAAGGCCGCCATTGAGCTGAAGGAAGTTGTGGTAAGCGGTGAACGTCAGGCCGATATACGTACTACAGATCCGGGTCTTGACCGTATGTTGATGAAATCAGTCAGGGGATTGCCCATGATGATGGGTGAGCGCGACATCCTGAAGGTTTCAGTAACCTTGCCGGGGATTGTAAGCGCGGGAGAAGGTTCAGCCGGTCTGAATGTGCGCGGAAGTGGCTCTGACCAGAATGCGTTTTATATTAACAGAATTCCAATATATAACACTTCACACTTGTTTGGTTTCTTTCCTGCTTTTAATTCGGATATCATAAAAGATCTTTCGATCTATAAGGGGCATATTCCTGCACAATATGGCGGGAGGCTTGCATCTGTTTTCAATATTACTACCCGTCAGGGGAACAGAAAACGGTTTACAGCTCACGGAGGGATCAGTCCGATAACCGGCAATATAGTACTGGAAGGACCCCTGAAAAAGGATATAAGTTCTTTTCTGTTCAGTGCACGTTCTTCTTATTCGGATTGGATACTGTCAAGTATAAAAGATCCTGTCATCAGCGCAAGCAATGCTAATTTTAATGATTTTTCCGGCGGAGTAAACTGGGATATTCAAAAAACTCAGGTGTCGCTATTCCTGTATCGCAGTTACGACCACTTTCGTCTGGCTGATATTAACAGCTATAGTTATTCTAATTCCGGCGCATCATTGATTCTTGGGCATAACTTTACCAACTCTCTTCGCGGGGAGGTTGCTTTTATTAGTTCGAAATACGCCTTTTCAACTATCGATAAGCAGGAAATCTCGTCTGCCTACGAGCATGGTTATAAAATGGATCATTATGAAACACGCATCAACTTCAAACAACTGCTGAGCCAGAAAAATTCACTTGAATACGGAGCAGATTTCATACTCTACAAACTTGACCGGGGTGAAGTACTTCCTTACGGAGAAAAATCTTTGCGCAGCAAAGTAGCTTTAGGTACTGACAAAGGTATTGAAAGTTCCCTGTTCATTTCAGATTCATATGATGTTACAACCCGGATGAATTTGATCCTTGGAATACGTTATACGCTGTTTACCCCTGTTGGTCCTGTAACAACCTACAAATATACCCTGGGTGCACCAAGAGACTTAAGGTATATTGAAGATACCCTGACTTTTGGTAAGAACAAAGCTGTCCGCTGGTACCATGAGCCTGATATACGGGCAGCTCTAAACATAGAAACCGACAAGGAGGGGTCCATTAAATTGTCATTTAACCAGATGCATCAGAATCTTTTTATGCTGAATACCACAACGACAATGGCACCGGATGCACAATGGAAACTTGCTGATTATCATCTTCTTCCATCAAAAAGTAATCAGATATCGCTTGGTGTGTTCCGTACACTTCCAAAAAACGGACTTGAAACGTCGGTGGAAGTTTATTACAAACGTACTTACAATTACTCCGAATTTAAGGACGGGGCGGATTTTCTGAAAAATCCATTAGTGGAAACTTCAGTATTACAGGGAGATCACAAAGCTTACGGCATAGAGTTTTACATTAAACGAAGCAGGCGCAAGCTTGAAGGATGGCTCTCATACACCTGGTCCAGGTCATTAATACAGGTAAATGGCGATCATTCATGGAGCCGGATCAATAACGGGGAAGCCTATCCTGCCAACTTTGATATACCCCATTCATTAAATGTTGTCCTTAACTATTATTTTACAAGGAGGATTTTCTTCTCTTCAATCTTCACATACCAGACAGGCAAACCAATAACATATCCTGAATCAGTATATTACATCAACGGTGCACCGTATCTCGATTATTCAAAACGCAATGCCTATCATATACCTGATTATCTGCGGGCAGATTTTTCGCTGACGCTTGAAGGCGATCTCAGAAAAAATAAGTTTTTACATAACTCCTTTATTCTGAACCTTTACAATGCAGCAGGACGCAAGAACCCGTATTCTGTATATTTTAAAACTGAAAATGGAAGAATAAGCAGCTACCAGTATTCTGTAATAGGTGTCCCGATTCTTACAGCTACATGGATTTTTAAACTTGGGAATTATGCGTCAGACTAACATCATTATAGTGTTCTGGATGCTGGGTGTTATGATTCCATCATGCATTATGCCCTATGAACCTCACATCGACAACAAGGACATTAATAAATATGTGGTCTCGGGGCAGGTGACCGATAATAGTGAATATCAGACAGTTTCAATATCTATGACTTCCCCGGTAGGCGATCCGCAATTTATTCCTGTTTCCGGCTGTTATGCCCGCATTACTGATGATAAAAAGAACCAGTTTGTAATGCAGGAATCTGAAGATGAAGCAGGGATTTACAATGTGCAGATCGATAAAGGTTATCTCATTCCCGGAATTTCCTTCAGGATTGATATAATCACACCTGACGGAACCAGTATAGTATCAGATTTTGACCGAATGCCTAAATGCCCGGAAGTAGATACAGTTTATTATCTGAGGAAGGACCTTTTTACAGACATCCCGGGCGAGGTTGCAAAAGGGATACAGTTTTATTTAGACCTGGATGGAGGAGATATAAGCACCCACTACTTCAGATGGGAAGTAATTGAAACCTGGGAATACCACGCTACCTATCCAATGGAGTGGTACTACGATGGTAGTGTGCATCATATTTCTCCCCCCGATTACTCAAGATTAGTATGCTGGTCCACCAAATTGATTAAAAATATCTATACACTTTCCACAGAAAATCTAACAGAAAATAAATATGAGATGCTGCCACTTCATTTTGTAGATAACCGCACTCCCAGACTTCAGTATTGCTATAGCTTGCTAATCAATCAATTTGCCCTGAGTGATGGGGCATACTCTTATTGGGATCAGATGCGAATTAACAGTGCCGGGCAGGGTGGCTTATACGAAAAACAACCTCTGGCAATAACAGGGAATCTTCATAATACAACAGATTCGGATCAGGAGGTACTGGGTTATTTCAGTGCATCATCTGTGAAATCGAAGCGGATATTTATTATGGATGTGGAAAACCTGGAGCTCGATGTCCCGGCTTATTGTACTCCATTTGTCCCAAGGTACGGGTTCAAAGAACTTACTCCTTCAGATTACCCGACTTTTTTAATGGGAGACAAATATGGATGGTGGATGGTATTTCTCAACAGGGAGTGCGTGGATTGCCTGACAGTGGGGGGAACAAATATTAAACCTGATTTCTGGCCATTCTGATATGTATAGTATCACCTGTAAAATATTGTTATTGCTATTTTCTGTTACTGGTCCTGTAATTATAAATGGCCGGCAAAGCCTGACCATTCAATCAGGTGAAAGAGTGGTTCTTTTTTGTGACCGTACTCTTTACATTGCAGGGGAGCAGATACTTTTTTCAGCCTTCCTCCAGACCGAAGAAATATCGGATCAAACCAGGTCAAGTCGTGTCTTATATTGTGAGCTTATCACTTCGGATGGTAATCAAATTGCAGGTAATAAATATCTTTTTAAAGATTCTTACGTTTCAGGGCATTTTAACATATCAAATGATATTATAACAGGCAATTATTACTTAAGAGCATATACCAGAGTAATGCGTAATAATGGGCCTTACTATTATCATTATACTCTGATTAAAATAGTCAATCCTTACAGGAAGGAAGTTCAGGGTTTAACCGGCAGTAATTCTGTATCTGAAATCCTGAATGTTGAATTAAATCATGAAAATACCGATAAATCATTCCTTGTTTCAACTGACAAATCTCAATATTTTCCCCGCGATACTGTTCATATATCAATAGATGAGATTGAAGCAATTGAATCCTCCTGGAAAGGATTAAGTCTGGCTGTTGTTCCTGAATTCTCGGTATCCGCAAACAGAGTCAGATTTCCGGAAAGCAGAAAATTTGAGAACAATGGTTTCTATTATCCTGAGACCAGGGGCCTCTCGATTACGGGAAAACTGGAAGACAATATAACAGGAGATCCCTTGCCCCGTACCCTGGTCAATCTATCCATATTAGGCAGGGGCAGGGACTTCATGGCCATGCAAACGGATTCCGCGGGCAGGTTTTTCTTTTCCCTGCCTGATTATACAGGGTTCCGGGACTTATTTCTTTGTGTTGAAAATATCAGCTCTGCAGATCCAAAAATATTGGTAGATAACGACTTTTGCACTATACCTGTTCGTATACCGACAAATATTTTCACACTGACCCGGCAGGAACGTGAAACTGCCTGTAACATGGCAGTTAATGTACAGCTTGAATCATGCTTCAGGATTGATTCAATTTATGATGCGCAGATTGTTCCCATCGAAGATCAGGCATTCTACGGCAAACCAGACGATATTCTTTATATTGATAATTATATTCAGCTGCCTACACTTGAAGAGTACTTTAACGGACTGCCAACTTTAGCGAAAGTAAGAAAACGTAAAGGTGAAAAGTATTTCAGGGTAATTAGTGAGCAGAACGAACTTGCTGATATCAATCCGCTGACATTAGTCGATCTGGTGGCAATTGATGATCCGTCCAGGATATTGTCAATTCCACCGGCAAGTATATCCCGTATTGAAATAGTTACCGGGCTCTATGTGAAAGGAGACCAGACTTATGGAGGGATTATTAATATTATAACTAAACATGGTGATTTTGGAGGAATAAACCTGCCGTCATCAGGTGTATTTATTAATTATGGCTTCCTGTCCGATAGTAGTCGTTACCCAAAAACCTTCACACCACTGCTTCACTCACCTGATACAAGAAATACTCTCTGCTGGAACCCATATTTTGTAATAAACAAAGGGAACAGAGTAATGATATCGTTTACGACATCAGATACGCCTGGAAGATATTTGATTATTCTGAACGGGATAAACACCAGAGGTGAAACGCTCAGGCAAACTGCAGCATTTGAAGTGCTGAAGTATTAAACTTTTCAGTCGGCGGGTAACCGGGTTTAATCTTTCTTCATATTCACCAGATCAGGCCGGATAACGGTTACCTTTAAGACTTAAAAGATATATTTTCTGATTCTGAATTATTCTTCGGGGTATCTGATTGACAATAATATGCTTAGAAATATTTAAACATAGGCAAAAATATTTTGCTTTCTTAAAAAAAACAGTAAATTTGGCAAGTTAAATCAAAACCTAAAACTAAATAAGTATGAAGAAACTATTTCTGCTGACTATTCTGTTTGTGTTTGCAGGTTCGTTCCTGATGGCGCAAACACGAGTTATTACAGGTACGGTTACCTCAGCTGTAGAAGGGGAAGGCGCCCTTCCGGGGGTAACAGTCCAGGTTAAAGGTACTACCGTAGGTGCCCTCACCGACTTATCCGGAAAATATTCAATCACAGTTCCCGAAGCTGCAACGACAATGGTTTACTCTTATATCGGGATGGAGACTATTGAGATTCCAATTGGAAGTCGTTCCGTTATGGATGTTGTTATGCAATCCGCAGTCGTGGGGTTGAACGAGGTTGTTGTAACAGCCCTGGGGATCAGAAGGGAAAAGAGAGAAATCACCTACCAGACCCAAAAAGTTGGCAGCGAAGAGCTTGCTGCTGCTCAACCAACAAGAGCCGGGAGTGCCCTTGCAGGTAAGGTTGCCGGTCTCCAGATCAACATTCAGGATAATAGTGTCAATCCAACAACACAGATTACATTAAGGGGTTACAGATCAATTTCTTCGGATAACCAGGCTTTGGTTGTAATTGATGGTGCTATCTCATCACTCGGTGCATTTGATGACCTGAACCCAAATGACATTGCCGACATCAGTGTTCTTAAAGGAGCTACTGCCGCAGCGCTGTATGGATCGAGAGCCGGTAACGGAGCTATCATCGTTACAACAAAGAAAGGTGAAGCCGGACAGAAATTCACAGTAGGCATAAACTCTTCTTACACTGCTGAAAAGGTTGCATATATGCCAAAAATGCAGACCGAATATGGTACCGGCTGGGAAGGTGCTTACGATGCTATTGAAAACACCAACTGGGGTCCACGTTTTGACGGTACCATGCGTCAGATCGGCCCGACATTCCCCGATGGAACATATCAGGCTGTACCCTATGCCCCTGTAAAAGATAACCTTCTCGAATTTTTCGAAACAGGAAATAACTTCAACAACACATTTTATGTCAGCGGCAGCAACGAAACCAGCAGATTCTACCTCTCTGCAGGCGACCAGAGAGCTACAGGTATCGTTCCGAAGGATACATATAAAAGAAATACCTTCAGGGCAAACGCGAGTAAAAAAGTAGGTAATATTGAATTATCAGTCAACTCCAGCTTCTTTACTGATAAAACAAGTGAGGTCGGTGAAGAAATCGGAGACCAGCAGAGACCATTATACTGGTTCCTTTTTAATACATCTTCAAATATACCATTAAGCCGTTATAAAAACTGGAAGACAGATTTGTATGCTTCACCTGATGGTTACTATAATGGTTATTATGAAAATCCCTACTGGGCACTCGATAAGTACAGGGAAGAAGATGTCACCAGTAGAATAAATGGGAACTTCCAGATATCATGGGATATTCTCGATTGGATTAACTTAACTGGCAGGCTGGGCGCAAACAATGTCTGGGGCAACGGTAAGAACTGGGGTGGAGCTCAGGAATATGACCCTGTTATTCAGCCCAGCCACTCTAATACTTCTGCATTTGTTGAAGACGACGAGTTCCAGCAATCTTATTATACTTCTGACCTGTTACTGACATCTAATTTTAAATTCAGCGATTTTACCTTAAAAGCTATTCTCGGAGCTGTAAATATTACATCTAAATACAAGGAAAGCAGTATCAGGGCTAATAACCTGAGCATCCCTGATTTTTTTGATATTTCTAATGGAACAGGAAGTCCTGTTGTTACAGCAGATGAGAGCCATTATATAAACTATGGTTTTTTCGGTGATTTTACTTTTGGATTTAAAAACTTCATCTTCCTTAACTTCTCAGGAAGAAATGACTGGACATCAACTCTTGCAAAAGGCAATAACAATTATTTCTACCCGTCAGTTGGATTATCTTTTGTACTGACCGATGCTATAGAAGCTCTGAAAAATAATGACATCCTGTCGTTTGCAAAAGCAACTATAAGTAATTCCACTGTTTACAACGACCTTTCTCCTTACGAGATTAATGAGACTTATAGCAAGTCCTCCACCTTCCCGTATGGAGCGATTAACGGCTTTGCCCTTGGTACCACGACAGTTGATGCTAATATCAAAAAGGAAAAACTTAATACTACTGAGTTTGGTTTAAACCTGGGATTTCTGAAATCAAGAATTTTTCTTGATGCATCATACTATATAACCAAAACGACCGATCTTATTACAAATACAACACCCTCAATTGCTTCTGGTGCACTCTCATTTCTTACCAATATCGGGGAATTACAGGGTAAAGGTATTGAACTAACCATAGGGGGAACAGTACTCAAAGCAAAAGATTTCAGCTGGGATCTTGGTCTGAACTATACTACTAACGAAACCATCGTAAAGGAAATTAAGGAGGGTTTGAATGAGGTTGCCTTATATACTTTTACTACTGGTCAATACGGAATCTTCGCCATTAAAGATTTACCATTTCCGCAACTTAAGACCAATACTTATGTCAGGGATTCGCAGGGAAGACTCGTTGTTGATGCTGCTTCAGGAAATCCAAAAACAAACGCTGAGCTTTCACCTATGGGGAGAACAACGCCCAAACATATCTTTGGTTTGAACACCTCGATAAAATTTAAAGGATTTGCCCTGTCAACTACACTGGATTACAGGACAGGTCATGTATTCTTTTCTCAGGGAGCTGAAACGACGGAGTTTGTGGGAAGATCTTTAACAAGTATTTCTTCTAACAGACAGGATTTTGTAGTACCAAATTCAGTATTTGAAGTTGCCGACGGCGTATATGAACCGAATAACAATATCCAGGTTTCAGGCGGCCGCCAGAGTTATTGGACCGATGTGTACTATGAGGTTAAAGAAAACTACGTCTGGGATGCTACAGCATTCAAAATAAGGGAACTGGCATTGAGCTACACGCTCCCTGCATCACTTCTCAGCAAGACACCTATCGGGAAAGTGAGTGTTGGTTTTATAGCAAGGAACCTTTATACATTGCTGCCTGCAGAAAATTATTTTTCTGACCCTGAATTTGGCAATCCGGTTTCCGGGGGTAATTATCTCGCCCCTGTTGGTACCAACACAGTTGGTATCAGCGGGTATTTCCAGTCTCCGCCAACAAGATCCTTTGGGTTCAACCTTAACATAGAATTTTAAAACAAAACAGAATATGAAAAACAATATTAAATTCGCAATATTGCTGATGGTTTTTGGACTGTTGGCATCATGTAGTG
>Ga0105106_10004129_pt1 | contig 10361 bp, 5 predicted proteins | sample PPLLaktember2015_5_FD_79109 | JGI IMG/M metagenome (GOLD analysis project Ga0105106, IMG submission 79109) | Freshwater sediment microbial communities from Prairie Pothole Lake near Jamestown, North Dakota, USA - PPLs Lake P8 Core (1) Depth... | ecosystem: Environmental > Aquatic > Freshwater >... | reverse complement strand
TTTTGGAAGGCTTACATAATCTGCCAATATCAACTCAATATCAGGTTTGCCATAAAATCTGACAGGTCTTAAAAGTGCAATTTTTGATTGTAATGGATTTCCTGCCTCAGCAATCTCATATATTTTCCTTGTCTGATAATTCACGTTCCATTCCTCGATAATATCGGGAAAAGCTTCCCTGCTTGATTTAACCGGGATGGCTCTCTTTGTATACTTATCAGAAAATGTTGATTCAAGCATGATTTTCTTCTTTTTTCTTACGTCATCAGGCATGATTACCAGATCTTTAATATCCTCGTCAATATTTAACCTGAAGTTGAAATCACCATTCTTGTCTGTTTTTGCATATTGAAATTCCGGCTCCCTTCCAGGCATGATTAATAAAACTGTTTCTGATTCAGGACTTATTGTCTTATCATCATTGCGTAAATTTCCTGAAAGAAAATGTTCTCCTGTTTCTGGCTGATATTTAAAATCCGGAATCTGTTCTGATAATACCATGTCCCAGTTTATCCAGATGCTTCTGATATTCTGAAGTAAACTGTCAATTTGCTCAGATGATAAATCATTTATTCCGGAAAAACCTGATTTAAAAAGGCCGAATTCTGTTCCAAAAAGAAGGTAATCATTAAGACTGATCCCTGGACTTTTGCCTGACCGGGCGATCACTGATACACTTAAACTGGCTGCATTATGAGTTCCTGATGATACTTTTTCTAAATTAAAGTCAAGAATTATTCTTTCCCTTGTACTGTAACTTTCTGCTGAAGATATTGATACTGCTGCTGATTCTGGTTCTCGTGAAGGGGTATAGTTATAATTCACACAAACCGACAGCCCTTTTGAGTCAAATACAGTTATCTGATTGATTCCGGGAGCCAGGGTATTCCCGGGAATAATAATGGTGGCCTTATTATCCACAAATCTTTCTGAACTGGCAAGATCAATTTTCCCGTGAGTCTGAATGAACAGGTAAAACAGATTGTCGTTCAGCAGGGCGTAATTATCATCGCTATTTGCTACAATTTCCAGGTCGCCTTTTTCAGGGTCCCTGGATATTAAGTCAATACTGACACCTGTTTTATCAGACATTTTGGTCTCTTTTTCCATTGATTCATCTGAACTGGTCTTCTGCACATATTTATTGCTTCTTAATGCATTGTATACTTTAATGTCCTTAACAAAACAGTTATAGGGAAGGAAGTTTTTCATCCAGTTTGTATAAGCTCTTAAAGAATAATTACCGGTGCTTAAGGTATCAGGCAGTTGAAGTTGCCCCGGGCCGGAACCATTGTTTATAAGGAACCGCTTTTGAACAACAGGCCTGTTTTCGGAGTTCAATAATTCGATATATACAATTTGGCTTCTTTTTGATGGTTTTAAGTTTTGTCTTTCAAAAAGGTAACAATTTGTCCAGATATATTCGCCTGCAATATATTCCTCTCTGTCGGTGTGCAGGTAAATCTCTTCCCATGGTACAGCTAAAACATATTTCTCAAATTTTCCGGTCAGGTAATCAATCATATTCTCCTGAACCTGACAAAATAAATTGCTCCCTGTAAGAATCTGAAGGATAATAAAAACAGCCGGTTTGATTAATTTCCTGATCACTATATTGCTCATTACTTTCTTATTCAATCACCGGTCCAGTAGGGTGGTTTATTTATTGTGCCCCTTGTTGTGCAATCGGCGCAGCCTCTTTTATCTGTCAGTATTCTCACTCTCGGACTTCCGAAGCCCCAGGAGCCCGGAGGATTATCTGAAAGCACCCATACACTTACATCAAGTCCCCAGATTTCAACCTCTCCATATACAGTATCAATGGGACAATCAGGGTACTGGTCGATAATGCCTCCAAAATCATCCTGTATGAAAATCCTTTTCGAGGATTTTGCAGAGACACTGAAATATCCAAGTACATCTTCTCCAGGATTTTCAACACAGAAAATATTGCTGGGAACTGATGCAGGAATGATGTCATAAAGACCACCTGCCTGATCTGTGAGAGTCTGTATTTTTTCCCAGAATATATATTCATCCTCGCTCAGGGAGTACTGATTGATTGAAATACTGTATTCCCTTAACAACCTGTCGGTAGCGTTTGAAATATAAGTAACAGGGTGCCGGATTATCCGCGATTCATCAAACGCAGCTGTACTTTTAATATTGATTGTCGTTGATGTGTCAGATACCCAGCATTTTATTTTTTCAACAGGCCATAGGAGCCTGAGTACCCAGGTTTCGTCAAAATCCCACCGGTAATATTTGTTAAGGTTTTGAGGATCATGCGTGTCGAGATATATCTGACATGCATCAATCCCTCCATAATTTATATAATCCTCCTTAATAATTAGTTTTTCATAATAGATACTATCGATCGGAGGAACTGGTATCATTTCAACCGGATAAGATTCATAATTAAGAGAATTTGTACCATCTCCTACAGTAATATGCAAAGTATAAACTTCCCCTTGCCTGCCTCTGAATGATGCAGAGTCGCTTATGTAGTTTCCTGGTGCATTTTCATTCAGCCAATACCGATTTCCTTCATTATCAGATATACTGACAAAACAGCCACTGAGTGGCTTTGCCTCACTTTTTTTACCAAAAGGCATCGATTTTGATAACTTAACAGTATTTATCCCGGGCTGATCAGTAATCAAGCCTTCAACAACAAGAAGTTCCTTTTTCTCATCTGTTACAGGAACAAACTCTGTGATGCATCCTGTCAGAAAAACAAACAGCAATATTTTGATAATCCTTGTCATTTTTCAAAAGTCAAAACTAAAAGTTACTGAGGGAACCGCACTTGCAAACACTGAAAGCTGATATCCCTTTATTTCATCACCTTCCCTCTGGAAATAAACTGAATAGACATTGTTTCTTCCAAACAGGTTATAAACCGAGAATGTCCAGTAGGGATTTGCTATCTTATGCAATTTGAGGCTTCCGGCAATATTGAATGAGAGGTCTAATCGAGAGTATTCAGGAATTCTGTATTTATTCCGGTCAGAATAATGGACCAGAAGATCATCGTACATATTATAGGTTGCAACAGGATATGTAACCGGGCGCCCTGTACTCCATGTATAGTTCGATGAAAAGCTGAAGCGGCGTGAGAAAAGGTAATTCAGCGTAATTACGAGATCGCTGGGCTTATCAAAATTCGAAGGGAACCAATTGCCGTCATTTATTACCTCTTCTTTAAGCGAGCTCAGACTCCTGATAAAAGTTCTCGAATAGGTATAGCCTAATGAGAAGAGGAGCTTCCCCTGGGTCTTTTTCAGCAACAGCTCAAGCCCATAAGCTTTTCCCTCTACATTTACCAGATCCTGCTCAATGCTTTCGTTCATTAATAACTTTGCCCCTCCTTTAAAATCGGCCATATTCCTTATCTTTTTGTAATAAACTTCTGCTGAAGCTTCGATACTGCTGTTTGAGAATATCTGATAAAAACCTAGTCCGATCTGATCCCCGATCTGCGGCTTCACATTGTAATCACATAATTTCCATGTATCTGTTGGCGAAATCGACGTTGTATTTGACAGGAGATGCAAATATTGCCTTGTCCTGTTATAATTGACCTTTAACGAGTTTGTCCCTGATGTCCTGAAGTTAAATGAAATTCTAAATTCAGGTCCCCCATAGATTTTGGATACTTCTCCCTGTCTGAAATCCAGAGTATCAGTTACGGTTGAACTGCTTTTAGAAAATCCCGGACGATAAACATATACCGTTCCCGGTCCAACTGCAAAATAAGATGATAATCGGACTCCGGTATTAACTGACAGGTAGTCTGTTACCTTATATTTGTCCTCAAAGTACAGGGAGCCCTCATAAGCTTTTTCCCTTTCGATATAATCAGGTGTTACCAATGATGAATCGCCTGCAGGGATATAGCTTCCGGGGAGCACGCTGTACCTTCTCAGATCAAGTCCGAAATTGATTTCATTTCTCCCGGGGAACCAGTTAAAATCAGCCTTAAAATCTGTACTGTTTATACTGTGGGAAAGAATAAATGACTCAGGCTTATGCTTATAACTTGAAACATCATATTTGTAAAAACTGTTATTCATAGCGAATGATGAAAAGAACCTGCTGTTAAAAATATGCCGCCATTTTATTGAAAAGATACTATTGTTGTATCTGTACAGCGAATCGGAACCAAACCGGAAAGTGTCGTGGCTGAAATAGGATGCAAATTCCAGCTTGTTAAATTTATTTATATCATAAGTGATCTTAAGGTTAAGATCATAAAATGAAGCCTTGCTTTCCCTGAGGGTTTGATCTTTCATCAGGGTGAAGATCCAGTCGGAATAGGTAGTCCTTGCCGTAAAGATGTAGCTCAGGGTATCTTTTACAAGAGGACCCTCAAGCATCAGCTGTGTTGTTATAGGGCTGACCCCGGCAGTGCCATGGAATTCTTCAGCATTTCCATCAATAGTACCGATATCAAGGACTGAAGAAATCCTGCCGCCATAGCGTGCAGGAATACCTCCTTTATATAGTGTTGCATCTTTAATTATCTCGGAATTTACTGCTGAGAAAAAACCGAAAAAGTGAGATGCATTGTAAACCGGAGCACCGTACAGCAAAATAAGATTCTGGTCTGCCGATCCTCCCCTTACATTAAAACCAGCCGACCCCTCGCCGACAGATTTTACACCGGGAATTAGCAGAACACTTTTTACAATATCGGATTCCCCAAGCGAAGTAGGCGATAATCTGAAGGAGGTAAGGTTTATCTTTTCAACACCAACCTCAAATCGCTGAAGGATCATTCCTTTCTGAGCTGAAATAACAGTCTCTTTCAAGGGAATCAGCGTGCTTTTCATCTCAAGATTAAGTTCCCCATTGCTAAAAATGTTAAGATTAATTATTTTCTCCCGCATACCAATGAAGGAAAACTGAAGTGTATTAATACCCCTTGGCATGGCCAGAGTATAAAATCCGAAATCATTTGAAACAGCTCCGGCCGAAAGTTTCTGGTTGAAGATTGTCGCGCCTGCCACAGGCTCCTTTGTATCACTGTCGGTTATGTATCCTGATATTATTACTTTTCCTTCCTTATACCTCTCTGCCGGATTCCCTATTTCCACATAAGTATTTCCTGTTTTTTGCTGGTTGTCGTCAGGCGTTGAATAATCTGAAGGCGGAATAAATCTGGACTCTTCCTCATTAGAATTATAAGAAACTTTAATTGCGAAGTCTTTGGTAAGTATAACATTTCCGCGTTTATCAAAATAAAAATATAGAGAGGTTCCCCTCAATAATTCAGTGAGCAAATCTGACAGGCTGTATTTTTCGGGATAGAGGCCAAGTTTAAGCTCCTTCACCCATTCCTCTTTATAAAAAAATTTAATTTTCAGATGAGACTGGGCTGATGCAACAAACTCTTTAAATGAAAGATCTTTATAATCTGTAGGTGACCATTTTTTCTCCTGACCATATACAGGGTAAAAGAGAGTCAGAATCAAAAACAGTATCAGGATCTTCAATTTCATTATGGATAATCTATCGGTTCAACGAATCCGTAAAACGCAGAACAGGTATAAAACTTTCCGGATCATTCTTCGAAATCCTTAATTGATTCTTTTTGATAAAATCCCTGACTGCCTTTTTATGTTCGTCATATATCTTAATGAGGTCATTTTTACCTGTCAGAGGATAAAATAAGCTATCTTTTGAGAGGTAGATCCGTGTGAGCTGATAGAACTTATTATTTTCTCCCTTAGCCTCAAGTTTTTCAATCTTTTTAGAATACTTTATATAGAGAGTAGTTTTTCCACGATAAAGAACATTAAGATATCCATTCAGTTCTGAATTGGTGCTGTCGTGCATTTTAATAAAACGATAACTTTCATCCCGGAAGATAATTGAGAAGCTGTCAACCATCTCCTTATTCAGCTGAAGAATTCCAACAGGTTTGTAAGGGGTCAGAATTTCATCTTTAAAGATATCGTACAGGATCATGACATCAGAGTATGTTCTGCCTCTCATTATGACTTCTCCCGGCAAAAACTTTTTTGAAAAAAGGAATTGATCTTCCTCTACCAATGAATAATAATTTCGCCAGACTCTTCCGTTGAAAAAGGATTGATTATCAGGGATTGTATCACTTTGGGAGGCATATACTCCTGGAAAATCAGGATTGACGGGACACATTCCCGGAGCTAAGTCTATTAAAAATAAGTTAAAAATGATTATAAGCAATAAGTCAGTTCGGTTCATACATTCCCCTCATTTAAAAATGGTTGCGCAGTCTGGCAACCGGAATTTTTTTTAAAATGAATTAAATCCCAGTTTTTTCAACCCCTCCGTGACCTCCGGACAATCCATGAACAGCTTCCACAGTAATCCGCTCCGGTAATTCTCTATCATAACCACCGCAGGTCCCTGATCAATGGCCAGGTATCTCTGAGGGTACCAGTTGTTTTGTTCGCTGAATGCGTCATAGAAACCATAAATCCCCCACACTTTTTCCCCGTAATGAAAATAAAAGTACCTGATTGCATTGATTGATTGCTCAGGAGTATAAGGGATTGATGATATTGCCGCTGTGGGTGATATTACACCAAGATCATTTGCATCTCCTGGCGCATGTGCTGCATAACCGTTAACCGAATAACTTGCTGTCAGGCCCCAGCAGTTTTCACTATAACCAGCAAATTTCTTCGGATTACTAACGCACCATTGCCAATTAATCAATGTATGATTCTTATTATGCTGCCAGTAATCTGCATACTTGTCCCTGAGTTTCCGGGGATCCAGTCCAAGATATGAATATTGTGACCAGAAAAGCGGCCCTCCATACTCTTCAGCCCCGTTATGTTTGAGTTCCAGCAAATATCCGTATTTCTCCCTGTCAGATTTAATCCCGCCGTCTCTTGCCCAACCCTTGTGATATGCCTCAGGAGACACCGGATATGTGGGTGAGGATGCTGCCAGAACATATAATATAAGACATTCATTGTATCCTTCAACAGGAAAGTTCATATCCCATCCATAATCAGGCGACCAGTGCCAGTAGATCACATTTTCTCCGCCTTTTGTGAACCAGCTCCATTCAACTTCTCTCCAAAGCCTGTCGATATCCTCAGCAAGTTTCTTCTCTGCTTCGTCCCCATCCTTAAAATACTGTCTCACAGCAAGAAGCCCCTGTACAAGGTATGCCGTTTCAACAAGATCAGCTCCGTTATCTTTAGGAGAGAATGGTTTTACCCTGCCGGTTTCTCCGTACAGCCAGTGCGACCATGCACCATGAAACCGATCAGCATCCTGAAGGAAAGAGACCATTTTCCGGAATTGTGCAAGACCCTCCTCCCTTGTTATAAAGCCTCTCTCAATGCCTGTCAGTAATGCCATTAGCCCGAATCCTGATCCTCCCGAAGTTATCACATTCATGTCATTTTCGGGATAAACCCCGTCAACATGAAATCGCTCTCGGGCCATTCCTGAAACCGGTTCAGCGCCATCCCAGAAATACTGAAAGGTCCGGTACTGAACCAGTGTAAGCAGTGAATCATCCGACAAGTCCCCGGCCGGACTTCTTTTCTTTAGTCCGGCGTAATTCAGGCATGATGTTACGGATAAAATAACTGCCAGTAATAGAATATTGGTAGTTTTGAGGTTCATATATGGTTTCTGATTCGTTTCAACCTATTACAAGCAAAGGAAAGCTAAGATAGAATAAATTGTAAATAGCGTCTGCAGTGAATACGATAAAAATCATTAAATTAGCGACACTCATAACAAATAAATCATTTCTGAATCAGATAATTTTTGAAAATCAATTCCCGAAAAGATGAAAAATCAAACCATTGACACACGTCGCAGCTTTATAAAAAAAGTCACTGTTGGCAGCGTTTTTGCCACTTTCGGCTCAGCATCCGCATTTTCTGCTATTTCAGACCCCGTTTTAAAGAAAAAGGTCAGTAATGCAGTATCATTTAACCTGGGCCTGCAGGAAGGAGTAACTCCCGGAGAATCGCTTGAACAGAAACTGGACTTCCTGGAATCTAACGGTGTTTATGGTATTGAGGTAGGTGGTGGAAAACTTCCCGGCAGGGTAACCGAATTTCAGAAAGCCCTGCAAAACCGCAAAGTTAAAATATCGGCAATTTGCGCCGGATTCAAAGGCTGGCTGATTTCAAGCGAAGAAAGTGAAAGGAAGAAATGTATTGATTCTTCAAAAGAGATTCTTTCTGCTGCAGGCGCACTGGGTTCATATGGGATGATACTCGTACCAGGTTTTAACGGACAGCAACCATCCCTTCCATTTGTTGAAGCAAGAGCTATCCTGATCGACCAGCTGAAGGAACTCGGCGAATTTGCAGTTAAAAATAACACCACAGTAATCCTTGAGCCTTTAAACAGAAAAGAAGCCTGGTTCCTTCGCATGGTAGCCGACGCTGCAGCAATTTGCCGCGACGTTAACAGCCCGGGGGTCACATGCATGGGCGATTTCTGGCATATGACCTGGGAAGAGACCGACGATATGGGGGCTTTCCTGTCGGGTCAGAAATATCTCAATCATGTCCATATAGCAAGCCGTAAAACCAGGAATACCCCGGGCGAGGATGAAGGAGATAATTACGTAACCGGGTTTAAGGCTCTTAAAATGATTAATTATAAGCATTTTGTAAGCTTTGAATGCGGCACAAAAGGCGATAAGAAAATAGTTATTCCTGCAGCGCTGAAATTACTGAGGGAGCAATGGGATATGGCATAGAAAAACTCCCGGTTTCCTGATTCGTAGAAATAAAAACCTGACCTAATGAAGAAGAGCTTATTCATTTTCCACGTTCTTTTATTCCTGTTTTCATGCACTAAAGAACAGCCTGTGACTGACATTCCGCTCGCTGAGCATCCGCGTCCCGATTTTGAGCGGAGCGCATGGCAGAACCTTAATGGTTACTGGCAGTTTGCACCTGACTCGTTAATGGCAGGTGAAAAGGAAAACTGGCAGGAGAACCCGGAAAAGTTCGCTTCGAAAATCCTGGTCCCTTTTTCATGGGCAAGTCCGATGAGCGAGGTAAAGCTTCCAAAAGTTAATGCCGGATGGTATTCACGGGAGTTCACAATTGGAAGCGGGAGGGATTGGAAAGGGAAGGACATGTACCTCATTTTCGGGGCAAGCGATTTTCGGACAAAAGTGTGGGTTAACGGTCAGTATGCAGGTGAGCATAAGGGAGGATATGTGCCATTTGAATTCAACATTTCACCCATGCTTAAAAAAGGGATCAACAGGCTTGTCGTAATGGTTGAGGACGAAGAGCTCGATAACCGCCCTTCGGGAAAACAGTATTACGGCAATGCTAAAGGAATATGGCAGACAGTCTATATAGAGCCCCGAAGCGAAATTTATATCTCAGGGATCCGCTTTAATCCTGACATCGATAAGAGCCAGGTTAAGGTTGAAGTCCGTTTATCGGCTCCGGCAAAAAAAGAAATGAAATTAAAACTGACTGGGAAGGATAATAATATCATGTTTGAGGCACCGGTAGGAGAGGGTGAAATAAAAACCAGTTTCCTGGTACAGGTTACAGATATGAAGTTGTGGACTCTCGATGATCCTTATCTGTATGAGGTAACGGCATCACTTGTTTCTTCAGAAATAATAGACGAGGTGAACACCTATTTTGGCATGCGCAAGTTTTCAACAGTCGCGATACCAGGCAAAGACTTCACCTATGTAGCTCTTAACAATGAGCCGCTTTATCTGAAACTGACCCTCGATCAGAGCTACCATCCGGAAGGATTTTATACATTCCCTTCCGATCAGTTCATGAAGGAGGAGATTATGCGGGCTAAAGTTTTGGGATTGAACGGACTGAGGATTCATATTAAAGCTGAAATTCCAAGGAAGCTTTACTGGGCCGACAAGCTCGGATTACTTATAATGGAAGATGTGCCCAATTTCTGGGGTGAACCGACCCCTGAGGCAAAAGCAAACTGGGAGTATATTGCTGAACGTGAAATAGAGAGGGATTATAACCATCCTGCAGTATTCTCATGGGTACTGTTTAACGAGACCTGGGGGCTTTTCAGCAGGGATTCTGTTACAGGACGACGCGCTTATACTCCTGAGACCCAGGAATGGGTGCGATCGTGGTATCATAAGGCAAAAGCTATCGATCCGACCAGGCTTGTGGAAGATAATTCGCCATGCAATCTGGATCATGTTGTTACTGACCTGAATACCTGGCACTCATATAATCCGGCAAGGCAATGGGCAGGTTTAATGGATGAAGTAGTCAGCAAGACCTTCCCGGGTTCATCATACAACTACATCGGTGGTAATGTCCAGGGGAACGAACCTATGCTTAACTCCGAGTGCGGTGCAGTATGGGGTTATAGTG
>Ga0105106_10004128_pt1 | contig 10362 bp, 6 predicted proteins | sample PPLLaktember2015_5_FD_79109 | JGI IMG/M metagenome (GOLD analysis project Ga0105106, IMG submission 79109) | Freshwater sediment microbial communities from Prairie Pothole Lake near Jamestown, North Dakota, USA - PPLs Lake P8 Core (1) Depth... | ecosystem: Environmental > Aquatic > Freshwater >... | reverse complement strand
GCCGAAATGGTGTGCAGGACTTCCGGCCAGGTAGCGGCATGGAGGCGTTTGTATTCCTCCAACATCTCCGGCTTCACGCAAATAACCATCCCGTACCGTTTCATCGCTGATGCCCCTCAATGTAGGATTGAATCCGGCGGACTATATCCGGGATTGCGTCATACGGGAGAACCCCCGATCCGATGCAGACGTTGTCTTTTCCCGTGGCCAGTGCCAGGGCACTGGCAGCTTCCGCCACTGCCTCTTCGTACGATCGTGCAAACACTCCGGGCCGCATGTTGATGCGCACCGCGACGCCGGGATACGCCCGCATTTTCCGGAAAAAGGCCTCGCCGTCGACTTCCGCCGGGCAAATAATACTCCCCGCCCCCGCCTGTATGATATCGTCGAGAACGGGAACCGTGTTTCCGCCCAGTATAAACGCTATCCCCCTGCCGGCCGCCTTCCGGTGCACGGCACCCAAATGTGCCAGCGCGGGCACCTCCGCCGTGCGAAAAAGCGAGGGCGACAGAAGGGGCGGGCTCGCTGAAGATTCGAACACAATCACTTCGAGACCCAGCGCCAGGGCTTTTTCTATCACACTCCCCAGATGCCGGGCGATGACCAGGAGCGCCTCGCGCACCACTTCAGGATCGCTCAGGGCGCCAACCAGGATCTCTTCCATGCCGAGGAGATTCTGGGCAATGGAGAATGGCCCGCTCAATGGGACCGCAACCACCGCACCGGGGCATGCGGTTCGAAGACGCATCGCCGATTCAAACACGAGGGGAAAGCGTCCGTCGGCAGCGGGATCGATTGGCTTCAGCCCCAGAAGATCGCTCACGTGTCGGAATGGCGTGGACGCGATAGACGGGACGGCAATCCCTCCGGCATCCTGTACAACCGCTCCGTATGCTTCCGCCTCCACATTGTAAAAATCAATCCCGGCCACCACGGGGGAATGACCGTACCGCCTGAACGCCTCCGTGTGTGCGCGCGTGAGCAGGCCGGGATCACGCGAAACCTCGTAAGGGCGGAGCCCTATCAACGCCGCAGCATGTTCGTACGCCACAGGAACAAATGTCATAGTCCCCGCTCCCCATCCAGCAGTCCGATGAGCTGCCGTGGTGATTCGAGTATCACCTGCGCGCCGTTCCGCTCGAGTTCGTCTTTCGTCCGGAATCCCCACGCAGCTCCCACGGCGAACATTCCCGCCGAAACTGCAGTTTGCATATCCGTTCCCGTGTCTCCGAGATACCAGAACTGCTCCGGTGCGAAATGCAGCGCACGCGCAATTGCCAGTGCACCGACGGGGTCGGGTTTCCGCGGTACACCCTCCTGCTGACCCTGTACCATATCGAACTCGGCCCCCCGCAACAACGCCGTCACGCACTGTACGGTGGCATCATGCGGTTTGTTTGAGAGAACTGCCATCCTGATGCCCAGCGCACGGACCTGCGAGAGCATTTCCGCGATGCCCTCGTAGGGCCTGGTCTTCAGGTTCCACCGCACGGCATACTCCTCTCTGAACCGGGCCAGACATCTCGCATGGGTCTCCTTGTCCTGGCGCATCTCCGGGAGCACGCGGCCGATCAGCACCGACGCGCCGTCCCCGACGAAGTACCTGTACGCCTCCACCGGGTGCACGGGGCATCCCTCTCCGGCCAGAACGGTGTTGACAGAATCCGCAAGATCCTCAAGCGTGTCCAGCAACGTTCCATCTAGATCAAAAATGATTCCGCGCGGTCTCTCCATCAGTTCCTGCAATCCTTCAATGCTTTGAACAACGCTACGACGTTTTCCATCGGAACATTTGCCTGGATGTTGTGGATGGCATTGAAGACGAACCCGCCACCCTCGTTGAAAATCCGGACGCGCTCTGTGACTTCATCGTACACCTGTCCGGGAGTTCCAAAAGGCAGCGTCCGCTGCGTGTCCACCCCGCCGCCCCAGAAGACGAGATCCTTGCCATACTCCCGTTTCAGGTGCTCCGGCTCCATCCCCCGGGTGGAAGTTTGCACCGGGTTGAGGATGTCGAATCCTGCCTCGATGAAATCAGGAATCAGATCCGATACGCACCCGCACGAGTGGATGAACGACTTCCACGGTGTGTGCCGGTGAATGTACTCATTGATCGTTACATGAAACGGCTTGAAGAGGTCTCTGTAGGCTTTGCGGGAGATGAACAGGCTGTTCTGTGCGCCGAAATCAGTCCCCGAGACAAATCCCACTTGCACAAGGTCGCCCAGTGTCCTCACGAGAAGGTCGAGGTTCGCCAGCGCAACCTCGCATTGGCCTTCAAAGATCTTGAACACATAGTCGCGGCGAGCGCTGGTGGAGACATACCACTCCTCCACGTCGCGGATGCCGTGCGTCTGTTTCCGCCAGAGTGCGGGGACGAGAGCGATATCCCCGAAGGCTGCACCTGGGATGCCCACAACCGATCCTTTCTGTGCGGCCACGGCGGTTTCCGCCTGGCCGCGTAGGTGCGCCAGGTCCTGCGCGGAAAGCAGGGTGAATTCCTCCAGGTTGTGGCGAGGATCGAGTTCCGCCTCCACAACCGGCTCCTGGCGCGAAATCGCATCGAAGAAGTATCCGCCGCGAGGCATCCTGGCACACGGTGGAACGGACGTGTCTCCCTCAGGATACATCAACAGGTCTCCGCCGGCGTCCGCCTTCACATTGAAATTCTCCGGGACGAGGACGTCCGTGCCGTCGAACAACTGAAACGGTTTCCACCCCCTGTTTTCGAATCCGAACATATTCGTGCGGGCGTATACACCGACCACGTCGATGCCGAGGGCTTCCCGGAGCTCCGCGTCGACCTCCCCCAGCATCTGGTAGGGCTCGATCACGCGCACACGGTAATCGGGGTCCCCCAGCAGCCGTGCCCGCAACTTCGCGACGATGCTTGCGGCAATCCCGGTAACGGCCGTCGCGCCGAAGTCCACGCACACGCGATCAACTGGCTGGTGTGAGAGTGTAGCGAGCAAGCGATCACGGGAAGTCACGCTCATCGTGGAGTCTCTCCCTCCCAGTAACGGAGTTTGATCACCCCGGGCTGTGGACGGCTTCCGTCGAACGCCAGGTCGCATTCCATCGCTCCCTGATCGTGCAGCACCCGTCCTTTATACTCGATCTTCGAACCGACTGCCATACCGTACCGCACCTTTTGTGGATTCATCACGGCGAAGAAGGTCATGGCGTCGGTGGTGAAATCACCGAATTTCACCTTTCCCGTTTCGTACGTATACATGGGGCGGCGCCAGTCACGCACGAGGTCCGCCAGGAGATCCATCTTCATGCCGACCAGATACGATGTCTCTCCCGAAACAAGCGTGATGCCGAGGGTCCGCCTCAATTCCTCCACAGGAAGGAGGCGGACGCGCTCCAATAGGGTTTTGGGATCGACACTCTTGTCATGGGGGATGAGCACAGTCACGAACGTCTGCATATCGTTCAGATTCCCGTGCCGTCCGATCATCTGGAAGATCGATTGTTCCTGCTGGTAGTAGCGTTGTTGAGGAACAACACCCTCTTCCATCTGAGCGCGATGTGGGAACACCACGAGGAGACGGTCATCGCCACGCACATCAATGGTGGCCAGGGAGTCGTATGCCGTGTCGAACCAGCCGGGGCCCCGGGCGAAGACCTGCCGCGTGTGCCAGAAGTTTGCCATCGTGAGATACCCGGGCCGCGTGTATCGCACCGCATCAAAGACGACGAACCAATCGAGGGGTTTGACATACACCACTGCTCTGTCCGCTTCGTATCCCCAATCGGCATCGATCACGCGCGAGCGGGAGAGCTCAAATTCGCCGCGCGAGAGAAACTCCACCTTTTGCGTGCGCACGCTGCGGTAGGCACCGGAATTGCGGAAGAAGTCGAGTACGTTCTGGCCGGGGACCGCTCCCCGTTGCGGCGAGGCGTAACGGAACTGGCCGGCACTCTGTCCGAGCGCAATCTTGTCGTTGCGCACTACGAGACGGTTGTGGAAGTAATCCGCGCGGAATGCCCCGTAGGGTCCGCTGGGCATGTAGTCGCGGTAACCTCCGTCGTGCAGAAGGATGCTGTTGTTGCGCATCAGGAGGGCAATACTGTTCTCGTCGGCGTGCCCGTGCGTCATCTTTTCTTCTTCGACAGGAATGCTTGTGCGGAGGTATTCGCGGAAGAGCCACCCGCCGTCACCTTCGTCGCGGTAGTTGTAGAGCATATAAGTGCTGTTGCCGTCCCACCCGTTGCGGAATACGAACTTCTTCCCGACAATATCGTCAATGACCTGGCGGCTCCCGCTTGTCGGTGCCGCGGCGGGAAGCGAGAAGTCCGCCAAGCGGTACGCATCCGACAGCGTCAAGCCGAGGAACACGCTCCGTCGTGCCGGGAGAGGATCGCAGTACTTGCGGAACATCCGGGCTGCCGCCCACCGCAAACGCGAGTCACGGTTTACCGACGCAGCCTTTTCAAAAAACGGAATGAACCTGTCCCAGCCGCTCCCCCAGTTGGCATCCCCGACGTCGGGCACCACTCCCGCGGGGCACATCATCTGCAGGTAGTACTCCATATAGTACTGCATCGTCGGGCTGCGGTACAGAGACTCGTCCTGCCGCACGTCGCTGACATAGCCGAGGAGCGAGTAGAGCCAGATCGCATTGTACCCCGTTGCGTCTTCGATCTCCCACTCGTCCCAGTTGTCCCCTGCGATTGCCCCGCCGATCGTCATCCACTTCTGGCGGTGGGGATGATCGGGAAGGGCTTTGGCGGCATACAACAATCCCTCGGCCCTCAGGATTGCACGATTCATCGCCCCCCATTCCTGGAAGGAGCAAAAGAAATCGGCGCTTCCGGCTATGTTATCGTCGATGGTTCGTTTCTCAGACGCAGTCAGGGTGCGATGCTTTTTCAGGATAGTATAGGCATGACAGTACTTGGCGAAGGTGAAGATATTGGGCAGCGCGGGTAGCACGCCGCCGAATTCCGGACGGCTCTTCGCGTACTCCGGAGGATACGCCTCGCGGTGCTTGCCATAATAGAGAAGCAGCTCGCGCGCCCGGTCAAGATACATCTCTTCCTTTGTGACTTCATACAGGTTCGCGCAGAGTGCCGCAAGGTACGGTTCGTTTCCCGGAGGGGCGTACCCGAACACGTTATTCAGATCGATGGTCTCGCGAAAGCGCTGCCGCTCGGCATCTACCGCGTTCCAGCCATCATCCGCCGCGGCGCGCATGTAAGCCAGATATTCACTTCCGTTGACAGCGTGTGTCTCTTCTGCACGCCCTTGCAACAGGGATGCGAAGCACACCAGGAAAAAGCAAAGGGGTCTGCAGAGTTTCATGAGTGTCTCACGGTTTGTGGAATTGTGTGGCCTGACAGGGAGTAGAAGACAACACCGGCGGTCGTTGTCGTAGTGAAGTGTGTTCCGTCGTCCGGACTCACTGCTTCGAGTCCGGGGCGAGAGGCCATCCGCAGACGCCTCCCGCCCTTGATGCTCCCACAACTGACCGGATCACTCGCCGGTCATCAGAAACAGCGGTCGCATCTCAAAACTCCCATAGTGTGGCCGCAACCGATCGATGTTGTAGTGCTCTTTGAGGTTCACAACCTTCTTCGAGCTGGTGACAACGTCGATCGGCATGTTGTCGTACCTGCCATTCTTCAGGACCACCAGCCTGCCGTGCACCTTCGAGAGAATGAGATCGAGCGCCAGATTACCGTATGCCATAGGAACGATTGAATCGATAGCATCCGGATCGCCGCCGCGGACGAGATACCCCAGCGTCTGGGTGATGGTGTTCACTTCCTTGCCGTTGTTGAACTTCGGCGAGAGCTCCTTCAGTTTTTCCGACACACGGTCTCCGATGCCCCCCAGCTTTTTGTGACCGTAAGCATCAGTGGTCTCTTTGGCAAAGACCATCTCCCCGCCTTCGAACATCGCCCCTTCGGATACCAGGACCACAGAATAGCGGCTGGGGTTCCTGGTGCGGTCGTAGCTTAACAGTTCCGTGAGCCGCTCGATATTGAAGCGGTGTTCCGGAATAACGCAGCGGTTGGCGGCGCCGGCCATTGTCGGCAACATGGCCGTGAATCCGGCATACCGGCCGAATACCTCCAGCACGAGGAATCGCTCGTGGGATCCCGCCGACGTCCGCAGGCTGTTGGTCATCATGATCGTGCGGGTGACACACGTGCTGAACCCGATGCAGTAATCCGTCCCCGGGACGTCGTTGTCCATCGTTTTGGGGATTGCGACGACCTTTAGACCCTCCTGGTACAGGCGGACGCCGTAGCTGAGCGTGTCGTCTCCGCCGATCGGGATCAGCGTATCGATGCCCAGCCAGGCGAGATTCGCTTTCACCTCCTCCGTCAGATCGTTGACGTCCGCAGAGTACTTGTCGCGGAGGTGCTCGGGTACGACGTTCTTCTTCACGTGGCTCGGCCGCGTACGTGAGGTATGCAGGAATGTCCCGCCGGTGCGGCCGGCTTTGTTGACCACTTCTTCGCTCAGAACTTGAAAGTTGCTGCTGTTGTCATAGTCTTTTTCACGCACGATGTCGATCAGTCCGCCCCACCCCCGGCGGAGGCCGATCACACGGTACCCTTCGCGCAGGGCACGGATGGTGACAGCGCGTATTGCCGGGTTCAGGCCCGGAACATCTCCACCGCCGGTCAGAATGCCGATTACACCTTTGATAGTCGAAATATTTGCCATACAACACTCCTCTGATGAAAGTATGAGAACTTGAGACTAGCGAAGAAGGACGACTTTTTTTGTATCGGACCACGCACCTGCGCGAAGGGTGTACAGATACGTGCCTGAAGCCACTGCGGTATTCTCATCGTTGATTCCGTCCCAGCGGACCAGATAGTGGCCGCCGGGGAGGTCCGCGCGCAGCAGGGTGCGCACCAACCGACCCTGCACATCGTAGACCGCGAGCTCCACATGCTGATCGCCGTACATCGCGTTCACCGTCAACGGGATGATCGTTGTGGAGTTGAACGGATTCGGATAGCTCTGCAACAGGGCAAATGAAACCGGCTGTTCGACGGGTTCAGGAGGCGGCAGAACGTCAGTGGTGAGCAGCGCGCTCCCGGTTCCACGAGAGTTCCCCGCGGCATCGGCAAGGTACAGATTCACGAAGTCAGGCCGGGTGGCGGGAAGGGTCAGGTATTGTGTCTTCCACTCCTCATCCGTCAGTCGCTCGAAGTTCACACTCACGTACTCGAAATAGCTGAGCACAGGTCCGACGCACGCGATGCGCTGCCCATCGGGAAGCGTGACGATAAAGGTTCCCAGATTTACAGGCCCGGTCCCCGCATGGAGCACCCACCCGACCATACCGCCCGCTTCGTCCGTCGGCGAGGTATGTACATCCGCAACGATGTAATCGGGCGCCTTCAAGCCCGATTCACCGGTGTAGAACAGTTGCACGTACCAGCCTGCCGGCGCGACCGTACAGCCGGACGGAACTTCGTATAGCATTGTGTGGAGGAATTGTTTTTCCGCCTCGAGCAGCGGCGTGGAGGAAAGCTCCTTGCGCGCGATGGAAGCGAGCGTATCCATGATCGTCGCCATGTTGCGAAAATAACTGTCGACCTGCCCCAGAGCCGCCAGATCAGGTGATGTGAAACGCGCGCTCGCACGCATGGCCATTTCCTTCATGGCATCATAGAACGCGGGGATGGGCTCAACGTAGCTCTCGGGGAATGAACAGACCACCATCCCTGTGTACGACTGTTTTGCGTAGAGCAGATTGTCATGCCGCAGTTGCGCCCACCCTGCCAGCTGCGTGTTCATTTTCTCCTGCCACCACGCCGCCGTCTGCATGAACGGAGGGAGAGAGCCCCGTTCGAGAGGCGGATTCAACGTCCGGAGGGCATTGAGCCATCCATTGTACAACGTGGATTCCCAGAATGATGGGCCGTAGCCGTCCACTAGGTAGCGCAGCGCGGCAAGGTTCGAGGCATAGTGGTCTTGTGCCAGCTTCGGCTGGAGGAGCTGTCCCGCTGCATCGTTTCCGAGTGCGAACAGGACATCAAGCGTCGAGGGAAGCATCCGGAGGATCTTCTCCCCCTGATAGATGATCCTGTCATAGACCACATTCCCCGTCACATAGGAATCCACGACGAACCGTTGACCGACGAGCAGGAACGCGGAAGCAGGAACGATCTGGTCCGGACTGTAGGGATCCGACCAGAGCATCTGGGAAATGATGCGCTGAGCCGCATACGATTGCTGCAGAAGTCTCTCCTGGAACGCCTTCCATACATCGGCGGGAAGAAGTGCGTCGGCACGCGTGATCCCCTGTTCAGCCAGGAACGTCGAAAGCTGGCCGAGCGATATGTTGTCCTGCTCACCCACAAAGAACTGCAGGATCTGTTCGACGCGGTCAAAATACTGCATTGCGCCCGTCGCGTTCGCCGACTCGACCAGCAATGCCGCCATGATGGTTTGCATCTGCACGGCGGATTCTGACGGCGGTGCGCCGGCGCTGACCGGCGCGCTGCAATAAATCTCGGTGCGCCCAAGCCATATCATGGATTTGAAATAGGCCTGGAGCTTGGGGTCATCCGCATAATGGCCCCGTGGTCTGAATTGGGAGAAATCGACCAGGCGTGACTCACCACCGAACAGGAGAACCTCCCCGGGCATCTCCGCAGTGATATTCCCCAACATGTCCAGGACACGGGAAGCGTTTTCCGGATATACCGGATCACCGCCGTGCCCGAGAAGCTTTCGGGCAACCGCGAGATAGAAATCCATATCCCGGAGCGGAACAGCCATTGCCGGCTGGGCGGCGTACAGGATCGCAAGCGCTGGAACGCCTCCGTGAAGCCGGGTCAATAGCGTATCCAGCGTGCTGATGAGGATTTGCAGTTCAGCCGTCTTAAGGATGTTGTCATACGACATGTGGAAGGCATGGAGGATGGCATCGGTGGTGACCACTACTGGCAGGTCGTCGACCCAGGCCTCCTGATAGACAGCGCCAATGGAGTGTCGCTTTAACCGTTCGCTCACGACGAACCCGTGCTGTCTGAGCAATTCCAGTTCGTAGGGGGTATAATGATAGAAGGAGTCAATCCGCGCGAAATACGGGACCGACGTGAGAGGCGTGATCCCCGCCTGGGCAGTGAAGATGCCCGCGGGATGGAGCGCAAGGAGTTCCTCTCCGGCCATGTTCTGGTGCCCGGCGAGGAACCGGCTATATGCGCTGAGATCAAAGCCGTCCCGGTCCTGTGCGGATACGGCTCCCCAGGCGAGCGCAAGTACGCAGAGGAGCCGGACGGAGAACCTCGAGCAGTTCATGAAATCACCTCCGGGGGGACTTATCATTAAAGTTACCCACCAAGCGCGAGAAATGCAACCATCCTGAACTTGCAGCACGGAGGGTTTTCTCGTATTTTGAACTGTTTTCACTTCCCGCACCCCTGGCGAAAGTCATGCACAGAGAAAAGCGGCTCAATATCGAGGATCTCTTCGATACGCGCATTCAGAGCTTCCAGAAGCTCATGCGCCACAAGGTCAGGGACATCCTCCTGGTCTCCAGCCTGTATGATCAATACCTGTTTGAGGAAGACGGCCGCCTCTACGAATTGATCCGGCAGGAGTTTCAGGTCCTGAACCTCAGCCACCCGCCCGAGATCACGCACGTGACCAGCGGAAAGGAAGCGCTGGAAATGATGCAGTCCGGTGAAAAATTCGACCTGGTGATCACGACACTGCACATTGAGGATGTGCATGCAATCAAATTCACCCACTTGATGCGCGAAGCCGGGATCCCAACGCCGGTTGTCCTGCTGGCCTATGACAACAAGGAGCGGAAGGAGCTGATGACAGGCTATGATACGTCGATCTTCGAAAACATCTTTCTCTGGCAGGGAGACTACCGCCTCCTGATCGGCATCATCAAGCAGCTGGAAGACCGGCTCAACGTGGACAATGACACACGCGCTGTCGGAGTCCAGTCCATCATCCTCGTCGAAGACAGCGTGCAGTTCTACTCCATGTACCTTCCGCTCATCTATACGGAGATCCTCAACCAGTCCCAGCGCCTCATCTCCGAGGGGGTGAACATCACCCACCGGTTTCTCCGCATGCGGGCTCGTCCGAAGATTCTGCTCTGCACCAATTTCGAACAGGCATGGGAGTACTACGAGCGCTACGGAGAGCACATTCTCGGGATCATTTCCGACATCAACTTCAAGCGGAACGGGGTGAAGGACCCCGATGCGGGATTCCAATTCGCCGAACTCGTGCATCAGCGCCACGCGGACATTTCGATTCTCCTGCAGTCCAGCAATCCTGACTATGAAGCCAAGGCGCGGGCGATCGGCGCCAGTTTCCTCCTGAAGGGCTCGCCGCGCCTTCTCCACAACCTGCGGAAATTC
>Ga0105106_10004127_pt1 | contig 10364 bp, 11 predicted proteins | sample PPLLaktember2015_5_FD_79109 | JGI IMG/M metagenome (GOLD analysis project Ga0105106, IMG submission 79109) | Freshwater sediment microbial communities from Prairie Pothole Lake near Jamestown, North Dakota, USA - PPLs Lake P8 Core (1) Depth... | ecosystem: Environmental > Aquatic > Freshwater >... | reverse complement strand
GAGAGAAAATTTGTAATTAAACCCAGCTAATTGTAAAATCTGTATAACTACAAGAGGAGAAATTATGCCGAAAGCTATTGCATTATATTCAGGCGGTCTTGACAGCACACTTGCAATACTTGTGATGCTGAAACAGGGTGTTGATGTCACAGCTATAACATTCCTGAATCATTTCGGCTGTGATATAAGTGATAAATCATCCTGTTCAAAAGACCCGTTTGCCGCATCAGTTAAATTCGGTTTCAAAGTGAAGCTCTCTCATCTTTCTGATAAATTTCTCGACATTGTAAAGAATCCGAAATACGGATACGGCAAGAACATGAATCCCTGTGTTGACTGCAGGATACTTATGCTGAAAGAGGCCAGGGAATTCATGAATCTCATCGGAGCTGATTTTCTTATCACCGGTGAAGTACTCGGACAGAGACCGATGAGTCAGAGAAGAGACTGTTTTCCGGTGATCGATAAAGCAGCTGATGTAAAAGGACTGGTATTAAGACCCTTGTGCGCCAAACTTCTCCCTTCTACCGTCCCTGAAGATAAAGGACTGGTCAACCGTGACATGCTTTATGATTTCAACGGCCGTTCGAGAAAGCCTCAGATGGCGCTTGCTCAGGAATTCGACTTGACTGAATACCCTGCACCGGCTGGCGGCTGCCTTCTTACAGAGCCGATATATGCATTTAAACTGAAAGACCTTCTGACCTGCAATAGTGATCCGGAATATAAAGATATTAATCTGTTGCGCATCGGCAGGCACTTACGTTTTTCTCCAGAATGTAAAATTATCGTTGGAAGGAATAATGATGAAAATGAGATCATCAAATCGGTTGCCGACCCGGGAGACTATTTACTAAGAGTCGAAGGGGTTGGAAGTCCGCTCGTCATTGTCCGCGGGAAAGTAACTGATGAGGCGTTGACTGTCGCAGCATCCTTGTGTGCAAGGTATTCAGATGCAAAAAAACTTTCCGAAGTAACCGTAATGGTTTTGCGGGGGGACACGAAATGCTACCTGAAGGTGCAACCTGCAAGTAATGAGATGCTTGAATTATACAGAATTGAGAAGAAGGCGGCGGTACAGGACATGGTTTCAAGGGCTCTTATCACCGATCAAAAATAAATTTAATAATTATATAAACCGGGGTTTACAGGTACCACGATTGAACCTAAAATGATTACATGAACTCCATCTTGTGGGGTAGGTGCAGAAAATCCGGGATAATGCTTGTTATCCTGGCGTTGACATTTACCGCCGGCTGCAGCCGGAAAGATGAACCACAGTCAGTGGACCTTGAAAAAAGAGAAGTCACCAGGCCTGCTGAAAAACCTTCCGACGGGAAATCCCTCAGGATCGCAATCGGTGGAATGATTACCCCAAAGGAAGGCTTTGCTTACTATAGGGAATTCCTGGACTATATCAGCGGAAAACTGCACAGGCGTGTAGAGCTTGTGGACAGGGAAAGTTACGCCGAAGTCAACGATCTTTTAAGAACAGGCGCTGTGGATGTCGCGTTTGTGTGCGGTGGCCCGTATGTTGACGGGCACGATGAGTTCGGGATGGAACTCCTTGTCGCCCCTGTGGCTTATGGAACAGCTGCGTATTATTCTTATATCATCGTTGCGAAAGACAGCCCCATTTACAGGTTTGAAGAACTGCGCGGGAAGAAGTTTGCCTTTACTGATCCAATGTCAAACAGCGGAAAGCTGGTCCCCACTTATATGCTTGCCAGAATAAATGAGACACCCGACACATTCTTTAAATCTTATATCTTTACTCAGTCTCATGACAAGGCGATCAAGGCGGTTGCGCTTAAAATCGTGGACGGGGCTGCGGTGGACAGTCTTATATGGGAGTACGAGAACGATAAGAATCCTGAATACACTTCAATGACGAGGATCGTCAAGCGATCTCCTCCGTATGGGATTCCGCCTGTTGTGGTCCGTCCGGGACTGGATCCTGAGCTGAAAGAGACCTTGAAGACAGTATTCCTGAACGCTAATAGCGACAAAAAAGGGAGGGAACTTCTCAGCAACATAAAGATAGACAAATTCATATTAGTAAGCGATGATGCATACGATTCCATAAGAGAGATGAAGGTATGGATTGAAGGCCGAAAACGGGAAAAAGCACAAGGCAGATAATTTATGCGGGGAATAGGACTAAGAACGAAAATAATAATAATGACATCAGGGGTAATACTGCTGTCAGCAATTGCAATGATGTTTTTCCTGAAAACTACAATTTATCAAAAGCTCTTCATAAAACTACAAAAAAAAGGGATCATTATAGCCAAACAAATAGCTAACAACAGCATTACTCCAATATTGACAGAGAAGTTTTATGAACTTGATATGATAGTAAAAGACGTGAAAAGTTCTGAAGAGAATATTGAGTATGCATTCATTCTGAATAATCATGGAGAGGTGCTGGCACACACCTTCGAGAGAGGGTTCCCCACTGACCTGAAAAAATTAAACATAATTCATAACGGTCAAAATCAGGGCATTCAAACCCTTAAAGCCAAAGAAAAAGAAATTCTTGATATAGCAGTCCCTATTTTACAAGGTGACCTGGGGATTGTGCATCTTGGCATTTCCCAGGATTCAATTGAAAGGGACATCAATGAAATTATTATGTTAATGAGCTGGATAATCCTTGCTCTCATGACGTTTGGAATCGCCGCCTCAATTTTTCTGTCAAAGAAAATAACAAAACCTGTGTCCGAACTTACAAGAGCGGTTAAAATAGCCGGCAGCGGTGATTTGGGGCATAAAGTGAATGTAAGCACACACGATGAGATAGGACAGCTTACTGATTCTTTCAATACAATGATAAAAGACCTGAAGAAAAGGAAGGATGACCTGGAAAAGATAAATTCTGAACTGACCGTTCTTCATCTCATCTCATCGGCGGCCGCAGGGACAATGAAGCTGGACGATCTTTTTGCCGATATTCTGGATACTGTCATCAATCTCAGGATAATCGAAATTGCACAAAAAGGGGTAATGTTCAGAATTGACGGAGAGAGTATGAATCTTGTCGCGCAAACAGGATTTACAGAAGCATTTAAGGATGCACACAGGGGGATAAAAGTCGGAGAATGCCTCTGTGGGTTAGCTGCAAAGACGGGAGTTATTGTCGTGTCTGACAGTACAGAGACTGAAAGCAGGCATACGATCAAATATCCCGGAATAATCACGCACGGGCATATCTGTATTCCACTCGCTTCGAGGGAAAGGGTACTGGGTGTTTTATGCCTCTATCCCCCTGTAGGGGCGGAAATAAGTAAACGTGAAATGGCCCTCTTCCATACCATCGGGAGCCAGGTTGGTGCGGCAATTGACAACATACTTCTTTATGAAGAAGCAGAAAATCTTTCTCTTCACGATCCGCTTACGGGTCTTGCCAACCGGCGGTTGATGGAATACATGCTTGAGACCTCATTTGCCAGGGCCAAGAGGGCTGAATGCCCCTTTTCAGCAATCATGCTGGATATAGATTTTTTCAAGACATATAACGACACATACGGGCATTCTGTCGGAGATACTCTGCTTATTAACATTGCCAAGATACTCTCCAAGGAAATAAGACAGATAGACCTTGGCGTCAGATATGGTGGAGAGGAATTCCTCATTCTTCTTCCTGAAACAGAGCTGTCGGAGGCATGTGAGGCCGCTGAAAGAATAAGGAAAGATGTGGAGAAAAAGATGGGAATTACTGTGAGTCTCGGCGTCTCATGTTACAAACCCGGGATGCAGAAAAAGGAAGATATCGTCAGAAAAGCCGATGATGCCCTGCTTAGGGCAAAACAAAACGGTAGAAACAGGGTGGAAATTAATGCTTAAAGATGAAGCAATTATTAATTTAAAGAATACTCCACAACAAAAAAACAATCGGAGTGATAATCCAGTGACCTGAACGTCAGCGCTTCGTTGAAGTTAAGCGGATCGAGAGGGAATATATGAAAATATATGGTCCCGTTTTCAAGATTTTCCTGTATCACAACTTTATATTCCATAGTCTCATTCTTCGTCATAGTTCCTTATCGGCAATAATATTACTTTTCATTAGCGGCTTTGTTCTTAGATGGTGAATTCTATTACGATGGTCGCGTTTTATCGGTAAATACATACCAACCGTCATTCCCGCTTGTCGGGAATCAGACGACGGGAAGATCATGGTAGATTCCGGACAAGCCGGAATGACAGTTTAGTACGATAAACATCTTTAAAGCTGAAAGCTAATACGCGGGAATGAAAAGCAAATACACCTTCACATTATATACAGCAGTCTCTAAGCGCTTCTTCTAATGCAGACAGCTCTGCTTTTATTTTTACAGGCTGTTTGGAAACTTTAAGGGCATTATCGGGGTCCTTTAAACCATGACCGGTGAGAGTGCAAACGATTGTATCTCCTTTTTTAAAGTAATTCTGCTTTGATAATTTTATTACACCTGCAAGCGATGCAGCGGAAGCCGGTTCGCAAAAAATCCCCTCTCTTGATGCGATAAATTTATATGCTTCCAGAATTTCATCATCGGTTACCGCTTCTATTCTTCCCCCGGATTCATCTCTCGCATCCGCTGCGCTTTTCCAGCTTGCCGGGTTTCCGATCCTTATAGCAGTGGCAACTGTTTCCGGATTTGTAACAGGATGCCCGAGAACAATAGGCGCAGCCCCTGCCGCCTGAAATCCGATCATTTTTGGCAGGGAAGATATTTTGCCTGCAGCATGATATTCCCTGTAACCTTTCCAGTAAGCAGTTATATTGCCGGCATTGCCTACAGGGAGCGCATGATAGAGAGGCGCCTGCCCAAGCTGGTCGCATACCTCAAAAGCCGCTGTCTTCTGTCCTTCTATCCTGAAGGGATTCAGGGAATTAACAAGTACGATAGGATGCTTCTGCACAATCTCCTTCACCATCTTTAATGCATCATCAAAATTGCCGTCAATCTGCAGTACCATTGCGCCGTGTATCAGTGCCTGCGCAAGTTTACCCATAGCTATCTTGCCTTCCGGAATAATAACGATACATGATATGTTTGCCCTTGCAGAATATGCAGATGCCGAAGCAGATGTGTTGCCTGTTGATGCACAGATCACGGCCCTTGCATTTTCTTCTGCAGCCTTCGAGATTGCAAGGGTCATACCACGGTCCTTAAATGAACCGGTTGGATTGTTCCCCTCAAACTTGAAGTGCAGATCGACCTCTTTATTGATTATTTTATGGATATGGCAGGCTTTTATTAAAGGTGTGTTTCCTTCATCGAGAGTAATTACAGGGGTCTTGTCCGTAACAGGGAGAAAATCCCTGTATTTATTGATAAGTCCTTGCCAGGGTTGCGTCATTATTCGATTATGTCGCCTTCCACAAGCTCCACATTAATACCCTGCTGCCTGAGAGATTCTATGCCCTTTTCAATATTCTCATTTTCTCCTTCAAGCTCAAGGATCATCTCACCGACTGTTTCTGTCACACGCGCCCTTCTGATATTCGGCATTATGTCGTATTTTTTTGCCATTACAAAGATTACGGGCTCCCGAATGAGTTGCGTTGGAAATGTTAGTTTTACTCTTTTCTTCATGATGAATCCTCTTTTAAGTGCGTAAGTTCCTTCTTCCCTTCCTGACTTACTCACTTACGCGCTTTTTAACTTTTGCACTCTTTATGCCTCCTGCTATCGCCGGGACTATTGAAACCTCATCTCCGTCCTTGACTACGGTTTCCTCATTTTTAAGGAATCTCACATCCTCCTCGTTAACATAGATATTGACAAACCTTCTTAATTTTCCTCCCTCGGATATTCTTTCTCCAAGTCCGGGATACCTCTGGTCAAGATTATTAATAAGTGATATTATTGTGCCGGCTTCCCCTTCAACTTCATCTTTACCCTGCGCCAGTCTTTGAAGCGGAACAGGTATTTTTACTTTAACAGCCATTTAAGATCCCTCCTTAATAAATATTTATCCGCAGATTGCACAGATTTCACAGATTTTTTACTTATTAACCATATCGATTAATCTGAGTAATCTGTGGATTATTTTTCATTTATCTTCTTCAATGTCTCTTCAAAGGACTTAAGATTAGGCTGAATATGATAAGGTTCAGTAGTATGTCCGACAATAGCTTCCTGTGTTTTGAGACCATTGCCCGTGATACAAAGTACTGTCAAACTGTCTTCCTTAATATATCCTCCCTTTATCAGTTTGATCGCAGAGGCCAATGTTACACCGCCGGCAGTTTCTGCGAATATACCTTCTGTCTTTGCAAGAAGCTTTATCGCATCAATTATTTCCCGGTCCGAGACGTCCTCACCAAACCCTCCGCTTTCCCTCACAACCTGTGTTGCGTAAAAACCGTCTGCAGGGTTGCCTATGGCAAGAGATTTGGCGATCGTATCAGGCTTCACAGGTTTAATTACATCAACACCCGCCTTTATTGCGGCAACAATCGGAGAGCAGCCGGTCGCCTGTGCTGAAAATATTTTTGTATTTAACTCACCAATTAATCCTATCTGTTTCAGCTCCTTGAAGCTTTTCCATATTTTTGTCAGAAGTGAACCGCTTGCAGAAGGGACCACAACTGCATCCGGGGTTTTCCATCCTAACTGTTCGGCAATTTCGTAACCCTGTGTCTTTGAGCCTTCAGCATAAAAGGGCCTGATATTTATATTTACAAAGGCCCAGGGATATTTATTTGCCACTTCACTGCAGAGTCTGTTCACTTCATCATAGTTGCCGTCAACAGCGATGAGATTGGGTTCATATACAAGTGAAGCTATTATTTTACTGTGTTCAAGGCTGGCGGGGATAAAAATAAATCTATTAAAACCTCCTGCAGCGCCATGTGCTGAGACTGAATGGGCCAGGTTACCTGTTGATGCGCAGGCAACCGTATCAAATCCAAATTCCCTCGCCTTTGTGAGCGCAACAGCAACCACTCTGTCTTTAAAAGAAAGTGTCGGATGAGTTACTGTATCATCTTTTATATACAGCTCTTTCAGCCCGATGATTTTTGCAAGTTTGTCTGCCCTGACAAGAGGAGTGAACCCTGAATGAAGTCCGCTCGTAGGTTCTCCATCTATCGGCAATAGCTCCTTGTATCTCCACAGATTCTGAGGTCTTGACAGAATTTTCTCTTTTGTCAAAACTTTCCGTATTCCTTCATAGTCATAAACTACTTCCAGAGGACCAAAGCAGAATTCGCAGACATAACTGGGGGCGACAGGATATTCTCTCCCGCATTCCCTGCATTTCAGTCCATGTACAAAACCCATTATATTGCCTCCGTATCCTTTTTTAGTAGGGGCGGGTTTCAAACCCGCCCCTACAGTTTTTATAACTCACAATACTGTTCCGGGATATCCGACAGTTCCTTGATCTTTGGATTCTTGCCGCACATGGGGCAGTCGTCGTTCTTGGGAATTCTGACCTTCCTGAAATTAACTCCGAGCGCATCATATATCAGCAATTCTCCCTTCAATGGCTTACCTTTGCCAAGAATTAATTTAAGGACCTCTGTTGCCTGAAGCGCCCCTATTACTCCGGGAAGAACTCCGAGTACACCTGCCTCCTGACATGAAGGCACAAGTCCTGCCGGCGGCGGCTCCTCAAAAAGACAGCGATAACAGGGCCCGTCGCCGGGGATTATAGTAGTAACCTGCCCTTCAAAGCGGAGAATGGCCCCGCTGACAAGGGGTTTTTTCAGCATTACACAAGCATCATTTATCAGATATCTCGTGGGAAAATTGTCAGTTCCATCAACGATAATATCATAATCTTTTATCAGATCAAGAATATTTTTGCTGTTGATCCTCTCTTTTACAGCAATTACGTTGACATCCGGATTCAAAGACTCAAAGGTCTGCTTTGCTGAATCAGCCTTATTCACTCCAAGAGTCTTTACACTATGTGCAATCTGTCTCTGCAGGTTGCTGAGCTCTACAACATCGTTGTCAACAAGAGCAAGTGTACCAACGCCCGCTGCAGCAAGGTAATAGCCGACAGGACAGCCAAGCCCCCCGGCGCCGACAATGAGAACTTTTGCATTGGAAATCTTCTGCTGACCCTTGCCTCCAACTTCAGGCAGGATTATATGTCTGCTGTACCTTTTTAGCTGTTCCTCTGTGAATTCCATCAGTCCTCTACCTCTTTTCTTACCCGGACGATCCATTCTTTAGGATTTATTTTTTCCACCTTCAGGACCGAATGTCCGTAATTAAGCATTGCCTTCGGAACACTGCTCGCAGCTTCAGGATAGTCCATTATTATTTCGAGGACCTGTCCAACCTCTATATTTTCAACGGCGAGTTTAGATTTTACCAAAGTGTAGGGACAAACTTCACCCCTTATGTCCAAATGTTTATCAACTTTCATATCATTCATGCTAGCGCTCCCCTCCTTCGACTCTCAGATAAACGGTCTTTCCCGAGACAGCAGAAAGCCTGTCAATTTTTCTCAGCGCCTGTACCATATCCTTCTCCCTCGCCTCATGCGTCATCATCACTAAAGGCACCGCTTTTTCTGCCTGTCTGCCTTTCTGGATCATTGATTTAATACTTATATTATACTCTCCCAGTATGCCTGATATCCTTGATAACACACCCGGCTTGTCAAACGCGGAAAAACGCAGGTAATAACATGTCTGAATATCATCCATCTTTTTTATGCCCAGATCTGAATGTTCAGAAATAATGGTCTTCCGCACCCTGTCTGCGGACCTGTTTCTGATACCTTCCGCAATATCAGCGATATCGCTCACTACAGCGCTTCCGGTCGGCATCTCCCCTGCTCCCCTTCCATAATATAACTGAGGACCGGTGGCATCGCTTTCAATATAGATAGCGTTGAATACGCCGCTCACACCCGCGATCATATGGCTGTCCGGCAGCATGGTCGGGTGAATCCTGACCTCAACATCTTTTCCTGATTGTTTGGCGATCGCAAGCAATTTGATTTTATATCCGAATTCTGACGCAAACTGAATGTCCAGAGGTGTTATCTTTGTTATGCCCTCTGTGTATATTTTTTTGAATGAAAATGGAACTCCGAAAGCAAGTGATACAAGGATAGTAAGCTTGTGCGCAGAATCAATACCCTCTATATCAAAAGTAGGGTCTGCCTCTGCATATCCGAGAGCCTGAGCCTCTTTCAGGGCGGATGAGAAATCAACCCCTTCTTCGGTCATCTTTGTCAATATGTAGTTTGAGGTACCGTTGATGATCCCGTATATACTTTGGATACTGTTGCCTATAAGGGACTCACGCACCACCTTTATAATAGGGATGCTTCCGGCAACAGACGCCTCAAATCCGATATCAACATTGTTTTTTTGTGCAGCTTTAAATATCTCATGACCTTCAGTAGCAAGCAGCGCCTTATTCGCGGTTACAACATGTTTTCCATTTCTTATGGCCTGAAGGATGAATTCCTTGGCAGGGTGTATTCCCCCCATAAGTTCCACTACAATATCAATCTCAGGGTCATTCAATATCGCCTTTGCATTATTAATCAAAACTCCCGCGGAAAGCTTGATGCCCCGGTCCCTTTTCGTATCAAGGTCCGCAATATTTTTCAGGACCAGGGGGAAGCCGAGCTTGCTCTCAAGTTCCCTGCGTTTCCTCAAAAGGATCCTGGCCGTCCCTGCCCCGACTGTTCCAAATCCTATGATCCCGATCCTGACTGATTGCTTCTTCAAAGGCACCCCGTACTATTTGTAAGGTTTATTATTATTTCTAAACATTCATTATGCTTTAACCAGTGAGATTTATTCAAGGCTTTACAGACAATGAATGAAAAAATTTGATTTTTGTTTCTTGTATATGTCATACTAAGCCCGATTTTAGAAGTTTTTGACGAACATGATGCCGCAAAAGCTTTCAACTTTGCGGCTTTTTTATTTATTTTATTAATTAAGGAGAAAGATGTACAAAAGATTCTATAATTTCAATCTCTCAGACGAGGTACTTAACGCTGTTTCAGAAATGGGCTTTGAGCAGCCGACACCCATACAGGAGATAGCCATTCCTCCTGCAATGGAAGGACTCGATATTATCGGTCAGGCGCAGACAGGCACAGGAAAAACCGCCGCTTTCGGCATACCTATCATTGAGAAAGGCAAGCGGGGCAAAACTCCGTATGCGATCATTCTTGCCCCTACACGTGAACTTGCGGTACAGGTGGCGCAGGAATTAAACAAGCTTGGGAAAAACAAAGGCATATTAACAGTCCCTATTTACGGCGGACAGTCTATCGACAGACAGATAACAGCTCTTAGAAAAGGAGTTGATATTGTCGTCGGCACACCCGGAAGAGTGATAGACCATATGCGCAGGAAAACACTTGTGCTTAAAAATATCAAATTC
>Ga0105106_10004126_pt1 | contig 10365 bp, 12 predicted proteins | sample PPLLaktember2015_5_FD_79109 | JGI IMG/M metagenome (GOLD analysis project Ga0105106, IMG submission 79109) | Freshwater sediment microbial communities from Prairie Pothole Lake near Jamestown, North Dakota, USA - PPLs Lake P8 Core (1) Depth... | ecosystem: Environmental > Aquatic > Freshwater >... | reverse complement strand
CGATGCTACGCTCATGAAAGTGGCGGCAGCGCTAGGCGAAGAAGAGGCTGTTCAACTTATTGAACACATAAAGAATATTGATGAGACAACAGATGATGAAATCTCTAACAAGACTGGCATTCGGTTGAATGCAGTTCGGAAAATACTCTACAAGCTTTACGATCATTCGCTTGTAAGTTTGAGAAGAACCCGAGACCCAAAGACAGGCTGGTTCATATTTCATTGGAAACTTCAACCGGATCAACTTGAAGGTTTCATCCTAAGTCAAAAACGCCGCGTTCTAGAGAAACTAAGCGTTCGTCTTGAGTATGAGAAGAACCACGATTTCTATTATTGCAACACGCCCGGATGCAAACGAGTCCCGTTTGAGGATGCAGTAGAATTGATTTTTCACTGTTCTATTTGCAGCAAACCATTAGAGCATAATGGAAACGAGATGATCATTCAAAAATTATCAGAGAAAGTTGAGATTCTGAGGAAGGAACTAGGTGAGTAACGAGCTTCCTTCACGGGAGCAAGCACTGCAATTTTTACGCGAAAGCGGGTGTCACCCGAAGGTTATCAGGCATTGTGAAGCTGTTGCAAACCTTGCATTGAAAACCGTGTGGAATGTCAAGAAAAAGAATTTGAATGTTGACTCTCACCTTGTTGAAATAGGCGCTCTCCTCCACGACATTGGCCGCTCGAAGACCCATACCGTTCATCATGCAGTTGTCGGAGCAGAGTTGGGTGAGGTCTTGGGGTTACCCAAACCAGTTATTTCAATAATTAAAAGGCATGTTGGCGGCGGAATTACAAATAGCGAAGCCGAAGAATTGGGCTGGCCAAACGACGTTTATATGCCTGTGTCGCTTGAAGAAAAAATAGTTTCATACGCAGACAAGCTCATCGTTAATTCAAGGCGGGCACCAGTTGAGATAACCATCCGAAAACTGAATAGAGAAGGGAAGAAAGACGCTGCTGACAGGGTTTTAAAAATATATGAGGAAATAGAAAATCTAATCGGCGACAACTCATGATTACACTTACTCTGCTTTCGAAAATTAGCAATTCTTATCAATTGAGACAAGTCGAAAAAGCTCTGAACGAACCACTAGGGGAATTGAGTGTAGACGCGAAAATCAAAGGCACAATAGCTGATAGGTGGGCACAGATAAATCTGGAAGGAGAAGATGAAACAATAGCGGCTACCTATGTCGCAAACGAGATTGGAACTTGTCCCGCCAGAATGGAAAACCTGAAGAAAGCAACTGACATCAAAGGGTACATAACGGATTTTGAGAAAAATACCGAAGAATTGCTAGTAGACGTAGGGGTTTTCCAGCCGAAAATCATGCATGCAAGAATCCCGCTACAACGGTTGCAGGCTCAACTCGCCAACGGTGTTAAGAACGCGCACGCTATACCCGAACTGTGGGCTCTATGCAGAGATTTGCCCATAAGCGTTAATATCGTACAATTAGATGAGAAAGAAAACCACATGAAAGCTGAATTGTCAGACAATCAAGTGAAAAAGCTGAAAACATGGCAAGAATCCCTGCTGGATAGACTACTTGTATTAGGATCATCTCTTCAAGACATCGAATACATTTTGGAAGCTGAGAAGTTAACAAGGGACATAATAAACGTCGAGACCTTAGGATTGCTGGAATATTCTTTAACCTGCAAGCTTGGTACTGACGCTGCTGGTCTCATCCCAAAAATCGGTAGGAGACTCAGAAAAGCAAAATTCGCAGTCTTCAATCCAAAAAAACTGCTTAGCCTTGAATTATAGCGTGCTCTCTTTGCATGTTCTTTGACGGTTTTTCAGTAGGCGGGAACCGACATATTTATATGAGAAATAATTCATATGAATTATTAATCAAATTAAATCTGAACTAAAACTCGAAACTAAACGAGGTAAAAGCAATGAAAAAAGGACTAACGGAAATCTGCTATAAATTCTTCACCAACTTGTCAAATCCAACGAGATTAGCAACCTTGGAGAAGCTAATGATCCACCCCATGAGTGTAAACGAACTTGCCACATCCTTAGGACAAGAGCAAAGTATGGTTTCACACAATCTCAAACCTCTGCTCCAATGCAATTTCATATTCACCAAAAGACAGGGAAAAAAACACATATACTCTGTCAATCAAGAGACTGTGGGTGTCCTATTCAAGGCTATTGAAAATCACGCAGAAAAGTATTGTCCTTCTGGCGGAAAATGCACAACTGTGGAGAACTGAGAATGGTAACAAGAAAGATTGTTTACATAGACGAAGCCCTTTGCAACGGATGTGGCAACTGCATTCCAAAATGCGCTGAAGGCGCACTCCAAATAATAAACGGAAAGGCCACAATCGTCAAAGACATCTACTGTGATGGACTCGGAGCATGCTTAGGACACTGTCCTCAAGACGCCATAACCATAATAGAGAGAGAAGCCGACCACTTTGACGAAGAAGCAGCGCATGAGCACGCAAAAAAAATTCCGGAAAAACCAGAAGAGAAAACACAGAAAGTGCAGTGGCCGGTCAAAATAAACCTCGTACCCTTAAAGGCGCCCTTTTACGAAAAAGCTGATTTATTAGTTGCTGCAGACTGCGCCCCAGTCGCCTATCCACAATTCAAAGGTTCTTTGTCATCCGGGAAAAGAATTGTGATAGGATGTCCCAAGTTTGAAGACGCAAAGGTATATGCTCAGAAGCTCGGGGAAATACTGAAACAGAACAACATTAGGAGCGTAACAATTGCCCATATGGAAGTGCCTTGCTGCTCAGGTTTGAAGTGGGCTGTAGATAAAGCAGTGATAGCATCTGGAAAGCAAATCCCGATTAAGCAATACGAACTAACAATAGGGGGTGAAATCAACGAGCGCCAATAATCCCGTAAAGAGCCCAGATACATGTCCTGGCTTGCGAGACTTTCTCAGACCAACAGTAGCCTATGTAAAATGCCATGCCTGTGGTGGCAATGCAGAAATTTGGAGCGATGAGGACGTAGGAACATGCACAGAATGTGGAGCCGAATGGAAGAGACCTGACAAAACCAACTCATGCTTAGAATATTGCGAGTACGCGGACAAATGTAAGGGTATAATTGCATCGAAAAAAACCTGAAAAGGAGGAAAAAGAAAAATGGAAAACACTGAAAATCCAAGAATAAAGCGAGAGAAGAAAACCATCCAAGCGATGGTAAAAATCTACTGCAAAGATAAACATAACACAAAAGGAGAACTCTGTTCAGACTGCACGGAGTTTATTGAATACGCAAGAATGCGCTTAAGCAAATGCCCTTTTCAAGAAAACAAGACAACCTGCGGAAAATGCCGTATTCACTGCTACAAACCAGATATGAAAGAGAAGGCAAAAACGATAATGCGCTATTCCGGTCCGCGAATGCTTCTACATCATCCAGGATTAGCCATGCACCACGTAATCGACGGTTTCAAAAAACCAGAAGATGCCAAAATAAAAACTAAACTTGCAGGGCAAATATGATTTCAGCGATTCTGCCTTCAATCTTGTCTTCCGGTAACGCAATGGAAATTGCAGTTTCTTTTCTCTTGACCAAAGAATTTTATATTACGTGTTAACCTTCACCCTGCAGTATGTCAGCTCCTAATTGTCCCTGCCCCAAGAGAGACTGTGTTCGTCACAGCGATTGTGAAGAATGTGTCAGGCATCACAAAGCAAAAGACGAATTGCCTTACTGTGCAAGGTAATCTTTCTGAATTTAGTTTTGTCGTCTTGTGCCCGTGTGGATAAGCGAGAAACCGGGCTTGTTTCTTCTCGCTAATCGCATGGGTTTATTTTGTTCTTCTTCTATTCAGAATTCCGTTCTGGTTGCGCTGGCAGAATATGGTGACGCGTATGGAGACGCCTGACTGACAAAGTGGGATATTGAAGTGGGGTGATTACATATGTGTCGAAAATCGATATATTTCGGTTTCCAAAACAAGATATATATTAAATCTTACGATATGATGTGTATCTGAGTTTGACACAACAACAGTACAACACAAATACAAAATGGAGACAAGTATGATGATTCAAACCACAATTGAAATGCCCCAAGTTTCTTTGAACGAGAAGAACACGGAAACGCATAATCGCAATTTCGAGATATTGCTGACAAAAGCGGTGGACAACGCTTTTTCTTCACTATTCCATTCACAAAAGCAGAATCTCTACTCTCACCTGAGTAGGTGCTACGGCATCAGCAGACAGGATATTCCGTATGCTGTTGACGATTTTATTAATGTTCTACAAGAGATCTTTGGTTCAGGGACAAAACTCATCGAAATCGAAATGATGAAAAGCCTTCACGCACTTGTTAAAAATTTCACATTCGCCCCCCATCAGAGTGACCTTTCATTTACTGAATATATTAGGGCGATACGTGGCTTGCGATAGAATAAATTGTTTTCCAGCTGAGTTGATTCCGGAATGTGTGTGAACAGCTGGAACGTTGAGAAATAGGCTGTGCGGTGGTGCTATTGACCTTTTGTGAGCACTATTTCAATTGTTGAAACCATTCTTGCTCTGGTTTCGCCTTCTCTTGGCGGCATCTCCTCTGTTCCTATGACGATTTTGCCTATTTTTAAGTCTTTCAGAAAGCGGTTTCTGGTTATTTCAGCCGCATCAACAGCTGTAGTTATAGCATGTCCTCTGGCCTTCAAGATTATCTCCTCAACCTTACTGCCAGAAAATCCTGTTATTATTGCCATTACATAATCCATTGGCATTTTGTTTCCAACGAAAACGATTTTTCCCGGTGCTCGAATTGAGGGTGAAACTTGTTTTTCATTAGTCGCAGGCTTCTTCTCTTGAGTCAAATCTTCTGCCTCAGTGGCAACCGCGGTAGTTGGCAGCTGTGCTTTAGTCTCTTGCTTAGTTGGCTCTTGAGCAATTGTAAGATCTTCGATTTCTCCATTACAGCTGTTCCTGAATGCTTCAATTCCGTTCATGCAACCCTCTTTAGTCTCGTAGCCCTCACTTTGAGCGATTATTTCTCCGTTTGAAGCATTCAGATGAAACCTGAACTTGCCATTCTCATCGCAAAACACTTGATATTTGGGGTTGCTAATTCTCTTATCTTCTGTGGTCATATCTTCAATTTCTGCATTGCAGTTTTTCTGAACACTTCTCACCCCTTTGATACAACTTGCATGATGTTCATAAGCTTCGCTTGCAGCCACAATTCTATTGTTTTCAGCATTAAGACGAAACCTGAACTTCCCCGCAACGTCTTTGTAGACTTCAAATCTTCCTGGCATGAAACTCACGAGACCATGATGTTGTGTTTCTAGTAGAAAAAGCTTTGCGAGTGTACGCTAAAAACGCAAAAAGGAAACGTCAGATCTTAAAGGCTTTAAGCAGAGCGAAGTACAATAAGGTAAATTAAAGATGCAGAAGATTTTCAAGTCTCAAACTAGAAATCTTGTCAAAGATTGGGCAAAAATCATAATGCGAGTTAGACGACTCGACAGAGCAACTATAGCTTCTATTTACCTTGATGGAGTTGGCATAGAGATTGGTGCATTACATAATCCCTTAAGAGTGCCCCTTTCCGCTAAAGTGCGATACGTTGACCGTCACTCCGTATCAGAACTGCGCAAGCAATACCCAGAAATGCAGTCTCTAAAGTTGGCAAACGTAGATATCATTGACGACGGTGAGACACTAAAAACAATCGAGGATTCAACGCAGGATTTTGTTATAGCAAATCACTTCTTGGAGCATTGCGAAAATCCAATTAACGCTGTCATCAACTTCTTGAGGGTTCTCCGGGATGGAGGAATACTCTATCTCAGCATTCCCGATAAGCAATTCACTTTTGACAAGAAACGTCAAGTTTCTTCTTTTGAACATCTTATTCATGACTACCAAAAAGGACCGACCTCATCACGGAAAGACCATTTTCGAGACTGGGTGATTAACGTTGAACAGAAAAGAAATGAAATAGAGATTCAGACTCGGATAGATGAATTGATTTCTAATAACTACAGTATTCACTATCATGTTTGGGCTCAGAATGACATCTTAAATTTTTTTGTTCTGTTAAATGAGCGCTTTAACCTGCCTTTAGAGATTCAGCTCTTCTACAAGAACGGAGAAGAAGTCATATTCATTATTAAGAAGCATTACCAGAATTTGTACTATAGTTCCGTTAGCAATAAACGAGTTACACACGCACTGTGATTTTTCCTCTCGATCTCCAAGCCTAAAGAATTGTTTTTCAACCCAAAATATTAGCTATCTTTAAAAGCCAAATTTTTATTCCTAAACAACATGTCGAGATACTAGCGTATGAATGCCAGAAACAAGTGTTTCAAAGTCATAAAAGCAATTAGATACAAACTCAGGTCAAGAAAAACGATTTTCTCTGAAATATATCACAATAATAGTTGGAGTGGTCAGGACTCTGTTTCAGGTCCTGGTTCTGATTTGTCTGCAACATTAGTTATTAGGCAAGAAATATCGACTCTAATTAAAGAAGTAAATGCTAGAACACTGCTTGACGCTCCCTGTGGCGATTTTTGTTGGATGAAAGAAACAGAATTGGATTTGGACAGATACACAGGAGTTGATATAGTTCCAGACATGATTGCTAGGAACCAGCAAAACTACGCAAATGAAACCAGAACATTCGTAAGCTCGGATATTACAAAAGACAGGCTCCCTCAAGCAGACGTAATTCTATGTAGGGACGGTTTGGTTCATCTCTCATTCAAAGATATTTTCTCTACAATCAGGAATTTTAAAAAGAGTAAATCGATGTATCTGTTCACCACAACTTTTCCCCAATTGAGAGAAAATAGAGATATTGTTACTGGCGGCTGGCGCCCGATAAATCTGCAAATAAAGCCATTTAGCTTTCCGAAGCCTATCAAACTGATCAATGAAAAATATGAAAAATATAGTTCAAACGGCAAAGATCCTGACAAAAGCTTGGGTTTGTGGAAGCTTGAAGATATTTCAATGCCGAAGATTTAAAGTGAGGCGCATATAATCGGTTTAAGATAAACCCTGGCTCGAAGGGTGGCGAGAAGCCTCCATCGTAGCTAACCCTGATATGGTTGCGCCCGTGGGCAGCGAGAGGTTACGCAGCGGTTGCAAGGTTTTTGTTGCTTTTCTTTGATTCCTCGAAAGCGAATAGAGTTGTGACAATTATGGATATTAGGCGTGCATGCTCACAGGTGTGTTGGGACAAAAACTGAAATAACTTACCAGCTGATAAGAAGATTGGAGACCCCAAAAATGCTCAGTAGAGAACAGATTCAGCAAGAACTTAACAAGCTTAAACGTCAATATGGCGAGTGGACTTATGACATTCCCCTTCTTTATGGCATCTGGACCAAAGGAAACCTTCGGATACCACACACGCGTCTCAAAAGAATAGTCCAAGTTGTAAGTGACCTATCACAGAAACCGATTTCTGATTGCCGCATCCTAGATTTAGGGTGTTTGGATGGGATGTTTTCCATCGAATTCGCATTACATGGGGCCGATACAATTGGCGTGGAGATACGAGAAGCCAACTTCAAGAAAGCCCTGTTCTGCAAAAAAGTTCTGGATCTGCAAAACTTGGAGTTTCGTCAGGACGATGTAAGAAACGTTTCCGTTGAGTCCTATGGGCGATTTGATGCCATCATATGCAGTGGCATTCTCTATCATTTGCCTGCTATTGATGCAATAAATCTTGTTAATACTATGTACGAGATGGCAAGTAGACTCATTGTGATTGACACTCACGTGGCTCTTGAGGCAAAAGAACGGATTTTGCATGATAGTGGTGAATACTGGGGCAATCTATTCCGCGAGCACGCCGATGAAGACACGGCAGAAGAGAAAGCTGACCGTCTCTTGACTTCGGCCGATAATCCCACTAGTTTCTGGTTCACGAGACCATCCCTAATCAATATACTCAGCAAAGCTGGTTTTTCCTCAATTTACGAGTGCTTTGCGCCTGCACACCTGAATTTTGGCGAACCTGGAATCGAGCATCGGAACCGGTGCACTTTCGTTGCACTCAAGGATGACATCTGCAAGCTCAACACTTCTCCGGTAGCTAATGATCTTCGGGAAAATTGGCCAGAGCGTAGCCTCGAATACGCTCCTGACAGATTTGTGCCTTTGTATAAGAGGTTGCTGTTGAAACTCGAGAGAAAGAGAACCTAAGACTCGCTTGTACTTGAAAAACATTAATTTATCAATTTTACAAATTCTACATAGGTATTTTTTTTAGCAAAATCTTCTTACTTTTCTCTCGAGCTAGAAATTTAGAAAAATGAATGTTAGGGTTTGCTGGAGCTCTGGAACGCGAAATACTGTTGAAAGGAGAAAAGAGAAATGACAATTCGACAGCTACTGCGAAGCCATCGTGAGTTTGATCCAGAGCCCATTCAGCCCATCTTCTCCTCTTGATGCTTGTTACGGACTAAGAAAGGGGAATTGAAAGCTTGTGCGCGCGCAGCACGAGCCATATCGCGGTTCATGGGCAAATCCAGAGAGTGCGTAAGCATGAAGATTGCGCGTTTAGGATTAGAAGTTGTTACATTCGCAAATTCAGGTGTAACAACAACTTCAAGTTTGGATTTGCAGTTGCCCGTTAAGCTTCACAGCGTAGAAAGGACTCTCCAGCCCTCAGTGGCTACATCTCCCACAATTCACTTTTTTTCTTGTTTGCTACTCTGCGCGCGCTCAAAGGAAGACAAAATCCCCAAACATATAGCATTGAACTTCCCCTCGCGTGCCCTTGGGTGGGGATGCAATGAGTATTTTAGAGGGCTCGAGAGTTGCAGTGAGGAAGAGGAGGAATGTTGTATTGTATTTAGACAGGGAATCAATGGAAAAGTCGAAAGAATTAGGCGTCAATCTTTCAAAGACCTTCGAAAATCACTTGAAACACATGATAACTCAATTCTCAACAGGCAATTCAGTGAATAACTATAATTCAGCAATTAAGATTGATGAATGGTGGGCCGAGCCGGACTTGAACCGGCGACCTTTGGCTCGTAAAGCCAATGTCCTAACCAAGCTAGACGACCGGCCCATGCAATTTTCTCCTGTTTCTAAATTGGAGCTATTTACTTTAAGATTTTGGTCTGTGTGATTTGTTTGGCTCAACTCCCTATTTAATGTCGAAATCTTTAACTCTGGTCGCACTCCAAGCCAACCTCGCCTCTTTTTCCGCCAACAACATAAAGCCTGGGGGTTCAAATAATTCAGATTAAAGCGGAAATTTTTTTTGTAAATCCGTTTTTCCTTCTTACTCTGCAATAGAAACAGAATATTGCGCATGTTTGTTTTTCAAGGATTAGGGCTTAGAATCTATAGATCTGCCTTAATGATTTTTTCAATTGCATCCAATGGATTTTTCAGCGAGTCAAGCTTTTGCTCCACGTCAAGTTTCACTCCAATATTTTTCTTGGCAATTTTGAACAAGTTATAGGGGCAAGTGAAAAAAAGGGGAAACCCATGATTTGAGAGATATTTGTTTACGTAGGTCTTGCCAATCTCAGAAACCACTATGCTGGGAACACCTTGAAGAGCGGCTTCCCTCGCAAGAGTTCCTCCTGCGCTAACAACCAAATCAGCATTAGCGACGAGGCTAGCAGAATCAACAAAATCATCGCTGTTCCCAGTTTTTACACCGGTCTTGTTGTATCTTCCGAGGAAGACGACGTTTCCAAGAGAGTTTAGTTTTTCCGTAACTTTTTGGGAAAAATCAGTTTTGCTCGCAGCATAAGCAGCTTTAGTCTCCATTTGTCTAACAACAATCAGGGGTTTTTTAGATGCAAGTTTCTTGGGAGGCTTGAAACCTTTAATCCAGGCTACTTCATCTACGCCATCAAATTGGATGATTTTCCTTGCACCCTGCTCTTTTAGGAATCGTTTAGGGATAGAACATGATGCCACAACAGAAGTGGCAAAAGGTATGGTAAGTCTATTCACCGCTATTGCGTGAGGAGTATCTGCGGTTAGAATTACCGGGATTTCCAAACCAAAGGCGGTACGGCATAGTTCGACAGACTGATGTGATATTGCTAAATCTGGCTTGTTGTCCTCAAACATTCTGGAGAACTTGATTACGCGGCTGGCACTTTCTTCTAACCTTGAAAAAAGCGAATCAGGACTATATTTGCCTACTACTACCGGTTGTTCTCCGAGAATTCGGGCAAGCGGGAGAGTATCTGGGTGATCTCGCGTTGTAAGCAGTACTTCATGACCCCTTAGTCTGAGGCGACGGGCAATAGCTGTGCCATATCGGATATGTTTGCCTGTGCAGGCATCATACCAGATCTTCATGGGTTCACCTTGCGCGTTTCTCGAATGAAGGCTTCACGTTTTAGATTGTATTCTTCAATTGACATTATT
>Ga0105106_10004125_pt1 | contig 10366 bp, 9 predicted proteins | sample PPLLaktember2015_5_FD_79109 | JGI IMG/M metagenome (GOLD analysis project Ga0105106, IMG submission 79109) | Freshwater sediment microbial communities from Prairie Pothole Lake near Jamestown, North Dakota, USA - PPLs Lake P8 Core (1) Depth... | ecosystem: Environmental > Aquatic > Freshwater >... | reverse complement strand
GGCGTGATCCACGGCGTGCGCGCCTTCGTGCCGCGCATGCTGGCGAAGGGCCAGGGCGGCCACGTGGTGAACACGTCCTCGATCCAGGGCCTCGTGCCGTCCGCCGCGAACGGCTGCTACACGACCGCGAAGTTCGCGGTCGTCGGCCTCTCCGAGAGCCTGCGACTCGACCTCGAAGCCCACGGCATCGGAGTCTCCGTGCTCTGCCCGGGGCCCGTGAAGACCGGCATCCTGAAGAGCGAGCGCAACCGGCCCGCGGAGCTCGGCGAGTCGAAGCTCTCGCGCGCGGACGTGATGGCCGTGATGTCGTCGACGGACGCGGCGAACACCACCTTCATCGAGCCCGAGCGCGCCGCTCGCGCCGTGCTCGACGCCGTGCGCCGGAACGAGCTCTACGTGATCACCCACCCCGGCTCGAAGGGCCTGGTGGAAGCGCGCTTCCGCGCCATCTTCTACGCCTACGATACCGCGCGCGCCCGCGACCCCGAGGCGCCGTAGGCGAGTGTCCGGCAAGCGAGCCGGCGCCCCCGTCCGCTGCGCGTGAAGTCGGGCTTGCGCTTCTCGGCGAAGGCGCGCGGGCCCTCCTTCGCGTCCTTCGTCGCGAAGATCGGCAGGCCGACCTGCATGTCGAAGTCCATCGCCTCGGCTTCCGTCATGCCGTCGGTCGCGTGGAGCGTCTTCAGCACCGCCTCGACGGCAAGCGGCCCGTTCTCGGCGATCACGGCCGCGATCTCCCTCGCCTTGGCGAGGGCTTGCCCGTCGGGCACCACGTGCCCGATGAGGCCGAGGGCGAGCGCCTCGCGGGCGCTGATGTGCTTGCCCGTCAACAGGATCTCCGCCGCCGCCGTGTAGGGGATCTGGCGGCGCAGCCGCACCGCCGAGCCCGCCATCGGGTAGAGGCCCCAGCGCACCTCCGAGACGCCGAACCGAGCGCTCTCGCCGGCCACGCGGATGTCGGTGCCCTGGAGGATCTCGGTGCCACCGGCGATGGCGTTGCCCTCGACGGCGGCGAGGATCGGCTTGCTCGGGCGGTAGCTGCGGAGGAGCGCCTTGAAGGGCAGGTCGCGCTCCTGCTGCATGCGCCGCGCGAACTCGTCCTCCTGCTCGCCGTCCTTGCCCGAGAGCGCGCGCAAGTCCATGCCCGAGCAGAAGTTGCCGCCCGCCCCGGTGAGGATGATGCTGCGGATCGCCGGGTCCTCCGACGCCTCGCGCCAGGTGTCGTACATGCGCGCGAACATCTCGGGCGAGAGCGCGTTCATGCGCTCGGGACGATTCATGGTGGCGACGAGGACGGCGCCTTCGCGCTCGACCAGCAGATGGGGGGGCATGCCTGTTCTCCTCGAGAGGGCCCGGCAGTATATCCTCGCTCAGCTCGGCGGCTCGGCCGCCGCGGCGACGCGGACCGTGTAGCGCGGGCGCCGCTCGGCGAGGAAGCGCTCCAGCGCCGCCGACGCGCGCTCGGCGAGAAGCGCGTCCCGCGCCGAACCGCGCAGCGCCTCGAAGGGCAGCTCCGCGCCTTCCTCCCGCGCCTCGACGCGCACGGCGTGCCAGCCGAGGGAGGAGCGCAGGGGCCCGCTCCACGCGCCGGCCGGCGCCGCGAAGAGCGCTGCCGCGAAATCGGCGCCGAGCAGGCGTTCGACGAGGGTCTCGGACTGCAGGGGCTGCTCGCCGGCCGCGAGGCACGGGTCGCTGCCGGCGGCGAGGCCGCCGGCGGCGAGGGCGGCCACGGCCGCGCGGGCGTCCGCCTCCGCCGCGATCCCGCGCCGGGCCGGGTCGAAGAACACGTGGCGGAAGGCGGCGCGGCGCGGGCCGCGTCCCTCCTCAGGGTGGGCGGCCAGCCAGGCGCGCAGCTCCGCCTCCGTCGGCTCCGCCGCCCGCGCCTCCGCCTCGACCTCGAGCTTCACGCGCTGGACGAGGATCCGACGCACGATGGTGTCGGACCGGTCCATGCCGAGGGCGAGGGCCTCGCGGTAGAGCGCGGCCTCGGCCTCGGCGCCGTCCGCGCCGGCGGGCGGTCCGACGCCGCGGAGGAACGCGAGGTTCCGCACCAGGCGGCGGCGCACGCCGGCGTCCTCGCGGTCGAGCCCCCGGGCCAGGGCCTCGCGGTAGAGGATCTCGTCGCGGACGCGCGCCTCCACCAGCGCGTCGAGCTCGCCGCCCGCGGGCGCCCTCCCGAGGAGCGCGAGCCCCTCGGCCCGGGCGGCCGCCAGCTCGCCGGGGCCGATCACGATCTCCTCCGGCCCGCGGGCGGAAGCGAGGAAGCGGGAGCCGGCGAGGAGCAGCGCGCCGAGGGCGAAGAAGCGGAGCAGCAGGCGGGCGCGGCTCGGTGCCATTTCCCGTGGAGGGTAGCGGCGGAGCGTGGCCGGGGAGCTGGCCTAGAATGGCGCGCCATGGATCCCGTGCCCGCCCCGCTCGACGTGCACGACCCCGGCGCCTACGTGGCCGGCGTTCCCCACGCGACGTTCCGCTGGCTGCGCCGGAACGATCCCGTCTTCTGGCAGGAGCTGCCGGGCGGCCGCGGCTACTGGGCGCTCACCCGCCACGCCGACGTGGTGGCCGCCTCGCGGGACCCGGCGACGTTCTCGGCGGCGCGCCAGTCGATCCTGATCCAGGACCCGGACCCGGCGGCCCTCGCCATGCTGCGCACCCAGCTCCTCTCGATGGATCCTCCCGAGCACGGGCGGCTCCGGCGCACGGTGCTCGGCGGCTTCACGCCGGGGATGGTGCGGCGCATGGAGCCCCGCATCCGCGCGCTCGCCGGCCGGATCCTCGACGCCGCCGCCGAGCGGGGCGAGTGCGACTTCGTCCGGGAGGTCGCCGCCGAGCTGCCCGTGCAGGTGATCGCCGAGGTGATGGGCGTGCCGGCGGAGGACCGGCACCGGCTCTCCGAGTGGGGCGACAAGCTGACGGGAATGGACGACCCCGAGACCGCCGTATCTGCGGAAGACACCCAGAAGGCCTCCATCGAGATGGGCACCTACGGCTTCGGCCTCGCGGAGGCGCGGCGGGGCCAGCAGGGCGGCGACCTGATCTCGGTGCTCATGAACGCCGATTTCGAGGGCCGTCGCGTGAACGAGGTCGAGTTCGCCGGCCTGTTCGTGCAGATCACCGTCGCCGGCAACGAGACCACGCGCACCCTGCTCTCCCAGTCGCTGCTCACCCTGCTCGAGCACCGGTCGGCCTGGCGCGCCCTCGAGGCGGACCCGGCGCTGCTCGAGACCGGCGTCGAGGAGCTGCTGCGCTTCACCTCGCCCCTCCACTACTTTCGGCGCACCGCCACGCGCGACGTGGAGCTCCGCGGCAAGAAGATCCGCGAGGGAGACCGCGTGGCGCTGCTCTACTCCTCGGCGAACCGCGACGAGGAGGTGTTTCCCGAGGCCGACCGCTTCGACCTCCGCCGCGACCCCAACCCCCACGTCGCCTTCGGCTTCGGCGAGCACTTCTGCCTCGGCGCGAAGCTCGCACGCCTCGAGGCGCGGGTGTTCTTCGAGGAGCTGCTCCGCCGCTTCGAGCGGGTCGAGCTGCTCGGGCCGCCGCGGCGGCTGCGCTCGAACCTGATCAACGGCGTGAAGGAGATCCCGGTCCGGCTGGTTCCGCGGGCCCGGCGCAGCGCCGCCTGACTGGCCTCCCGCGCGCCGTGGGATACGTTCCGGAGCATGTCGACCCGGCCTCTCCTCTCCGTCCTGCCCGTCCTGCTCGTCGCCGCCCTCGCGGCCTGCGAGACGCCCCGTCTCTCGGGCGCCGCGACCTTCGAGGAGGCGGTGCGCACCTACTCCGCCGCCGACGACCCGAAGGTCCTCGCCCTCGCCGCCGACGAGCGCGGCAAGCGCGCCTGGGGGGCGCAGTTCGGCCGGAGCACGTCGAAGGAGCGCGCGTTCCGGGACGCCATCGCCGAGTGCGACGCCAGCGCCCGGCGCCTCGGCGTCGACGCCCAGTGCTTCCTGTTCGCGGTCGGGAACGAGCAGGCGCGCTCCACCGTGGAGAAGTGCCGCGCCGGGCGCATTCCTCCGAAACGCTGTCAGGCACAGGAGCGCTTCGCGCCCCTCCTCGCGCCCTGACGGGCCCGCGGGGCGCAACGCCCCACGGCGGGCCTCTCGCGCGGGCGCTGCGTGGGCATGAACGCTCCGGCCCCGTGTGCGATGCTCCCCGCCATGGCCGATGGGAACGGGAGCAGGCGCCTGCGCATCGCGGCGCTCGCGGCGCTCGCGGTGGGCGTCGCCATCCAGCTCGTCCCGATCGACCGGAGCAATCCCCCTGTCGAGAGCGAGATCTCGGCGCCGCCGGAGGTGCGCGAGATCCTCGAGCGAGCCTGCTACGACTGCCACTCCCACGAGACGGTGTGGCCCTGGTACGGCTACCTGGCGCCGGCCTCCTGGCTGCTGGCCTACGACGTCGGCGAAGGGCGGGAGCACATGAACTTCTCGACCTGGAACCGCTACACGCCGAAGAAGCAGGCCAAGAAGCTCGAGGAGATCCCGGAGGAGGTCGACGAGGGGAACATGCCGCCGTGGTTCTACCTGCCGCTCCATCCCGAGGCGCGCCTCGACGACGCGGATCGCGAGACGCTGCGCCGCTGGGCGCAGGCGTCGCAGCCGAGCCCGGCGTCGCCCTAGCCGAGCGACGCGCGGGGGACCCACACCTCGAAGTCCTCGTCGCCCTTCGCGTTGCGACGCACGCGCGTCACGGACAGCTCGCGCCCCGCGCCGGGAGAGAGCACGCGCAGGTAGACGTCCGGACGCTGCTCGAAGGCGTCGCGGAACCGGAGCTCCGTGAAATCGATCTCGAAACGGCCCGCCTCGTCCGTCGTGGCCTCGCCGAGCGCGTCGTCGAGGAGCAGGTCCTCGTCGAAGGCGCGCACCCGGAGGCCGGCGAGGGGGCGCCCCGACTCGGCCTCTCGAACCACACCGAAGATGCGGTAGCGGAAGGGCACGGCCGGCGAGGCTAGCCGGCGGGCGGCGGAGGCCTCCGCGGCGATCCGGTGACGTTCTCGTGAAGGGGGCGCCTTCGCTAGCCTACGCCATGTTCGCGGGTCCGCCGGGGGAGAAGACTTGAGCCAGCGCGAGCTTCCGGCGAACGCGCAGCTCCGCCGCCTCGGTCCCCTCCTCTGCTGGGCGATCGTCTACGCGGACATCGGCACCAGCATCTACTACGTCCCCGGCATCCTGTTCCGCGACGTCGGCAGCAGCGCGGCCATCTACGTGCTGGCGACGAGCCTGGCCTTCGTGCTGCTGGCGGAGAAGTACACCGAGATCGCCTCCCGCTACCCGGGCGGCGGCGGAGTCGTCTCGGTGGCGGAGGAAGCCTTCGGCGTCCGGATCGGCGGCCTCGGCGGCATGCTGATCCTCGTGGACTACTTCCTCACCGCCGCCATCTCCTCGGTGTCGGGCTTCACCTACCTGGCCACGCTGGTCCCCGGCCTCGCGGGGTACGAGCTTCCGCTGGCGGCGGGGGGCCTGGTGCTGCTCGGCGTGCTCAACTGGGTGGGGATCCGCGAGTCGGCCCAGGTGAGCGCGGCGGTGGGCGCCGCGGCGTTCGTCGTGCTCGCCCTCCTCATCGCGATCACGGTGGCGCAGATCGGGCCGGACGACTGGCAGCGGATGCAGGAGTCCGCCGCGACGGCGGGCCGCATCCCGATCGCCCAGGCCGTGACCGGCTACGCCGCGGCCTGGCTCGCCTTCAGCGGCCTCGAGTCCCTCGCGCAGATCTCGCCCGCCATGGCCCCGCCGCGCCGCCGCACCGCCGTGATCGCCATGGGGCTGGTGGTGCTCGCGGTGCTCGCGACCTCGCCGATCCTCACCGCCTTCGCCACCAACGTGCTCGACGCGGGCAGCGCCAACCCCGACGCGTTCCAGTCGGAGCTGGCCTTCGCGATGGGCGGGCCGCTGCTCCGCGTAGCGGTGGTGTTGACGGCCTCCCTGCTGCTGCTGTTCGCCGCGAACACCGCCGTGGTGGGCACCTACCACGTCGCCGGCGCCCTCGCCGACGGCGACTTCCTGCCGCGGGTGATGCTTCGCCGCTCGGGCCGCTTCGGCACCCCCCACTTCGCCATCGCCCTCGCCGCCGCGGTGCCGATCGGCGTGCTCGTCGCGACCCGCGGCGAGATCGCCACCCTCGGCGACCTGTACGCCTTCGGGCTCCTCGGCGCCTTCTTCCTCTCGTCGATCTCCCTCGATCGGGTGCGCATCGCCGAGGGCCGCACCGGACCGCTGTTCTGGCTGGGCACCGGGACCACCGGGCTGGTGGTCGTCGCCTGGGTCACCAACCTCTTCGAGAAGCCCCAGGCGACGCTCTTCGGCGGCTCTCTGACCGCCGCCATGCTGATCTACGGCTTCGTGCTGCGAGGCGACATCGGGCTGCGCCGGCGCCGCGGGCCCACGGTCACCACCGAGGAGGCCGAGCGCATCGCCGCGGGCAAGCCGGCGGCGGCGCAGATCCTCACCCTCGCGGAGGCGGTGGACCTCCAGCCCACCTACGCGCCGCGCACCCTCGTCTGCCTGCGCGGACCGAACCAGAGCCTGCTCGAGGAGGCCGCCACCCACGTGGCCGGCACGAAGGAGAACGACATCGCCGTGCTCTTCGTCGAGGAGGTGCCGGGGCTGTTCGTGCCCCGCGACACCGAGCCCTCGGCGTACGCGCGGAAGGTTCTGGAGGAGGCCGTCGAGTGGCTGAACGCGCGGGGCGGCACGGCGGTGCCCATCTGGCGCCTCGCCCAGGACGCCGGCGAGGCGATCGCCGACGTCTCCGCCGCGCTCGGCGTGAAGGCGATCCTCGTCGGCACCTCCCAGCGCGGCGCGCTCTGGCGCCTGCTGCGAGGCAGCGTGATCGGCCGGCTGATCACCCGAGTGCCGCGCGAGACGCGGCTCGTAATCGTCGGCTAAGCCCGCGGCAGTCCGCGGCTTTCCCGCCGCGGGGCGGAGCGCCCGCAGAACCCTCTTGGATTCCTCCGCGTTTTGCCTTACAAGCGAATACTTGCCCTGGGCGCGGGGGTCGGCGCGATCCCCGCGGGCGCCGGGAGCGCGGGAGGCGAGGGAGGGGGGTGCCGGACCGGATCGTCGCCGAAGAGCTCGCATTGCTCGCCCGGGTGAGCGAGGGAATCGCGCGCGCGCCGCAGCGCGAGCCGCCCTCGGAGGCCGCGATCATCGAGGAGCTCGAGCACGTGCGCGAGCAGCTCCTGCGCGGGCGCATCGACGACTTCGAGCGCGCCGCCCTGAACCAGCGCTGGAGCGTGCTGACGGCGCTGCGCGCCCAGCTCGGAGAATCGCGCGCCACGCCCCGGGTCGACCCGCGCTCGCCCTACTTCGGGCACTTGCGGCTGCGCGAGAACGGACGCGAGCGCGACCTGTGCCTCGGCAAGGCGACCTTCCTCGAGGACGGCGTGCGCATCGTCGACTGGCGGCACGCGCCGATCGCCCGGCTCTACTACCGCTACCAGCAGGGCGAGGACTACGAGGAGGAGATCAGCGGGCGCATCCTCGTCGGCGAGGTCGTGGCGCGGCGCACCGTGGCGATCCGCGGCGGCGCGCTCTCGCGGGTCGACGCGCCGGAGGGGAGCTTCGTCGCCGACCGGTCCGGGGACTGGCTGCGGATCTCGAAGGAAGCGCCGCGCCTCGCCGGCGGCGAGGGCGCCGCGCTGCGCGTGCACGCGCCGGGCCAGAGCGGCGGGCGCCGCCTCGGCACGGACCCCTCTGGCGCCGCGCGGCGCGTGGACAAGCGGCTGCCGGACATCGCCGGGCTGATCGACCCGGAGCAGTTCGCGCTGATCACGCGCCCTTCGGCCGGCTTCGTCGCGATCCGCGGCACGGCGGGCTCGGGAAAGACCACGGTGGCGCTGCACCGCATCGCCTACCTCGCCTACGAGGACGCGGCCATCGACTCGTGGCGGACGCTGTTCCTGGTGTTCTCCCAGGCGCTGCGCGACTACGTCTCCCACGTGCTCCCTGCCCTCGGCGTGGAGCGCGTGCAGGTGCGCACGCTGCGCGACTGGGCGGCGGAGCAGCGGCGCCGGCTGTTCCCGCGCCTGCCGGCCTCGGTGCGCGAGGACACCCCCGCCTCGGTGCAGCGGCTGAAGCTCCATCCCGCGCTGCTCGTGGCCCTGGAGCGCCAGGTGGCGCGCAATCCCGGGCCCGCGACGAGCGGCCGCGCCGTCGACGACTGGATCAGTGTGCTCTCGAACCGAGCGTTGCTCGAGGAGGTGCTCGCCGAGCGGCCCGAGGACGCGCCGACGCCGCGGGAGCTCGAGCACGCGACGGAGTGGTGCCGCCGCCGCGCCGAGGAGCTGATCGCCTGGCTCGAGGGCGACGCGGAGGCCGACGCCGAGCTCGACGCCGAGGACGACGCGCTGCTGCTGCGCGCCTACCAGCTCCGCGTCGGGCCGCTGCCCGGCGCCGAGGGCGGGCCGCTGCGCTACCGGCACGTCGCCGTCGACGAGGTGCAGGACTTCGCCGCCGTCGAGGTCCGGGTGCTGCTCGACTGCCTCGACGAGCGCCACAGCCTGACCCTCGCCGGCGACGCCCAGCAGCAGATCGGGCCGTCCTCGGGCTTCACCTCGTGGAGCGGCTTCTTCCGCGACCTCGGCCTCGAGGGCACCGAGGTGGACACGCTCCAGGTCAGCTACCGCTCCTCGCGGGAGATCACCGAGTTCGCCCTCGCCCTGCTCGCCGATCGCCGCGAGGAGGGGCCGGTGATGACCACCCGCTCGGGCCCGCCGGTGGAGGTGTTCGAGTTCACCGAGTCCGGGGCCTGCGTGGCGTTCCTCGCCGACGCCCTCACGCGCCTCGCCCGCGAGGAGCCCTTCGCCTCGGTCGCCGTGCTGGCGCCCTCGGCGGCGCTCTCGGACGTCTACTACGCCGGCTTCGTGCAGAGCGAGGTGCCCCGGGTGCACCGGGTGCGCGAGCAGGACTTCCGCTTCTCGCCGGGCATCGAGATCACCGAGATCCAGCAGGTGAAGGGCCTCGAGTTCGACTACGTCATCGTGGTGGAGGCGAGCGACGAGCAGTTCACCAGCGACGACGTCTCCCGCCGGCTGCTGCACGTGGGCGCGACGCGCGCCGTGCACCAGCTCTGGCTCGCGAGCGTCGGCCCGGTGGCGAAGATAGTCCGCGAGGCCTCGGAGCGGACCCGGAGGAGCGTGTGAGCGACCTCGCCTCGAAGCAGTGCGTCCCCTGCAAGGGCGGCGTGCCGCCGCTGAAGGGCGCCGAGCTTCAGTCTCTCCACGGGGAGCTGGGGGACGCCTGGGAGGTGGTGGGCGAGCACCACCTGGAGCGCGAGTACCGCTTCAAGAACTTCCGCGAGGCCCTCGCCTTCACCAACCAGGTCGGCGAGCTGGCCGAGGCGCAGAACCATCACCCGGACCTGCACCTCGCCTGGGGCCGCGTGCGCGTCACGATCTGGACCCACAAGATCGACGGCCTCACCGAGAGCGACTTCGTCTTCGCCGCCAAGTGCGACCGGATCCGGAGCGGGCACGGGGGGCTTTAGAAAGGGGTCTGGCCTCGAACTTTAGAAACTCGGTCGAGTTTCTAAAGTTCGAGGCCAGACCCCTTTCTAAAGTCCGCGCCCCGTCCCGGCCCAACCCGGCGGCAGGGTCACGACGACGACGGTGCTCTGGCACTGCTCGAGCAGGAACTCGACGCCGTGGCCGAGGAACGGGCGGCCGGAGAACTGGCGCAGGCTGGCGGCCAGCACCACGAGGTCGACGGCGTGCTCCCGGGCGATGGCGAGCAGCGCGTCCGGTGCCGACACGTCGATGCGGATCTCGGCCTCCGCCGGGGCGCCGAACTCGGCGGCGCGGGCGCGCGCCTCCTCGACCACGTGCTCCGCGGCCTCGGCGGCGGCGGCCTGGTGGGGCAGCTCGGCGCTGCGGCGCAGCCGGAGCGCCCGGCGCGGCGACGGCGTGGTGACGACGTGGGCGATCAGCGTGCGCGCGCCCAGCTGGCGCGCCAGGCTGAAGGCGACCTCCTGGGCCGCGCGACCCGTCTGCTTGCCGGCCGAGGGCACCAGGATGCGGCGGAAGGCGAGGGGTGCGCGCGGGTCCACCTTCGCGCCGCGGCGCACCATGATGACGGGCAGCGGGCTCGCGGCGAGGAGCTCGTCGACGAGGGGCGAGATCAGCGCGCGCGCCTGACGCGTGTCCGTCGCGCCGACCACGATGGCCCCGTAGCCGAGCCGCGCGTGGGCGAGGATCGAGGCGAGGGGGTCGCCCGAGGCCACGCGCTCGTAGCGCGCGCTGCGACGCGTGAAGGCGGAGACCACCTCCGCCACGTCGGCCTCGGGCACGTCGGCCCCCGCCGCGAGCACGCTCGCGCTCTGGCCCTCCGGCCAGGCCAGGTCGACGATGCGCGCCGCGAGCACCGAGTTCGGCCCGCCG
>Ga0105106_10004124_pt1 | contig 10367 bp, 10 predicted proteins | sample PPLLaktember2015_5_FD_79109 | JGI IMG/M metagenome (GOLD analysis project Ga0105106, IMG submission 79109) | Freshwater sediment microbial communities from Prairie Pothole Lake near Jamestown, North Dakota, USA - PPLs Lake P8 Core (1) Depth... | ecosystem: Environmental > Aquatic > Freshwater >... | reverse complement strand
CTACTTATTGGTCATTGAGGGAAATATGGCAAACGATTTTAAAAATCCAAAATCAGTTGACAGGTCTGATTTCTATTTAAAAAGCTATGAACGCGCTCTGGCAGTATATAACCTGTGGCTGAGAAATGGGATAAACTTCCGGCAGCATGATGTTGAAGTTATGATCTGCGGCAGCGGATTGAACGGTTTATGCCGTGATCCGGTCGAAGAGAACAATAAGCGGTTTTCAATCCAGATTATTCCAAAAGTATCAAAATAATGTTAAAAAGCGGAAAAAACAGGATCTTCTTAACATGTTTATTAATCTTATTTATTGCCGGATTACTGGACAGCTGTTCAGGCTGCTCAAAATCAGGCCTGATAAGTATTAAAAATGAAAACAGAACTGTTTTGACTGACAGCTTACATGATAATCGAAGCAATCCGGAGACTCCTGCAGGCGATACCATTATTTATCCGGTCAGGAAGAAATGATATGCCTGATCTGAAATATGAAAGAAAGACTATTCGCTATCGGAGATATACATGGCTGTTTTGACTCGCTCAGGGAACTGGTTGAACATAAAATCAAGATCAGAAAAAGCGATAAACTTGTATTTCTCGGAGACTATATTGACAGGGGTTATAAAAGCAGGCAGGTAATTGATTACATAATGGGACTGCAGGATAAGAGTTATGATATAGTTGCGCTCATCGGAAATCACGAATCGATGCTGCTTGAAACTTTGGCTAATAACGCATTTCTGCCGGAATGGATACGGAATGGAGGTTCAGTAACTTTGAAGAGCTTTGGTATCAGGTCATTAAAACAGCTCGCCAAATCTTACATTGATTTCTTCAAAGGATTGCACTATTATTGCCTTATTGAAGACTTCCTGTTCGTTCATGCCGGATTTAATGATTATTTAAGCGATCCGTTTGAAGACAAATATCACATGATCTGGTCAAGAAGAGAAAATTACGCAAATCCTGTCCTGACAGATAAAATTATCATTCACGGACATACACCAATACCTGAACTGACCTGCAGGCAGGAAATTCAGAATAAAAACCGGGTAATAAATATTGATACAGGATGCGTCTATGCGGGTAATGAAGGTTACGGACGCTTATCTGCTTATAATCCTTATTCTGGTGAACTTCTTTCAGTTTAGATCTGATTCCATAATGACTTCTGCCTCACCCCCCATACCTCGAACCACCCCCCCTTTTCCGCACTTTTTATCATTTCAGTTGTTTCAACATTATATCTCTAAAGCAAGGATCAGATGAATAATGCAATTTTCAATTTCGTTGAGCCCCAAAACGAACCGGTTTTGCTATACCTTCCGGGTAGCTCAGAACGGCAATTTCTTGAAGAGGAGTTATCACTACAGAGAAATCAGGTAGTAGATATCCCTCTGATAATCGGCGGGAAAGAGATCCGGACAGGAAAGACCGGAAAGGTCGTGATGCCTTCCGATCACGGGCATGTACTTGCCACATACCACACTGCAACCGAAAAGGAGGCGGAACTTGCCATAAAGGCAGCCCTCGATGCCAAATGTGAATGGATGAACCTGGCCTGGATGGAAAGGGCTGCAATAATGGCAAAAGCAGCTGAGCTTATATCGAAAAAATACAGGTTCCGGCTTAATGCAGCCACAATGCTGGGACAGGGTAAAAATGCCTTTCAGGCTGAGATCGACTCGGCCTGCGAAGTGATCGACTACCTGAGATTCAATAATTATTTCGCTTCCCTGGTCTACCGGGAACAGCCCAAATCTGAAAACGAAACCATAAACCGTATTGAATACCGCCCGCTCGAGGGATTTGTTTATACGATCACCCCGTTCAATTTTACCGCCATTGCATCCAATCTGAATACAAGTGTTGTGCTGATGGGGAACACAACGGTATGGAAACCGGCCGGCACAGCACTCCTTTCGAACTATTACCTTATGAAGATATTCGAGGAAGCAGGATTGCCCCCAGGCGTCATAAATTTTGTTCCGGGTTCAGGTTCCCTGATAAGCAGTGTTGTCCTTAACCACAAGGATCTGGCAGGGGTGCACTTTACCGGCTCAAATTCCACACTTAATACAATCTGGAAACAAATAACCTGCAATCTCCAGCTTTACAGATCATATCCCAAAATAGTGGGGGAGACAGGCGGGAAGGACTTTATTTTTGCCCATAGCTCAGCCGATCCCGTTGCCCTTGCAACAGCTATTGTCCGCGGTTCATTCGAATACCAGGGACAAAAATGTTCGGCCGCCTCCAGGGCATATATTCCAAAATCAATCTGGGATGAAACTTCCCGAATTCTACTTCGAATGATTTCAGAAATAAAGACTGGTGATGTGACCGACCTTGACAATTTCGTAAATGCAGTCATTGACGAAACATCATTTGACAAGATCATGTTGTATATTAACCTTGCAAAAGCATCAGAGGATGTAACGATAATTGCCGGGGGAAACGGGGATAAGTCAAAGGGATATTTCATTGAACCCACAATAATTGTTACCCGCGATCCGCACTTTGTTACAATGGAGGAGGAGATATTCGGACCGGTGATGACGCTATATATTTATGAGGATGACAGGTTTGAAGAGACCCTGAAGGTCTGTGACGAAACCTCGCCATACGGACTTACAGGCTCCATCTTCAGCAACGACAAATATGCAATGATAAAGGCTTGCCGTGTATTGCGGTTTGCCGCCGGAAACTTCTACATAAATGACAAACCAACAGGAGCGATGGTGGGGCAGCAGCCTTTCGGCGGGGCAAGAGCATCAGGCACGAACGACAAGGCCGGGAGCCACCTTAACCTAATCAGGTGGGTCAGTCCGAGAACTATCAAGGAGACGCTTATCCCGGCAACGGACTTCAAGTATCCATATATGAAATAGATCCCTCCGGCTCCCCTCCCGGGGGGCCGAGCGTTAATAAATGATCCGGTGGATCATTTTAGCGAAGGAGCCAGACTGCAGGGGAGATTTGTGGTGGAGGGGCTGGGGGTGGGTTTCTTGGTTCTGCAGTCTTGCAGTTCTGCAGTTTTCGCATTAATTTCTTATCTTAGCTCTCCCTCAATTGGAATCGATTTTCCCGGGGAGCTTTCTAAAGAGTTATGAGAAAAATAACCCTATTACTGTTTGTTATTTTACCGTTCGCAGCCCTTTTTGCACAGGAAAGTGAGTTTGACAGAAGCATCCGGGCCGGTTTTTATGCAGGTGGCGGAATAAACATGCCTGTGAGGCTAACTACAAAGTACATAACGGAGGAAACAAGTCCATGGCACGGTTTTGGATCATTGTCCGCAGGAGTCAGGTTTTCAGGGATGGTTTCGCCGGAATACAGGATTGAAATTGCAGCCTCCTGGTCGCACCACAAAACCGGATTTGAATTGTCTCCTCCAATTTATGATGAGCCAAAAGTTTACACCGAAACCTTCGAAACCATAAGCGTTCCGGTGACATTTAAAAGGTATCTGCAGAACGATTTCTTCCTCAGTGCAGGCACAATTGTGGATTTTGCCCTGGATGACAAACCGGTCCGCCTTGATGCCCAGACGGGATTTGGCCTCACCCTGGGGGCTGGCAGGGAATTCCGGACAAGATGGATTACACTTGATCTTTCTCCCGGACTTGAGCTCCATTCGGTTGTCCCGTTCACGGAAGATACCTATCATCAGAGATTATTTGTTGCAGGATTAAAGATAGGATTAAGCTATAACTTTACACATGCAGGAGCCTCGAAGGACCAGGAGAAAGAATAATAATTTGCAATTATGCCGCCTCGTGGATTTTAATAATGAAACAAAAATTTAAAATACTAATTCTTATTGCCATTGCAGGTATTCTCACACGGTGTGAAAAGTACAGTTCTGTTAAAATAATTGATGAGAACTTCCTGGAAGCGCTCATTGAACGCGGGGTTGATACCGACGGAGACGGTACGATAAGTTTCAGTGAAGCAGCTGATGTAAAAGAACTGAACATTTATTATTGCGACATTTTTGACCTAACAGGCCTTGAATGGTTTGTCAATCTCGAAACATTGCGCTGCGGGGATAACGATTTTACTGAAATTGACGTTTCCCAAAACAAAGCGTTAAAATACCTCGATATCGGTCATAATAAGGTACTCTCCATTGATGTTTCGAACAACATTAATCTCGAAACACTGATAACCATGTATAATCCGCTGACTTCGCTGGATATTTCGAAAAATACCGCTCTGAAACGCCTTAACAGTGAATCCAATCAGGTCAAGGACCTTGATATTTCAAATAATGTTTTGCTGAAGGATGTCAATTGTCTGGGAAACGGATTAACAACACTGGATGTCTCGAAAAACACTGCACTGGAAAACCTGAACTGCAACAATAATCAATTGGAAACACTCGATCTTTCCCATAATCCTGCGTTGAAAACCCTGCAGTGCGAGGCCAATAATCTTACAACCCTTGATCTTTCCGGCCATACTGTTTTAACCGGGTTATCCTGTTCATTTAACAGATTGAGCAATTTAACTTTATCGGGTTGTAATGCTTTACAGATACTTACCTGCACTTACAACCAGCTGAAGAACCTGGATGTCTCAGATAAACCTTCACTAAGGAGAGTTTATTGTGAACAAAATAGTATGACATCTCTTGATGTCTCAGCAGATACCAGCCTCCTGGATCTGGATTGTGAACAAAATCAGTTGATCAGCCTTGATATAACCAGCAATAAAAATCTGTCAACCCTTGACTGTTCACGTAACCAGCTTACGGATCTTAATACTTCAAATAACCTCATACTGGTTTATTTAAATTGCGATTTTAATCAGATTGTGACAATGGATATCACCAGCAATAAGCTTGTTTACCAATTGTACCTGAATGGAATGCCTTCTCTAACCCGGGTATGTGTCTGGCAAACACCATTCCCCATATCAGTAGTATATGTTGAATATGCGGGAAGCCCGAATGTTTATTTTACAACGGATTGCAGTAAATAAAGACAGGATGTACAGACGGCTGATCAATATAAGCCAGTTTTCAAACAGGGCCTTAATAATTTGTACGGGGATAATAATGACGATGACTTCAGCCTGTGAGAAAGAAAACGAAAAGGCAGGCCTTACCGATATTGACGGCAATGTTTACGATACTGTGGTTATCGGCTCGCAGGTCTGGATGGCTGAAAACCTCAGGACCACACATTTGAATGACGGGAAGGAGATCCCGCTTGTCGAATCAGACACTGCATGGGCCAACCTGAAAACCCTAGGCTATTGCTGGTATGGGAATTATGAGGCATTCTTCAACCTAAACCATTACGGGGCGTTGTATAATTTTTATGCGGTCGGATCAGGAAAGCTTTGTCCGGTTGGCTGGCATGTGCCCGATACAGACGAATGGTATACCCTTATAAATTATCTGGGTTATGAAATTGCGGGCGGAAAGATGAAAGTGACCGGAACTCTCGACTGGCTGCCTCCCAACACAGGAGCAACAAACGAGTCAGGTTTCAATGCTCTTCCCGGAGGTTTCCGCAATGGCTACTATAAAGATTTCCAGCGCTTCAGGGTCTCTGGTCATTACTGGCACTCTGAAAGTGCAGATGCAATGAGAGTAACGTATTTGACAGAAGATGTGATACATGGCTCCATGAGTCCGAATGACGGACTTTCGGTCAGATGCGTTAAGGACTGAGATTGTTATGCAGTTATGTCGGAGCGAAGCGAAGACCCGCTGACGAAACTTCGTTTGTCAGGACAAGCCCGACCGTATCGAAGATCCTGACCGCAGCGTCAGGAGCGTCGGGGCAGTTATGCGGTTATGCAGTTATGGGGTTATGCTGACCCACAAGGCTCCCCTCCCGAGGGGTTGGGTGTAGGTTAACAAGGCACGGATTGCAAATCCGTGCCAGCGGAGGACCGAAAACATGATTTCTCGGATTATCTGTTATTTGGTATTTTCATTACCTTTGAACATTAACCTTAAATCCATTTAAATGAAAACGAGATCTTTTATAATCACTATGTTGTCGGCGCTGTTTGTTAGCCTGACATGCTATTCCCAGGAGCCGGCATATAAAATCTCACTGGCCGAATGGTCGTTAAACCGTACCCTGAGAAAGGGAACAATCACAAACATGGACTTCCCGAGAATTGCAAAGGAGACCTATGGTCTCGATGCAGTGGAGTATGTAAATCAGTTTTTCAGGGACAAGGCTGAGGATACCGAATATCTTACAAAGCTGAAGAATGAATGCGAAAAATATGGTGTGAAGAGCCTTATAATCATGGTCGACGGCGAAGGAAACCTGGCAGACACCTCACTGACCGCAAGGACCAAAGCTGTTGAAAATCATTACAAATGGGTTAAGGCTGCGAAATTCCTGGGTTGTCATTCCATAAGGGTGAATGCCGGCGGCAGGGGAACGATGGGACAGACACAGGCTGCTGCAATTGACGCCTTAAGCAAGCTTTCAGCATACGCTGCTGACTTCGGGATAAATGTGATTGTGGAAAACCATGGTGGGAACTCCTCATACGGTAAATGGCTGGCTGAGATAATGAAAGCTGTCAATAAACCGAACTGCGGAACCTTGCCCGACCTCGGTAATTTTTATGAATACGACCGTTACAGGGGGGTAACCGAACTGATGCCGTTTGCAAAGGGTGTCAGCGCCAAGACCCACGACTTTGATGAAAACGGGAACGAAACCCAGATCGACTATGTGAGGATGATGAAAATAATTTCCGATTCAGGATTCAAAGGATATATCGATGTCGAGTACGAAGGCAATAAACTTAGCGAGGATGAAGGGATAAAGGCAACAATCGCCCTGCTTAAAAAAGTTATCGAACCCTATAACAAATAGCCCTTTTTCTCCATGCCCATGCCCCCTGCTCCCCGCTCTCTGCCTCTGACAGATAACATTACTTGCTGGATGTATGGACCCCATATATTTTAAAGATCAGGATGAGTTCAGAAGCTGGCTTGAGGAAAACCACCAAACCGCAACTGAATTGCTGGTTGGCTATTACAAGACAGGAAGCGGAAAGGCAAACATGACGTGGTCGCAATCGGTCGATCAGGCTCTATGCTTCGGCTGGATTGACGGGATCAGGAGATCGATCGACAATGAAAAATACTGTATACGCTTCACGCCGAGGAAGCCAGCCAGCGTATGGAGTAAAATAAACATTGACAAAATCGGTGAGCTTACCAGGAAAGGTCTTATGTATCCGATGGGTCTTGAAGCATTTAATAAAAGAAAAAAGTCAAAATCGGGAATTTACAGTTTTGAAAATGAGCCTGCAAAACTATCGGCTGAACTTGAATCTATATTTATGGCGAATAGAAATGCCCGGGATTTCTTTAAATCACAGGCCCCGTCATATCAGAAGAATATAATTAACTGGATTATGTCGGCCAGACAGGAAAAGACCAGGCTGTCGAGGCTTGAGAAGCTGATTAAGGCAAGTGAAAAGCAAAGCAGGGTCTATTAAACCAATCCCATGAAAAAAGAGAAACGTCCGCTTATCTGTCCGGCAGAATTTGCAGGAAGCCTCGACAATTCAGTAAGAAAACTGGTGCACAAACCGCACAGGATCCTTGAAGCCCATATAAGGATGGGAATGACTGTGCTTGATCTGGGCTGCGGTCCCGGTTTTTTTACGATAGAGATAGCGAACCTGGTTGGTGAAACAGGGAAAGTTATTGCGGCCGATCTGCAGCAGGGTATGCTGGACAAGGTGGCAGCAAAAATCAGCGGAACTGAACTGGAGCAAAGGATTGAATTGCACAAATGTCAGGATGATACTATCGGTATATCTCAAAAGGTGGATTTTATCCTGGCATTCTGGATGATGCATGAAGTTCCGGATCAGCAAAGAATTATCGGAGAGCTAATATCCCTAATGAATCCGGGTGCCAGAATCTGGATCATTGAGCCGCAGATTCATGTCACAGAAAAAGCTTTCAAAAAAATGACAGGCTTGCTGGAACTGGCAGGGTTGGAAATTATTGAAAGGCCAAAGATATGGTTAAGCCGGAGTGTCCTGCTGTCGGCAGGATCGTGATCTGTCTGGAGCTAAGACGATCTGAAAAATAACAGCATTTTATCTTATTTCACATTTTTGCTTGTCAGATGCCAGAATCCGCAGACGGGGCATTTATAGCCACGTATCTCTTTGCCAACCCGGGTTTCTGAAATATGGCGGATCATATCCTGAGCCTCCTCCTGCGAATGATAGATTGTCTTTTTGCATGGAGGCTGAACAGGCTCGGCTTTTATCCTGCCCGAGGGTTTGTAACGCATTTACGATACGGTTAAGAAAAGATTCCGAAAGTTACGGATTTTTGCGGGTCTATGGCTTTATGCATCTGACTGATTCACCCCGTTGTTTGGGATTGCTGCTTCTTCCAAGGCTGCCGCTAAGCGAAAGATAGAAGTCGACTGCAGTTTGCGCTTTGCTTTCTGTTGCGCTCCACCAGGTGCCGATACTTCCGATATTGAGGAAATTCCCGTTCTCGACACGGTAGCCGCCCGGAAGCCCCGTGAAACCCGATTCGTTCGATCCTATGTTTCCATCTATCCAGCCGCTGTCGCTTTTAAGCTTTTTTCCTGCCATCTGCTGACCGCCGAGGTAGAACATCAACTTAGTCCAGTCGCCGTCTGTTGGCAGGGTCCATCCAGCCGGAGCGAGCCCCCTTGGATCGTTCACTGCGTACCAGTTGTATAGCCTGCCATATTTCGGACCGTTTTTTGGATCGTTATTATACCAGCACCATGCCGGTTTACCAGTTTCACCTGCTGCCACCCATTCCTGGTTCGATTTTGCCTCCGGAATTGTATCTCCGTTCCGGAAGGTAATTGTATTCAGGTTAGCTTTTGCCCAGGTCTGAGAGCCGATTTTGATTGCTGAGGCATCTACCGGCTTGACAGGTGCGGGTTTTACGGTCTTCTGGACAGGTTTTGGTTTTGTCTGGGTTGATTTTGCAGCAGGTGTCGTAGTTTTAGGCTTGGTTTGAACAGATTGAGCCGGTTTCGCACCGGTCTGTGCTGGTTTAGCTGTTGTCTGAACCGGTTTTGTAGTGGTTTGTGTGTTTTTTGTTTGTGATGATTTTGTTTGTGCCTCGAGATTATGGGGTTTAATTGCAGTTGAAAACAAAAGAACAAAAACAGCAGTTAACGCGATGAAAGGATTTGACTTTTCCATTTTAAATTTCTATAAATTCCCTGTAAGTGCGTAGGAACTCGGGCTTTTGAATTTGCTGAACATCAGATAATAAACGGACCATTGACGACTTTATTATACCAGCATTGCCCGAAGCTGAATCCGGGTTGGATACAGTTAATTATGGATACTATTATTAATTAAGGAATGAGTCGGTAAAAAGCGACTGACAAATTGCAAAGATTCTTTATACCTTTAGTCAGATGTAATTCAAAAACTTAACCCATGAAAAATTTAACACGCAGGAAATTCATTGCAAGAACCTCTGCAATTGCTGCCGGGGCATTAATGGTACCCATTGCGGTCAGATCCGGCATCGGAAAAGGCAGTCATGCAAATGATAAATTAAATATTGCCGTAATTGGCGCCGGAGGTCAGGGAATGGAAAACCTCAGGGATTGCACAGCAGAAAATGTTGTTGCCTTATGCGATGTAAGCGACACGGCTGCTGCCGGAGCATTCAAGCAATTCCCCGAAGCCGCCAGGTTCAGGGATTTTCGTGTGATGTTTGATAAAATGGGTAAAGGGATTGATGCGGTGATAGTGGCGACACCCGACCATACCCACTTCCCGGCAGCCATGGCAGCAATGCAGCTGGGAAAGCATATATGCGTCGAAAAACCATTAGCCCATAATGTTTGGCAGTTGCGCACCCTTCCCAAAGCTGCAAAAAGATATAAAGTGATTTCACAGATGGCAAACCAGGGACATGCAACCATTGGTATTCGCTACGTAAAGGAATGGTATGAAGCAGGTATCCTGGGTAACGTCAGGGAAGTGATTGCATGGTTTAACGGCCCTGAATTCAATCCGAAGGGTTATTTCCTGAAACCCGATAACTATCCTCCTTCAGAAGAGCCGATACCTGCCGGACTCGATTGGGATCTGTGGCTTGGACCGGCGGCCTACAGGCCTTACAGCCATTTTTATATTCCGCGTTTCTGGAGAGGCTGGTATGAACTGGGTAACGGGGAACTGGGCGACTGGGCATGCCATACACTCGACGCTCCGTTCTGGGCGCTCGACCTTGGAATGCCCGTTTCGGTCGATTCCTTATCCCGTACTCCGGAGTCGTCACGGGGATTTGTTTCTGATAAGTCAGTTCTGAAATTTGAATTTGCTGCCCGCGGAACAAAACCTCCGGT
>Ga0105106_10004123_pt1 | contig 10367 bp, 7 predicted proteins | sample PPLLaktember2015_5_FD_79109 | JGI IMG/M metagenome (GOLD analysis project Ga0105106, IMG submission 79109) | Freshwater sediment microbial communities from Prairie Pothole Lake near Jamestown, North Dakota, USA - PPLs Lake P8 Core (1) Depth... | ecosystem: Environmental > Aquatic > Freshwater >... | reverse complement strand
GATCGGCACGTAGGAGACGAGCACGGGCAGCAGGATCAGGTCGGTCAGGATGATCACGCCGATGCCGAGGCTCGCGGTAACCGCCATCTCGCGGATCACCTGCACCGGGATCAGGAGGATCGTGACGAATCCGACGAGATTCGCTAGCAGCGCCACGATCGCCGGCAGGAACAGCAGCCGGAAAGTGCGGCGGGCCGCCTCGTTGCAGTCGGCTCCGCTCATCGCGGCGTCGCTCACCGCGCTGATCTTCTGCACGCCGTGGCTCGTTCCGATCGCGAAGATGATGAATGGCACGAGGATGCCGAGAGGGTCCACGCCATAACCGAGTATCACGAGGAGGCCGAGCATCCAGACCATCGCGACGAGCGAGGAGATCACGGGCACCAGCGCAATGCGGAGCGACTGGATGTAGATCCACACGAAAAGCAGCGTGAGCGCGACCGTCGCGATCGCGAAGGTCACGACCGACAGCGCTCCGTCCGCAACGTCGCCCACGACCTTGGCGAAGCCGATCATGTGCACCGAAACGGGCGCCTCGACCTTGATCTCCACTTTCTCGCGCTCGATGCGCGCGCGGACCTTCTCCTCGAGCTCCTTCGAGATCGCGATGTAGTCGACCGGCGCGCCGGTTTCAGGATCGGCGTCGAGCAGCTGCGCGGTGACCATCGCGCCCGAAAAATCGTTCGCGACCAGCCGGCCGACGATGCCGGCCTTCAGGATATTCTCGCGGACCCGCGCGAGGCCGTCGGAATCCGGCTGGAAATCGGAGGGAATGACGTCGCCCGCCTCGATGCCGCCCTCGACAACCTCCGTATAGCGGGTGTTGGGCGTCCAAAGCGACTGCACGCGGGCCCGGTCGACGCCGTCGATGAAGAAGACTTCGTCGGTCGCGATCTTGAGCGCCTGAAAGAACTCCGGCGTGAACATGTTGCCATCGCGGGCGATCACCGCGATCAGGAGCCGGTTTGCGCCGCCGAACTCCTCCTTGTGATCGAGGTAGGTCCGGATGTATTCATGTTCGAGCGGCAGCTGCTTGATGAAATTCGTGTCGAGCCGGAGCCCCGTCGCCGCGATCCAGCCGAGCACCATGGTCACGAGCGCGAAGATCGCGAGTATCAGCGCGCGATGGCCGAACACGTGCGGCTCGAGCCATGCCGCGACCCTTGCGTCGCCGGATTCCTTCATGGGACCGCACCGCCCGGAAGCGGCAGCCGGCGCACACCGCCCTCCCCTGCGACGATCAGCGCGCCGTCGCCGGAGGACGAAACTGCAGAGATCGCCTTGCGGTCATCCTGTTGCGTCAACGTGAATGTCTTCCCCGCATCGCGGCTCACGAGCATGACGCCCGCCATGCCGGCAATGACGACCGTGCGCTCGTCGACGTGCACGCCGGAATCCAGCAGGACGCTCGTGCCGGTCTCGATGGCGGTCCAGTTCATGCCGCCGTCCTCCGACCGGAACAGGTTGCCGCGGAGCCCGAAGGCGAGCAGCGCCTCGCCGTCGAGCGGCAGGATTCCGTGGAAGGACCCGTCGTATGGCGACGGCAGCTCGCGCCAGCTCGCGCCGTCGTCGTCGGAACGAAACAGCCGGCCCGCCTCGGCGCCGAGATACAGGCGCCGCCCGGGGCCGCGTGCAAGTGCATTCAGGTGGAACTCGAAGCCGAGGTCGACATCGGCTTCCATGTCGTCGGCCGTGGGTTCGACCTTGGCGGCTCCAGCCAGGGGCTGCGGCTCAAACGGCACGTGGCTCCACACGCTGCCGCCATCGGTGGTCGAATAGATCACGCCGTAGGCCCCGACCACGAGGCCCCGCAGCCCGTCGCCGAAGCTCACATCGAGAAAGGGCTCCGCCTCCTCGGGCTCGAAATGCGAAAGCTCCCAGGTATCGCCGCCGTCCCGCGTACGGAGGATCGTCTGCGCATGACCGACGGCCCAGCCGTTCTTCGCGTCGGCGAAGTACACGGCGGTGAGATTTGCGCTCGCGGGCACCTGCACCTGCGTCCAGGTCCTGCCCGCGTCGACGGAATAAAGAACGTGACCACGCTCGCCGACGGCGACCACGCGCGGTCCCGCCCAGGCTAGATCGAGCAGCAGGGACTTCGCCGCGAGCGGCGCGATGACCGACGGCCGCGCAGCAGGATCCGTCGCCGCGGCGTCCTGCGCGAGCGCCTGCGGCGCCACCGCGAGGGCGAACGCCGCAACCGCGAATTTCACTTCAGCGCGTGCCGCGCCTGGCGATCGCGGCCGGTGTGAAGTCCGCAGCCGTCCGCTTCGCGTCGAAGTTGACGGTCCTCGGCTCCTCGTTGTCGAGGCCCAGGGCCAGGTAGCGGCCTGCCTGCAAGTCGTAGGTCAACTCGAGCGTGGTCCAGAAGGTCGGGATCTCGTAATAATTGATCGAGTGGCCTTCCTGCACGCGCCACAACTGGTCGCGGTTGTCGTAGCAGTCCACGACGAGGATCTGCCACGAATCCTCGTCGACATAGAAGGTGCGGCGCTTGTAGATGTGGCGCTGGCCGGCCTTGAGCGTCGCGTCCACGACCCAGACGCGATGCAGCTCGTAGCGGGCATGCTGCTGGCTGATGTGCAGCGGCTTCAGGATGTCGTCGTTCTTCAGCTTGTTGCTGTGCAGCGGATAGGCGTTGTACGGAACGATGATTTCCTGCTTGCCCACGAGTTTCCAGTCGTAGCGTTCGGGGCTTCCATTGAAGATGTCGAACTGGTCGGAGGTGCGCAGCCCGTCGGAGCCCGTGCCCGGGTTGTCGAAGGCGACATTCGGCGCGCGGCGCACGCGGCGCTGGCCGGGGTTGTACAGCCAGGCCTTGCGATGCTCGAGCGTCTGGTCGAGGGTTTCATGCACGAGCAGGATTTCGCCGGCGAGCCGAGCGGGCGCAATCGTTTCCTGGATGAAGTAGAGCACCACGTTGTCGAGGGCCGCCTCGGTCGCGCCGGGCAGGCTGTAGCCGACGTAGGTCTCGTCGTGGAACTTGACCATGTTGTAGCTGCCCGTGCGGGTCACGGCCGCCTGGCCGATGACGCGTTCGGCGATTTCGGCGCGAAAGCGCAGGATGTGGTTCCAGATGACCTCGACGCCGGACGAAGGGATCGGGAACGGGACACCGCCAATTGCGCCCGTCACGCCCGAGCCGCTGCCGGTCAGCTTCGCCGAAGTCGCGTTCGCCTTGGTTGCGTCGTAGATCCGCTGCGGGAATGCCGCCGACCGGTGCGACGGATAGACGTTCATGAAGTAGCTGCCCTTGTAGGCGTTGAGCAGCGCCTTGTGCCCCGCCGTGAGGTTCGCCGCGTACTGCGACAGGTTCGACGCGTCCACCTTGTAGAGCGGCTTGTCGTTCGCGTAGGGATCCGGGTGATGACCGCCCGTCTTGAAGCCGGGCGCGCCGGCATCGGCGGCCGACTTGATGCCTCCTGTCCAGGCCGGAATCGTGCCGGCCGCGTTGGCGGCTTTTTCCGCGCCCATTGGCGTGAGGTCGACGCCGAGCTGCGCCGCCTGCTGCGCCGTGACGCCCGCAGCCGCCATCGCGGCGACGCCGGCCGCAGCCAGCAGTCCGGGACCGAGGATGTACTTCAGCTTGATCATGGGTTGCCTCCGTCCCGATTCAGAACGAGTACTTGACCGTCGCCGAGAAGAAATCGCGGTCGGTCAGCTCGTTGTAGCGTCCCGCGCCTTCGAAGGTCGTGTAGCTCACGTCCACTTCGAACCGCGCCTGGTAGCTCCCGAGGATGCCGAACGTGGCGCCGCGCCGGCCGTCGACGAAATTCCCGCCCGGGCCCGGCGTCGTGCCGGACACGTCATGCGACCACACGAACCGTGGCGAGAAATTCCATGCGCCAATCACGTTGAGATAGTCGAGCCTGAACGCCGCGCGATAGCCCCAGGAATTGTCGTCCGCGAAACGATTGAGCGGCTCGACTTCCCCGAAATGACGGCCGGCGAGTTCCGGGTTGCCGGAAACGGATGTGCCCGGCCCGTTCAGCCGGAGTCCGCGGCCATTCGGGCCGCCGCTGGTCTTGTCCGGCATGCCGTCGACCTTCGTCATGCCCGCCTCGATGACCGTTACGAGTTGCTGCGCGCCGAGCATCGGCCCGAACACCTTGGTCGCCGTCATCTGGGCCTGCCAGACGTCGAAGAGTCCCCAGCCGGGGACTTCCTCTTCGACGCCGTAGGCGCCGAGCTGGCCGCAGCGGGCGAGAGTCGTCACGGGGGGCGCGCAGCTGGCCGGAATCGGAATGCCCTGCGCCCCGAGCGCGACGGCCTCGAACGGTGTCAGCGTGGCGAACAGCAGCTCGACGTCGTCGTACTGCAATGGCACGTCGCGGCGATAAGACACTTCGCCCTGCAACGCGACGCCCGTGGTGCCGAGCTGCGAGTTGAAGGACAGGCCGAGCAACTGGATGTCTTCCGGATACTCGGTGAAGTACTGCGCCGTCTGGACATATTCGTGCGTCGCGAGCGCTGTGGCCTGGGAGGAGATGCTGCCGCCGGCAAGCACCGTGTTTCCCGCGATCGTCGCGTAGCCCGTCGCCGTCGCGACCGACAGGTCGCCGCCGTTCGCCGCCGCCGCATTCGCGCCGGCGTTCGCCGCGATCGCGACCGCGGTGGCGAAGGGCAGGCCGGAGGCGAGTCCCTGGGCCGTCGCGATGGCCGCGGTCAACGTGCCGAGCGAGTTGCCGATGCCGACCTGGGTACCGGTGCGGCCGCTGATCACCGGCAGCTTGCTGTGATAGTTGACGTAGTAAAAGCCGAGTTCCGTGCCCTGGCTGAAATCGGGGAGGTACCAGCGGAATGACACGCCGTACTGGCCCGAGTCGCTGGGCTCATTCGTCGGGCCGCGTCCCGCGGCCTGGAAGTTCTCGATGAACGGGCCGCCAAGCGGCCTGAAATCGGTGCCCTGGTCGGAGAACGCGCCAAAGCCCAGAAAGACCTGCTCGCCACCGCGCGGCACGAAATCGTTGCTCGCGAAATAGGTGCCAACCGGCTCGGGCTCGGTCCGGTCCCAGTCGAAGATGCCGATGGCTTCCACGGTCAGGTTATCCGTGAGTCCGAACGACACCTTCAGGATTTCCTGTGGCAGGTAGGCCTCACGCAACTCCGAGCCCGGCACGCGCAGCGACGCCACGTCGAAATGGTTGATCGCGTTGTTGATGCCGCCCTGGATGAACGTGCTCTCGCCCCAGTTCACGACCTGCCGGCCCGCCCGGATGTCGAGCTCGTGGCCGGCGAGATCCCAGCGGCCATAGATGAATGCGTCGAGCAGGCGCACATAGGCGCCGGCGAGGTTCTTGCCGGATTCTGAAATCGGGGTGCGGTCCGTCGTCGAATCCTCGACCAGGTCGTCATAGAGCAGCGAGCCGCGCACGAATAGCCCGAAGTTTTCACGGTCGAGTGAGAGTTCGGACACGAGCTTGTAGGCGCTCGAGACGCGGCCTTTACGGTAATTGAGGTCGCCGTCGTCGATGTTCGGCGACCGGCCCGTGCCGCCGTTGGCAGTTCCGATCAGCCTTGGATCGCGAGCCTCCATGCGCCATGTCTGGCCGAAGCTCATCGTCGTGTCGAAACTGCCGTTCCAGCCGCCGGCGGCGAAGTCGATCGCCTGTGCGGTACCGGGCATCGCAATCGCTGCGACCAGGGCGGCGCGAACGCCGGCACGCAAAGGCTGCGGCAAAGGGCGAATTGAAATTAGGGTCATGTGGTTCCCCAGGGCCAGGACCGATCGGAATTTCGCGCAAGGATATATCAGCGTCCTTGCTTTGCAGTGCAAAACGCGGGCGTGGATCAGCTGTGGGTGACCTGCAAGATGCTGTTGCGGATCTGTTCGGACAGGACGATGCGTGCATCCTGCGCGACCGCGAGCAGGGCATCGTCGTAGGTCAGGCGCCCTTCCCCGTCCTGGCGGATGACCCCGCGCTGCCGCAGAAGCTCGATAAAGTCGCGGAACATCGCGCGATCGAAGAATTCCGGGGCCGCAAGCCCATAGAGCATGGACATGCGCTGGGCCATCGCGACGCAGCGCTGCTCGAGGGCCTCCGTGGTCAAGGTCGAGGGTCCCGCCCGCAGGAGCAGCGCGATGGCCAGGTAGTAGCGTTCTATCGTCTGGATCGTCGCCTGCGCCAGTACCGACAGTCGCACGGCTTCGGCGCTACCTGTTGTGGAGCGGCGCCACATTGCACCGTCAGCGTCGCGCACCAGAAGCCCCTGCTTGGCAAGCGCGGCAAGGACGCCGTCGATGACGCCCGGCAGCTCGTCCTCGCGCCAGCGCAGGCAGAGCTCCGCGCGGATGTACGGATAGACGCGCCAGACAAGACGCTGGATGTCCTCGTGCCGCATGGCAGAGTTGTTGAGGAATGCGCAGGCGACCAGGGATGGCATCGCAAACAGGTGCAGGACATTGTTGCGGTAATAGGTCGCAAGCACGGCGTTGCGCTCTTCCATCCGCAGCACGTCGCCGAGCGGATGTGTCCGGCGCTCGAGGAGACCCATCTGCTCGCCGTGCCGGATGATCGACGCGCCGTCGGTCGCGGCAACCGAAACGTCCGGCGAATACGGAAAAATCCGCAGGAGATCGATATAGAGCTGGAGCTGCCGCTCGAGGTCGGCCTCGAGCATTGCCTGGCGCGGCGCCGCGAGCAATGCGACCGACAGCAGGTTGACCGGGGTGACCGCGGCTGCCGCGTTGATGCGGCGCATGATTTCGGCGGCAACCGCATCGACTGCGTCGCCGAACCAGGTGGGACGCGAGTTCTCGTCAAGCGACTCCCGCCGCCAGTCCGCCTGCACCTGGTCCAGTACGCCGTCGAGCAGCAGCGGTTCACCGAAGGCGACATAGACGCGGCCGAGTTGTCGCCGCAACTGCGGCAGGACGCGCAGCATTCCGCCGACCGATTCCTTCTGCTTTGGCCGGCCAAGCAGTTCGTCGATGTAGCTCTCGCCCTCGAGCAGCCGGTCGTAGCCGAAATACACGGGCACGTAGGCGACCGGGCGGCGCGTGTCGCGCAGGAAGCTGCGCAGGGTCATGCCCAGGAAGCCCGTGCGCGGCCGCAGCAGCCGGCCGGTGCGGCTCCTGCCGCCTTCGATGAAGAACTCGATCGGATGTCCGCGATTCATCATCACGTCGACGTACTTCATGAACACGATCGGATAGAGCCCGGAGCCCCGAAAACTGCGGCGGATGAAGAACGCCCCACCCTTGCGCAGAAGGCGCCCGATGACCGGCAGGTTGAGGTTCACGCCCGCGGCAACATAGGGTACGGCATAGCCGCGCCGGTAGATCACGTACGAAAGCAGCAGGTAGTCCACGTGACTGCGGTGACAGGGCACGTAGACGATCTCGCAGGTCGGCGGCAGACGGTCGAGATACTCCGCATTCCGGACTTCGATGCCGTCGTAAACGCGGGTCAGGAAGCGGCTCAAGATCCGCTCCATGATGCGGACGAACGTGTGCGAATAGTTTGCGGCGATCTCGAGCGCGTGCCGGCGCGCAACACGCAGGCCGTCGCGGCGCGAGTGCCTGGTGTCTCGGATTTCCTGGCGCACGGCCTGTCGCACCGCACGCGTGCGGAGCACCTGAGCGATGATCGCCCGCCGGCGCGAAAGATCGGGCCCGAGCGTATCGGTGCGCATATGGCGGAATTCCGCGCGCATGTCCTTGAGGAGCCGGCGCGCGCCTCGCGCGCCGTCGGGGCCCGCCGCGCCGTAGGCCTTGAGCGCACGCGGCTCGCCGAAGCGGATCAAGGTGCTCCGGCCGTTGAATACGATCGACAACATGCGCCGGAATGGCCCGACGAGCGCCCAGTTCTCGGAGAGGATCATTCTGAGCCAGGACTTCTCGCGCTGCGGCGCGCGGCCCCAGTAGACCGCGACCGGCACAATGTCGAGTTCGAGCGAATCATCGGCGCCCGCGGCCGCAACCGCGCGCGCGAGCTCGGGCGGCGTGCGGCGATCGGCGCGCCGGCGCAGCACGCCCGCGCGGCGCTCGAGCGCAACCGCAGAATGGGGCAGGTCGAGCCCGCGGAGCTTGAGCCGCTTGCCCGGGCGGCGGAGCCCGCCGTTCATGCAGGCGATCTCGAGCGCCAGCAGGTCGGAGATGCTCCGCTCCTCCAGCACGTAGAGCAGCGGACGCGCGCGACCGTGCAGACGCTGGAGCGCGTCCTCCGGCACGACGGCCGGACGCACGAACACGCGCATGACTCCGCGCAGCGCCCACATCAGGGTGCGATTCACCGGCGCGCCCGTTCAGTCCTCGGCCGGCTCTTCTTTCGGCGCGCCTTCGTCCTCATCTAGGCGCTTGTTCAGGGATTCGCGATGCAGCTCGACGGCGGCATTCGAGCGATCCCGCGCCTTGTCCTGCGTGCCGACGAGGTCGCCGAACACGGTGTCCTCAACCTTCATCGGCGGTTCTTCCTCTTCTGGTTCTTCGTTGCCGCCGCAGCCGGCAGCCAAAGCCGCAACCACCATTCCAAACGCCCAATTAGCGCGCATTGCGGCCTCCCCGTTCGCCAATCCGGCAAGTCTAGCGCGATACCGCGACGGAGCATGTCCTGGCGCGGCCATTGGCGCCGGGCGGGCTGGCTCGCTCGCTCAGCCGGAACTTTATTCGCTCGCTCGCCACCCGCCCGTCGCCTGGGCCGCGCCCACTTCGCCCCGGCACCGCAGCGCGCTCGCGTGCGGGACGGTCGGGGTCCCGAGCGAGCGAATGTCCGTTCTTCTGAGCGAGCGAGGGAACCCCGCCCGGCCCGCGTAGCGAGCGTGCAGAAGTGCGGAAACGAGTGAGAGCGCGGTTCAGCGACGCTTCGGGAGATCGAGCGCGACGAGGAAATACTCGAACAGGTAGTTGACGAGCGAAAGCTCGCTGTGCAGCCGGTGGTCCGAGTCGAGAATATGCAGCGTCGCGGAATGCTCGCGGGCGAATCGAATGCTGTTCTCGACCGGCACGACGTCGTCGCGCCAGCCGTGCACGATCGTCTTCGGACATGGCGCCGGCTTTGCCGTCAGTTGCTCGGCTCCCGGCATGTAAAAGGCGGGCGCCATCAGGAAGAGTCCCCGCGCGTGCAGCAGGGCCGATGCCGAGGTCGCAACGTAGCCGCCGAGGCTCGAGCCGACCAGCACGAGGTCGCCCCGGATGTCGCGGCAGAAACTGAGAAGTCGCGTCACGCGGTCGCGCGGGTCGTTGACGCCGCGATAATCGACCGAGTCGACGTTCCAGCCTTCGCTCTTCGCAACTTCGGCCATTGCGGAGATCTTCGTTCCCCACGGGCCGCTCTCGAGGCCGTGCGAGAACACCACGTGACGACTTGCCATGCACTGATGGTATCAGTCCCGGCGCGGCCGCCACAGGAGGGCGTCAAGGTCGAGTTCGCGGGCCTGCCGCGCGAGATCGACGCGACCGTTGCGGAAGACCACGCCCTCTTCCTCCAGCAGGTGCCGCTGCATCCGGTGCGCTTTCGATCCGCCAGGCAGGCTGATCCTGCCTTGCGCGTTGACCACGCGATGCCAGGGGAGATGCAGCTTCGCGGGCGCGACCTTGAGCGCGTGCCCGACGAGCCGTGCGCGCCGCGGCAGGCCTGCGCGGCGTGCGATGTCGCCGTAGCTTGCTACGGACCCGCGCGGAATCCCGGCGACCGCTTTCCAGATGCGCTCCAGCAGCTTGCGGTCCGTCACAGTCATGAGCGCCGATTCTAGCCGCCGCGGTCCTGCGTGATATCGTCCGGCTGCCGTGGACGCAGAGGACGACCGGACCCAGATCGACCCGCGGGCCAACCCCTGGGCGATGCTCGCGTCATTGCCCCTGTTCTCGGGCCTTCCGAAAAGCATCGTCGACGAGGCCGTCACCGAACTCGAGTGGATTTCGCTGCCCGGAGGCCGGCTTCTGTTCGAGGCCGGGTCGCCTGCCGACGCCGTGTACTTCGTCGTCAGCGGCTGCCTTGGCGTCTACGGCAGCGGCGGCGAGCTGATCCGCCGAATCGCGGCGGGAGAAACCGTCGGTGAGATGGGCCTGATCGTCTCGCGGCCACGCACCGCGACCGTGCGTGCGCTCCGCGATTCCGAGCTCGCGACGCTCTCCGCAGGCACGTTCGAGCGTGTCCTGCTCGGACACCCGGAGGCGATCCTTCGTCTCGCGCGGATCACCGTAGCGCGGCTCGAGGATCAGGACGCGAGTCGCCAGCGGCAGATGACACCCCGCACACTGGCCATGATCCCGCAGGATGCGGGTGTCGATCTCGCAGTGCATGCCGGGCGCCTGGTCAAGGCGCTCGCGCGTTTCGGCCGCGTGGACCTCGTAGGCCGGCAACGCGCCGGAAGTCACAGCCCGCAGTGGTTTCACGAGCGCGAATCCCGCAACGACTTCGTCGTCT
>Ga0105106_10004117_pt1 | contig 10373 bp, 8 predicted proteins | sample PPLLaktember2015_5_FD_79109 | JGI IMG/M metagenome (GOLD analysis project Ga0105106, IMG submission 79109) | Freshwater sediment microbial communities from Prairie Pothole Lake near Jamestown, North Dakota, USA - PPLs Lake P8 Core (1) Depth... | ecosystem: Environmental > Aquatic > Freshwater >... | reverse complement strand
GGCGTCTTCAGCCTGGGATACGGCAAGAACTTCGACATCCTGGGAGGCGGGCTGGCCGTGTCGTCCGACGAGGCGTTCCTGAGCCGGCTGCGCGGCCTCCAGTCCGGCTTCCGGCCGATGCCGCGCCGGTCCCTGGCCTTCCGGGTGGCCAAGGGATTCGTCCAGAAGGCCGTCAACGAGCCGCACCTTTTCCGGTTCACCCTCTTGCCCGTGTTGAGAGCGCGAAAGCGGGACGGAACGAGGCGGTTCGCCGGGCTCGTTCAGCCGGCGGCCCGCCCCGCCGCCCTTCCGCCCGGCTTCCGGACCCTCCTCGGCGGGCCGCAGGCAGCCCAGGGCCTCCGCTTCCTGTCCCGGATCGAGGCGCACAATCTCATCCGGAGGAGGAACGCGGCGGCCCTCGAGGCGGCGCTTTCCGACCTCCCCGGCCTTATCCATTTCCGGCCGCCGGACGGCGACGAGCGCCTCTATTTCAACTTGGGCAGCGGCCGCCGGACGGAGCTTCAGCGCTTCCTCTACCGCCGCGGCATCGACGCGGAATCCGACAGCGCCGCGGACCTCACCCGGAGCCCCGCGTTCGGGGCCGCCGCGGCGGGGGCGGATCATCCTCGGGCCGGAGAGCTCGACGGGAAGGTCTTCTACCTCCCCAACCATCCCGCCCTGAGCGCGGACGACCTCTCCCGCATCATCGCCGGGATGCGGGAGTTCTGCGGCCGTGGGGGTGCGGGAAGGGGGCCGGGATGAGAGTCGCCCTCATCCATCCCCGCCTGCACGTCCGGGCCTACGATTTCTTCCCCCTCGGCCTCGGCCATCTCGCCGCCGCGCTGGAGCGGCGGGCGATCCCGTACTCCCTCTACGATCTTCACAAGGATTGGCTGCGGCCGGCCGGCCTACTCCGGCGGCTCGAAGACGAAGCGCCTGCGGGATTGTTCGCCGTTTCGGCGCCGCTGACCTCGTTCGCCGAGGCCCGGAACGTCTGCGCCGCGCTCAAGGCCCGCTTTCCCCGAACGCCCGTCGTCCTCGGCGGCCGGATCTCCGTCCTCGACGCGGAACGGATCTTCCGTCTTCTCCCGGCCGATTACGTCGTCCGGGGCGAGGGCGAGGAAGCGATCGTCGAGCTCGTCGATATGCTCGAGGGACGGCGGACCCCGGACGAAGTCCGCGGCCTGGCGTATCGGGACGAGGCCGGCCGGGTCCGGTCGAACGGGGAGGCCGCCCTCGTCGAGAACGTCTCGGATTTCATCATCCCCTATGCCCGGCTCGATATCGGCCGCTATATTTCGCGGCGGACCGTCCAGTCGCCGAGGCTTCCTTCGCTCAACATGCTTTCGAGCCGGGGCTGTCCATTCAATTGCGCCTTCTGCAATTTTTCGGGAGACGACAACCACCGGATGCGGTACTTCGACCTCGACCGCCTGACGGAGGCTTGGGATTATCTCCGGGAGCGCCATGGGCTCCGGCACGTGACGTTCAACGACGACATCTTCACCGTCGACCGGCGGCGGGTGAAGGACATCTGCGCCCGGTTGAAGGAGCGGGGGATCGCCTTCTCCTGCTCGACGCGCGTCGATTGCCTCGACGAGGAGTCGATCTCCCTCCTGGAGGAATCGGGCTGCCGGTTCCTCTGCCTGGGGATCGAATCGCCCTCGCCCACGGTCTCCGCGGCGATCGGGAAACGGCTCGACCTGGACAAGGCCCAGGCGACCATCGCCCTCTTGAAGAAGACACGGATGACGGTGAACTACGGCTTCATGATCGGGCATTACGGGGAGACCGAAGAGACGATCCGCGAGACGCGCGCGTATGTGCTTCGCAACCGCGTGATCTACAGCGCTTTCTTCGCCGCGGCCTTCCCCCGGACCCGGCTCTATTCCATGGTCCGCGACCGGATCCCGGATGAGGACGCCTATCTCGCCCGGCTCTCCCGCGTCGACCTGAGCTCGGACTATCTCCTCAACATGACCGATCTGCCGACCCGGCGGATCTACCGGCTCCATGACCGGCTCGTCGCCGATTCCGTCTTGAACGCCCTGGGGATCCGGGCCCGCCCGGCCTGGGCGGTGCTGCGATGGCCCCTTGTCGCTTATCTCGTGTTCATGAGGCGGTTCGGCCTGCGGATGGGGCCGGTCAAGCGCCTGTTCGAGTTCCTCAACATCGCCGTCGTCAAGCCGATGGCCGTGCTCGCGGCCCGGAGGCGGCGCCGATGAACGTCCTCCTGCTCAACCCTCCTTTCCGCGGGCGCTTCTCCCGCGCCGCCCGCAGTCCGGGCGTGACCCGGGGCGGGACGCTCTATTATCCGATCTGGCTCGCCTATGCCGCGGGCGGGCTCGAACGGGACGGGTTCAGCGTCCGGCTGGTCGACGCACCCGCGGCGGGCCTTTCCCTCGACCGGGTCCTGTCCGGGCTCAGGGATTTTTCGCCCCGCTTGGCGGTCCTCGACACGAGCACGCCCAGCATCGCCTCGGACCTCGGCGCCGCGGTGGAGATCAAGAAGGCGTTCCCGGAATGCGTCTGCGTCCTCGTCGGGACGCACGTCTCCGCTCTCCCCGAGGACGCGCTCCGGGCCTCCGCCGCCGTGGACGCCGTGGCCCGGCGCGAGTACGACGCGACGGTCCTCGAGGTCGCCCGGTCCGTCCGGGACCGGGGTGAGATCTCCGCCGTAGCCGGGCTCAGCCTCGCCCGCGACGGCGAGATCGTCCATGGCCCCGACCGGCCGTTCCTCGAGGACCTGGACTCCCTGCCGTTCGTCACGGAGGTCTTCAGCCGGCACCTCGACGTCCGCGACTACTATTTCGCGGCGGCCCGCTATCCCATGGTGATGACGATGACCGGCCGCGGCTGTCCGAACCGCTGCGGATTCTGCGTCTATCCGCAGACCTTCCACGGCCGCCGGGCCCGGTTCCGGAGCCCGGAGAACGTCGTCGAGGAATTCGCTTGGATCGTCCGGCATCTGCCCCGGGTCCGCGAGATCGGGATCGAGGACGACACGTTCACCGCCGACGCGGCGAGGGTGGGGGAGATCTGCGAAGGGCTCCTTCGGCGCCGCGTCCGGGTCCCCTGGTACTGCAACGTCCGGGCCGACGTCGACCTCGAGACGCTTCGCCTCATGAGGCGGGCGGGCTGCCGGCTCGTCACCGTCGGGTTCGAAAGCGGAAGCCCGGCCGTTCTCGAGGCCATGCACAAGGGCTTGCGGCCCGAACAGGCGCTCCGCTTCGCCGCCGACGCCAAGCGGGCCGGGATTCTCGTCCACGGCTGCCTCGTCTTCGGCTATCCCGGCGAAACCCGGGAGACGATCCGGGAAAGCCTGCGCTTCGCCCGCGAGCTGAAGTCCGATTCCATGCAGTTCTATCCCTTTTTCGCTTATCCGGGGACGGAAGGCTATGCCCTGGCCAGGTCCTCCGGCCTCCTCGAGACCGAAGACTATTCCAAGTGGGTGACGGCCGAAGGCTATCACGATGGAGTCATCCGCCTTCCCGGCGGGACGTCCCGCGAGCTTGCCGCGGTCTGCGAGAGCGCTTATCGCGAGTACCATCTCCACCCGGCGTACCTGTGGAGAAAATTCCGCCAAGGATTAGCCCGGCCGGCCGAGGGCGTCCGGACGATCCGGTCGGGGTGGAAATACCTCACCTCGCTCGTCCGGCGCCGCCGGGCTTCGCGCCGGCCGGCGCGCGGCTAAGAACCCCGCCCTTCGTATCGGACCCAGGTCAGGACGATCATCCAGACGTTGAGGAGAGCCAGCCCGATCACGGCCGCCCGGGCGACCGTTCGCTCCGGGATGGCGGGGAGCCAACGCCGGCGACCGGACGCGGCGCCCCGGACCGCGGTGAAGCCCCCGAGATAAACGGCGATCGGCAGGATGAACGGAAGCCAGTGCCGCCCCTGGCGGACACCCTCCGGGTCGGCGAACGCGGCGATGGCGACGATCTCGGCCGCGAACGCCGCGAGGGGGAGGGTGAGGATCAGCAGGTGAGAGGCGAGCCCGGAATCGTTCGGCACGACCGTCGCCTCCGGACGGCTTTTCGCCCGCCGGATTTCGCGGATCCAGCGCAGCCAGTCATAAGCGGGATAAAGGCAAACGAAGACGAAGACGACGTACACCCAGAGCGGATAGGCGTAATCGAACCATCCCCAGCGGCCCCAGAATTGCCGGAAGATCTGAGGGCCGAAGTGGAAGACCCAGTATTTGAGGTTGGCGAACGCCTGCCCGGCGACGGCATCATGGCCGATATAGCCGCTGAGATTCCCATAGAGAAGGAAGCCGCGGATGTACCACCATCCGCCCAGGGCCCAGAGGATCAGGATCCCGGCGGCAAAATGCTTGGCCCAGCCCCGCGGGGCGGTCTTGCGGCGGGCGAATCGGACGACGAAATAGACGGCGATCGGGACGTAGAGCGGCACGAACAGGTGGACCTTCGTCAGGAGAAGAGAGCCGGCGACGACGTGGAACCCGTAGAAATCCGCGAGCCGGAAATCGCGGGCGAGCCGGACGGCGAGATAAAAGCCGATGTTGATCAGCAGGAGGCCCAGGATATCGGGCTGGACGGAGACCGCGGACATGGCCAGCTGGGGCTGAAAAGCGATGAACGCCAGGACGGCCATGGCGGGATATTTCCCAAACCCGAGCGCCGAGAGCGTTTTTTGGGCGAAGACAATGGAGACGAGGAAAAGATCCAGGGTGAGGAAACGGGCTAGGAGGAACTTGGTCAAGATCCCGGCGCCGAGCGAGGAGGCGGCTTTCAGGAAGACCGAAAGGAAAAAATAATACAACGGAGGGTAGTTGTAGGACGAACTCGCCTTTTCCGCCCGGGCGAGGGATTCCGGAGTATCCACCTCACGATACGTCCGAGCCCGGTCCCGGGCTTCGGACCAACGGAACGTCGCCTGGATCTCCGGCTCGAAACCCGCGTCTCGGATTCTGTAATAATCCGCGATCTGGAATAAAGCCCGGGCTTCGGACGTGACCACCGTTCTCAGATCCGCCGAGACGAAATGCGGCCGGCCGGCCAGGAAATCCGGCCCGTCCGCCTTCGAGAGGAAAAGCGCATAATCATAGTGATTCTCCTCGTCGGGGACCTGGTAGGGAGGATAGAGGAAGATGAGGGCCGTTCCGCGAAGCGCGACGAGGACGAGGAGAAGCCCCAGCCACGAATTTTTTTTGAGAGACAGGATCATCCGCTGAGTCCTCGCGCTTCGGCATCCCCGCCGATGCGACGCATTCCGATTCTGTGCTACACTAGCCGAAGGAATGAGCGCCGCCGCCGGGGAAGACCGCGTCCATTATATTCATTGTGCCGCGCGTTTGCCATCCTGCGTCCCGGGACGGCACACGGAGAGGCTCCGCGCATGGGCGTGAGTGTCATCGTTCCCTGTTTGAACGAGGAGGCCAACATCGGGCCGTGCCTCGATTCCCTGGCCGTCCAGGATTTTCCGGGGGATCTCGAGGTCCTCGTCGTCGACAACGGTTCGGGCGACCGGACGGGGGAGATCGCCGCCGCGCGCGCCGCCACCGATCCCCGCTTCCGGTTGATCGTCGAGGTCCGGCGGGGGACGGCGGCCGCCCGGAACGCCGGCCTGCGGGGCGCCGCATACGATCTGCTGGCGTTCATCGACGCCGACTGCGAAGCGCCGCCCGGATGGGTCTCCCTTCTCGTCCGCTCCTGTGAGGACATCCGGGCCAAGGATCCGTCGGTCGCCGGCGTCGGCGGCCGGAACATCGCTCCGCCCACGGCCTCGCCGTTCGTCCGGGCCGTCGAGATCGCCCTGGATTCCTGGTTCGGGAGCTACAGCAGCCCTCAGGGCCGGCAGTTCGCGCAGGCGTTCCTCGTCCCCCACCTGTCCCTGGTCAACGCGCTTTATGAAAAAGAGGCCATGCTCTCCATCGGCGGCTTCGACGATTCCCTCGCCGACGAAGCCGAGGACGCCGAGATCAATTTCCGCCTCGCCCGGAGCGGACGAAAGCTCCTCTTCGTTCCCGGGTCGTTCGTCTGGCACAAGTTCCGCGCTTCACCGGGCCCCTGGCTCCGGAACATGTTCCGCTACGGCAAAGGCCGGGCCCGGCTCCTGAAACGGCACCGCCGTATGTGGGCCCTGCCTTATCTCATTCCCCTGGTCTTCCTCGCCTCCCTTGCCGCGGTCCCCCTGGCGCTCTGGTCGCCAGTCTTTCTTCTTCCTCTTCTCTATTTCCCCCTGATCATGGGCGTGGCCGCGGCGCAAGCGGGGCGCAGGAAGGCCTGGCCGCTCTTTGGGCGATTGTGCGCCGTTTACATCCTCCTTCATCTCGGATACTCCGCAGGCGAGCTGGCCGGCCTTGTCGATCCCCGGGTGCGCTGACGATGAGCCCGCGGCTGAACGAACGGGATCCCGCCGAGACCTGGGAAAAGCGCTGGGCGGCGGCCGGCCGCGGCCTGGGGCTGACCGGACTCGGCCGGTGGATGCTCCGGGCCAAGACGCGGGCCCTTCGGGACGCCCTGTCCGGGATGGAAGCCGCTTCCATGATCGAGGTCGGCTGCGGCCTGGGGCACACCGGGCTCGTCTTCCGGAGGGCGGGTCTCGACTATTTCGGCATCGATCTCTCGCCCACGGCGGTTTCCGTCAGCCGGAGCCGCGGACTTCGCGCCGAACGGATGGACCTCCGGGACGTCCGGGACGCGTTCGACCTTGTGGCGAGCGACGGCCTCCTCGAGCACGCCCTCGATTTCGAGCCGCTGGCCCGCGATATGATGAGGATCAGCCGCCGCTTCATTCTCCTCATCCAGCCCAATCATGAGTCCGTGCCGGGCAGGCTCCTGGCGAGGTTGTCCGAGATCTTCCGCGGCCGGACGAATGTCCGGGAGTACGATCATCCCATCGGGGATTTCGTCCGCGTCTTCGCCGCGGGCGGCTTCGCCCTCGTCCGCAGCGTCCCCGTTTTCGCGGACGTCTTCAGGCTTCTTTTGTTCGAGAGGCGTCCGGACGATCGCGCCGCCGGTGGACGCGCTCGAGATTGTATTTGTTCAACGTGAACTTCCAGGCGTTGTCGATCTCCAGCCGATACTTGGGCTTGAAATAGACCAGGAAGGCGAGGAGGTCCCAGACGAACCGGAGCCCCTTGCGGCGGATCCCCTCGAGAGCATAGGTCGTCATCGCGTAGCGCCGCGCTTTCTTCAGGATCCGGGCCACGTCCCGGCGCGAGGCGTATTTGGTCCGGATGATGGGCCGGGTATGCATGTCATGAGGACGCCGGAAACCCGGCTCCTCGATCAGTCCCTCGTCTTCGCAGATCTTCCGGATCTCGGTCCCCGGCAAAGGCATGAGGGCGGGAAAGAGCATGCATTCGGCGCGGAGCTTCTTGGCGAAAGCGAGATTGCGGTTCATGATCTCGACCGTGTCGAACGGCGAGCCGATGATGATCGGGATGTGGAGCTGGATCCCGTGGCTGCGGATGAGGGAGACGGCCTGTTCGATCTGGTCCAGGCTCATGTTCCTTTTAAAGACGTTCCGGCGCACGTGGTCGTCGACGGATTCGACGCCCAGGCCGACCTCGTAACAGCCGGCGTCCTTCATGGCCGCGACGAGTTCCGGGGTGACGAGGTCGGCCCGGACGTTCGCCGCCCAGAGGAGCCGGCGGTCGTAGCCCCGCTCCTTGAAGGCCCGGCAGAAATCCAAGACGAACTCCCGGCGGAGGATGAACGTATCGTCGTCGAACTGGAGGTGGCGGAATCCGCGCCCGGCGTACTTTTCCAGGCGGACCCCGATCTCGTCCATGACGCTCTCGACGGACCTCCAGCGGACCTTGGTCCAGCCCAGCGCTTTTTTCAGGGCCGCGGCGCTGCAGTACGTGCATTCGTACGGACAGCCCCGGGAGCACATCATCGGGAGATGTTGATTGTTGATCCGGAAATACGTCTCCAGGTCGTAATCGCTCCAGTCCGGGAAGGGGAGCTCGTCGAGGTCGGCGATGACGGGCTCCGGCTCGTTCCGGACGATCTCCCCCGCGGCGGTCCGGTACCAGATCCCCCGGACGCCTTTCGGGTCGAGGCCGGCGTCGAGCAGGTTGGCCAGGGTCCGTTCGCCCTCGCCCGTGCAGACCATATCCGCTCCCGAGCCCGCGATGACCTCTTCGGCGGCCAGGATGGCGTGAACCCCGCCGAAGATGATCGGGCGGCCGAACCGGCCCTTGGCGAACGCGGCGACCTCGACCGCCTGGGCGTAGTTCAGGCTCTGGCAGGAGATCCCGATCAGGTCGGGCTTCTCCCGGTCCATCGCCCGGGTGAGCTCCGCCCGCCAGGCCGCCTTGCGGAACGTGAAATCCAGGAGGACCGCCCGGTGCTTCGTCCGCTCGCCGAGATAGGCTTTGAGCTGGGGAAGGTTGTGCGGCGGCTGGACGGCCCGGCCGGCGATGTTCGGGTCCAGGAGGAGGACCTTCATGGCTTGCGCGAACGCCGTTCCGCCTCCGCTCCCAGGCTTTGGACGATGATGTGGCTCAGGATGAGGTGGACGTCCTCGACCTGCTTCACGTCGCGGCCCGGGACGATGACCGGGTGCCGCACGAGGCGCGCCAGCCGGCCCCCGTCGAATCCGAGCAGCGCGGCGGTCAACGCTCCGCGTCGATTGGCGAACTGGACGGCGCGGATGACGTTCGGCGAGTTGCCGCTGGCCGAGATGCCCAGGACGACGTCGCCCGGGTCGAGGACGGACCGGAGCTGCTCGACGAAGATCTCCGCATAGGAACGGTCGTTGGCGACGGCGAGGAGGACCGCCGTTTCGGACGTGAGGCTATGGATGCGCAGCCGTTTCCTCGAGCCCAGGTTGACGTGGCTCGCGTTGCAGGCGAAATGAGAGGCCGTGGAGGCGCTTCCGCCGTTGCCGCAGACGTATATGCGCCCCCCGCTCTCGGCGGCGTCGGAGAGTCCCGCGACGAGCGCGGCCAGGGCGTCGAGGGGAACGCGGCCCAGGAGGGCCTGGACCCGCGTCAGGTAGGTTCGGGCGAATCGTTCGAGCATCTTTTTCTCCTAGGGATCGGCGTGGAGAAGGACCGCGCCGCCGGTCTCGAAGCGGAATCGGAGCTCTCTCAGGCCGAGGGCCCTCCGCAAGCGGCCCTGCTCCGGGCCCGGGCACGAGAACAACAAAAAGCCGCCTCCACCGGCCCCGAGGAGCTTCCCGCCGCCGGCTCCGGACCGCAGGGCCCGCTCATAGAGCTCGTCGATCCGGGGCGTGGAGATGGAGGGGGTCAGGCTTTTTTTGAGCCGCCAGCCCGCGTCGAGGATGCCGGCCATCTCTCCGGTCCGGCCCCGGACGAGGGCCGCCCTCAAGGCTTCGGCCAGGCCGGCCATCTGGCGCAGGGCTTCCCGGGCCGGCCTCCGTTCCGCGGCCTTCTCGACCCGGGCGAGGATCCGGCCGGCCCGCCGCTCTCCGCCGACGAAGAACAAGAGCAGGCTCTTTTCGAGCGATGCGCTCACGGATGGGGAAAGGCGGAGAGGCTCGACGTGGACCGAGCCGTCCCGCTCGAAGCGGAAGAAATTCATCCCCCCGAAGCTCGAGGCGTATTGGTCCTGCTTTCCGATCGGCTCCCGGAGGACGTCGATCTCGATCCGCGACGCCTCTTCGGCCAGGCTCTTCTTCGACAGGGGGCGTCCCTTGTAGCGGGAGAGGATCTGCATCAGGCAGACCGCGAAGGCGCTGGACGAACCGAGCCCGGAGCGGGCCGGGACATCGGCGATGCTCGCGATCTCGACGCCCGTGGTGATCCGGAAGCGCTTGAGGCATTCCCGGACGATCGGGTGGCGGATGTCCTCGACCCGGGAGACGTCCTCGAGCTTGGAGTATTTGATCCGGATCTGGTCGTGGAAATACGGATGGAGCATGATGTACATGTACTTATCGATCGATGTGCTGAGGACCGCCCCGGGTTGCTCTTGGGTGAAGGCGCGGAGGTCGGTCCCTCCGCCGGCGAAGCTGATGCGGAACGGGGCTCGGCCCAGGATCACCGGCGTCTCCCCCGTTGCTTCGTCCCCATCGGCCGGGACGGGATCGCTTCGGGGATCGCCGGGCGGGTGGTTGGGCCGGTCATGAGAATGATTCCGGATAAGCTATAACATAAGGATCGAGAGCGAGTCAATTTGGATTGACACCCCCTGTTCAACGATGTATTTTTGGACGGATGGGTATTTCCAGTACTCTCGAGGTCTCGGTCGTCCTGCCTTGCTTGAACGAAGAGGCGACCATCGGCGTCTGCCTGGATAAGATCCAGGCCGTCTTCCGGGAGCGGAAGATCCGGGGCGAAATCATCGTCGTCGACAACGGTTCGACCGACCGGACCGTCGCGATCGTCGAAGCCAGGGGCCCGGCCGTCCGGCTGTTCTTCGAGCCTCGCCGGGGATACGGATCGGCTCTCCGCC
>Ga0105106_10004114_pt1 | contig 10377 bp, 7 predicted proteins | sample PPLLaktember2015_5_FD_79109 | JGI IMG/M metagenome (GOLD analysis project Ga0105106, IMG submission 79109) | Freshwater sediment microbial communities from Prairie Pothole Lake near Jamestown, North Dakota, USA - PPLs Lake P8 Core (1) Depth... | ecosystem: Environmental > Aquatic > Freshwater >... | reverse complement strand
GGTCGAGCGGGGCGAGCGTGAGGCGGGCCTTGAGCCGGGCCACGACCTTGGCGATCCGCTCGGGTGTCGGCGGCTTGAGCACGTAGTCGACGGCGCCCTCCTCGAAGGCCGCGATCGCGTACTCGTCGTAGGCGGTCACGAACACGACGTGACAGCGCGGCGAGATCTCGCGTGCGACGTCGAGTCCGGTCTTGACGGGCATCCGGATGTCGAGGAACGCGACGTCCGGGCGAAGCGAACCGGCGAGGGCGATCGCCTCCTCACCGTTGACCGCCTCGCCGACGATCGCGAGTTCGGGCCACGCCGCGGCAAGGCGGGACCTGAGCTGCGCGCGCAGCAGCGGTTCGTCCTCGGCGATCAGCGCGGTCGGCATCGGTGTTCCCCCCTTACGCGGCGACCGGAATGTCTATCGTTGCGCAAGCGCCTGCCGGCTGCGCGTCCTCGAGCGTGAACCGGCCGCGACCGCCATAGAGCGCCGCGATGCGCTCGCGAACATTTGCCAGGCCGACCCCATGTCCGGGGAGTGACTCCGAGCCGCTCAGTCCGCCGCCCGTGTCCGTGACGGTCACCCGCAGGCGTCCCTCGGTCACTGCGGCGCCGATCCGCACGGCGCCGCCCTCGGCTTTCGGCTCGAGCCCGTGCTCCACGGCGTTCTCGACCACCGAGATGAGGAGTACCGGGGGGAACGGAAGATTGCGCAGCGACGGCGCGACGTCGATCGAAAACGCGAGCCGCGGCCCCATGCGCATGCGCAGGATATTGAGGTAAGCCTCGACCATCTCCAGTTCCTTGCCCAGCGTCGTGCTCGCCGAGCGCAGTTGCGGCAACGCCGCGCGCAGGTATTCGAGCAGGTGCCCCAGCAGGCGGGAAGCCTGCGGCGGGTCGGTCTCGGTCAGGTACTGCACCGACGCCAGCGTATTGAACAGGAAGTGCGGTTCGATCTGCGCCTGCATGAGCTTGAGGTCCGACTCCGCCGCCTGCTTGGCGAGGAGATGGCGCTCGGCGTCCGCCTTGAGCAGCGCCGACTGCGCCCGCGACTCGCGCGCCTTGAGCAGGAAGAACAGACAGACGAACAGCCCGTTGGCGAAACCCCAGAGGACATTCTGCGCGAACCACGACACGTGCTCGCTGACGTACTGAGCCGTGTAGCCCTTCACGAGGATCGTGAGCGTGACGCCGATCAGCGTGCCGACGGCGACGGCAACGATCAACCGCAGGAGTGGGCGCGTCTTCTCCCAGGGACAGGCGACGTGGACGCACGCGGCGATCGAGAAGCCGTAGAGCTGGACGGTGACGAGCGGGTGCCAGAACGGGCGCGAATCGTCGATCCACAGTACGCCCGCGATGCCGGTGTTGATCGCGGCGATCAGCAGGATCGTGGGCCACGATCTGCGCAGGCTCTGCACGAACTGGCGCAGCCGATTGGGTGGCGAAGCGAGGGTAACGGCAGTCATCGCGCAACGATTCTAGTGCGTGGCGGCTGTGCCAGGGGTGCGCGCGACGAAGCGCAGCGCGGGGCGACAGGCGGCGCGCCAGGCGCGCGAGCCGGCCGGTTTCAGCCGGCGACCGAGACGGCGACGATGCGTTCGATGGCTTCCACGCACTCGGCGAGGGGAGCCACCAGCGCAATGCGAATGAAGCCGCGCCCGGGGTTTTCGCCGTGAGCGTCGCGGGCGAAAAAGCTCCCGGGCAGCACCGTGACGGCCTGCTCGGCGAGCAACCGCTTGGCGAACACGGCGTCGTCGCCCGGGGTTCGAGCCCACAGGTAGAACGCCGCGTCGGGCATCGCGCAGGGAAGGGCAGTGGCGAGCCTGGGCTGCAGCAGGCGAAACTTCTCGGCGTAGGCCGCCCGGTTCGCACGTACGTGGGTTTCGTCGTTCCACGCGGCAATGCTCGCAGCGGCGACGGCCGGCGACATCGCCGAACCGTGATAGGTCCGGTAGCGCAGGAACGCCTTCACGAGGCCCGCGTCGCCGGCGACGTACCCGGAGCGCAGGCCGGGCGCGTTGGAGCGCTTCGACAGGCTGCCAAACGAAACGAGTCGCGGGAAGCCGGTGCGGCCGAGCAGGTGGGCGGCGGCAAGCGCCCCGAGCGGCGGGCGTGCCTCGTCGAAGTAGATCTCCGAGTAGCACTCGTCGGCGGCGATCACGAATCCGTGGCGATCCGAGAGATCGAACAACTGCCGCCACTCGTCGATCCCGACGACCCGACCCGTCGGATTGTCCGGTGAGCAGACATAGAGCAACTGGGTTCGTGCCCAGACGGCGTCCGGCACGTCGGACCAGGCCGGCGCAAAGCCGTTCGCGGCGACTGCGTTGACGCACCAGGGCTCCGCGCCGCCCAGCAGCGCCGCGCCCTCGTAGATCTGGTAGAACGGGTTCGGCATCACGACGGTGGCGCCGGGCCGGCTGGCGTCGAGCACCGTCTGCGCGAACGCAAACAGGGCTTCGCGACTGCCCAGCACCGGGAGCACCTGCGTGGCCGGATCGAGCGTCGGCAGCCCGTGACGGCGCACGAGCCATCCGGCGATGGCCTCGCGCAGCGCGGGGGCGCCGATCGTCGTGGGATAATGCGCGAGTCCGGTCGCCGCGGCCTTGAATGCGTCGAGCACGAGCGTCGGCGTCGGATGCTTGGGCTCGCCGATCGACAGGTTGATCGGCGCCAGTGCAGGGTCGGGGACGACACCCGAAAACCACTGGCGCAGTCGTTCGAACGGATAGGGTTGCAGGCGCGCAAGTCGCGGATTCAGGGCCACGGGTGCGAGCGGCGGCGAAGCCGCGCTTTGCGTTGGATTGTGGAAGGTCGCCTGGCGGCGTGGCACCCGAGCGACGCACGGCACGATGACGAAGCACCGCCGTCGATCGGATTGCGCAAATTATACGGGACGGTATCGGACGGCCTTCGTCCGTGCATTGATGACCACGATCGATTCAGCCGCCATTCCCCTTCGCCGCCGGGCACCGCTGCCATGGCGTATCGCCGCCGTGCTGGTCACCGTTGCGGCGGCATTGCTGTTCGCGTGGGTCGTCGCTTCGTGGGTTTGGCGCTGGTTCGGGCCGGCGCCCATCGCAGCGCCGACGGTCGAGGTCCCCGAGCCGTGGTCCCCGGCGATCGTTGCGGTGCCGCTGTTCGGTGCGAGCGGCTCCGCGCCAGCCGCGACGAGTCCCGGGCCGGCCGCGTCCGGCACGGTGCAAGGCGAGCCGCGCCTGCTTGGCGTGTTCGCGGAACGCGACGGCGAAGGTCATGCGCTCTTTCGGTTCGCCGATCGGGGTCCGGTGCTGGCGAAGACCGGTCAGGATATCGCCAACGACGTCAAGCTCACCGCCGTGCGCCCCGACGGCGTCAGCCTCCGCGACCGTGGCGAAGCCCGGGAGATCCTGCTGCGCTCGCCGGCAGCGTCGATGTCCAGGGACGCTGGCGCGGGGGTGCGGGCTTCGCGCAACGTGGCGGCCTGCGCCCGGCCGGCCGGCTACAAGGGCCCGGTGTATCGCATCAATGCTGAACTACTCGGCGGCATGGCCGCCCAGCCGGAGAGCTGGCGTCCGCTGTTCGCGCCCGGTGCGGGCGGTCTGACCGTTCGCGACGAAAGCGGAATCGCGGCGATGCTGGGATTGAAGGCGGGCGACCGACTGACCAGCGCCAGCGGCATCGGACTCGCCGTCGTCGATGACATTCTGGTCGCCGTGGTGCGCCCGTTGCAGTCGAGCCAGCCGGTGCGCGTCATCGGCAGCCGCGACGGCAAACCGCTCGAATGGCTGCTGGTGAACGCCGCGGTCTGCGCCGGTTGAGCTCGGGCTCAGCGCGACGCGCGCAGGGGCAGCCAGGCGAGCAATGCCGCCGGTGTGTCGAGCATTCCGTCCGCGGGCCACGTGTCCGGAGACTCGTGCGGCTCGATATACCCGTAGCGGGCGATCAGCGTGCGCATTCCGGCCGCCAAACCGGCGATGATGTCGCGTTCGGCGTCGCCGACGTACACGCAGGATGCCGGATCGACCTCCAGCTCGGCCGCGGCGGCGAGCAACGGCGCCGGATGCGGTTTGGCATACGCAGTCGTGTCGCCGCAGACGACCGTACCGGCGCGGCCGGCGAGCCCGAGCCCTGCGATCAGCGGCGTCGTGTAACACGTCGCCTTGTTCGTCACGATGCCCCACTTCAGCGCGCGGGCTTCGATGGTGTCGATCAAGGCGGCCACTTCGGCGAACAGGCGCGACTCGACACAGACGGCGGCGGCATATTCGTCGAGGAACGCCGCGCGCAGCGCCGCATATTCGGCATCGTCCGGACCGACCGAAAAGGCTGCCCGGAGCAATCCCCGCGCACCGTGCGACGCATGCGGACGCAGACGGGCCAGCGGCAGCGGAGGATGTCCCTGCGCGATGCGCACGCGATTGATCGCGGCGCCCAGATCGGGTGCGGTGTCGGCCAGCGTGCCGTCCAGGTCGAACAGCACGGCCTGCACGGGCAACGGGTGCGGCGGGCGGCGCGCGGCCGGCATTGAACGTACGCTCGCGTCAGGCATCGCCTGGTCGTTCGAGGGCGATCAGATAATTGACCGCCGTGTCGGCCCCCAGACCGAAGGTCCTGGTGAACGGGTTGTACGTCATGCCCGTGAGCTCCCGCGGCACGAGTCCCGCACGCCGGGCATGGGCAGCCAGTTCGGCGGGTTTGACGAAGCGCGCGTAATCGTGCGTGCCTTTCGGCAGCAGGTTGAGCACGTACTCGGCACCGAGTATGGCGAACAGATACGACTTTGGATTGCGGTTTATCGTCGAGAACACGACGATGCCGCCGGGCTTGGCCAGCGCCGCGCAGGCCGCGATGATCGATCCGGGGTCGGGCACGTGCTCGAGCATTTCCATGCAGGTCACCACGTCGAACGTGGCCGGCATCTCGCGCGCCAGCGCCTCGGCCGCCACCAGCCGGTATTCGACCGACGTACCCGACTCGAGCTTGTGAAGTTTCGCGACCCCCAGCGCCTTGTCGCCGAGGTCGATTCCGAGCACGCTGGCCCCGCGTGCGGCCATCGCCTCGGAAAGGATGCCCCCGCCGCAACCGACGTCGAGGATCGTCTTGCCGGCAAAGCCACCGACGACGCGGTCGATCCAGTCGAGGCGCAGCGGATTGATACGGTGCAGCGGACCGAACATTTCGCTGTCCGGATCCCACCAGCGATGCGCCAGGGCGCCGAACTTCGCGAGCTCGCCGGGGTCCGCGTTGCCGGACGAGGAAACGGGTGTCGTGATCATTGGAGGCGCTCCTGCCAGAGTCGTGCGCGGGCGACGATCGCGTTCTCGTCGACGGTTGTGAGGGCACCTGCGGCGACGACGTGTGCGCCGCCGACCCAGACGTCGGTGACGGCTTCGCGTCCCACCGCGTAAATGAGATGCGAAACCGGATCGTAGCAGGGCGCGGCGTTGACGCTTGCGAGATCGATGGCGACGACGTCCGCCAGCTTGCCCGGCGCGAGCGAGCCGACATGGGCATCCAGTCCCAGCGCCTGGGCGCCGCCCAGCGTGGCCGCGCGCAGCGTCGCATGCGCCGGCAGCACAGCGGGATCGCCGGTGGCGACCTTGGCCAGCAGCGCGGCAAGCCGCATTTCCGCGAACAGGTCAAGCCGGTTGTTCGATGCCGCGCCGTCGGTGCCGAGGGCGAGGTTCACGCCGTGCGCGAGCAATGCGGTCACGGGTGCAATCCCGCAGCCCAGCTTCATGTTGGAGGCCGGACAGTGAACGACGTGGCCGCCATGGGTAGCGAGGAGCGCGATGTCGTCGGCATCGAGGTGCACACCGTGAATGGCGATGAAGCCGGGGCCGGTGGCGCCCAGCCGATGCAACCGGTGCAGCGGGGTCTCGCCCGTCTCGCGCCGGCTCGCGCCGATCTCGGCGGCGGTTTCGGCAAGGTGCGTCTGGATCGGCAGTTCGAGCTGGCGCGCGATGACCACGACCTTCTCCCAGGCCGCATCGCCGACCGTATACGGCGCGTGCGGTGCGAGCGAAAACGTGAGCCTCGGCTCGTGCCTGAGGGAATCGCGCACGGCGAGCCCTCGCTGCAGGTAGCCGTCCGCATCGGCCGCGTACGGCGTCGGCAAGTCGAGGATCGGCAAACCCAGCATCGCACGCATTCCGGTTTCGAGGAACGCCCGAGCGGTCGCATCCGGGAAGAAATACATGTCGTTGCAGCAGGTGATGCCGCCCTTCAGCATCTCGGCAGCGGCGAGCCGCGCGCCGTCGTAGACGAAATCGGGTCCCACGAAACGCCCCTCGCGCGGCCAGATGTGCTCCTCCAGCCAGGCCTTGAGCGGCACGTCGTCGGCGATGCCGCGAAAGAGGTTCATCGCGGCGTGGACGTGGGCGTTGACCAGGCCCGGAATGAGGACATGCGAGGGCAGCCTCACGTGCGTCCGCGCGGCAAATCCGGCACCGGCCTGCGCGGTCGGCACCACCGCGACAATCCGGCCTGCATCGACCATCAGGGAGTGCGCGGCAAGCGTCGCGGCGGGTTCGACCGGAACTAGCCAGCCGGCATCGACGCGTAGATCGACGGTCTGCATCGGAGGAGGGTAACGGGTGAAGGGTTGCTGAACCATCGGCCGCCGCAGCGGAACGGGCAAAAAAAAGCCCCGCGCGTTGCGCGGGGCTTTTCCGATGCTTTGCTGCAGACCGCTTCAGCGCTTGACGGCCTCGCCCTTGACCTCGACCTCGACGCGGCGATTCGGTGCCAGGCACGCGATCAGCTCCTTCCTGGCGGTCATGTTGCAGACCACGCCCGGAACCGGTTGGGTCTTGCCCATGCCCAGCGTCTCGATCTTGTCCTTCGCGATGCCCTTGGACACCAGGTAGTCACGGACCGAGTTGGCACGACGTTCCGACAGCGCCTGGTTGTAGGCCTGCGTGCCGATGCGGTCGGTGTGGCCGGTGACCAGCACGAGCTCGAGCTTCTGCACGTCCCTCAGCTTATTGATGATCTCGCTGTCGATCGCCGCCTTGCCTTCGGGCTTCAGCACCGACTTGTCGAAGTCGAACAGCGCCTTCGACGCCAGCGTGATCTTCTGCACTTGCGGGGCCGGAGCGGGTGCCGGGGCAGGAGCCGGAGCTGGCGGCGACGGCGGCGGGGCAGCGGCCGGGGCCGGGGCGGGTGCCGGCTTCGGCACGAGATCCGGATCGCATTCGATGGTCGCCATTGCCGGGGTCCAATAGCCGGTCCGGTAGCAGAGATTGCCGGCGAGGCCCTTGGTCCCGTTGTATACGCCGCTCTTCACCACCCCGTCGGTCGGCGTCGGATAGGCATTGTTTACATATCCCGGGCTTGCAGGCGCGGTACCGCCCACGTACCCCTTGGGATCGGCCGTCTGCGCGGCGGCGGCACCGGCAAACGCAGTGGCCAGCGCGCCGATGAGGGCACCGGAGACGAGACGTCGAGTCATTGTTTCACCCCTTTGACTTTGGTTTTGAACAGGTTTTTCATGAACCATGCAAATTCCCGCGACGGCGGTCAATTCAGGCAAGCTGCCGCCGCGTCGAATCCTTTGTTTCGGCATTTACTCTAGCACAGCCGCCATCGCCGTAGCAAAAGAAAGTCGGCTTTTGGCAACATCGCGCAAACGAGTGTCGCGGCGGCGCAACGTCGTGATAAAATTTCACGTTTTCAAGGCTCTTCGCGACGCATCCCCGACAGTTAACGAGGCCGGCAAGCGCCGTTTCGACGCTGCCCTTGGTTGCGGACGGCGCTGCGGAGACTTGTCGCGCCAGTTTCCCCGTCCCGCGACGATAGTTCGTGGCTCGGGAATCGATTTGCACAAAGTTACTTCGGAAAGACCCCCCGCACATGGAGCAGTTTGCCAAAGAAACCCTGCCGGTAAGCCTGGAAGCCGAAATGCGGCATTCCTACCTCGATTATGCAATGAGCGTGATCGTGGGACGGGCGCTGCCGGACGTCCGGGACGGCCTCAAACCGGTGCATCGCCGCGTGCTGTTCGCGATGCACGAGGCCAACACCGTCTGGAACCGGCCATACGTCAAATGCGCGCGGGTCGTCGGCGAAGTCATGGGCAAGTACCACCCGCACGGCGACCTCGCGATCTACGACACGCTGGTGCGGATGGCGCAGGATTTCTCGCTGCGCTACCCGCTGGTCGACGGCCAGGGCAACTTCGGTTCCGTCGACGGCGACAATGCGGCCGCCATGCGCTACACCGAGTGCCGGCTGCAGAAGATCGCCGGCGAGCTGCTCGCCGACATCGAGAAGGAAACCGTCGACTTCGCGCCCAACTACGACGGCAAGGAGCAGGAGCCGACGGTGCTGCCGTCGCGGCTGCCGAACCTGCTGGTCAACGGCTCGTCCGGCATCGCGGTCGGAATGGCCACCAATATTCCGCCGCACAACCTGACCGAGGTGATCAACGCGTGCCTCGCACTGCTCGGCAATCCCGACACCACGATCGACGAGCTGATCGACCTCGTGCCTGCGCCGGATTTTCCGACTGCCGGGATCATCTACGGCCTCGAGGGTGTGCGCGAGGGCTACCGGACCGGTCGTGGTCGCGTGGTCATTCGTTCCCGCACCCACGTCGAGGAAATCGGCAAGGGCGAGCGGCAGGCGATCATCGTCGACGAGATCCCCTATCAGGTGAACAAGGCCAACCTGCTCATCCGGATCGGCGAACTCGTCCGCGAGAAGAAGCTCGAGGGGATTTCCGACCTGCGCGACGAGTCGGACAAGTCCGGCATGCGGGTGGTGATCGAGCTGAAGCGCGGCGAGGTCGCCGAGATCGTCCTCAACAACCTGTTCAAACTCACGCAGCTGCAGGACAGCTTCGGGATGAACATGGTTGCGCTGGTCGACGGGCAGCCGCGCATCCTCAACCTCAGACAGTTCCTCGACTACTTCCTGCAGCACCGACGGGAGATCGTCACCCGGCGGACCCGGTTCGAGCTGCGCAAGGCGCGCGAGCGTGGGCACATCCTGGAAGGCCTCGCCGTCGCGTTGTCCAACGTCGACGAGATCATCGCGCTGATCAAGGCAGCGCCGACACCGCCGGAGGCCAAGGTCGCACTGATGGCCAGGACCTGGCGTTCGACGCTGGTCGAGGAAATGCTCAAGCGCGCCGCCGCCGACGCCGCGCGGCCGGAAGGCTTGCCGGTCGAGTTCGGCTGGCAGGAGGAGGGCAACGGGTACAAGCTCTCCGACGCCCAGGCGCAGGCGATCCTCGAACTGCGCCTGCAGCGGCTGACCGGCCTCGAGCAGGACAAGATCTACGGCGAATACAAGGACGTCATGGCCGAGATCGTCAACCTCCTCGACATCCTCGCCCGGCCCGAACGGGTCACCGGCATCATCGGTGACGAGCTGAAATCGATCCGCGACCAGTTCGGCGACGCGCGGCGCTCGGAAATCGTCGTGCAGGGCGTCGACCTGTCGCTGGAGGACCTGATCGCGCCGGAGGACATGGTGGTCACGCTGTCCCATGGCGGCTACATGAAGGCGCAGCCGGTGGCCGAGTATCGTGCGCAGAAGCGCGGCGGCCGCGGCAGGCAGGCAACGGCGACCAAGGAGGACGATTTCATCGACCGCCTGTTCATCGCCAACACGCACGACTACATACTCTGCTTCTCCAACCTCGGCCGCGTGTACTGGCTCAAGGTGTACAACGTTCCGCGCGGCACGCGGATCGCCCGCGGCAAGCCGATCGTCAACCTCGTTCCGCTCGCCGACGGCGAAAAGATCACGGCGATCCTGCCGGTGCAGGCGTTCACCGAGACTCAGTTCGTGTTCATGGCCACGGCGATGGGCACCGTCAAGAAGACGCCGCTTTCCGAGTTCTCGCGTCCGCGCACCAGCGGGATCATCGCGGTCGATCTCTCCGCAGGCGACTCGCTGATCGGTGCCGCGCTGACCGACGGCACCCACGACGTGATGCTGTTCAGTTCCGGCGGCAAGGCGGTGCGCTTCGACGAGAACGACGTCCGTCCGATGGGCCGCGCCGCGCATGGCGTGCGCGGAATGATGCTGGAGAACGGGCAGCGCGTGATCTCGATGCTGGTCGCCGAGGACGAGCAGCAGTCGGTGCTGACCGCGACGGAGAACGGCTTCGGCAAGCGCACGCCGATCGTCGAGTACACGCGTCACGGCCGCGGAACGAAGGGCATGATCGCGATCCAGCAGAGCGAGCGCAACGGCACCGTCGTCGCCGCGGCGCTGGTGCGGCCCGACGACGAGGTGATGCTGATCTCCACCGGCGGCGTGCTGATCCGCACCAGCGTGAAGTCGATCCGCGAAATGAGCCGGTCGACGCAGGGCGTCACGCTGATCAATCTCGGTGAGGGCGAGTCGCTCGCCGGACTCGAGCGCGTCGTCGAGCGCGAGGACGAGAACGAGAGC
>Ga0105106_10004113_pt1 | contig 10377 bp, 12 predicted proteins | sample PPLLaktember2015_5_FD_79109 | JGI IMG/M metagenome (GOLD analysis project Ga0105106, IMG submission 79109) | Freshwater sediment microbial communities from Prairie Pothole Lake near Jamestown, North Dakota, USA - PPLs Lake P8 Core (1) Depth... | ecosystem: Environmental > Aquatic > Freshwater >... | reverse complement strand
CGAGGACATCCGCGAGGGCCTGACGGGCGTATTGAGCGTGTTCGTGGCAGAACCGCAGTTCCAGGGACAGACCAAGGATCGGTTGAACAACCCCGAGGTCTTGTCGGCCGTGGATTCACTGGTGCGCCCGGCCCTCGAGCACTGGTTGCATCACAACCGGAGCGTGGCCGAGTCGATCGTCGCCCGCGTCATTCTGGCCGCGCGCGCGCGTGAAGCAAGCCGGGCGGCCCAGGCGGAGGTGACGCGCAAGAGCGCGACATCGGGCCGGCTGAATCTTCCCGGCAAGCTGAGCGACTGTACAGGAACCGGACGGTCCGACTCGGAACTGTTCATCGTCGAGGGAGATTCGGCGGGCGGTTCGGCAAAGCAGGGGCGCGATCGCACGCGTCAGGCGATTCTTCCGTTGCGCGGGAAGGTGCTGAACACCGAGAGCGCGTCGCTCGCAAAAGTGCTCGAGAACAAAGAGCTCTCCGACCTGGTTACCGCGATGGGTTGCGGCCTCGGCAAGAACTTCGATCTCGCGCGGTTGCGCTACGGCAAGCTGATTATCCTGGCCGACGCGGATTCCGACGGCAACCACATCGCGACATTGCTGCTCACGTTCATCTATCGCCACATTCCGCAGCTCTTGAAGGAAGGGAAGGTCTACCTCGCGCAGCCGCCGCTCTACCGCATCGACATCGGCAAGGATACGTTCTGGGCCTTGGACGATGCGCAACGCGACGCGATTCTCAAGAAGCACGGCAACGGCCGAGGCAAGCCGGAAATCACCCGGTTCAAGGGTCTCGGCGAGATGATGCCCAAGGTGCTCTGGGAGACGACATTGAACCCGAAGACACGACGGCTGCTGCGCGTGGACGTGTCCGATCAGATCATCACCGATCGGGTCATCAACGAGCTGATGGGGAAGGACGCCAGCGCCCGCTTCAGGTTCATCATGGAGCGGGCGGAAGAGGCGGAGGAGTTGGACGTTTAAGTCGACAGTCGACAGTCGACAGTCTAAAGTCTAAAGTCTAGAGTCTCGATGCACGTTCTCCTCGGATAGCCGCTGCGATAGAATTCTCGCATCACCACAAACTACAACCCCGACGTCTACGATCTGATGCACCCAGGCAGTCTTCAGGGCGACATCGAGTGGTACTGCCAGAAGGCGACCGACGCTGGCAGTCCGGTGCTCGAGTTGGGTGCAGGCACGGGGCGCATTGCGATTGCGGTCGCACAGGCGGGCATGCGTGTGACGGCGATCGATATCGATGCGGGCATGCTCGACACGCTCCGCCGGAAGGTTGCCACCCTGCCCGCTCAGGTGCAGTCGCGCATCTCCGTGCACCGCGCCGATATGCGTGCCTTTACGCTGGACGCGCGGTATGCGCTCGTGATGATCCCGTTCCGCGCGTTCCTGCACAATCTCACCTGGGACGATCAGCTTGCTGCGCTGCAGCGGGCCTACGAGCACCTGCAGCCGGGCGGCGAGCTCGCGCTGAACGTGTTTCATCCATCGCTGGAATTCATGGCCGCCAACGCGGGAGCGCACGCCGGCGTCTGGCGCGCGCAAGGGACGCGCAATCTCGAGGGGGGTGGCTTCGTCGTGTTCTCGGGGATGACCAGGTACGACACCGTTCGCCAGCGGCTGAAGTCGCTGATTCGAACCGAAGAGTTCGCTCCCGACGGGTCTCTCCTTCGCACGCACATGATGAATCTGGATCTGGCATACCTCTATCAGTCCGACATTGTGCGGCTTCTCGAACACGCGGGCTTCGAGCTCGTTCGCCTGTCGGGTGATTTCACTGGGCGTCCCTTCGAGCGCGACAGCGACGAACTGGTGGTCGAAGCACGCCGGCCATGACTCACTACCGCCACACCCAGGTCGGCTGGCAGGTCTACGGCGTGATGATTCCAGTTTCGCTGCTGGTGATTTACGTGCTGGTCACACGAGATCCGGAAGTGTTCGCGATGTTGCTGACGATTCTGGCCGTCGTGTTCGCCTTGTTTGGCTGGCTTACCGTCGACATCAACCCGCAGCGGCTGAGAATCGCGTTCGGCGTCGGCTTGATCCGGCGCAGCATTTCGCTCGGCACGATTCGCGCCTTCGCGCCAGTCAGGAACCCCTGGTATTACGGCTGGGGCATTCGTCTGACGCCGCACGGCATCTTGTACAACGTCTCTGGTTTGAGTGCCGTCGAGGTCATGCTCGACGATCGCCGGCGCGTCCGCGTGGGCACCGACGAGCCCGATGCGCTCGTCGCCGCGTTGCAGCGTGCAACCGGGGTTGTTGCCTCCAAATCGGTTCAGGAATTCCCGAAAGATGTCGCGTGGCGGAGGCGGGTGCGCCTGATTTCGGTCGCCATGGTGGCGGTGATCGTGGCGCTTGTGCTCGGACAGTTCTATGTCTACAGCCGCGAGCCGTCGGTCGAGCTCACGAACGAAAGCCTGTCGGTTGGTGTAGGCCTGTACGGCACCGCGATGCCGTTCTCCGAGATCCAAAGCGTCTCGTTGGTGGATACGCTGCCACGAATTCAGCGAAGGACCAATGGGTTTGCCGCCCGGGGGCTCCTGCGCGGCAACTTCCGGTTGGAAGAGTGGGGCAGCGGGCAGCTGTTCATCAACAGAGGATCGCCGCCCTACCTCGTCGTTCGAACGGCCGGCAGCTTCGTCGTTGTCAGTTTTCCGGATGCGGCCCGCACGCGCGAGCTTTACGGGCAGCTCGCCACGCTGGCGCCCGGCCGGACGCCGGCAGGCCAAAACCCATGAGGCGACTGCGATACAACGTTGCTGCAACCCTGGACGGCTTTATTGCCGATCCCGGGGGAGGGTACGACTGGATCATCATGGACGAGGCGATCGACTTCGCAAAGATATTCGAGGAGTTCGATACGTTCGTGATGGGCCGAAAAACTTGGGAGGTCTCCGCCAAGACCGAGTTCGTGCAGATGTTCGGCGGCAAGGAAGTGATCGTTTTCTCGCGGACGCTTCAAGCTCCGCCTCATCCTGGTGTGAAGCTCGTCAACACGCCGCCGGCCGACACGGTTCGCGAGCTGAAGCGAAAACCGGGCAAAGACATCTGGCTGTTCGGGGGCAGCACCTTGTTTCGAACGCTCGTCGACGCCGGGCTCGTCGACACGGTTGAAGTGGCCATCATGCCGGTACTGCTCTCCCAGGGGGTGCCGCTCTTGACGCCGGGCGCGCGCATCACCGGCATGAATCTCGAACGCAGCGAGACGTTGCCGAAGAGCGGGATCGTGATGTTGTCCTACTCAATACCGCGAAGCGAATGATTGCGCGCTGGCTCTCGATTATCTTCCATCCCTTCGTCATGGTAGGCGTCATGGCTGCGACAGCGTCGGCGGCCAGACAGACAGCGGGTGAAGCAGCCCGCAGTGTGGCGATTGTGGCGCTGTTCACGATAATTCCGATGGCCATCCTGATGACGCGTCAGGTGCGCAGGGGCGCATGGAATAACGTCGATGCATCCAACCGGGCAGAGCGGCCTGTCCTGTACCTGGTCGTTGGATCGGGGCTCGTGGCTTTGCTGATTTATCTCCTAACGGCGCGACAGGAGTCTTTCATGGTTCGTGGAGTCGTGACGACGCTCGCCATGGTCGCTGCTTGTACCGTGGCGACGCGTTGGATCAAAGTCTCGCTGCACATGGCCTTTGCCACGTTGGCGGCAACCGCGTTGGCGCTGATGCGCTCGCCCGTCGGGTATGCATTGCTGCTGGCCTTGCCCGCGCTCCTTTGGTCGCGCCTTTCGCTGCGACGGCACACGGGACGCGAGGTCGCTCTCGGGACGATCATCGGCGGGGCAGCAGGAGCGGCGATTCACTACTTATGACAGCACAGCGCGTGCATATCCGTCCGGGCAGTGTCGATGACGAGACCGTGTTCCTTGCCGCCGCCGAGCGCAGCCGCAGGCTTCATCATCCGTGGGTGCAGGCGCCCGACACGCCGGCGGCCTATCGCGATTACCTGGGACGGCGCCAGGATCCACGCGGCGCGGCATTTTTTGTATGGACGGACGAGCCCGATGGTCTGGTCGGCGTCGTCAACCTCGATGAGATCGTGCGCGGGTGCTTCATGAGCGCATATCTGGGCTACTACGCATTCGTGCCGTACGCCGGCCGAGGGCTCATGCGGCAAGGGCTTTCACAGGTTGTGACGCACGCATTTCGAACGATGAAGCTGCATCGGCTCGAGGCGAACATCCAGCCTGGAAACGCGCGATCGAAGGCGCTTGTGAAGAAACTGGGTTTTCGTCGAGAGGGGCTTTCGCCCCGCTATCTCAAAATCAACGGCCGGTGGCGCGATCACGAGCGCTGGGCGATCCTCTGCGAGGATTGGTGACGTGGGCCGTTCGCAGACTCTCGCTGTTCGTCAGATGCTGGTGGAAGACGCGGCCGCGGTTGCCGATCTCACCACGGAACTCGGATATCCCGCCACGGAGGCAGACGTCCGGCGCCGCTACCATCTCATCAAAGATCGACCCGACGCGCGGGTCATCGTCGCGCAGGATGGCGATGCGATTGTCGGGTGGATACACGTGCAGGCCACCTGCCTGCTCGAGGCCGACACGCGTGCGGAGATCTGGGGGCTCGTCGTCGGCCGGGCAGCGCGCGGGATGGGAGTGGGCCGGCGTCTCATCGAAGCCGCCGAAGATTGGGCGCGCAATCGCGGTCTTACCGCGATGGCCCTGCGATCCAATCGCCTCCGCACCGAGGCGCAAGGATTCTACGAGCATCTGGGATACCAGGTGACGAAAGTCCAGAACGCCTTCCGGAAAAATCTGACATAACTCTCAGGAGAATCATCGGATGGGTGTGTTGCTGACAGCGGTTGGCCTGCTGACGCTCTCGAACGTGTTCATGACGCTTGCCTGGTATACCTGCGTAACCTGGCCGGCAGGCCCTGGTCTGTTGCGGCGATTGCGAGCTGGGGCATCGCATTTTTCGAGTACATGCTGCAGGTGCCCGCTAACCGTATCGGGTGTACGGCGATGGATTTGTCCAAGCTGAAGATCCTTCAGGAAGCGATCACGCTGACGGTGTTCGTGCCCTTTTTAGTGCTCTTCATGAAGCAGCCGTTCAAGGTCGATTACCTGTGGGCAGCACTGTGCATTACGGCGGCGGTGTACTTCGTGTTTAGAAACTAGCGACCACGAAGACGCGACGGCACGAAGACGCGACGGCACGAAGACGCGACGGCACGAAGAAATGGGACCGACCAGACCACGACGGCACGACGGCCGCGATGACGCGATGGGATGAACCACGAGGCCGCGAAGATATGAATTTGCGCGCAGCCAAGAAGGCCTGCTGCAGTTGCACCTCGCGGTCACCAAGCGCGCTGAGGCCGCGGCCGCGCTCTTCGATGGCCGCCTCGACAAGCCACACGATCTTCACCCTCTCAAAATTTGCTTGACTTACATAATGTAAGACCGATAATAATTGGCATAGATGGACCTTCCAAGGTTGTCTGCCACCGAGCGCCTCATCCTTGATCTTCTTGCCTGGCAGGAAATGTTCGGGCTGCAGCTGGTGGAACAGTCGAAGGGGGCACTCAAGCGCGGCACGGTCTACGTGACGCTGGGCCGGATGCAGGACAAGGGCTATGTGGAATCGTGGTCCGAGAAGCAGCCGCCCGGTGCGATCGGCCTTCCCCGTCGGCTCTATCGTCCGACGGCGTATGGACTCCGCGTGCTTGAAGCATGGGAAACCGCGGCGCGCATGCTCCAACGCCCGCCCCAACTGAAAGCCGCCACATGATTCCCGGCCGCATACTTCACCGTTTGGCGGGCCGCGTGTGCAGCGCGAAGGCGCTCGAGCACGTCGTCGAGCCTGCCATTGCTGATTTGCAGAGGGAGCACGCCGGGAGTGACGCGAATCACACGGCACGGCGTGCGTGGATTTTGTTTGCCGGCTACGCGGCTGTGCTCAGTGTGATCGCCATCTGTGCGCTCGACACGCGGATTGCGAGCGATGACGAGCGGCGGGATCTGAGGCGAACGCTCGTCTGGACACTGGTCTTCATTAGTGTGGTGGGCGCCTTGCTGATGTCGCCAGTGGTGCGGTCAGTTCCGGAGGTCACGTTCCGCGCGCTTCTCCCACAGGCATTGCCGCTTGCGATTCCTATCGGGCTGACATTCGGCATCGCTCTCGGCCTCCCTGGCCGCGCCATCTCGCGTGGAAGTGCCAAAGTCGTCATCCTTGTTGCGCTCGCCGCCTCGCTGGTGAGCTTCGGCACGATTTCGTGGATCATGCCTGGCGCCAATCAGGCGTTGCGTGAAGAAACGGCGTGGTCGATGGAAGATCGAGGGCTCGTCCCGAAGGGTATCGGCGAACTGACCATACTCGACCTCCATCGTGAAATGACGATCGCTGCCGCTCGGGGTGACGACACGCGCATCGCGCGGCGTTTCGCGTGGACCTTTCACGTGCGTGTGGCGTTATCCTCAGCGAGCCTTGTGCTCGCTTCTCTCTTTCTGGTGAGCTTCAGTAACGGCAGTATCCTGCGCGGCGTCTTTGCGTTCCTCGTGTGCTTCGAGTACTGGGCTTTGCTCTACACGGGAGAATTCCTCGGAGTGCACGAGCGGGCCATTCCCGCGTTTGCCGCCGCGTGGTTGCCCAACATCGTCTTTGCTTCGGCCGCCATGATCATCGTGTCATCGCGCAGGTCGCGTCTTCGTGGTTCGTTCGTGACGGCGCCCGGGCAGGGCTGAAGCCCTGCGCTACCTGTTGTCACGTCAGTCATCAAACCGCCGCACCGAAACCGAGCAGTCCTCCTCGCCTTCGACCTCCACCAGCACCTCCATCGGCTGGCAGCACACCGCACAATCCTCGACGTATTTCTGCGTAGATCCGCCACTCAGGTCGACCCACAGCTCCAGCGGCTCGCCGCAATAGGGGCAGTCCACCGATATTTCCATATGCGTATGATCCAGATCATGTCGCGGCGGGCGACAACCTGCTACAAAAGAGTGAAATGACCTTTCCGACCGCTGCGGTAAACTCAAAAGGAATGAACCGGACCATGTGGCTTCGAATCGCCGCCGTGGTAACGGCCGCTGTAGTGATTGCGGCAGATGTCGCCAGGGCCCAGCTCGACCGCGGTGCCGAGCACGAGGCCATCGCCTATTCCAAGAGCACGCCCGTGGATCCGATTGCGCGCCTGCAAGCACGCATCGACAAGGGCGAAGTGGCGCTCAAATTCGATCCGACCTGGGGGTACCTCCCGGCGGTGCTCAAGGCGCTGGACATTCCGTTGTCTTCTCAGAATCTGGTGTTTTCGAAGACCAGTCTGCAGGTCGATCGCATCGGGCCCTGGGCGCCCCGCGCGCTGTATTTCAACGACGATGTCTATCTGGGGTGGGTGCAGGGCGGGCCCATCATGGAAGTGGCGTCGGTCGATCCGAAGCTGGGGACCGTGTTCTACAGCCTTCCGCAGGACCCGACCGGACCTAAGTTCGCCCGCGAGGGAAGCACCTGCCTCATCTGCCACGATTCCTCGTCGGTCACAGGCGGAGTACCCGGCCTGATTGTGCGTTCGGTCATCCCCGACCGGCATGGCTATGCGCTGGGCAGCCTTCACGACGGCTCGACCACCGATGCGACGCCGATCAACGCACGGTGGGGAGGGTGGTACGCCACCGGCTCGACTGGCGCGCCCCATATGGGCAACGTGATGGCGCCCGTACTGAGCCACGAAGTTGGCAACGTCCGGCAGTACATCGCCAGTTCGCCTCTGAAGCCCGCGGGCAGCGTCGAGGCCCTGAAAGACCGCTTCGACACCAGCGCGTACATGAGCGGCCACAGCGATGTGGTGGCGCTCCTCGTGTTGACCCATCAGGCTCGCGTGCACAATCTCATGACGATTGCGGGGTACGAGGCTCGCATGGCCCTGCACGAGGAAAGCACGCGATTGTCGGCGGCCGAGCAGTCGGTGTCGCACGACAACACGCTGCGGCGCGTCAAGGCTTCGGCAGAGCCACTGGTGCGTGCAATGCTTTTCGCCGACGAGGTTCCGCTCGCCGGCCCCATCCGCGGCTCGTCGTCCTTCGTTTCCGAGTTCGAAGCCCGCGGTCCGCGCGATGCGCGCGGGCGCTCACTGCGCGACCTCGATTTAGAAGGGCGGTTGTTCACCTATCCGCTCAGCTATCTGGTCTATTCGGAATCGTTCAACGCCCTGCCTGAGATCGTGAAGTCGTATGTGTATCGCCGGTTCCGCGAGGTGTTGAACGGCACCGACGCCAACATCGCGCACCTGTCCCAGTCGCAACGGCACGCGATTCTGGAGATTCTGGAAGAGACGAAGCCGGATTTCGGCACGACCTCGACCGACAGCGGGCCATAAGCCGCCACCCTTTCAACAGAAGATCAGAAGGTCAGAAGCAAAGGATCGAAGAGGCAAAATGATCTAATGACCTTCTGATCTTCTGTTGATTTTCACTGCCCGAAATCGTAGACGAGTTCCTCGATGTGCCCGCGCCAGTACGGCTTGCGCCCCTCGGGCAGCAGCCAGGCGACCTCGCCGTCCAGGGGAACCAGCATTCCGCTGCGCTCCACGTAGTTCCAGACACGAGCCTCCCACGGCGTGGGAATGACGTCTGCGCCAACGGTACGTCCGCGTGCGTCTGCGCGCACGCTTTCGATGAGGTTGTCACCGTTGAAGCTGAACAACAGGGTCACGTCGATCGAGCCGTCCGTCAGCGTGCCTTTCGCTGATCGATCGTCAACGGCTTCCCACCGCATCCCCTGACTCGGCAGCAACGCCGTCGGGTACCACGGTGTCTCTGCGGCGAAGCGCATCAGCTCTCCTTGCGCGACTTCGTCACGGTCGCGCATGTCTGCGACCGTGAAGACGCCGAGCACGGCGGCGTAGAGGATGCCCTCACCGGCGACGTAGGCGTCGTGCACGCGCACCGGCACGCCCGGCATCATCGAAATCGTCGCATTCCAGTCGAAGCCGGGTCGTTCGGTCACCACCTGCTGATCGGATGTGAACGGCCTCCACTGCTCGCCGGTGTCGCTCTGGTTGAACGTGCCAGAGTGCCGGACGTGCGCACCGGCGATCATTGGCGACCCCGCCTTCAGCACCTTGCGGAAGTATTTTCGTACCGGTGCAGGCGCCGTGAGGAGCCCGTCGAATGTGACGGTCTGAGGCTGAACAGGACGGCGGACAGCATCGAGGCGCTGACGCAGTTCGCGTGTCATCTCGTCCCATCGCGACGCGCCGTAGATTCGCAGAGCCCCGTAGGCCACGACACCCGTCAGGGTGATGCCGGTTGCGATCGTCAGCCACGTGCTTCCGCCTTGCTTCGTCGTCATGTGGAGACCGTTTCTGGCTCGTCCAGGTGCTCTGCCAGCCACCGCGCAGTCGCGTCAACCGACTGCGCTTTCCGCGCCGCATAGTCCTGCAGTTGATCGCGGCCGATGCGCCCCAGCATGAAATAGCGAGCCTGCGGATGACCGAAATACAGCACGCTGACGCTTGCCGCCGGCGCCATCGCACAGCTTTCCGTCAGCTTGATCCCGACCCGCTCGGCCGCCAGCAGATCGAACAGCTTGATCTTTTCGGTATGGTCGGGGCAGGCAGGGTAGCCGAACGCCGGACGAATGCCTCGATACTTCTCTGCAATCAGGTCGTCGTGGGTGAGCACCTCGTTGGCGCCGTAGCCCCATTCGCGCCGCACCCGCGCGTGCAGGTACTCGGCAAACGCCTCGGCAAGCCGATCGGCGATCGCTTTCACCATGATGGCGCGGTAGTCGTCGTGCTGTTTCTCGTAGCGTTTCACCAACTCGTCGGCGCCCAGGCCTGCCGTCAATGCAAACGCGCCGATGTAGTCGGCGACACCGGATGACCCGGGAGCCACGAAATCGGCGAGCGATCGGTTCGGCTGGCCGCTCGGGAGCGCCTCCTGCTGGCGGAGCATGTTAAATCGGACGAGCTCGATTGCCCGAGTCTCGTCCGTGTAGAGAATGATGTCGTCGCCGTCGCTGTTTGCCGGCCAGAAGCCGTACGATCCGCGCGCCTTCAGCAGCCGGCTCTCGATGATCCGGCCCAGCAACTCCCTCGCATGCTCGTACAGCTCTGTCGCAGCCGCACCGTATTGCGGATGCTTCAGAATGCCGGGGAAGGATCCCTTCAGCTCCCACGTCGAGAAGAAAAGCGTCCAGTCGATGTACTTCGCTATCTCGGCGAGCGGCTCGTCGTCCAGGAATCGGCGGCCGATGAACGATGGTGTGGATACGTCCGTCCATTCGAGCTTCGGCGCATTCGATCGGGCGTCGCTGTAAGAGAGCAGCGGACGCCTCGCGCGCCCCGCGTACTGTTCGCGGATCTCCGCTTGTGTCTTCCTGTTTTGCGTATCGAAGCCGCTCAGTTTCG
>Ga0105106_10004112_pt1 | contig 10378 bp, 11 predicted proteins | sample PPLLaktember2015_5_FD_79109 | JGI IMG/M metagenome (GOLD analysis project Ga0105106, IMG submission 79109) | Freshwater sediment microbial communities from Prairie Pothole Lake near Jamestown, North Dakota, USA - PPLs Lake P8 Core (1) Depth... | ecosystem: Environmental > Aquatic > Freshwater >... | reverse complement strand
GTCAAAATTAAAACCTAATAAAAACTCTAACTATTTTTCCTTTGCGGAAAGTGGCCCCCCAAAAACCAGGCCCCGGAGGCCTCGCGTAAGAGTGCTTGATGTGTAAAAGCAACGATTAGACCGCAAGAACAAAGGGTCATCTCGTGAATCTTGCTGTGGAGCTGGTTGCCCAAAGATACAAGGGGTTATCATTAGATCAATAAACCAGCTCCATTCAATCATAACGGAAAAGGGCTGATTCGATATTGAATCAGCCCTTTTGATTTTCTGGGGGCCACGGGTGGATTCGAACCGCCGACCCGCTGATGACAAGTCAGCGGCCCTGGTGTTGAGCTGTTTAACCTCACCAGCCTAGCCTATTCTTGGAGTTTTCTCCGTCTATGGTAAAGATCCTGCCTGTGTGCCGAAACTCCTGTGGAGACAATGCGGTCAAAGATGGAACTCCCGCGTTCAGGGACGAACATTGCCCATAGGGCTCCATAGGGTCCGGGCAGATTGACTATGTCAGTAGTCATGGTATAATGCGTTAACTAAGGAGGCCTTATGGATTTTTCAGGATTCCTTCCAGGATTGATGGATGCGATTGTTTCTTTTGCTCAGAGCAATACGATCATTGCCATCCTTATTGCACTGATTCTCCTCTACCTCATCTTCCGAAAGCCGAAACTGTTTTTCGGCCTTATCTCCCTCGGTCTCATTGTGGCTCTATTGTTTTATATCATTGGGAACTTAGCCGGTTCGGGCTCGGACCGGAAGAAGAGCCTCATTGAGAAAGAACAAACAGGGTCTGATAGTCAGTGATCGATGAGAGGGCGGAGCAACCCCGTCATCTTACAATGCGTGGCACAGCGCATTTGCACATCCCGCTTTTTAACCACCCACATTCATTTTTGATAAACAACCTTGCCACCCACAATCGTTAGCTCAAGCTGGAGCTGCACTATTTGATCGCGAGTCAGGGAACGTAAGGCGGAAAAAAGAGTGGTCCATTTCGGTCTAGACCATACACCCAAAGAAGGCTAACCTGTATGAAGTCGACCCGTATCTTGGCTACCGTCAGGGCGAAACTTGGAGCTTTTGGCCGGCACGAAGGGCTTGGTCCCCAGACAGATTGTTCAGTTTTCGGAGGTCCTCCACGCTGATCCCATATTTCTTGCTGATGCGGTAGAGGGTATCTCCTTTTTGAACCGTGTGGTATTGTTTTTCGGTCGACGCTGCCGGCTTCGTGGGAGCGGGAGACTTTGCTTTGGTTTCGGCTACCGGTTTCGAAGAAGTAGAGGTCTTTGCTTTTGTTCCGGCTGCTGGCTGTTTCTCTAGTGCTTCCACCTTCTGGGCAAGAGCGTCAAGCTGTTGAAGAAGCGCTGGGTCAGGGCCCAACGTGCTTACTTTCCCCTGAAGCTCTGTGATTTGTTTTTCAAGCGAAGAGGTCTTTTGTTCCAGATCGGCCAGCTTTGACTGCAGGAGGCTGGTCTCGTCGTCGGTAGATTGTCTACTCAGGAAGTAAAAGATACCCCCGAGAAAAACCAAGATGAGAAAAACCGCCAGCAGAATGCGGAGAAATCCGGTTTTGCCGGACCGCGTGAATCTTCTTTTCGGTGCGTAATCTTGGTCGCCTGACCAGTCATCGTTAATCTCCAGCTCGGAATCATTCTTCATGATGCCTTCTCCTTTGAGAGTTCTCGGATTGACTATTTCAATATATCACAAAAACGCTAAAGGGGAAACAGCTTCTTGTCAAACAGAAGCATGCAACAGGGGCAGTTGCGGACCCAAACAAGCCAGTGTCAGGGAAATAGCACTCGCCTTAGAATTCTAGAAAGGGTAAGAAGATGTGCAAAACGACGGAATAATAGGGACATCCCATTGATTTGATCCTGAAGAAATGGTCATCCCCATGAGACGCGTTGAAACTGAAGTTACGGTGGAGTATAGTCAGGACAGCTGCTTGGAGAAGGTTAAATGAGAAAGATCTGGGTCACTTGCGGTTGGGTAATGTATAGCGCTGGGGTTTTCCTAGTGGTGACGACAGGGCTGGCGTGGCTAGGAGGAGGCAAGCCCATTAAGATGATCCCCAGTATCGTCATGGGCTGTTTGTTCCTCTTATTGGGACGCAAATTTGTCGCACGGGGGCGATCGCTCCCAACTTACGCCGCCTCCGAAGACTCGGAGGCCGCACGGAACGATCAGCGGGCAGCCCGACGGATGATTACCCAGGCGATCTGGATCGGTGGCCTTATCCTATTGGCGACTGCACTTATTGTGGGGCTCTTGATGTTGTTCACTTCTCCATGAAACGCGAGACTCATCCTCTATTTTCAATGCCGTGCAACGAAAAAAGCCCTACTCAATCGGAGTAAGCCATTTCGCTTCTAATGGAAGCCACTGACGGATTTCAAAAACTTATCTGCTTATCATAAAGGGTATCTACCCCTTCCACCGACCGTTGACAAGCTCTACCCAAAGGTGTAAATTTCGTATCGCCGCTTGATGTTTGGCAAATCATCATTTCATTGTGTGGAGGTTACCACCATGACCAAGGTCTTCAAATCTCTTGAAACGAAACTCATCCATGCCGGAGAACCGGACCCGCGAATTGAAGGTGCGGTCAGCATGCCGATCTTCCAGTCCGTCAATTACGAATACACCGGAGAAAGCGACTATCATCGTCTCAAGTACATTCGCCTGAGCAATACACCCAACCATGTGGCGCTTCATCAAAAACTGGCGGCATCAGAGAACGCCGAGGATGCCCTCGTGACCGCCAGCGGCATGGCTGCGATTTCCACCACGCTACTGACGGTTCTTTCAGCAGGCGATCACCTGCTCGTGCAGGACTGCATCTATGGGGGCACGCACGACTTCATCACCAAAGACTTCTCTGGCTTCGGCATTGAGTTTGAGTTTATCGATTTGGATGACCCGAAGTCCTGGAAGGTCAAACTTCGACCGAATACAAAGGCGATCTACGTTGAAACCATGACGAACCCGCTGCTGCAAGTCGGTGACCTCCAGGCCGTTGTGAAATTTGCCCGGGAACACCGCATCGTTTCATTGATTGACAACACCTTTGCCAGCCCGGTCAATTTCCGCCCGTCGGAATGGGGCTTCGATGTTTCTCTTCATAGTTGTACCAAATACCTGAACGGCCACTCGGATATTGCCGCGGGCGCGGTGATAGGTCGCTCCGGCCTGATAGACAGAATCAAACACCGGCTGGACCACCTGGGAGGCTCACTGGATCCCCATGCAGCCTTCCTGCTTCATCGCGGGATGAAAACACTGGCAGTGCGCGTAAAATACCAGAATGAGAGCACACTCAAGATTGCACGTTTTTTGGAAAGTCACCGAGCCGTGGCCCGCGTCAACTATCCCGGTTTGGAGAGTCACCCCCGACACCAACGTGCGCGGGAGCTGTTTGAAGGCTTTGGAGGTGTGTTGAGTTTTGAATTGAAAGGGGGCGTCCCTGCAGCAGAACGCTTCATGCGTCACACGAGCCTCCCGATTCTGGCTCCTAGCCTGGGGGGCGTTGAAACACTCATCACCCGGCCGGCTACCACTTCGCATTCCGGTATGTCGCCCGTGGATCGCCAGCGATTGGGGATCACCGACAGCTTGATCCGACTGTCGGTCGGGATTGAGGCGACAGAAGAGATGATCGAAGACTTCGATCAGGCATTAAAAGGCTGCTGAAAAAGCCATCCGCCTCAGTTTTTCCCTTGCAAAATCAGGTTATGGGGGACCTCCATGAAATGGTAGGTTGATCGGAGTGACCCCCTCAAGCCCCGCCCCTGCCTACCACAGGCAGGGGCGGGGCGGGGAGCTTCGCTCAAATGGGTTATGAGTGTTCAGTTCCCTAATATCGCTTTCAAATCTGCTTCTGGTGTGCTAATGGGCTTGATATCAAACGTCTTCACCAGAGTGTTTAGAACGGAAGGAGAAAGGAAAGCAGGAAGACTCGGTCCCAATCGAATATTCTTGATTCCCAGATGCAAAAGCGTCAACAGGATAGCAACAGCTTTCTGCTCATACCAGGATAGAACGAAGGAAAGCGGAAGCTCATTCACTCCCACATTGAACGCTTTGGATAGGGCAACGGCCACCTGAATGGCAGAATAGGCATCATTGCATTGGCCCATGTCCAACAGCCGAGGGATCCCTCCAATCTCGCCCAGATCCTTGTCGAAAAAGCGAAACTTTCCGCAGGCGAGGGTTAAGACCACAGTGTCCTTGGGAACCTTTTCCACAAATTCTGTGTAATAATTCCTCCCTGGCTTTGCACCGTCACATCCAGCCACCAGGAAGAAGTGGCGGATGGCCTTGCCTTTCACTGCCTCGATGACCTTATCGGCAACCCCCAGAGTCGTATGGTGTGCAAACCCTACCATGACAGAACGGCCATTTGTATCTGAAGGGAACCCGGGTAACGTCAGAGCCTTTTCAATGACTGAAGCAAAATTTCGATCAGAAATATGCTTGGTCCCTTGCCATCCAACCACTCCGGAAGTAAAAAGGGTATCCTTATAAGTCTCTTTTGGCCTCTGGATACAATTGGTTGTCATCAAAATGGCGCCAGGAAATTTTTCGAACTCGCGAGTTTGGTTCTGCCAAGCTGTCCCATAATGGCCATAGAAGTGAGAATATTTCTTCAAGCGCGGGTAGCCATGAGCGGGAAGCATCTCCCCGTGGGTATAGACATAGATTCCTTTGCCTTCTGATTGCTTCAAGAGTTCCTCCAAGTCTTTCAAGTCATGTCCTGAAACGAGAATAGCCTTCCCCTTCTTAGACCCTAATGAAACCTTAGTGGGCACGGGGTGACCATAGGTTTCCGTATTTCCGGAATCGAGAAGCTCCATTGTCCGGAGATTGATCTCTCCACATTTGAGAACCAACTTGATCCAATCATCCAGGCTCAGATCTTTTCTCAACATTGTCGCTAACCCCTCATGGAGAAATGCAAAAACGGCATCGTCCTCCTTCCCCAGAATCAAGGCGTGATCCGCATAGGCCGCGACGCCCTTCATCCCAAAGAGCAGAGTGTGCTGGAGAGAGAGAATGTCTGGATTAATGCTGGGATCGGATTTCAATCCTACCTTTTCACCCTGGGCAATGAGCCCCTCCAGGCTTCCCTCTGGTTTGAAGATGGCTGGACCTTCCGTAAAACTAACATGGCCGCCGGCACTCTGGACTTTTTTCTTCAAATCCTCTCTCAGCTCCACACATCGGTGGATGAGTCTAACAAAGGTCGATGGATCAAAATTCACATTCGTGAGAGTCGAAAACAGGGCTTCGCAGGTAAAAAGATTGACATCCCGGTTCTTGATTCCAACGCGACGCCCTTCCACCGCATACTGGGATAGCCCTTTTAGAGCATAAATAAGAAGATCCTGAAGAATGGCGACTTCAGGCTCTTTGCCGCAAACTCCCACCCTGGTACATCCTTCTCCTTTAGCCGTTTGCTCACACTGATAACAGAACATACTTTGCTCTCCCATTCCATGTCCTCCTTTCTCTATTTTTAATATTTATTTATCAATATACTTCCAAAGGTCAATTTCTGCTTTGACTTAGGTCAAGAGAGGTTGTTTTCTTTCATCCCTGCCCAGGTTTTTAGTGGGAACAGGAAATAGGTAACATTTTCAGGTGCTATTTCTGCCCCCACTTCAAAAGGGCCGCGGCGAGACAGTGGAAAGAATATCCTACTGAATTGTAAATGACCGCACCCTGTGTTACAAATATATTATACGCTAATTTAATCCTTCCTGAACGTTTCTCCTAAGGTAGTGATCTCCTAGAATTCCCAAAGATCATTCCTGAGATTCGTGTGAGGTTTTTGAGGGGCAGGTCTGAGCTCTCGGAAATCAATGGAAGGTATTTTTGACAGGAAAGAAAGGGATGAGATGAAACTGGGTCTTGTGGGTTTCCCCCAGGTGGGTAAACGGACATTCTTTCGTTTGTTGACCGGCAAAGAGCCAAGCCCGGAGGGCAAGAAGGGCAATGCGTTGGGCTTAGCGAAGGTGCGTGATGCTCGGTTTGACCGCCTCGTGGAGATCTACACTCCGCGCCAGGAGACCCCTGCCCAGATTGAATTCTTTCTTCTCCCTGACCTGGATCAACAGGCTTCTCGGAATGACCAGGTCCTGAAGGGGCTGGAGCAGGTGGACGTCATCTGTCATCTTGTTCGGGCTTTTCAAGACGACACGGTCTTTCATATTTATGGCATGGTGGACCCTCGTCGTGATATCCTACTTTTCAACGAAGAACTGCAACTGAACGATCTTCTTTTTATTGAAAAGCGTCTTGAACGGCTCGAAAAAGAGCAGAACAGGAAGAGAGACGTTCAAAAGATAGCCCTGGAAACAGATCTTCTTACCCGCATGAAGGTCCATCTTGAAGCCGGCGGTTTCTTAAGAAACTTTTCGCTCACAGAGGTCGAAGAGAAACTCATTGCCAGCTACCCTTTGCTGACCCGCAAAGCGATGATCGTGATCCTCAACACGGGTGAAGAGATCTCGGAGGTTCATGATCGGATCGACCAACTCAAGGAGATCTTTCGTGAGCAGGACTTCCAATGGATCGCTGTATCTGCCAAGATCGAGCAGGAACTTTGCCACCTTGATCCGAGCGACCGCCAGACTTTTCTTGAGGAGCTTCAACTCGATCAGCCAGCCCTCGACCGATTGACCCTGCTTTGCTACAGGACCCTTGGCCTCATCTCCTTCTTCACGGTTGGGCCAGACGAAGTACGGGCCTGGACAAACCCCCAGGGATCCCTTGCACCCCAGGCCGCAGGGGTTATTCATTCTGACTTTGAGCGCGGGTTCATCCGGGCAGAGGTCATGAAATATCAGGACTTGATTAAACTGGGAAGCGAACAGAAGGTTAAAGAACTGGGGAAATATATGCAGAAGGGCAGGGACTATATTGTCGAAGACGGCGATATTATCAATTTTCTTTTCAATGTCTGACAAACAACATCCATTCCGGGCGGCACACCAAAATATGAATCTAATGCTTACAACCTATCGAAATGTATGGGATATATCAAGCCAGGCAAGATTTCAGCTTAAGCTCTTGACTTTTGGAGAACAAAGAGTGATACTTCGTTAACGTAGGTTGTAAGAAGTTATTGTTTGGATCGTAAAAGGTCACAAAAGTGCTTCCGAAACTTCTGTGGCCTTTTTTATTTGGGATCAGAGGCTATTACAACTTACTGAAGTTGAGAAATGAAAGGAGGTGAGTTGTAATGGACAAAGGTCGTGTGAAATGGTTCAACGAGAAGAAGGGCTTTGGATTTATTTCCAAAGACGAAGGAGAGGACGTATTCGTTCACTTCTCCGCTATTAAGGGGGAGGGATTCAAGTCTCTTAATGAAGGCGACGAAGTAGAGTTCGAGACGTCCCAGGGTCCGAAAGGGCTACAGGCGACAAACGTAGTGATAGTGAGCTGAGATGGAAACTCGTTAGGCTCGAGAGGAGAGAGACCTCAGCTTTTTTCTTCTGAGGTCTCTTCCAAATATTTTATTGAATTTTGGGAACCATCTTGAAGCAGATCATCAATACAAGATAAGGAGGAGAAAAGTGAGAAAGAAATTATTCGGGGAAGCCAAACCTGAGACGAAGAAGGTTCAATTCAATTTGTATGCCCCTGAGGCTAAGAAGGTATTTTTAGCAGGGGATTTCAACAATTGGGGTGTCGACAATCTCCCGATGAAGAAGGCTAGTAAAGGAACCTGGGAGACCAGCTTCGCTCTGCCGCCTGGAAGGCATGAGTACCGTTACTGGGTTGATGGAGTCTGGTATGATGACCCCAATGCCCAGGAAAGGGTTGACAATTCTTTTGGAAGCCAAAATTGTGTCAGATTTATCAGTTAAGAAAGTAGGAGATATTCCCAATATTCCAGAACAAAGGCTGGGGTAACGAGGGAACGTGCGCCAAAGACAAAAGAAGATAGTGATAGCAAGAAAGAAAATTAAAGGTGGAAAGCGGGCCGAGAAACAAGAGCTTGCAGAGAAACAAAGCCTTCAACTGGCGAGAACCATTGAGCGATGACGAAGTAAACCGAATCACCAATACGCTAAGTTCTTCAACCCGAAAGTTTCAGGTCCCATGATGGCCCATTTTTGTTGAATGGATAGTTGAGCTTGCCAACCTGAAATCAACCCGACAATGCCTGCCGCGTGAGAAGCTGTCTTGTTTACTGCTAGCTCGTTGATAATATAGTTCAAGTATATCTTGGTCGATCCAATCCTCTGTTTTTCCTTAGTGTTGCTCCCTAACACACAAAGGCTTATTTTGGAATATTTTGTGTAGGTCTCCTTTCTTAGACCAGGGTGGATGTAAAGGCGGGCCGTCTGGCCCGCCTTTTTTTCCACTTTTACTGCCGAAAAAGTGACTTCTCTTTATTCTAAGTGGATAGGTTTTTTTCTTAATTAGTAGTGGGAAAATTTGATAGGGGTGGAGATGAAAAACTCTGCCCCTATTTCATTTTAGTCGCTACGTTGCCGTCACCCCTTACCTCCTCTCCAAGTCTTCACATTCTTCTTGACTTTCCCATCTGGTTTGATAGACTACCTTCACGAAACCTGATCCAGCAACCCTGGGTTGGTGTTTCCGAGTTAACCTGTCACTCGTGGAGGAAAAACCCTCAGCAGAGGAGGGAACGGAAACTGGATATATGCTTGTAATGGAGCCCCACGGGCTAAGCCCGTGGTCTTCTGCGTAGGCGGATAAAATTCTCACAAAGAAACTGTCCTAAGGTTCGCAAAATCCAAACCAGGAGGTGTCAAATGAAGGTACGGAAAATGTTATTGGTTGTCTTGATGGGAGGAGTTTTTCTGACATGTTTCGTTGTTGGCGCAGTTCACGCGCAGGTTCCAGGAGAAGTTCCTAACCTGAACATTTGGGTCAACACCTGGTTTAAAGTGAAAATGACGTCAACTGTCTATCACTTTTCAAACATTGGGGTTAAACCCACTCCAGGCTATACACTTTCTGAATCTGGCGGTACTTCCTATATTAAGATTACAGAATGGGATACCACCAGCGAACCAGGTGATCCGTTTCTCGTTGCGGATGTTTATGGAAGAGAATCTGGTTTCTGGGTTCAAGTTGCGTCCGTGAAGATTTATTACTTCGCAGGCAGCAATTTGAACTTTGTCGGTTCAGGCCGGGTGCTCGATCCTCTCGCGGATACTCCCGGTACATCGCTAACTTTGCTGTTTGTCTTTACGGGCAAGAGGAATAAAGCTAATACGACATTCATAATGGGTGGAACAACCAAACTCAGCACTATGGGCAGCGCTCTTTTCGAGGTCGATGATGCTGATGATTCTACGGAGCGTTGGGCTGGAGCTGCAAAGTTGAGCGGCCCCATGGTCCCCGTGTCCAGCCTTCCGCCCGAACTACAGTAGCTGTGAATGGAAAGCTGGCCATGTGCCTTGGTTCTCTTGGCAAGGGTGTTAGAAAAATCGCCAGTCTGTCCTCAAGTGGCAAAGGCAGAGCCATCATAGCTCTGCCTTTGTGTACATTTCATCCAGTAATGGAGTTGATTAAGCCTAAATTGAGTCCAATAGGACTGTTGACGTCCATAGCAAAAGCTACTGAGGAAAGGAGGATGTTATGAAAACAAGATGGGGCCTTTTTATCTTAGTGTTTTTGGGCATATTGATTGCCAACTCTGTTTATGCTCAAACCTACGTTTGGAAAAAGTATGATGATTTCAACTCAGGTGCGATCGACGCTAACAAATGGGATACCGATGCTTCATCTGCCGCGATCAGCATCGAGAATGGGAAGGCGAAGTTTGTTCACAGACCAGGATTCCCTGGCGACAGTGCTTTCCTGACAATTAAAAAAGGGGTTACTAACGTTTGGGGCATCAAGGCCACTATTCAATTTGAGTCGTGCACTGCTCCTGCTCCAGACTATACAGACGTCAAGGCAAGGGTTGGAGCTAATATTGGAGCAGAGGCAGTAACTCCAACAAATAGGATCTGGGCCTCTCTTGGTATTGAACCCTATTATACTAATAATACATATCCGAGGTTATATGGATTTATAAACGTTTGGGATACCACCCCAAGTCCAGATGAGTTGATTACTGACTTATTTTATGCTTATTTCCCACGCGACATTGGGGAGGTCCCGGATGATGTTATTGGAATTCCCTTTACTATTACAGAGGAATGGACAGCTAAATCTGTAAAGTTTACGGTCGCAAATAAGGGTAAAACCACTTACAATTATGATAAAACATATAAAGTACAACCAATTACGGATGCAACTAAAGCTTATGTTGGAATCGGTACGGCGAGCAACAGCGGTTTGGGAACCTGCACGGTCTACTTTGATGATGTCTATGTTTTAAAGAAGCAATAAT
>Ga0105106_10004109_pt1 | contig 10381 bp, 5 predicted proteins | sample PPLLaktember2015_5_FD_79109 | JGI IMG/M metagenome (GOLD analysis project Ga0105106, IMG submission 79109) | Freshwater sediment microbial communities from Prairie Pothole Lake near Jamestown, North Dakota, USA - PPLs Lake P8 Core (1) Depth... | ecosystem: Environmental > Aquatic > Freshwater >... | reverse complement strand
GCGCCAGCAGGTGGCTGCGCTGCACGAGCTCCTCGTCGCGCCGATACCGGGCGTGCGCCGAGTAGGCGAGCGCGCGGAACTCCCGGACCTCCTGGAACACCAGGCCTGCCATGCCGCCGCCGAAGTACGCCTCGAACGCCTCCGCGGCCGGGCGCTCCGCCATCGTCACCGGCGTGCCCTCGACGGCGAACCACAGCTGGGTCTGCACGGCGCCGCGCTGCGGCACGAAGTACACCGTCGTCTCCGCGGGCGGGTGCCTCGCGTAGACGACGTGATCGACGGCCGGCTTCGGATTCGATCGCAGCGGCAGTCGCTCGCGCACCGCGGCCGCGATCTCGTCCGGCTTCCCACGGCCGACGTACCCGATCTCCACCGCGTGGTCCTGCACGCGATCCCAGGCCTTCAGCAACCGGCGTGCGCCGAGGAATCGCGCGCCGCTCGGCCCGTACTCGCGGTGGTACGGCGAGTCGTCGCGATACAGCACGTGGTCGCGCAGTGCTTCCCCGACCGCCGGCGGGTTCTTGCGATCGAGCCGGCGGAACGCCCAGATCTCGCGCCGGACCTGGCGCAGCGGCCTGCGCTCGGCGGCGGGCTCGGACATCAGCTCGGCGAGGAGCCCGAGCGCCGCGTGCATGTGCTGCTGCGGGCCCGACAGCCGCACGACGAATCGATCGAGCTCGGCCTCGGCCTCGAGCGTGGTGCTCAGCTCGAACAGCTTCTCGCGCATGCGCTTGCCCTCGGTCGACTCGGATCCGATGCGCACGAGATAGTCCTCGAGCACGTCGAGCTCGCGGACCGCATCGGTGCCGACGCCGAAGCGCAGCTCGAGCTGGTACAGGTCGTCGAACGGATTCGCGTTTGCCCGCAGCCGGACGCCGTCCTTCACCGTCGTCTCCGCGACGTCCTTCGCGAAGTCGACGAAGTCGAAGCGCGGCTCGGGCTTGGGCGTGGCCCGCAGCTCTGCGAAGGCCTTCGAGTGGGCACCGCCGCGCGGGGTGACGGGCGGATGCTTCGGCTTCTCCAGCCGGGTCTTCTTCGGATAGCCGACCCGCGAGCGCATCACGAGCTTGCGATCGGCGAACAGCTGCGTCGCGACCCGGCGGACGTCGGCCTTCGTCAGCGAGCGTAGCTTGGCGAGATACTGCAGGTGTCCCTCCCAGCCGCCGCGCGCGACGAATGCGTGGGCGATGGCGAGGGCGCGCTCCTCGTTGTCCTCCCAGCGCTGGGTTTCCTCGACCAGCAGACCCTGCTTGAGCGCCTCGAACCGGCGGTCGTCGAATCGACCCTCGCGCACGCTCTGGAACTGCTTCACCACCAACCGTTCCGCCGCCGCGAAGGACTGCGTCAGCAGCCGCGGCACGTAGGCGACCACGTCGAGGTTGTGATCGGCGAGGTCGGCCGGCACGTGCACCGCGTAGAGCAGCTTGCCGTCGTCGGAGATCCGGTCGATGAGCCCGGATCGCTGCTCGTTGGACAGCAGCCGCCGCGCGACCTGCAGCGCCGCGAAGTCCGGATGCGACTCGGGCACCGTGCGATACGCGATCGCACCGGCGCGGACTGGCGTCACGCGGGCGCGGATGCGCTGGTCGGGCTCGAACGGCGCGAGCGGCTTGCTCACCGGCTTCGGCAGCGGCCCGGCTTTCCACGCGCCGAAGTGCTTCTCCACCAGCGGCAGCACCTCGTCGGTGCGGAAGTCACCGGAGATCACCAGCGCCATGTTGCCCGGCACGTACCAGCGCCGGTAGTACGCCTTCATCGCGCGCAGCGACGGACGCTTGAGGTGCTCCACCTCGCCGAGGATGTCGTTCGTCCCGTATGGGTGGCCCGGGAACGCACCGCGCATGAAGCTGCGGAACAGCTCGTAGCCAGTGGTGTCGATCGCGATGTTCTTCTCCTCGTACACCGCCTCGAGCTCGGTCGGGAACAGGCGGAACACCGGGTCCTGGAACCGGCGGGCATAGATCGCGAGCCACGCGTCCATCTGACTGGCGGGGAACGTGTTGTGGTAGACGGTCTCGTCGTAGGTCGTGAACGCGTTGACGCCCGTCGCTCCGATGTCCTCGAGCAGCTGATCGATCTCGTTGGGCACCGCGAACTGATACGTGCGAGCGACGGTCTTGCCGATCTCCGCGTGGATGCGCTTGCGGTCGACACCCTTCGCGCGCAGCTGCTCGTACAGCGCCTCCAGCTGCTCCTGCAGCGGCTTCTCGCGCTTCCAGTCGGTGGTGCCGAGCGTGGTCGTGCCCTTGAACAGCATGTGCTCGAGGTAGTGCGCCATGCCGGTGTCGTTCGGCGGATCGTTCTTCGCGCCGGTGCGCACGACCACGGCGCCGAACACCTCGGGCCGCTCGTGGTTCTCGCTCAGCAGCACGGTCAGGCCGTTGTCGAGCACCACCTTGCGGACACCGAGCGGATCGTCGGCATAGGTCTCGATCCGCAGACCCGTGTCGGCGGCGGGTGCGGTGGTCTCGTCGGTCGGTGGAGTGGCAGCGACGAACGTTGCGAGCACGGCGCCGACGAGCGAGACGATCACATTCGTCTCGTATCACGCCCGGCGCGCGTGCGCATCAGCGTGGCGAGCCCCGGCGCGCGCGTCCGCTGCCGGTGCCCGACTTGCCGACCGCGGTGCTCCGGCCGGGCTTGCTCCTGGCCGCCGTCGGGCGTGCCGGGAGGTCGCGGACGCAGAGCTCGCCGAGTCGTTGCAGCAGCCATCGCGTCGCGATGCCGGGCGCCACATCGGGACGCTGCACGATCGAGAACGACAACAACCACTCGTCCTCCGCCCAGGCGGCAGGACGCAGGCGGACGAGTCGACCGGCGGCGAGGTCGGCCGCGACCATGTGCTCCGGCATGTTCCCCCAGCCGAGCCCGCCGAGCAGCAGCGCGTGCTTGGTCCCGAGGTCGGCGACCCGCCAGGTGTTCTCGGACAGCACGCCCTGGTCGGGAGCCTTCTTCGCGGTGCCGCGCTCGCTGAACACGATGTTCACGTGCTCGGCCAGCACCTGGGTCGACAGCGGTCCGCGGATCTTCGCGAGCGGATGATGACGCGCAGCCACGGGCACGAGCAGCGCCGACGCGAGATAGCGTCGCTCGAGACCCTGGGTGTGCGCGGCCGGACCGACCACGCCGAGGTCGCACGTGCCGTCGAGCACGAGCGCCGAGACGGCCGACAGCGTCTCGGTGAACAGGCGCAGCTGCACGTTCGGGAACTTCGTCGCGAAGTCGCGGCACAGATCGACGAGCGTGCGCACCGGCAGCATCGCGTCGACCGCGAGCGATACGCACGGCTCGATGCCGGCGACGAGCCCGTGCGCGAGCTGGCCGAGCGCCGCGACGTCGGCCAGCACGCGCCGCGCGGCGCCGAGCAGCGCGGTGCCCTCGGCGGTGAGCCGGGGGATCTTCGTGCGGCGATCCCAGATCTTCACGCCGAGCTGGCCCTCGAGGTTGGCCATGGCGTGGCTCACCGCCGACTGCACCCGCTTCAGCTTGCGGCCCGCCGCGGAGAAGCTGCCCTCGTCCACGATCGCGACGAAGGTGCGGAGTTGATCGAGCGTGACGTTGTCGAGCACCCGCGGAGAGATTAGGCGAGATCGAACACGAGCACCTCGCCCTGGTCCGGCGTCGCGATCTCCACCGTGCCCGGCTCGCTGAACGCCGCCGCATCGCCGGCCTCGAGTCGCGTGCCGTCGATCTCGACGGTGCCCCTGGCGACGTGGACCCACGCGTGGCGACCGGGCGCGACCTCGTGGCGCACGCGATCGTCGGGTCCGAGCAGCCCGGCGTACAGCTGCACGTCCTGGTGGACCGTGAGCGAGCCGTCGCGGCCGTCGGGCGACGCGACGAGCCGCAGCGTGCCGCGCCGGGTCTCGGGCGGGAACGCCTTCTGCTCGTAGCTCGGCGTCAGGTTGCGCCGATCGGGCACGATCCAGATCTGCAGGAAGTGCACGAGCTCCTGCTTCGACGCGTTGAACTCGCTGTGCGTCACGCCGGTGCCGGCCGACATGCGCTGCACGTCGCCGGGCCGGATCACCGATCCGGTGCCCATGCTGTCCTTGTGCTCGAGCCCGCCGTCGAGCACGTACGAGATGATCTCCATGTCGCGATGGCCGTGCGTGCCGAAGCCGCGGCCCGGCTGCACGCGGTCCTCGTTGATCACCCGCAGGGCGCGGAAGCCCATGTGCTGGGGGTCGTAGTAGTCGGCGAACGAGAACGTGTGGAACGAGCGGAGCCAGCCGTGGTCGGCGAAGCCGCGTTCGGAGGCGCGTCGGATCATCATGGTGCGGCCAACATAGGCCCGACGATCCATGCCGGGAATCGGCAATCGGTTCATCATATCCATCGAAGAAGCAGATGGCCGGCAGGGCTGGCGCCGCCGCCATGCACATGGGTCCACGACCTGCTAGCGTTTGCGCCGCTTGGCTGGCGAGGCGGACGACGAGGCGATGGTGCGGCGGGCGCTCGAGGGCGACCGTGCGACCCGGCGCGCGCTCGCGGAACGCCTGCTCGACCCGATCCAGCGCGAGGTCACCATCGCGCTGCTGCGCGCGGCCTCCGGCACGGGGCAGGACGCTCGCCAGGAGGTCCGCGACCTCGTGCAGGACGTGCTCGTCACGCTGTTCGAGCACGGCGGTCGCGAGCTACGGCGATGGGAGCCGCAGCGCGGGCGCAACCTGGAGAGCTTCGTGCGCCTCATCGCCCGCCGCCGCGTGGCGCGGGTCTTGAGCCAGCGCCGCGGTCATCCGTGGGCGCTCGTGCTCATCGATCCCGACCCGGAGGACACCACCGAGGTCGACCCCGATCTCGTGCAGCAGCTCGAGCGTCGCGATCGACTGGGCGCGGTCTGGGCCGCCCTGCAGGCGCGCATGGATGCGCGCGATCACGAATTGTTCGACTTGTTGTTCGTCCAGGAACAGGAACCGGGCGCGGTGGCCGATGCGCTGGGCATGACGCGTGGGGCCGTGAACGCCTGGTGCTATCGCATGCGCAAGCTCGCGCGTGCCGTCGTGGCGCGCATCGAGCAATCTGCGGTCGATTCGTCATCGCCCGCCGACCCACCGACAAGAGGGGAGGTGGGGCGTGGACGATGAGCTCCTGCGCGCGCTCGGGCGCGAACATCGTCGCGCGGAGCGAGAGGCCGATGCGGCGATGGCCGAGGGCACCGACACGACCGCCGAACCGGCCTTCGAGACCGACTTCTTCCGGCCGCTGAGCGCCGACGAGCGCGCGTCGGTGCTCGACGCGGCGTTCGAGCGCATCGATGCCGAGCAGGCCGGGTCGAGCGTCGAGCCGGCTGCACGGGCGTCGGGCCGTGGTCGAACGATCGCGGTGATCGGAGCGGCGCTCGCGATGGCGGCGGCGCTGGTGCTGTGGATCGCGCGACCGCAAGCTCCGTCGGGCACGCTGCCGGGGTACACGCTGACGACGCTGCGCGGCGGCACGTCCGACGTGCGCTCCGATCCGACGCAGGTGAATCGCGAGCTCGTGCTGCAGGGCGATCGACCGATCGAGGCGGTGTTGACCCCGTCGAAGTCCATCGACGGCGAGCTCGCGGTGACGGTGGTGGCCCGGAGCACCGACGGCCGGCGGGTGTTCGCGCCGGTGGACGCGGCCGAGATCTCCGAGAACGGCGCGGTCCGCCTGAAGGGCCCGCTGTCGCGCTTCGCCCGGCTCGAGCCCGGCGACTGGGAGGTGACCCTCGTGGTCTCGCCGGCGGGCGACCGCCCCGAGGACGCCGAGGTGGCGCTCTCCGACCCGACGCTGCAACGCGAGACGTTTCGGGTGAGACTCACCGCGTCGCCTTGAGCTCACGCAGCTTCGCCGTCGCGCTGGGGATCGCCGTGCTGGTGGCCGGCTGCGACGGCGCGAGCGTCGGTTCGACGTCCGCCGCCGAAGTCGACGCGCCCAGCACCGACGGCGCCGAGCCCGTACAGGTCGTCTGGGTGGGCTGCGACGAGGTTCGCCTCGGTCGATGTCTCTTCTTCGGAGCGCGCAGCGAGGTCGCGCAGCGGAGCGCGGACGCCGGCCGTGAGCTGCGGGTGTGGGTCGACGTGCCGCTCAGCGTGGAGCTGTCGGTCGCGATCGACGGTCGCGCCACGCCAACCGCTGCTGTCTCGGCCGACGCGGGCACGCGCTTGCACGTGCCGCTGCCCGATGGTGCCGAGCTGGTCGAAGTCTCCGGCCCCGGGGTGTACGGACGCCTCGGCATCGAGGTCGAGGAGCTGGGACCGGGCATTTCGGCTGCGCGGGAGGCACTGGAGTCCGCGCGAGTGCAGGACGCGTGCCGGCACCTGGCTTTGGTGGGAGAGGGCGCGTCCTGGGCGGACCGCATGCACGCGGCCGCGATCTCGGCCGACCGCTGCAACGACGGCACTGCGGAAGACCTCGTCCGCGGAGCCGAGCGATTCGCCGAGGTCGCGCGACAGGGTGGCTTCGCCCGCGCGTTCGCTCGTGCCGCATCGATGGTCGCCTTCCATCGCCTCGATCGACTCGGCGACGTCGACGGTGCAGCCGCGTGGATCGACCGGATGGAGGAATACGCGGATGCGCTGCCGGAAGTGATGGTGTGGACCGGCTACTATCGCTTGCTCCTGTTGGACAGGACCAACGCGTACGCGGAGGCGCTCGCATCGGCCGCACGAGCCCAGCGATGGGGCGAACGCCTCGGCATGACGCGCGAATGGCATGCGGTGCTCGAGATGCACGGCGTCGTGCTCGCGCGACTCGGCCGCGTCGACGCGGCGCTGGAGCTCGCGGCCCTCGTCCGCGCGGAGAGCCTGGTCCAGAAAGACGAGTGTCAGCGCGCGCGCATGATGAACAACGCTGCGTGGATCCACCAGTTGTTGGCGCAGGCAGAGCTGAACGACGAGACATCCTACGACGATCTCGTCGAGATCGAGACGCTCTACCGACGCAACGACTGTCGGGACCCCCGCAATCTCCTGCATGCGCGCATCAACGCAGCGAAGGCAGCGCTGGAGGAAGACGAGCTCGAGTCGGCACGGGAGTGGCTGCAATCGATCGATCTCGACGATCCGAACATGGCGGAGACCGAGCTCCGGATGGAGTACGCCGACGTCGCAGCTGCGATCGCGCTCGGCACTGGATCCTGGGAGCTCTATCCCCGACCGCTGCTCGTGCAGCGACCGGTGCCGGCCAAGCCGCGGCTCGAGTGGCAGGCAGCCGTTCGCGAGGCGCAGCTGCTCGAGCGATTCGGGCTCCTCGAGGCCGCGGTCGACGAGTGGAAGCGGGCCGAGGACATCGTGGAAGCGAGTGTCTCGGCGGCGGGCCGGGATCGCGATCGATACATCACGGGTCGCGAGCGGAGCATCCGGGGGTTGGCCGAGTCGCTGGTGCGAGCGAATCGGATCGACGAGGCGATGTGCCGAGTTCGGCTCGCGCGCGGCCGGGCGCTGCGACGCACGGATCGGTCGTCACGCGCCGAGGGGAAGCCTGATCCCGGGTCGTCCGCAGCCCACGCCGAGTACCTCCACCTGCGCGCCGAGCTGGCGCGGGACGCGAGCGAGGACTGGAAGCACGCGGGCGACGAGCTCGAGCGACGCCGCGCGCGACGCCGCGAGCTCGAGCAAGAGCTCCTGCATCGCATCGGACTGGGAGAACGTGCCGAGGCGCTCGGCGACTGTGGCTTGCTGGCGCGACCACGGCGGGGCGAGCTCGTGATCGTGCTGTTTCCCGTCGACGACGCGACGCTGGTGTTCTCCGACATGGGCGAGGGCGCCCAGCTGCAACGCACGACCGAGATCCCACGCGATGCGGAGGCCCGCGCGCGCTGGGCCGGCGCGCTCGTCGAATCCCTGGCGGACGTGTTGACGCGCGTCGGCTCGGTCCGCGTCCTTCCCGTCGGGCGCGGCTGGGACGTCGAGGTCCACGCGGCCCGCTGGGGCGATGCTCCGCTCGTGTCACGGCTCGCGGTGAGCTACGGGCTCGATCTGCCCCAGGCTGCGAATCCCGACGACGCGAACGAGCATGCCGTGCTCGTCGCAGATCCGTCGGGAGACTTGCCCCACGCCATGGACGAGATCACCGCGGCGGACCGACGACTGTCGGATGCGGGATGGGACACCGAGCATCTCGTCCGAGACGATGCGACGCGCGGCGCGGTGCTGGCAGCGCTCGAGCGGGCGACGCTGTTCCACTACGCGGGTCATGGTCGGCGGCGCGACGCCGATGGCCGGGAGGCGGCGCTCCTGCTCGCCGACGGCGGCACGATCGAGGTGAACGACGTCCTCGCTCTCTCCCGCGTGCCGCGCTGGGTCGCGTTGACGGGATGCGAGACCGACAGGTTCTCGTCGAGCCTCCTGGACGGAGGCTCGAGCCTGGGTCGGGCATTCTTGCTGGCGGGCTCCGAGGCCGTGATCGTGAGCGATCGCGACGTGGGTGACGAGCTCGCCCGTGCGATCGGGGCCGCGTTGTACGACGTGCATGCAAGCCCGGCCCGGTTCGATCCAGGCCGGGCCTTGGCACGGGCGCAGGCCGACCTCGCCGGCGGCAGCGCGCCGCTGGACTGGTCGGCCTTTCGCATGCTCACTCGGTGATTCGCCGCGGTCTCTGCGGCATCACTGGATGACGAGCGGTTGGATGATCTGCAGCGGGTCGGTGATCGGGTCGAAGCCCACGTACTTGATCGTGATCCTCGCGTACGCGATGTCGTCGGGGTCCGGCATCGCGCCGAAGTACAGGCGCGTCGTCCTGCTCGAGCTCAGCGAGATCCCTCCGAAGTTCTTCTCGTTCCAAAGAGTGCCGTCGAGCAACCCGATGTTGATCTTGACGTACTCGATCGCGAGGCTGTCGTTCGCGAGTGCCTCCGTGGCGTACGCATTGCCACTCGAGGTGTAGATGGTGCAGGTCGGACACGCCGGGGTCTCGGGCTGCGGCGCGGTGAGGCGGCTCGTGTTGGACGGGCCGTCGATCGCCTCGCAAGCCGTGGGAGCGTTCGCGGCCGGGTCCTTGGAGCGCAGCACCTCCACCGGGATGTCGCAGTACGTGATGCACTCGTCGACCGGTTCGAAGCCGACGTCCACCTTGTCGTCCGGCACGAGGTCCTCGATCGCCGTGCGCAGCGGCGTCGTGTCGATGGGGTACTCGTCGTGACACGTGAGCGCCGTTCCGGCCGGGCACGTCGCGGCGCGCTCGCAGGCCTCCCGGGCGGCCCGGCATACCGAGATCGCATGGATGTCGAGCTCGGTCTTCGGGTAGCCCACGTAGCCGAAGTCCGCGGTGCCGCCGACCTGGCGGCCCGAGGCCCACAGCAGCTCGCCGAGCTCATCCGCCGTCAGGTCGGGATCGATCGACCAGGCGACGGCGGCCGCACCGGCGGCTGCCGCCGCGGCCATGGAGGTGCCCGTGCGCGTGACGCTGTCGGTCGTCTCGAGCCCCGGCACGTGCGACGCGATCGCGGCGAGCCGGGGACGGCCGCCCGCGCGGCCGTTCGTCAGCGGAGCGTCGTCGTACTCGAGTCCGCCGACCGCGAACACGAGGGGACCTGGAACCAGGGGCAGGGGAGCGTTTTGGATGCCGAAGTCGGCGTGGCACTCGCCCGGGGTCGGGGCCGCACGCTGCTCCCACAATCCGGGCGCGAGCGGTCCCTGCTCGCAGGTCTGGGACTCGTTGCCGGCCGCCACGGTGATGAATGCGCCGCGGCATCGCGCGTACCGCAGCGCCCTCTCCATCATCTCGACCGCGGGCGTCGGATCGTTCGGATCGACGCCGTGGAACCAAAACGGCTCGAAGCCCACGCTGAGATTCAAGATCAGTTTCGGTCGCTCGCCCACGTAGGTCGTGTGCTCCCAGCGCTTCACGGCCTCCACGATCGCCGTCCCGGTCTCGGAGATGTGGCCGAAGTAGCCGCCGCGTGTCCAGCCGCGGTGCACACCGCTCTGATCCTTGTACAGCGGCAGCCCGAGAACGTTCTCCACGTCGACCACGCAGGACAGCGCCGTGCCCGGACACGCGATGTCGCGCACGAGGCCGGCGACGACGAGCCCATGCGGGTCGCGAGGAACCAGTGGCTCGTCCGCGGGGATCGTGTCGACGATCTTGACGTGGACCGGGCTGCGTGGCGTGTTCGCGAGATCGGTGTCGCTGACGAGATCCAGGTGCTCGGCGACGAGGTTGCGCAGGATCGGCTCGAGCAGCGTCGTAAGGGATCCTTCGGCCCGCATCGCCGCGCAGTCTGGCGCACGCTCGGCGATCCACCCCGGCAGTTGATCGAAGATCGCGGGGTTCGGTGCACCTTCTCCCGTCCAGTCGTACGAGCAGTAGCGCGAGAGGACACCGTTCGTCGGCTCGTCCAGCGACGCCAGGTAGGGCGTGCCGTCGACGAAGAGCCGCGTCCGCGCCCAGTTCTGCACCGGCGGGCAACCGG
>Ga0105106_10004108_pt1 | contig 10381 bp, 13 predicted proteins | sample PPLLaktember2015_5_FD_79109 | JGI IMG/M metagenome (GOLD analysis project Ga0105106, IMG submission 79109) | Freshwater sediment microbial communities from Prairie Pothole Lake near Jamestown, North Dakota, USA - PPLs Lake P8 Core (1) Depth... | ecosystem: Environmental > Aquatic > Freshwater >... | reverse complement strand
CGATGCCGCGGTCGAAGCTTTCGTCGATACGCTGAAGCTCTTTGGCATCGGATCGAGCTGGGGCGGTTATGAAAGCCTCGTCACGGTGGTGCACGCCGAAGCGCTGCGCACCGCGACCCGCTGGAATCCCGGCGGCCCGGCTTTACGCTTGCACATCGGTCTGGAAGACGTCGACGACTTGATCGCTGACCTCGATCAAGCCTTCAACAAACTGGCTTAGGGTCGCGAAGCGATCGCCAGATCGCCGAAGGAAAGGAGGTTACGGAGGGAAACCTTGGTTTCCTTCCGTAGCGTGACGTTCCTCCCGAGCGGAGCGAGGTTACGGAGGGAAACCTTGGTTTCCTTCCGTAGCGTGACATTCCTCCCGAGCGGAGCGAGGTTACGGAGGGAAACCATCGGTTTCCCTCTGTTTCGTTTACCGGCTACTACCGCCGCGCAGTAGCGCGGCTAGTACCCGGGAGCGGATCCCGGGGGCGGAACTGATCCCGGGGGCGGTGGCGCGGAGCCATACCCGGGCGGTGGGGGTGGCGGCGCATAACCGTGGCCCGGAGGTGGCGGCGGCGGATAGCTGTACCGGGGCGGTGGTGCATAGCGCTGTTGCCGCGGCGCGTAGTGGCCGCTGACCGCAACCCGGTGGCCTTTGCCGTACATGCACTGCGTATAAGCCTGGTCGTAGCGGCGCTGCGATTCGTAACCCGACGCTTCGCTCGCACCTGCGCCCGCGATCCCGCCCGCTGCACCACCCACGCCCGCGCCGACCGCAGCGCCGTGCCCGCCGTTGATCGCGCCGCCGAGCAGCGCGCCGATCACCGCACCGGCGAGCGCGCTGCGCACCGCCGAGTCTTCCTGCGCCCGCACGGCGGTCTGGCCGCCGATCGAGTCGTAGGCGTATTGCCGGCACGTGCCGTCGTCGTAGCGGAACTGGTCGAAACCTTTGGTCGTTCCGGGCAGCGCCATCGTGCTCGGGCCGGTCGGTACGGTGGTGCAGCCGGCAAACACTACGGCGGCTGCAATAACGGCGATGCGTGCCGCTTTCATCGTCGGTTTCACGATGGCGGCGCGCTTCGCGGCACGACCTGTTCCCAGGGCGAGGCGCATTGCTGCACGTAGGGGTAATAGGTCTGGCTATCTCGGCAGTAATACCAGTACGCCGCCGAGCCCTGGGCCGGCGAAGACGGTGCAGGCGCAGCTGCCTGTGGCTGTTCGATATACACCGGCGGCGGCGACACGACCACAGGCGGATAGTAGTAGCGCGGGTAGGGATAGTAGACCGGCGCCGGAACGCCGAACCAGATCCCCACGTGGGAACGGTGATGGTGGTGGCGGTAACGGCCGTTCGCGTCGGCGTCCGCGGCTGCAACCGACGCTCCAGCGAGGACGACCGCGAGCACGGCGGCTTTCAAGGTATTCATTCGTATTGCCTGTCGGATCACGAGTGAATAGTAGCCGAGCCCGCAGGATCCGTTCCCGAAATATTGTTACAAATCGTAAGCGTGAGGAGCGACAGGCTCGAGCCTGTCGCCTGCCGCCGACGATCCCCGGTCAGGCGCGCTATTTCGCGAGCGCCTCGCCCGAGAAATAGCGCTCCTCGAGCTCGCGCTGCCGGTCGGGCCGTCAGGCCGCAGCCGATTGCGCGCTGCGCGCGTGTCCCGCCGCCTCGCGGCCGGCGATGCGGCCGAACACCGAGCCGGCCATGAGGCCCGAGCTGCCGGGGTAGTTGTAATAGAAGAGTCCGCCCACCAGCTCGCCCGCCGCGTAAAGCCCGGCGAGCGGCGCGTCGCTCACGTCGAGCACGCGGCACCCGGAGTCGATCTTGAGGCCGCCGAAAGTGAAAGTGATTCCGCACGTCACCGAATACGCGACGAAAGGCGGTTTCTCGATCGGGTTCGCCCAGTTCGATTTCTCGATCGTGAGGCCGACCGTGCGGCGGCCGTCTTTCACGTTGGGATCGAAAGGCACCTCGCGTTTCACCGCCGCGTTGTACTCGCGCACGGTCTTCAGAAATTCGGCGGGATTCACGTCCTCCATGCGCGCGACCAGCTCTTCGAGCGTGTCGGCCTGGACCTTGGTCGCGCCGCGCGACTTGTATTCTTCGTGCAGCAGGTGCTCGACCTGCTTGTCGAAGACGTGCCACGCGTAGCTCCCGGGCTGCGCGAGCACGACGCGGCCGTATTTCGCATACGTGTAGTTCCGGAAATCCGCGCCTTCGTCGACGAAGCGTCTGCCCTCGGCATTTACCATGATGCTGAACGGATAGCCGTTGCGGCTCAGGACGCTGGGCGAATCGAGGTCGCCGAAATCCGGCGCATGGCGCTCCCACGATACCGAGTGGCAACCCGACCACTGCCCGTACGACTGCGCACCGGCATCGAGCGCCATGCGTATGCCGTCGCCGGTGTTGTAGCGCGTGCCGCGCACTTTCGCCATGTCCCAGCCGGGACCGAGGTAGCGCGTGCGCCACTCGCGGTTGGCTTCGAAACCGCCGCTCGCGAGTACGACCGCGCGCGACCGTATGTCCTCTTCCACGCCCTGCATGCTGACGCGCACGCCTTCGACGCCGCCGCGCGCCCTGAGGAGCCCGATCGCCTGCGCGCCGTAGCGGATGTCGATGCCGTGCGTTTGCGCAGCCTTGTATTCCGCTGCGACGAGGCCGCGCCCGCCGCCCGCGGCTTCGACCACCGTGCCCCCGAAGAAACGGAACTTGCCTTCGTGCTTGAACGCGTAACGACCGAAGCGCGGCACGAAGCGCACGCCGCGCCCGTACAGCCATCGCACCGTCTCGGTACTCTGCCGCACCAGGGTTTCGGCGAGGTCGGGGTCGCAGTAGTACTGCGTGACGCGGCCGAGATCGTCGAGATACTGCTCCACGGTGTACTCCCCGAAATCGGTGTCGCGGATCTCGCCTTCGGAAAGATCGGACACCACCGAGCGCACCGTTTCCACGCCGTGATGGACCATGCGAAAGCCGCCGCCGGTGAAAGCGCTGTTGCCTCCGCGCGCGGCTTCGGGTGCGCGCTCGAGGACGAGCACGCTTGCGCCGTGCTCGCGTGCCGAGAGCGCGGCGCACAACGCTGCGTTTCCGCCGCCGATCACGACGACGTCGTAAGACTTCTCCATGCGTGCTCCGTTACTTGTTCAATGCCGCTTCGCGGATGTAGCGCTCGTAGGCGAGCTCGGGCAGCCCGCCGCATTCGAATATCTGCTCGATCAGCTCGGGGAACTTGCGCAGCGCCACGCTCGCGCCGCTCGCAGGGTTGCGCACGAGGCCCTGCGGGTAATCGACTTCCACCGTCTCGCCGTCCTGCACGATTTGGGTCACGCCCGGCGCCTGGAAAATCGGGATCGCGCGCGCGATGCTGTTGCGCAGGAAGAGGCGTGAAACCGATTCGACGACGATCGCCGCGATCCCCACTTCGCGCAGCACGATGCCCGGCCGGCTCGAGCCGCAGCCGAAATTGCGGCCCGCGACGAGGATGTCTCCGGGCCGCACCTCCCGCGGGAACTCGGGACGGTAGGCTTCCATCGTATGCAGCTTGAGCTCGTCCATCGTGGGATAGCGGTAATAGGGATTGATCGCGTCGGTCTCGATCGAATCTCCGAACTTCCAGGCGCGCCCGCGCATCACGCGGTTCAGGTCATAGCCCATGCACGAGCTCCGTGGGATCGACGATCTCTCCTGCGAGCGCGGCGGCGGCGACGGTGAGCGGCCCCCCGAGGTAGATCTCGGCCTTCATGCTGCCTTTGCGGCCTTTGAAGTTGCGCGTGGTCGCGGTGATGCACACTTCGCCGTCGGAAAGAAACCCGACTTTGGGCTGGCACACGCCGCAGCCGGGCGTGACCACCTGCGCGCCGGCTTCGAGGAGCGTCTCGACGAGGCCGGCTTTCACGCACCGCAGGTACACCTGCTGCGACGCGGGCGAGACGATGAAGCGCACGCCCTTGGCGACTTTGCGCCCCGCGAGCACGCGCGCCGCGATCTCGATGTCTTCGTAGCGGCCGTTCGCGCAACTGCCGATCATCGCCTGCTGGATGCGCGTGCCTGCGACTTCGGCGACCGGCGACACGTTGCCGAACTGGTGCGGCTTCGCCACCACGAAAGGCATCTCGTCGACGTTCAACACGATCTCGCGCTCGTAATGCGCGCCGGCGTCCGCCGCGACCGGATCGTAAGACTTGTCGGTGCGGCCTTGCAGGAACTCGCGCGTCTTGTCGTCGAAAGGGAAGAGCGCGAACTTGGCGCCCACCTCAACCCCGTGCGCGGCGAGGCACATGCGGCTGTCGATCGAGAGCTGCGGGACGAGCGAGCCGCCGAATTCCACCGACAGGTTGCCGGCGAAATCGTCGCCGTACTGGCCGGCGAGATAGAGCACGATGTCCTTCGCGATCGGATAGTCCGGCTGGCGCCCTTCGAGCACCACCTTCACCGACTGCGGCACCTGGAACCACAGCTCGCCGAAAAGCAGCACGTAGAGCATGTCCGCGCGCGTGATGCCGGTTCCGCCTGCGTTCAGCGCGCCATAGCTGATGGTGTGCGAGTCGTTTCCCACCACGAGCTCGCCCGGACGCATGTAGCCGTAATCGGCCATCATCTGGTGCGCGATGCCGGGCTCCGAATCGTGGAAAGTGCGGATGCCGAGGCGCTCGACCTCGGAGCGGATGAGCGCGTTCTCGTCGGCCTGCTTCTGCGACAGCGTCGGCTGGTGGTGGTCGACCAGCACGTAGACGCGGTCGGGATCCCACACGCGAGGCAAACCGTTCTTGAAGCCCGCCTGCTGCGCGAGATCATTCATCGGTTCGGTGGCATGGTAGTGCACCATCGCACCGTCGATGCGCGCCTCGACGATGTCGCCGGCGCGCACCGGTTTGCCGGCGAGGCTGTGCCGCGCCAGCAGCTTTTCGGCCATCGTGTGTGCCATGTCTTGATCGGCCAAGGCGGGGCTCAAGCCCGAGTAGGCTCCGCCGCCCGGGGGACCCGCGCGACGAGCAACCGGTCGACGCGGTTCCGGTCCATGTCGACGACTTCGAAACGCCAGCCACCCCATTCGAAGTGGTCGGCAACCTTGGGCACGCGCCCGAGTTGCAGCATGACGAAGCCGGCGAGCGTGTTGTAGGTGTCGGTGTCTTCCTCCGGAAGCTCGTCGTCGATCCCTAGCGCCAGCTTGAAGCGCTCGACCCCCACGCCGCCGTCGATCAGCAAAGAGCCGTCGGCGCGCGTCACGATGTCCCTGTCCGCTTCTTCGCCGGGCTCGCCGATTTCGCCGACGAGCGCTTCCAGGACGTCGTGGAGCGTGACGAGCCCCTGGAACTCGCCGTACTCGTTCACGATCAGCGCCATCGTCTGCCGGTGCTGCTTGAAAGTGCGCATCACTTCGGTAACGGTCAGCGTCTCGGGAATGTAGAGCGGCTTGGTCAGCCGCGCTTCGAGATCGAAAGGCTCGGCGTTGACCATGTCGACCAGCAGGTCCTTCGCCGCGACGAAGCCTTCGATATTGTCGAGATCGCCCCGCGTCACGGGGAAGAAAGAGTGCGGAGCCGCGACGATGCGCTCGAAGATTTTCTCGCGCGGCTCCTCGATGTTCAGGTAGATGATGTCTGCGCGCGGCGTCATCACCGCGGTCGTGCGCAGGTCATCCAGCCGGAACACGCGCGAAACGAGCTGATGCTCGTGCTCTTCGAAGACGCCGGCTTCGGTGCCCTGCTCCATGAGCACGCGGATCTCCTCTTCGCTGACGGGCGGGCTCGCGCTGGAGCCCCGTCCCAGCACGCGCAGGATCGCGTCGGTCGCAAAAGCCAGCGCGCGCACGATCGGATGGGCGACCCAGGCCACCCACTTCATCGGTTTCGCGACGAAGCTCGCCACCGCTTCGGGATTGAGCAGCGCGAGGCGCTTGGGCACGAGCTCGCCGATGATGAGCGAGCCCACCGTGATTCCGGCGATGACGATCGTGCCCGCGATCACTTTCGAGTGCGGCGCCAGCGCCGGCCATTGTGAAAGCCAGGCGCTGACGTCGGCCGAAAGCGCGGCTTCGCCGAAGACCCCGCTCGAGATGCCGATCACGGTGATGCCGACCTGTATCGCCGAGAGAAAATTGCTCGGGTTGTTCGCGAGCGCGAGCGCAGCGCCCGCCGCAGTGCGTCCTTCCTCGTAGAGCTGCTGCAGCCGCGCCTTGCGCGAGGACACCACCGCCATTTCCGACATCGAGAAAAACCCGTTGATCAGAAACAGGATCAGGAGAAAGAGGAGTTCCATGGCTGGGTCGCGTGAGTCCGGAAGGAGACCGAGGATAACCGGTGCGCGGGGGATGCATACGTCGCGCGGCACGCGGGGCTGCGGGGGCGGCGGGCGGTGCTTGGGCGGCGGAGCGATGCTTGGGCGGCGGAGCGATCGGGAGATCGCCCGAAAGGAAAGGAGATTACGGAGGGAAACCTTGGTTTCCCTCTGTATCGTTACATCCCCCCGAGCGAAGCTGAGCGGGCCGCAGGCACGGCTGCCGCTAGGCAGCCTGGCCTGCGGCTACTCAGCTTCGAGCTTGGCGGCCTTGACGACTTTGGTCCATTTGGCGATCTCGCTCTTCACGTGCGCCGCGAACTGCTCCGAGGTCGTCGGCGCAACCGCGATGCCCTGGTCTTCGAGTCGCGCCTTGAGCGGGCCGCTCAGGATCTTGTTCAGATCGGCGTTGAGCTTGGTCAGGATCGGCTGCGGCACTTTGGATTGCGTGCAGATGCCGTACCAGCCCGTCACGTCGTAACCCGGCACGCCCGATTCCGCGAAAGTCGGCACCTCTGGCAACTGTGCATTGCGCTTGCCCGACGTGACGGCAAGCGCCCGCACGCGCTTTGCCTTGACTGCCGCGAGCGGCGCACCCGCGAGATTGCCCACCGACGACTCGATGTGGCCGCTCATGACGTCGGTCAATGCCGGCGTCGCGCCTTTGTACGGGACATGGACGATGTTGATGTCCGCCATCATCTTGAGCAGCTCGATCGACAGGTGCGGTGAAGCGCCGACACCCGACGAGCCGAAATTCACTTTGCCCGGATTCGCTTTCGCGTAGGCGATGTACTGCTTGAGCGTTTTCACCGGGAAGGACGGATGCACCATGAAGACGTTCGGCACGCCGCCGATCATGGAAGAGAACGCGAAATCGCGTATCGGATCGTAAGTGAGCTTCTTCGCGAATCGCGCCGGCGTGACCGAGTGCGAGCCGATGTTACAGAGCACCAGCGTGTAGCCGTCCGGAGGCGCCTTGGCGGTGTACTCGGTCGCGAGGTTGCCCGCCGCGCCGGGCCGGTTCTCGATGACGACCGTGCTTCCCCACAGCTCGCCGAGCGCCTGGCCTACCATGCGCGCGGTGGTGTCCACGCCTCCGCCCGGCGCGTAACCCACCATGATGCGCACGGGCTTGGTCGGATAGTTCTGCGAAAACGCAGCGCATGGTGTAACGAGCACGAGCGCAGCGATCAACTTTGTCGAAATCTTCATTGGATCTCCTCGAAAATCGATGTTTTCTGAATGCGGGCGACCGCGAGCTCAAGTCTACCTCAGGCCGGCGGCGTGTCGAACGGGCCTTCCTCGTTGTTGTAGTCGCCGTGCGGGACGAAGCTGCCGTCGCCTTCGTAGCGATAGCAGAACTTCGTCACCCACCAATGCCCGTATATGTCGCTGTAGATGATCCTGCCGTAGGTGAAGAATCCGGGCTTTCCGATGCGGTAGAGCGGCGCGGCGGCGAGACCGACGGTGAAGGCCTGCACCGGGTGCAGCAACTGGCCGTCGACCACCGGTGAATCGTAAAAAGGCTTCACCCCTTCCTGCGGCAGATGGCTCGCCCTCTCGCACCAGATCGACATGCGCGAGGCCGGCGTCTGCCCGTAGTTCCTTATTCTCAGCTTGTGGACCCCCGCCGCGGCTTCTCCGGCTTCCGAAAAGAAAATCTCGTCGAGGGCGACGTACGAGCGCAGCTCCCTGCGCGAAATGCCGCGCGCGTCCTCGAGGAGCGCCGAGGTCGCTTTCCACAAGCGCGCGGTATAGACGACGAGGCCGAAGCTCACGAGAGCGAGGATCCACGTCGGGATCACGAGCCACCATTCACTGCGCTCCCACCACTCGAGCGGCAGCGGCTCGCGCAGAGCGGCGGGTGATACGGCGGCTGGCGGAGAGTTGTTGTCCGGCGCGGCCTGCTGGACCGGCGCTACCGCTTCGGTATCCGCGGCGCGCGCGCTGTTGCCGGGCTGTGGCTGCACGGCGATGCCTTTGTCCGCGGTTGCCGGCGGCGCGTTCTGCGCATGCGCTGTTACGAAACCGAGAACGACGACGAGCACACCCAATGTTCTTATCATGCCTCTTCTTCCCTGTGAGCACCGCGCCTTCGCGATACTACGCATAGCGTACTTGCAAGCGGCACCGGACGGAAGAAAAGCTTGAAGGACCCCGCAACCACGGCCGGGCCCCGAATGGCGAAGGGCCAGCGACGCGCGCCGGCCCTTCGGTTTTGGTAGGCGGTGCGAGATTCGAACTCGCGACCAACGGATTAAAAGTTGATGTAAGTGTTTCATTCACAGAGAGATAGGCCCGCCCTCACTCGCCTAGCCTCGCCGATGTTCGTTGACGTCGCTACGTTTTAGCTACGGCGATGCTCAGCGCGTTCGAGCCCGTGTTCGACACGCCGACCAGGGAAATCTGGGCACTGGCCTAAAGCCTTGCGGCTGCGGCCATATCAGCGTCATTTTGAGCGGCGCGGGTCAACACCGCTGGCAACGCGTCCGCTGGAACTAGATAGATGGCCGATGGTGCGAAAGCACGATCAGTGCAGATATCGATTGTTGATGTCTCGAATATCTTTTGAAAGCTCGACAAAGCGCACAGCACTTGTGTGGGCATTGACCTCGTATACGAGATACTCCGCTGGGGTCGCTTCACGTCTGAGGACCACGAGATATTGAAGAATGTCATTGTCGACGCGCTCTGGACGTACGAACACCTCCGACACGTCATTAGTCATGCAACGGCGCGTAGTGCCGAACACGGCCTGCTCACACGCCACGCGCCAAGCCTGATCTACCCGTAAGGTACCCGTAGCATAGCCAACAGTGGCCTGACCCTCGGGCTCACTTCGTTTACCAATACAATCACGCATTCGTCCAACGAAAGGAGGCCTGAACTCGCGAACGAGGCAGAACGAAGCGCCGTCCCTCTCAACGATGGTGTCGTGTAGAGCGGAATACTGGGTGGGGCCCACAGGCCCAGCTCGAAAGCCAACGTGCCGCCGCAAATGACCTTGAAATCCGAGAATAGATTCCAAGCGAATTGCCGCGACTACGTTCTCCCACGGTGAAAACTCACCTATCGCTTCGATCTCAGCGTTCTTTTTGAACAGATAGTAGTGGTAAATCGGCTCGCCGTAGTCCCCGTACATTCGGCTCCCAACAATTACCTGAACGAGCTTTGCTGGTGTGGAGATTGCTGCATCTCTAAGAATGACTTGGTGAACGCGGCAGCCCTTGCGTTGGCTGTCAGAAAACGGCAATCGCGCGTCGTAGCAAGCGCCGTCGGCAGCAATGAGCGGTGATGAATAGGCTATGGCCAGCACCGCCAAGACCCAGCGCATCATCATGTTCAGTAGGATCGGCTGCGTGCCATCCATGCGACGTCTAGCGTGAAATATTAACCTTAAGAAAGGGAAAAAGGGCTTGGCTCGGCGCGCAGCGACAGTTACTTAGCAGTCCCCTTTCTGCGGAATCCGTCTCGGAAATGTCACGACAACCCGACCGCTCTTTTCTTGTTCTTGCCGAAGGCGCTCAGTAAGTCTATCCAAGTCGAAATCACACGCAGCGAGTAGTTGCGCGCGGGCTGAACGCACCTCTCCACGATCTCGTCTTTCCACTTCTGTCTTTCGCGTTCGGGATCGATCATCATCATTTAGAGGATTTCCCGATGCATGCGCTCGATCTCGAGGCGATAGCCCGAACTTAACGCAGGCCATTCTTCTGGTCTGGCTGACTCTCGCAGCGCTTCCAAGATCTTTTCCAGCGCGGCAACGCGTGCGCGCAGTGCCGCCAAATCGGCGTCGGTCCTAATCACGACATTCCTCCAGCAATCACGATACCGGCACATCGCTCCGGCTGAGGTATTCCAGAATTTCCTGCTCGCGTTGTTGCAGCTCCAGCAATATCGGTTCCGACAACAACCGATATTCCTGAGGGTTGTGGACCTTGCGGGCGCCCAACAGCACTTTCTGCAGGTTAGCGATTGACTCTTGAGCCGCGCGCAGCTGGTCGTCATTCTCGATCATGGGTAGATGACCTCCACAATGCCTCGTCGTTTAAAGTCCTTGCCGGTTTGATACGTGTCCAGCCAAAGGTTCAGTATATCTCCATCGATGCT
>Ga0105106_10004106_pt1 | contig 10382 bp, 10 predicted proteins | sample PPLLaktember2015_5_FD_79109 | JGI IMG/M metagenome (GOLD analysis project Ga0105106, IMG submission 79109) | Freshwater sediment microbial communities from Prairie Pothole Lake near Jamestown, North Dakota, USA - PPLs Lake P8 Core (1) Depth... | ecosystem: Environmental > Aquatic > Freshwater >... | reverse complement strand
TTTCCGGCGTAAGCGAGGTTCGTTGACCTCGTGATGCATTCCCCTGCCCGCCGCAGCGCGCTGAAACTGACCGCGGCTGCGGGGCTGGGGCTCCTCACTGCCGGCTGCAAGCCTCCTGCGCCCACTCCGGCCGCACGTGCCGAAAGCCCTTTTGCGGAAGGCGCGCTGCGGTTCGATTTCCGGCACCTCACCCGCGCTGAAGGCGATACGTTCGAGCTCGAGCGCTTGCGCGCCGAGCCTCGCTGGGGCGGGCGTAACGACGCCTCCACGCCATCCCCCGATTGGGGCGACTACCGACTGGTCCTGCTCGACCGGGAAAGCGTACCCCTGTATCGCGCGGGTTTCGAATCGCCCGCCGCTACCGGCGCGCGTCCTGCGACCGCCACCCTGAGCCTGCGCTCGCCCATGCCGCGTTCTGCCTTGCGCGCGGCGGTGGAAAAGCGGCGCGCGGGCGGTCACTGGCAGGCGCTCTGGACCGCGGCGCTCGACCCGGCCGCTGCAGCCCTAGACCGCTCGCCGCCGGCCCTCGCGACTCGCGCCGAAGCGCTGCTCGCGAACGGAGCATCCGACGCGAAGGCCGACCTCGCCATCCTCGGCGATGGCTACACGAACGACGAACATCCGAAGTTCATCGCGGATGCCCGCCGCGCGATGGGTTATCTCTTCTCGGCGGACCCGTTCTCGGGCCGCGCGAAGGACTTCAACGTCTACGCGGTGTTCACGCCAAGCCCTGAGAGCGGCGTCGAAGATCGCTTCCTCGGTGTGCGCAAACGTACCGCTTTCAGCGCCACCTACTACGCGGGCGAAGCCGAACGCACGCTCGCCATGCGCGACACCGTATCGCTCCACGAAGCCGCGTCCGCCGTGCCCTGGGACTTCATGCTGGTACTCGCGAACTCGCGGCGCTACGGCGGCAGCGCGCACTACGGCGGCCCTGCCGTCGTCGCGATCGACAGCGCCGCCGCGAAATACCTCGTCCTCCACGAGCTCGCGCACACGATCGCGGGTCTCGCCGAGGAGTACTACGTGCCCGATGGCCGCGGCCCCGTCTACCGCGGCAACATCGAGCCGTGGCATCCGAACGTGACGCTCGGCGCGGGTGCTGCAAAATGGGCCGATGCGGAACGCAGCGCGCCGGCGCCGCGCGACTGGAACAAGGCGGAGTACGACAGGCGCTTCGCGCGCTACGTCGAACGCTACCGCGCGCTTAGATCGGCGCGCGCCGGCGAAGCCGCAGTCGAAGCGTTGATGCGCGAAGAGCGCGCGGCCCAGGCCGCCCTGCTCCGCGATCGCACTGCGCGACGCGTCGGACTTTACGAAGGCGCCCACGGCTACGCGCGAGGCGTCTACCGCTCGGAAGTCGACTGCATCATGTTCTCGCTGCAGAACGAATACTTCTGCGGCGCGTGTGCGGCGGCGCTGGAGCGTGGGATCAGCGATCGCGCGAGGTAGCCCCGGATGGTGTCCACGCTTACCTCCCAGTGTCGGAAACCCGGCACGAACATTGCGTAGATTCGTCGCGCGCCGGCCTGCTCGTCAGAATCCGGCAAAAATTCATGACCATTCAAGAGGAACTCTTTATGCCTAAGCACTTATACGTCGCAGCTGCAGTAGCACTGGCACTTGCAGTCTCAGCCTGCGGACGCGACGACAATCGCGACACGGCCCCCGCAGGGCCGACGTCGAGCACGAACACCAACACCGGCGGCCCGAGCTCGCCGACGGCAGGCCCGCTGATCACCGGCGAAACCCCCACCACCGACAGCTCCGCCATGGGCGGCACGGCAGGCTCCGGCGCCGCGGGAACCACAGGCATGGGCTCGAGCGACACCAGCACGAGCACACCGGGCGCCGGAAGCACGGGCTCCAGCACGGGTGCCGATACGAGCAACGCCGCTCCGGGCACGACGGGCAGCAGCGGAAGCAGCAGCTACGGTTCGGGTTCGAGCACGACCGGACGCTAGAGCGAAGCGCGGGAGACGCGGCCTTGCAGCACGGTCGCGTTGCACCAGGGGCCCGGCGTTAAGCGCCGGGCCTTTTTATTTGGGGAACCGCCGCACCGCTTTCAGCCGCTGTGAGGCGTCTCCTGCGAGGTGCGTCCAGATGATGCCGTCGCGCACGAGCTTGTCGGCCACGGCGTCGATGCGCCCGCCCCCTGCAGCGTGTATGTCGAGGTTGAGCGTCGTCACCCGCTGGATGATCGTGGTGGAATAGTTCATCACCAGCACCGCATTCACGCCCTGGAGGTGGTGGTCCATCTCCCATCCGGTGCGCATCACGTACGAGCGCAGCGCTTCGGTGAGGGCGTGCATCTCGTTCAGCTTCAACTGCACGAGCTGGTGGTCGTAGAGCGGCTTGCCCGCGCGCCGCTCTTTCTTCGCGTAGCTCATGGCGCATTCGCACGCCGCGTCGCATACGCCGAGCGCGTTCGCCGCGAGCTCGAAGTCGCCGAACTCCGCCGCGGCGCCGCTGCGCACCTTCACCCCGCCGTGCACTTCCCCGACGACGTTCTCGTGCGGCACGCGCGCATTGTCGAAAATGAGCTCGGCGTTCTGATAGAAGCGCCATCCGCTCTTGTTGAAGATCTTGCCCACGCGAAAGCCCGGCGTGCCCAGCGGAACCAGGAACACGGTGGTGCCTTCGCGGATCGTCGCGTCGGGATCGGTGCGCGTGCTGACGAAGAAAAGCTTCCCGACGCTGCCGTTGGCGATGAACGTCTTCTCGCCGTTGAGCAGCCATTCGTCGCCATGGCGCTCGGCGCGCAGCCGCCAGCCCGATTTCGGGGCATCCGCGGGCGGGTAGCGATTGTCCGACCCCGCATTGGGCTCGGTGCTCGCCGAGCCGATCACGTAGGTGTCGTCTTCGAGGAAAGGCTTGAGAAAGCGCTGCTTCTGGTCCGCAGTGCAGAACTCGGCGATAAGGTGGCTCCACTTCCAGTTCTGGCTGAAAGCTTTCGAGATCGCGCTGTCGCCTCGCGCGAGCTCGGCCATGACGAGCCCCTGCGTGACGAAGTCGGTTCCCGGACCGCCCCAGTCTCGAGGGACTGCGAGGGTACGAAAACCCAGCGCGGAGCCTTTTTTGATGATGTCCCAGTCCCAGGGCGCGCGCCCCCCTTCGATCTGGTCGCGCGCGAGCGACATCGGCCGCACTTCCTCGAGCGCGAACTCGCGCGCCTTCATCTGCCACGCGCGCTGGTCGGCGTTCAGTCCGAAATCCATTCCACTACCCCGGCTTAGCTGCTAAAAGAGCCTTCTCTTGTAGCGAAGGCCGGAAGAAATGTCGAGAGAGGACCACGTAATGGGCGGCACGCGCGACACCCCGGAAGACCGCTTCGATGCGGGCTACTACGCGAAGTGGTATGGCAGCGACATCGACACACGCCAGTACATCGCCGATAAGGCCGCGCGCTTCGTGCTGAGCTACGCCGAGCACATGGACTCGAGCGTGACCACCGTGCTCGATCTCGGATGCGGGCTCGGCTTATGGAAGAAAGCGCTGGTGAGGCACAACAGGCGGATCCGGTACTCCGGCGTCGAGTTCAGCCCGCACCTTTGCAGAGAGCTCGGATGGCAGCAGGGCGACGTGCGCACCTACGCGCCGGACGCGACCTTCGACCTCGTCATCTGCCAGGCGGTGCTGCAATACCTGCCCGACGACGAGTGCGCGGCGGCGATCGTGAACCTCGGGCGGCTCTCGCGCCGCTTTCTCTATCTCGAGGTGCTCACCGCGGGCGACGCCCGCGAGATATGCACCGAGGACGGCACCGATTTCGACGTGCACCTGAGAGAAGCCGGCTGGTATGCCCGCGAGCTCGCGCGGCACTTCGTCAACCTCGGCGGCGGGCTATACGCGAAGCCTTCGATGCGGCCGCACTACTTCGAGCTCTGGACAACGGATATGAAATAGCGGCGGTAGCCGCCTAAGCGCGCCTTACACGCCCGGAGGCGCAGCGGAGCTGCGCCGAAGGAGCGGCGTACCTTTCAGGCGCCTTCGCAGGCTTCGGGATTCCACTGCCCCTTGCGCATGCGCGTGATCGTCACGCTCGAAAAGACGCCGTTCTGGGTGAACGGGTCGCCATCGGAGAACGCTTTCGCTTCGGCGCGGCTATTCGCGTTGACGACGAACAGGCTCCCGATCGCCTGAGTACCGTCGTCGTTCTGTGTCGCGCCCGCGAGCACGAGAATCTTCTTCTGGCTCGTCAGGTATTCGCGGTGAGGCTTCAGGTGCTCCTCGCGGATCGCGGCGGTATTCGGTTTGTCGACGCAGCTGATGGTCCACAGCATGTTGGTAACTCCCGGTTGGTTTTGTAGTCGGCGCCTCGCGCGGCGCGGGCGCTTATCATAACGGCAATCTCCGTACGCGGGTGGTCGCACCGCTCAAACCGGTGCGTCATCGACGCATCCTACGCGAGCATGGCAGCGAAGCGCTCCTGGAGCCTCAAGACCTCGGCGGCGTTGCCGCCGAGGATCATCTCGCGCTCGCGCTTCGTCAGCTCGGGGATGCGGTCGACGAACTCGACCGGGCGCTGGTAGCCCGCGTCGAAGTTGTAATCGCTGCCGACGACGATGCGGTCGGCGCCGACCTTCTGCATGAGGAAGCGCATGATCTGCGGGTCGTGACTGATGGTGTCGTAGTAGAAGCGCCGCAGGTACGCGCTCGCCGGCTGCTTCATGTGGGCGAGCTCGTGGCGGGTCGCGACGCCGTTGTCGTAGCGGCCGGAAAGCCACGGGAACGACCCGCCGGCGTGAGGCAGCACGACGTGCAGCTTCGGAAAGTCGTCGAGCACGCCGCCGAAAATGAGCGACGCCGCGGCGATCGCGGCCTCGTGCGGATTGCCGATCAGGTTGCGCATGTGGAAGCTCGACATGCGCTCGATGCAGCACGGGTTAACCGGGTGCAGGGATAGCGGCAGGCCCAGCGCCTCGATCCTTTCGTACACCGGCCAGTACGATTTCTCGTCGAGGTTCTTGCCGTTGACGTGCATCGCCATGTAGACGCTGCACATCCCCGGAAGCTGCGCCGCGCGCTCGAGCTCGGTCAACGCGAGCTCGGGCGACTGCATCGGCAGCATGATCGTTCCCAGGAAGCGCTTCGGGTGCTTGCGATGCGCTTGCGCGCACGCGTCGTTGAACGCGCGCGAGAGCTTCAAGCCGAATTCGGGCTTCGCCCAGTAGACCATCGGATTCGTGAGCGAGAACACGCGGATGTCGATACCCGCCTCGTCCATTTTCCCGATCATCACGTCGAGGTCGATCATGTCGGGCTGGAAGTTCTGGACGAGCGCGAAGCCAGGCAGCGTGAGCGTGCGCCAGCCTTTTTTGTTCGTCCCCATCTTCGCGCCGTTCGCCGCGCCCTCTTCTTCCAGGAGTGCGAGCCATTCGGGCGGAAACCAGTGGGCGTGTACGTCGGTGATGGGCATAAAAACCTACGATGCGCCCGTTCGGGCGCGAAATAATCGCTTATGCGCCTTGCGGCGCTACATTAAAGATTCAGCAGCCGCGCGGCGTTGTCTTCCAGGATCAGGCTGCGCTCGCGCGCGCTCAGGCCCGGTATCGAATCGACGAAATCCACCGGCCGCTCGTAGCTCATGTCCTGGTCGTAATCGCTGCCCAGCACGACGCGCTCGGCTCCGACCAGATCGATGAGCGAGCGCATGATGCCCGGGTGATGCGTGATCGTGTCGTAGTAGAAGCGCTGCAGATACGCGCTTGGGCGGTGCTCGATGTCCTGGCATTCCTTGCGCACTTCCCACCCGTGGTCCATGCGTCCCACCAGCCACGGAAACGTGCCGCCGGCCTGGGGCAGCATCACGGTGAGCTTCGGAAAGGCGTCCATCACGCCGCCGAAGACGAGCGAGGCCGCTGCGATCCCGACTTCATACGGATTGCCCAGGAGGTTGCGCAGGAAGTACTGCGCACCGTAACGCTCTCCGCCGCACGGATACAGCGGATGGAGCAGGATCGGCAGGCCGAGCCTCTCGCAGCGCTCGTAAACCGGCCACAGCGACTTGTCGTCGAGGTTCCTGCCGTTGACGTGCGTCGCCATGTACAGCGCCCGCATGCCGCGCAGCTTCGCCGCGCGCTCGATCTCCGGCAGTGCCAGGGCCGGGTCCTGCAGCGGCAGCATCATCGTGCCGATGAAGCGATCGGGATGCCCGGCATGCGCCGCGGCCGATGCGTCGTTCCATGTTTTCGAGAGCTCGAGCCCGAACTGCGGCGGAGCCCAGTACACCATCGGATTGGTGAGCGAAAGCACGTAGGCGTCGATGCGACGCGCATTCATGGCATCGATCATGAGCCCGGGCTCGATCATTTCCGGCTTCATCGTCGATTTCTGTCCGATGCCCGGCAGCGCGAAAACCGGATTGCCTTTCCTGCTGCGGCTCATGAGCGCGCCGTTTTGCTCCGCTTCAGCTTCGAGGAGCGCGACGAAATCCTTTGCGTACCAGTGCGCGTGGGTATCGATGACCATGCAGTGTCCAAAAAAACTGCGGCCTTCTGGCCGCAGCCGTTCAAGAACCCGTCATCCAGGATTCTCCCGAATGACGGGCACGAGGTGCGGCCGACCGCCGCGACTCCTCGTTCTTACGCCGCGCGGCGCTGGGGCCGGGCTGCGCCCGCTTTTGCCTTGCCGATGAGGCCGGTTGCAGCGAGGTCGGCGCGCATCTGCTCCTTCGCTTCCGCGGTGAGCTCGGCGCACGGCGCGCGCACGGGGCTTCCTTTCATGCCGATCAGCTCCATCCAGTACTTCTGCTCCGCGGCGGGAACGCGTCCGCCCGCGCCGCCGTAACCCGGGATCCACTTCGAGAGCACGGTGCGCAGCGGATTCAGGCTGCGCGAGATCTCGATCGCCTGGTTGTAATCGCCCGCTTTGCACGCCGCGGTGTAGTCGTTCACCGGCAGATATCCCGGGACCTGGTAGAGATGCGGGCAGTAGTTCAAGAGCCAGTGGTCGCCCATCACCGCCATGTTGTAGACCCACGGCGCTTCGTCGGCGACGCTGATCTCGAGCTCTTTGCCGACCGCGGCGCGCAGCGCGATCGTCGAGGAGATTTTCGAGACACCCTGCTTGAACGCGCAGATGTTGGGGATTTTCGCGAGCCGCTTCGCGAGCGGCACGCCGATGGGATACGTCGCTTCGGTGTTGAAGAGCACCACACCGATGTCGATGCGCTCGCAGACGTACTTGTAGAAGTCGTAGATCGCGTCGTCGCCGCGCGCCGCGACGTACGGCGTCAGGATGATGACGAAATCGATGCCCACCGAAGCCGCGTGGTTGGCGAGCTTGATGACTTCGTAGGGATTCTGGTGATGGCAGCCGGCGATGAGCGGCACGCGGCCTTTGGTGACTTCCGCGTTGATCTCGTGCACGCGCATGCGCTCTTCGTTGGTCATCGACCAGAACTCGGCGACGTTGCCGAGGCAATAATGGCCTTCGAGCTTCAGATCCGAGATGCAGTACTCGAGGTTCCACGCGGTCGCGGCTTCGTCGAGCTTGTCGTCGGGCGTGAAGTTGGTGGGCAGCGCGGTCCAGACGCCTTTCAACGTGGCCTTCGCGGCTTCCTTCGCTTCGTTTTTGCGGTATTTCATGGCACCTCCAGTGGTTACTTCAATAGCCTCGAAATCCTGTGGCACGGGCTCAAGCTCGCGCTCGAGTTTACCTTTCAGATCGCGTTCGGCAAGGGCTTGCCTGCGAAATGCGCATGCAGGTTGGCCATCAGCTTCCTGCCGCGCTCTTCGCGGATTTCCTTCGTTGTCGAGCCGACGTGCGGGAGCAGCACGACGTTATCCAGATCCATCAGCGCCGCGGGCACGCGAGGCTCGTCCCAGAAGACGTCGAGCGCCGCGCCCGCGATCCGCTTCTCTTTCAACGCCGCGAGCAGCGCCGCTTCGTCCACGATCGCGCCTCGCGCGACGTTGACGAGGAACCCTTCGGCGCCGAGCGCTTCGAGCACGCGCCCGTTTATCAGGCCCCGCGTTTGCGGGGTCTCCGGGCACGTGACGACCAGACAGTCCGCGGCCCGCGCGAGGCCGAGGAGGTCGGCGTGATAGCGATAGGTCGCGTTCTCCTTCTCGCGCGGCCCGTGATATTCGATCTGCATGCCGAAAGCCGCGAGGCGCGTCGCGGTCTCGCGTCCTATCCTGCCGAGCCCGACGACGCCGCACGTCTTCCCGATGAGCGTGTTACCGGGCGGCGGCGCGTTGCCCACCCAGCGCCCCGCGCGCACGAAGCGGTCGTCTTCGACGATCTTGCGCATGATCGCCACCGTCATGCCGGCGGCGAGCTCGGCGACCGTTCCGAAAATCGTATCGGGGGTGTTGGTGATCGGTATGCCGCGCCTGCCTGCGGCGTCGATGTCGATCGTGCCGTGCGGCGTGCCGAAGCACGCGATCAGCTCGAGACGCGGCAGCGCGTCCATGAGACCCGGTGGCAGCCCGCGCGCGCCTACCGTCACCACGGCCCTCACGCTCCCGCACTTTTCCGCCAGATACTTCGGCGCGTCGGCCGCGGTCCACAGCTTGTGCAGCGTGTACTCCTGCTCGAGCTTCGCCAGCACCGGCGCGTAGATCGGCATCGTGATCAGGACTTCGGACTTCATCGGCGCGTGAAGTTACGCCTGGCGCGCCGCGGCTGCGGCGTGGGTGCCGGCGATGCGCCCGAAAGTGGCGCCCGCCATCATGCCCGAGCCTGAAGCGTAATTACCGACCCACAGCCCGCCTACCATCTCGCCCGCGGCATAAAGACCTTTGATCGGGCGTCCCGCCACGTGCTGCACCTGGGCGGTTCGCGCATCGATCCTGAGTCCGCCGAAGGTGAAAGTCATCCCGCAGCGCACTGGGAAAGCTTCGAAAGGCCCTTCCTCGATCGTCATCGCGTAGTTGCTCTTGGGCGGATTGAGACCGACCGTGGAGCGGCCGTCCAGCACGACCGGATTGGTGCTGAAAGGCGGGAGCTTTGCCGGCACGGCCGCATTGAACTCGCGTACCGTCTTCACGAAACCGGCCACGTCGATGTCGAGCTCGGCGGCGAGCTTCTCGAGCGTGTCGGCTTTCGCGGCGGTCGCCTTGCGATACATCTGAGGATAGAGGTCGAGCGCGCGCGTTTTCGCATCCATCACCTGGAAAGCGACGCCGCCGGGCTGCGACAGGATCGCGCGTCCCATCTTGGCGTAAGTCTTGCCGCGGAGATCGTCGGCCTCGTCGACGAAGCGCTCGCCCTTGGTGTTCACCATGATGCAGTAGGGATGCATGTAGCGGTTGTATTCCGCGTGCATCGCGCCCGAAGGCACGCTGAACGCGGGCAGCGCCACGTCCTGCGGCGACGCGTGACACGTGCTCCAGCTTCCGTGCGGCATCGCGCCGATGTCCATCGCCATCCTGAGCCCGTCGCCGGTGTTGTACGGCACGCCGCGCACGTGCACCATGTCCCAGCCGGGGCCGAGATAGCGCGCTCGCATTTCGGGATTCGCCTCGAAGCTCCCGCAGGCGAGGATCACGGTCTTCGCGGTGAAACGCTCGAAACCTTTGGGCCCGAGCGCCTGCACGCCGATCACGGCGCCGCTCTGGTCCTGCACGAGCTCGACCGCCGCGGTGCCGTAGTGAAAATCGACGCCGGCTTTCTCGAGCGCCGTGTAGTAGCGCTGCTGGAGCCCGAAGCCGCCGCCGTTGGGATTGAGGATGTTCTCGTTCCAGCGCGAGCCGGGCACCCAGTCCTGGCCTTTGGACGCGAGCCAGTGCACCGTGTTGCGCGATTCGGAGACGTGGACCTGCAGGAGCTCCTGATCGGTCTGGCCGTCCGTGACACGCATCACTTCGTCCCACGCATCCTGTTCGGTGCGCCGCGGCAGACGCTCGAGGAGCGCGCGCAGCTCGTCGTCGGACGTGTTCTTCACCAGCGGGCGTATGTCTTCGAGGCCGTCGAAGACGAAGCGCATGTGGCCGGTGAGCGCGCTGTTGCCGCCGCGGTCCTGTTTGGGCGCTTTCTCCAGCACCGCGACGCGCGCTTTGCCATCGATCGCCGCGAGCGCTGCGGCGCATGCGGCGTTGCCGCTGCCCACCACCAGGACGTCGTAGTTGTGATTACCTTGCATTACCACCCCCTCGGCTCGTCGCGCAGGAAAGGCATCGCGGCGAGCTCCGCCGCGAGCTTTTCAAAGCGCTTCGCTTCCAGCTTGTCGAGCGGCGGGCGCGTGTCGCCGCAATCGCGGCCCATCGCGCGCATCGCGCCTTTGAGCGCCTCGATGCCGCCGGCGCGCTTCACCGCCTGGCGCAGCGCGGCGACGTTCTCCTGCGGTTTTCTCGCGTCGAAGTATTTCTCGGTGCGGCAAATGTCGTAGAGGTTGCGCACGAGCTTCGGCGCGACCGCGGCGAGCGGGCTGAACA
>Ga0105106_10004105_pt1 | contig 10383 bp, 7 predicted proteins | sample PPLLaktember2015_5_FD_79109 | JGI IMG/M metagenome (GOLD analysis project Ga0105106, IMG submission 79109) | Freshwater sediment microbial communities from Prairie Pothole Lake near Jamestown, North Dakota, USA - PPLs Lake P8 Core (1) Depth... | ecosystem: Environmental > Aquatic > Freshwater >... | reverse complement strand
TGGTCTCGAGCTTCCGTGGTGGAACGCTGCTGCTCGGCACCGTGGAGCTGCGGTTCGCGCCGTTCGGCCGGGATCGCTTCGGCCCGTACGGGGTGGCCGGGTTTGCGGCCGGGGTGTCGCATCCCAACGTGAACGAGTTGTATCCCGACCGCGTCACCAATCAGGCACGCGGTGTGTTCGCTGGCGGCGGGGTGGATGTGCCGCTGGGCGAGCGGATCAGCCTCTTCGGCGATTTCCGGATGATGCTGGCGGCGGAGGGAGTCGAGGGGCTGATTGGGGTGGGCCCGCTCCGCGTGGGGATTGCCTGGCGCTTCTGATGCAGCGCGCGTCGTCACATCCCGCCCATAGCCTTCCGCGCCTCAGCAAGCTCGGCCCGCCCTGGCGAGTCCGCGCGCTCGCAGATGGCCAGGAGCTGCTTGAAGTAGGTCTGCGCGGTCGCGCGCTGGCCGGCGGCCGCCGCAGCTTTCGCCGCCCCATACAACGCGCGGAAGCGATTCGGCTCCTTCTTCAGCGTCGCCTGGAACTCGACGAGCGCCAGCGCCGGCTGCCTCGTCCCGAGCAGCATGTCGCCAAGCAGTTCGCGCGCGGGCGCGAGCGGTCCGGGCGTCACGGCGTTCTTCTCGGTCGCGTCTTCGCGCGTCGCCGCGGCGCGCATGGCCGCCACCGCCTCGGCCGTCCGTCCTTCGGCCAGCGTGACGAACGCCAGCGCGCCGTCGTGCTGAATCCCGACCTGCTCGGCCCAGTACGCCTCGTTGGCCTTCGCGAGCCGATCGCGGATGTCACGCAGCGCCTCGATGGATTTCCGCGCGTCGGCGAGCGCCCCGGTGTGGGACGCGCCGAGCGCTCGGGCGAAGTGCGTCATCGCCTCGGCGTACGGGAACCGGCTCGGCGCGGGCTCGAGACGGGCGGCCGCCGCCCAGTCGCGATGCTCGAGGGTCCACCGCGCCGGAATCGCCGCGAGCGCGAAGACGCCTGCCGAACCTGGCGCCGCGCCGGCGACGACGGAGGGATCGAAGCCGGCGGCGAGGCCCGGCAGGCGCGCGAGGAGCGTCTGCACGGCGCCGTCCTGCCCCGTTTGCAGGTAGGCGTAGGCCATGTAGTCCATCGCGTGCAGCTCCTCCGCCTTCGCGCCCGTCTGTCGCGCTGCTTCCGCCGACGCGATGTTCGTGTCGATCGAATCCTGCCAGGCGCCGACGCGCGTGAAGGTGTGCGACGGCATGTGCAGCGCGTGGGGCGCGGCCGGGGCGATCTTCGCGTAGCGATGCGCCGCGTCGCGCGCGCGATCCGCCAGCGCGGGCACATCGTAGCTGTGGATGATGTAGTGCGTGATGCCCGGGTGGTCCGGCTGCGCCGGGTACAGCTTCTCGAGGATCGCGCCGGCCTTCAGTTGATTGACGTACGTCTTGTCGGTCGGCAGCGCCGACGCGGTCAGCGACAGCGCCCAGAAGATCGACGCCTCGCGGTCGTCAGGATACGCCGCCGCCAGCGCCGCCATCGCCTTCTCGTAGGCGAGGACGCGCGCCCGCTGATCGCGCGTGTCGGCGTCCGCGTACAGCGTCGCGGCGGCGTCGACATACGCGCGCTCGCGGTCCGTCTTCGGCCCGGCCTTCCGCGCGAGCGTGATCGCCTCCATACCCAGCCGCAATTGCGCCGGAGGCCGAATCGTCGCCGCGAACGGATTGCTCCAGCGCGCGATCGCGATGCCCCAGTGCGCCATGGCGCAGCCCTGGTCGGTCTCGAGCGCCGCATGGAAGCGTTCCATGGCCGGGCCGAACTCGAACGAGTGCAGGAGTGCCATCGCCTGATCGAATTCCGCCTGCGCCGGCGGGGCGCACGACGTTTCGAAGTGCACCGTGCCGAGCCGTTCGCCGGTCGGATGCTGGTGCTGCTGGGCGGCGGGAACCGCGATCGATGCGACCGTTAACAGGACGCTGAGGCGCAACCCGGGTGACATGTGGGACCTCGTTCTGGGGTGAGGGGCCATTATAGGACAGGCCCACGAACGCCGTGATCCGGCCCGATCGATCTGGCCGCGCCTGAGGGTAGAGTGGAGTGCCGATGACACGCCTGTTGAATGCTGCAGCCGCCCTCCTCTCGCTCCTCGCTCTGGCACAGCGCCCGACGCTCGACGCCCGCTTCATCGGCAACATGGCCTTCGCCATCACTGATGGCTCCACCACGGTCATGACGGACTTCCCGTACCAGTCCGGGTACAGCGTCTACATGGAATACGACGCGGCAGAAATCCGGTCGTCGACTCCAGCAACGCTGTCACTCATCACGCACCGGCACGGCGATCACTGGGACCGCGGGCTGTTCGAGAAGACCAGCTGGCAGGTTGCCGGGCCGCCGGATGTCGTGTCGCCGCTCCCGCCTGCGCGCGTGGTCCCGCTCGGGTCCGGCGGGACGTTCGGTCCGGTGAGGATCGAGGCGCTCGACACGCCGCACGCGAGCATCGGCCACCATTCGTACGTGGTGACGTGGCACGGACGTCGACTTTATTTCGGCGGCGACACCGAGGATGCCTCGCATCTCGGTCGTGTGAAGAACCTCGACGTCGCGTTTCTATCGCCCTGGCTGTACCGGTCGGCCCTCAAACGCGGCATCCACATCGACACGAAGCGAGTGGTCATCTATCACCACCAGGCGGGCGAAGCGGTGGCGGAGTGCAGGGACGGCTGCACCGTGCCCAGGCAGGGGGACACGATTCGAATCGAGTAGCGGCCACCGGCTATACTCCGGCCCGACATCATGCCGTTTCTTCGCTATTTTCCACCGATGGGGATCTACGAAACGCTCTACGCGTTTCTGCGATCGTTCGGGCGTCCGATGGGCGATCCGGGCACGCATCCCTGGAGCCAGGGGTTTCCGCGCACCGTGCAACTGCCGGGCGGTCCGCCGATGCCCGACGCAATCCGCGTCGCGCCAGACGACCTGAAGTACCCGAAAGCCTGGGGGCTGCCGGCGCTGCGTGAGGCCATCGCGGCCTACTACCGGACGTACTACGGCGCGACGCTCACGGCCGAGAACGTCATGGTGTTCGCCGGCGGCCGGCCCGCGCTCATTTCCATCCTTCTCTTCCTCGAACAGGACATCGTCGTCCGCGTGGCCGAGACCGAGTACACCCCGTACTACGACGTGCTTGAACGGCTCGGGCGAGCGTGGGCGATGGTACCGAGCCACGTCGGAAGCCGCTTCACGCCGGCGGTGGGGGACTACCTGGACGCGCCGGCCGGATCGCGGGCGCTCGTGCTCATGAGCAATCCCTGCAACCCGACGGGCATCGCGCGGCGTGGCGCAGATCTCGCGGCGCTCGTGGACGCGGCCTCGTCTGCGCACACGGGCCTGCTCATCGACGAGGCCTACGAGCTCTTCCAGGATCGGCCCGAGAGCGCGCTCGAGCACGTGAAGGACCTTGACGCGTCGAACCTGTTCGTCGTCGGGGCCGCGACGAAAGGCCTGCAGGCGCCGGGCATTCGGATCGGCTGGGTCGTGGCCTCGAAGGCCAACATCGAAATCCTCGGCAACTTCTCGTCCTTCGGCATGGGCGGCGTGTCGCATCCGTCGCAGCGCTACGCGTTGGAGCTCCTCGCGCCGGATCGCGTGGCGCTGGCGCGCAGCGCGGTGCCCGCGTTCTACCGCACCCAGCGCGATCGCTATGGGAAGGCGTTCGCAGAGCTCGGCCTGGAGTTGTTCACAGGCGATGGCGGGTTCTACCACTGGTGCCGGCTGCCGAACGGCCTGACCGCCGATGAACTGAACCGCCGCCTGTTCACGGAGGGCGCCGCGATCCTGAAGGGCACGGACTGCGATATGGCGCGCCGCGGCGAGACCTCGCCGCTCCGCGACTTCTTCCGATTCTCGTTCGGCCCGCTGGCGCCGGAGTCGTACGAGTCGGACATCGCCATCCTGGCGAGAGCGCTGACGTCCTGAGGCCGGGCGGGCCAGGCGTCCGCGGCGACTCGCTACTTCCGTCGCAACCCGAGTGCGCGGAGCCGCTTGTGCAGGCTCGTTCGCTCGGTGCCCAGCAGGCGAGCGGCGCCCGAGACGTTCCAGTCGGTTTGGTCGAGCGCCTGACGAATGCGCTCGCGCTCGGCGGCGTCGCGGACCTCCTGCAGGCCCGTTGCCGGACGCGGCGACTGGGGATGCCGGATCTCCAACGGAATCGACTCCACCGTGAGCCGCTCGCCGCGGGTGAGAATGGCCATCCGCTCCACGATGTTCCGCAGCTCGCGCACGTTGCCTGGCCAGTTGTATCGCTCGAGGACCGGCACCACTTCCGGATCGATCTCGCGCGGACGCATGTTGTTCCGCGCGCAGAACTCGACCAGGAAGTGCGCGGCCAGCGTGCCGACGTCCTGCCGCCGCTCGCGAAGCGCCGGCACGTGGATGGGCACGACGCTCAGGCGATAGTAGAGATCCTCGCGGAACGCGCCCGCGGCGACGAGTTCGTCGAGCCGCCGGTTGGTGGCCGAGATGATGCGGACGCTGACGCGAATGGGTTGCTCGCCGCCCACGCGCTGCAATTCGCCGTCCTGCAGGATGCGGAGCAGCTTGGCCTGCGACGATTCGTGCAGGTCGCCCACCTCATCGAGAAAGATCGTCCCGCCGTCCGCCAGTTCGAAGCGGCCGCGCCGGAGCGACGCCGCGCCGGTAAACGCCCCCTTCTCGTGGCCGAACAGCTCGCTCTCGATCAGCTCCGTGGGGATGGCCGCGCAGTTGACCTTCACGAACGGGCCAGACGCAAAGGGGCTCTCCCGATGCACGTGGGCAGCAAGCAGCTCCTTACCCGTGCCCGACTCGCCGAGGAGAAGCACGCTGACGTCGGATCGCGCCACCTGCGTGGCCTGCTCGACGGCCTGCCGGAACACCGCGCTCTGGCCAATCATCTTCGGCGCGTCGCCCACCAGTTCACGGAAGCGCTGATTCTCCCGCTGCAGGTCGAACCGCTCGATGGCGTGCTTCGTGACGAGCAGCACGCGGTCGCGGGCGAGCGGCTTCTCGAGAAAGTCGAACGCCCCGCTGCGCGTGGCGTCCACTGCATCGCGGATCGTGCCGTGCCCGGAGATCATCACGACCGGTGTCGTGTCTTCGCCCTGCCTCAGCGAACGCAGCAGGTCGACGCCGTTGCCGTCCGGAAGCCGCAGGTCCAGAAGATAGAGATCGGCGCGGCTCCTGAGCCGTTCGGTCTGAAACCGCTCCGCCGACTCGCAAACCGTCACGCGGTAGCCTTCGCCCTCCAGAATCAGGCGCAGCGATCGGCCGATGTTCGGCTCGTCGTCCACGACGACGATGTGGCGGGTGCGGGTCACGAGGCGGCTTCCTGATCGTGGATCCTGGCGAAGGCCGGCAGGGTCACTTTGAACGCTGCGCCGCCAAGTTCCCCAGCGATGAGCGCGATGTCGCCGCCCGACAGGAGCGCATGGCGTTTCGCGATGGACAGGCCGAGTCCCATGCCGTGCTCCTTGAAGGAAATCGTCGGCGCGAACAGCGTCGCGGCGGCATCCCGGCTCAGGCCCGGACCGGAGTCGTGTACCTCGATCGTGACCAGGCCGTTGCTCATCCGCGTGGACGCAAGCACTGATCCGCCGGCGCCTGCCGCCTCGGCGGCATTCTTCAGCAGATTGGTGAGGATGCCCTTCACAAGATCGGCTCCCGCCAGCACGCGTGGTCCGCGTGGATCCAGTTTGAGATGGTACGTCGTTTCGGGATGCGCGGGCCGGAGCAGCGACACGCGCTCGGTGACGAGCGCATTGACGTCCAGCACCTCCGGCATCACCGGCGGTTCGCTGGCGAAGTCCGAGAACGCCCGCACGCGCCTCTCGAGCGCGTCGATCTCGCTGACGACGATCTGGACGGCGTGATCCAGGAATGTGCGATCGGCCGGCTGCAGGCGAGCCTGCATCTCTTCGACGGTGAGCCGGATTGGCGTCAGGGAATTCTTCACTTCGTGGGCGGTCTTGCGCGCCAGCGTCTGCCAGCTGGCGATCTGGGTGAGGTAGATCAGGCGCTCCCGGCTCTGTCGCAGCTGGTCGGCCATGTTGTTGAACGCGTCCACCGCACGTCCCACCTCGTCGCGCGCGGGTGCGCCCGGAGCCCGGCCCGTGTCCAGCCTCCGCGACCAGTCGCCGGCCGCGAAATCCGTGAGTCCTTCCGTGAGCTGCTGGATCGGCTGGCTGATCCGATGCGCGATCAAGACAAGGGGCGCGAGCGAAACCAGCCACGCCGCGCCCAGCAGGAGGAGCAGGGCGAGGGTGAAGCCGCGCCGGAGATCGCGCCCTTCAATCGACTCCACGAGCTGCCGCGTCTGCGCGAGCTGGCTCGAAAGCTCCTCCATGCGAATCGAGCCGAGGTCGCGACTGTAGGCCTGTACGCCGCGCAGCGCAGACCCGTCGTCTCTTCGTCGCAGGTAATCGACGTGATCGCCGTCCGATCCGGAGAGGCCAAACCGTTCGGCCTCGCCGCTGTCCCAAAAGGCCCGGACGGCGTCGGGCCAGCGTGCGGCGTCCGCCACGGCGTACGACCTCGGCGCCACCCGGCCCGCCACCGCGTCCTGCTTCAGCGCGTCACGCTCGCGCTGATAGAACTGCCGCACTGTGGCTTCGAGCGTGGAGGAGAGACGCTCCAGTTCCCCGGTGGTCGCATAGCCCAGGCTTCGATCGAGCAGGGAGGTGGTAATCCACACCGTCGCTGCCAGCGGCAGGATGGTCGCGGCGAGAAAGGCGAGAATCAGGCGATTGCGCAGCCGGTTCATCGTGGTCGCCCCGACGCTGAGGGTGTTACGGCCGAAGCCGGAACGGCCCCGCCTCGATCGCGTGGGTCAACGCGGTCGCCTGGCGGCGGGGGCTGAGCGCGTCGATCAGTCCCCGCAGCGTGAAGCCCGCGTCGTCCCCACCCCTCGGGTTGTCGCCATCCAGGATTCGGTACTCGAGCCGAATCCAGAAGGGCTGATCACGGCCCAGGCTGCCGAGCGCGCCGACCGGTACCGTCAGCTGTTCGAGACACCAGGCCTCGGCGCCCGCCGACGTCAGGTACGCCACGGACTTCGACGGCGTTCCGGCGAGTGTCACGGCAAATCGTTCTTCCCAGAGATCGTAGCTCAGAACGAACAGTTGTCGGCTGCGCGCCGCGGCAGCGTCGCCTGGCCTGGCCAGTACCGAAAGGTCAAGCTCGACACGGACGGAGCGACCGTTCTTCAGCCCGACGAGCGGCTCTCCCTTGATGAAGGTGAATGCGGGCGCCCGGACGGCGACCGCATCGGCGACGCGGCTCACGGTGACGGCCTGCGCGCCGAGATGCACCGCCGCCCACGCGAACAGCGTGAGCGCGACCAGCGTTCCGGGGTGAAAGCGGCGGGCCACGGTCAGTTCTTCCGGACGCCCACAGCGGATGTGGTAAACCGAAGGCCCATCGTGAAGACGGCGCCGAATTCATCGGTGTTGAGCGGGAAGCCCACCATGAAGAACACCGGGCCGGGGCTGAAGCCGAAACCCGTCGAGAAGCGAAGCTTGCGGTCGGTTCCCGTGTCCCACACCGATCCGGAATCGAGGAACAGGGCGAGGACGCCGTACCGGTAATCCACCGACGCGTGGAACACGCGATCGCCGCCGGCCGGCGCGATGTCGTACTTGTTCCAGCCGCGGAGTGTCCGCGAATCGCCCAGCGAGAAGCGCTCGAACAGCGGGGCCTCGCCCGTGATGCCGCCGAACAGGCTCGATACGAACACGCGATGCTTCCCGGACCGGAGGGCATAGTCGGCCTGCCCGAGGTAGCGCTCGTAGACGAGGTCGCTCTCGAGCGCGGTCGTTCCGGCCCGCACGGTGAACGCGGCTTCGAGGTCGTGCCGCACGCCGGACGTCCGATTCCATCGCTGGTTGAATCGCAACGTGCCGATGGCGGCGTTAGCCATCTGCGAATCGGAGGAAGACTCGTCCAGCGCATCCAGTTCGGCAATGCTCACGCCGCCACCGACGCTGAGCTGCGGGGTGATCGCGAACTTCACGAGCGGCGTGACGGTCATGCGGTTGCGATAGGGCGCCGGCACCCCGGGGTACGCGGGGAGCGCCGCCAGCGTCTGGTCGCGCCAGGTCTGGTCGAACGTGGACCAGTCGAAGAAGACGCCCAGCCGTTCGGTGCCGAGCTTCCTCGATTCGAAGCGCAGACCGAAACCTCCGTACTCCTCGATCAAGTCGTCGCCGACATCGATTGCGAAGTGCGGATTGATCTGGAAGTCGCCGCCGCTCATGGTCAGCGGCATCTTCGCGCCCCATCCCTGATCGGAGTGATAGAGAGCGTTCGCCTCCAGCGGTTCGAAGCGCAGCCACCGCGACTGCTCGGTCCGCGTCAACTGGAACACGACCCTGATCTGCCCGGGCTGGCTCCCGCGGCCCGTCCGCCGCTCCACGCCGTAGTCGGGGAACGACGAACTCAAACGAGTCGCGAGCCGCTCGGCCAGTTCCGAGTCGAGCGGCCTGCCCGTCAGCGCCTGCAGGTCGGCGCGCATCTCCGGCGTGATGGCGCTCTCGGGGACGCCTCTGATCTCGACATCCTCGACGATGTACCTGGCGTTGATGTTGGCCTGTAGCTCGGCCTCCCTGATGCGGGCGACGACGAAGACGACGCGCGCGCGGCCGCCTGGCTCGGCAATGACCCGCACCGCCGCGACGTAGCGCGGGTGTTCGGTTTCGATCCGCGCGGCCAGCTCTCTGAGCTTCTGCCGGTCGAGCGAGCTGCCGGCCAGCTTGCTGACCTCCTCCTGGAGGCCGGGACTGAGCCGCGAGAAATCGATCCCAGACACGCGCGCAAAGGAAATGGTGGTGCCGTCGGGCGGATTGGTCTCCTGCGCGTGCGCCAGGGGCGCTGCGAACGCCAGGACGGTGGCGACGATTGTGCCGGTGAGCAGTCTCATGGAGACCCAGGAGAGCAAGAGATGGGCCATCGGCTAACTTGTTGATGCTAAACCAGATCGTGAGCGGAGAGGTGTGCCGTGGCGTCACAGCTGTGCGATGTGGGCGACACCCCGGCGGGAGTGCCAGCCGCCCGGGTGCCATTGGCAGGGGAGCCGCGAGTACCTGTACGATTGCGCGCCGCTGGTCATTCTGGCACCCGAAGCTTTGGGGGATTCATGACGCCTGTGCGCCCGTCGTCACCGCCCACGATCCTCGTCGGCACGTTCGTCTTGCTCGCAACGCTCATGGCGCCGATGGCTGCACGCCAGGCCGCTCCGCCGCAGGCACCGGCCGCGCCTGGGGCGCCGGCGCCGGGTCAGGGCCGCGGCGGTCAGACTCCGCAGGTCGTCTCGCCCGAGGTGGGAGCCGATCGGCGGATCACATTCCGTCTCCTCGCCCCGCGGGCGCAGGCCGTTCGCGTCAGCGCGGGCGACATTCCCGGGCTCGGGCAGACGGGCATGATGACAAGGGCCGAGAATGGCGTTTGGACGTTCACGACGTCTCCGCTGCCGCCCGGCGCCTACCGCTACAACTTCAACGTCGACGGCCTCTCGGTGATCGATCCCCGCAACCCGGAGACCAGCGTCTCGAACAACAACGTCTGGAGTCTGGCCTACGTCCCGGGATCGGACCTGTTCGATACGAAGGACGTGCCGCACGGCGCGGTAGCCGCCGTGACGTACTACTCGGTGCCGCTCGGGCGGCATCGTCGCATGCACGTGTACACGCCACCGGGATACGAATCCGGCACGACGCGGTATCCGGTCTTCTATCTGTTACACGGCGCGGGCGACTCCGACGAAGCCTGGACGTCCGTAGGCCGCGCCGGCATCATCCTGGACAACCTGATCGCGTCGAAGAAGGCGCAGCCGATGATCGTGGTCATGCCGGCGGGGCACACGAACGGTCCCATGCCTGGCATCGGCGGACCCGCTCCGGCGCTGGCGGTGGCTGCCGGTGAACCCGACGAGTTCACGCAGGACTTCACGATGGCCATCCGCCCGTATGTCGAGAAGCACTACCGTGTGCGGACCGGCCGCGATCATCGCGCCATCGCCGGGCTCTCGATGGGTGGGAGCCAGACCTTGAACATCGCCGTGCCTCACCTGACCGATTTCGCCTACGTCGGCGTCTTCAGTTCGGGCATTCTCGGCGGCGGTGGCCGGGGCCGTGGCGCCGCGCCCGGTGCGGCAGCCGCGCCGGCCGCGACACCCGCGCCGCCCTTTGGCGAAGCCTGGGAAAAGCGCCACGCGGCGATGCTTGGTCACGCGGCGGCGAAGAAGGGCCTGAAGCTCCTCTGGTTCAGCACCGGCAAAGAGGACTCTCTGATCGGGACCACGCGGTCGACGGTGGAACTGCTGAAGAAGCACGGGTTCGCGCCGCAGTACACCGAGAGCGAGGGCGGCCACACGTGGCTGAACTGGCGCGACTATCT
>Ga0105106_10004104_pt1 | contig 10384 bp, 4 predicted proteins | sample PPLLaktember2015_5_FD_79109 | JGI IMG/M metagenome (GOLD analysis project Ga0105106, IMG submission 79109) | Freshwater sediment microbial communities from Prairie Pothole Lake near Jamestown, North Dakota, USA - PPLs Lake P8 Core (1) Depth... | ecosystem: Environmental > Aquatic > Freshwater >... | reverse complement strand
CTGGCTGATCCGGGTACCGCAGCGTGTTTTCCAGTGTAGCTTTGATATCCTTCGGATACTTGTATAAAAGATAATCTTCTGCATGCAGAAGCTGTCTGTAAGCGTTTATTTTCGGATCCTGCGTGTCTTTATCATATCCGGAAAGCAGCTCTTTTAGCTTGTACAGATATTCATAATCCTCCATACTTTCGCGGAAGTTTTCAAGGCGTATGGAGGAGTAAGACATTCCATCCACACCCGGATAGATCAGCTGCCCTTCACCATCAAAATATTCATGGGAGCGTGAATCCCAGGGAACATTTGGCCACTTTTCACTCATGGGTTTACCTGAATGAACATTTCTCCAAAAGCTGGTCGTGCTCCAATGCTCAAAGCCATCCAGACCATACATCCAGCAATACCATGCTATACTCCGCTGGTAAACTGCCGGGCAGTCAATAAAGAAATTCGGGGCACTTTCCCTTGCAAGGGTGCAGAAATACGCCCAAATCTCACCACCGTTTGCCTGTGTTTCCGGAGATTCCACTGCATTTAAGGGTGCCCAGATATCAACCAGTTTATTTAGTCCATATTTGTCCGTGCTCTTATCCCAGAAGTTATAGGGTCCTCCTTCAGCAAACAACTGCAGGCGCAATCCCGGATCAATTTGTTTCAGTCGTTCTGCCCGCTCCTTAATTCCGGGCCACTCAAGGTCAGTTGGCTCATCCCACAATTCAACCAGTGCTTTGTCAAGCCAGCCCTTTTCGCGTAAAAACCTGGCATAGGCTGTGGTAAAATTATAGGCAACTTCGGCCTCTTCGGGTGTATATACCCCTTTCTTCATCTGTATGATCGAAAAACGGCTTAATCCGCGATCAATGCAATAGCTTAGCACTTTCTCCACCTTGCTGAAATCATAGACACCGGATTTATCGGGCAACTGGCTCACATAATTTACACCGGCAAAACCAGGATTCATCCTGTTCTTCAATAACAACCCGCAAAAACGCTGATACCAGTCAATTGGATATTCTTTCAGGTTGTAAAAATCACTTAAATTGTCCAGGTTATCCCAGGTATGGGTCACGAGGTGACCTGAAACCGGCAGTTCGAAGTTCCATACCCTGCACTTAACCGGGACAGTCACTTTTTTGGTTCCTGCTGCAACAACCGTGATCATTCCTGTATATTCACCGGCAGCAGTTCCGGGAGGTGCATATACCGTGATCCATATCGGACGGCAGACTTCATTTCCGCTGATATTTACAGTCGATTTAATCGGAATCAACGGATCAGGATGCCAGCCTTTGTAAGCTATTAAATAATCCGGTTGCCAATCAATTTTATTATATTCTACCAGGGATAATTCAATATTACTTTTTGGAATAATACTTCCATGGCCGTCTTTTAAGTCGCTTACTTCAATGGAAAGCTCATTTAGGTTCGTGCCAAAAGGTAAAATTGCAAGCTGAAATGATTCATATTCATTTTTTGCCAGGGACAGATCAATCTGTTCGCTTAAGGGCAAGGGGAATAAGGCATCTTTGCGCAGTTTGATGGCGGAATGGGTACAAGCAACCGCAAAGTCATCCTCACGCAGCCAGTTATGCAAAGCCGCCCATTTTGTTTTATGCAAAAGCTGTGCAATTTTGCAATCAATTGCGTTCACCTGGAAAGTTAATGCATTCCATCCTCCGTTTTTCCAGGCTGTTGAAGCATCTCTTTCCTGGATTTTCAGGTTTTCCAGAACAGCACCCGCTTCTGAACGAAGATGGTCAGCAACAGGATTTGAGATCCTGGTCATTGAGGCCAGACATTCACCGGTTCTTTCTATTAAATCTCTTATTTTTTCAAGATTGGGTTCAATGGTGAACCAGAAGTCACTGCTTTGTCTTATCAATTTTCCATCCCTTGATTTTATTGTTGCCGAAGCATAATAGCTTCCTTCTGAGGGCAATTCATAGTGTACCTTTTCGTTAAGTTTTCCGCCTGCCGGTATTGTAAAATCGTATGTGAAAATCAAAGGTTCCTTTCCCGACCTGAGCTGCAGTTCTGATGAGGGACCCTGTCCCTGCTGATTTATGAATTCGGGTTTGCCATTCAGCGGTAACAGGTTCAGTTCACATTTTACATTCAGCATTTCTGTTCCTGTATTTTGTCCTGTAAAGGTTATAAAGTTCTTACCCGGAACCGGATCAGGCCATCTGCCGTATTGTAAGGTTGCATTGGACGGACCTGCCAGCCTGCAACTACCACTCCAACTGGAACCTTCCCCGGTAGGAAAACTCCTTGATAAGCCCATTGTAACTTCCTGGTTTGCCGGACTATCTAATCCAAAATCGCTAAAGGGTATGATGAATTCCGAAGACCAGTCTGTTGGATTAATTGAGACAGCAAATTGCCAATTGCCGTTCCAATTGATATCACCGTTTTTATAATCAGTCATGGTCTCATTCGGATCCCCCATGATCTGAATTGAATTGCCATGGAATTCAATCACGACCATTGAATGGTTCCTTCCCCAAAGAAAGGTGTCGCGGGGACGCTTGGGGCTCACTCTCCGGCTGAGATCACCCGCTGCCGGATCAATATTACGAAAGGCCACATACAGGTTCTTTTCATCATGGCACATGTAAACGGTGACCGGGTCCTTTACATAGGAATCCAGTGTCCAGACAATAAAGTCAGATAATTCCACTGCTTTTTGCCATGAAGCATCAGTTAGCTTGCCGTCAATAACGGGCGGGGTCTTCACGGCCGGTATTTCCAGCATGGGCTGATGGATCTCGGCCCGGATCAACTGACTTTGCAGCATCATCATGCAGGTTACTGTAAACAAAAATCCTTTTAATCGAAAATTGGCTTTCATAATGATGTGGTTTATTAGAATTCACTGGTATCCAATTCTTTTGGCAAAAAACCAAGATATCTCGTGCCTATTGATTTCAAAGTATATTTCATCTCTTGAAGGATTAAATTCAAATATTATACAATATGATCCCCAGTATGCCGGAAACAGGGATTAGAATGGCGGCGTTGACTTCATATTTAAAGTTAATTAAAAAGACAATTAAGAAAATGACTATGGCCTGCCAGTTGATTTCAATGTTTCGGCCGATGGTAAAAGAAGCTGCAAAAATCATCCCTATCACTGCCGGCCTCAATCCCATGAAAATTGATGTTACAAGATTGGACCTCTTGAATTTCTCCAGAAAATGAGTGCATACAATCATCAATACTCCTGATGGTAAGAAAATGGCAATGGTTGCAATGAAAGCGCCCCAGAAACCGGCAACTTTGTATCCAATAAAAGTTGCGCTTATCAGAATGGGGCCCGGTGTAATCTGACCAATGGCGATGCCTTCTGTAAACTCTTTGACACTGAGCCAATGCAGATTTTGAACGACTGTTTCCTGTATGGCAGGGATAAAGACATACCCACCTCCAAATAAGGTTAAACTCATTCCGCTGAATACCACCATGAGTTTTCGCATGTCTGTAAAAAATCCTTGCATTCCGGGTGAAGAGAAGTGGGGAAGGATTAAAATAATGGTGATGACGGTGCCTAGTATGGATAAGAATAAATAAGGGATATTTTTCTTCTTTTTAGCGGGTAAAATTTCTGTAAATTCCTTTGGAGACAGGAATTTATAATAGAGTATAAAACCTGCCAAACCTCCAATAATAATCAAACCAAGAGTAATAAAAAAACCTCCGACCCAAATTAACAATAGACCCGATATTATACAGATGCCCCATTGTTTATAGTCGGTTACAGATTTTTTTGCCATTCTGATAGCTACAATGATGATGATAGCAACTACAGCAGGCATTATACCCGAAAAAATATTGTCAACAAGTGGCAGGGTCCCGTATTTGAAGTATGACCAGGACAAAGCAAGCACCAGAAGAAAGGAAGGCAGAATAACCGCCATCATGCTCATCAGGGCCCCCCTTATTCCATTCAGATGATACCCGATATAGGTTACTACATTTACTGCCAGTGGGCCAGGCATGACTGATGCCAGACTTATTCCGTCAAGTATGAGTTCATTCCTTATGGTTTTGTCTCTGGTGACCATTTGGTCCTGAACCACCGAAACCATTGCGAGAAACCCTCCAAAAGAGGTCGCTCCAATTTTTAAAAAATTGATTACCAGGTATTTTGATATATTCATATTCCCTTTACTCATATTCGTACCGTCACAGGGCTAATTTTTTACCGGATCTGTTAGCATTGGCCAACCTTCTGTGAAGCCTGTTTAACATCTCTTTTTGAGGATACCTGGCCTCGAGATCATGTTGGTCTGCCATTAAAACAGCCTCCTTTTTCATGTTGCTATTTTGTAAACTGTAAGCTTTTATGGTATGCGCCTCTATTTCAGCCCCGTTTTTGTAATCTGAAGTAATAGCGTAGCCTAATTTCTCCAAAGTGTCTCCTGCAACTTTTTCAAATATTCTAATCTCCTCCGGAGTGAGTTCTTTCAGGAATTTATTATAATTTCCCGCCATGATCGGCTGACTCAGATTTTGCCACATTTTTCCGCTCCTTGCTGTCTCAAGGGACTCAATTGATTGGAAATAGTCTAACATAGTCTGGTTAAATGGAACATTCAAAAAGTAACATACTTTTTTCAGTACCGATTCAGGATCAGTGATCAGGTCACGGTATTTTACATTGATGACCCGGTCGGAAGGAATGTTTTGTTCTACTTCCATCGATTTTTCCTGGTCACTCTTCCATTGCATGGCAATATGATATACATGCTTTTCTCCAACGATGGCCTTCTTAAATGAGCAGGCCACATCACGGCCGTCCCTGTGTAAATATATATACCAGGGATTTAGACCTGCAGCTTCCAGATCCCTGTACCGATGCACATTACTCATGCTTTTGCAACAGGTGTATTCGCAGTTTTGTAACTCAGCATAATAGGAGTATATCTCATAAAAAAGCGTAATCAGCGTGTTTTCTTTACAACGATCCCTGATTGTGGCCCTGTCAAATTTTGAGATTTGCCACTTCACAGGATTCAATTCAACCCATAAACAAACATCATTAACCAGTGATTCAAAATTGGCATTGTCATTCAGGTCGTTATATATTGGCAAAATGTGTTCGAATGTTTCCAGGATATGCGGTGGATGTGGTGCCGCTATTTCCGGTAATTGGTTCAACATGATCCTCAGAAGGTTGGAACCCGACCGTTGTGTGCCAATGAATTGAATAAATTTCATTATTAATGCGAAATAAGAGTTAGAATTAAATATTTGAATGTAGCTGCGGTCCTACCAAAGACATGAACCAACAAATGTATTCCATCACTTATTGACGTGGCTTTTCAATGGGAAGTCCGGGCTTTAAATCCCTGCCGTCAAATGCCTTATAATCTGCCGTATATTTAATTGCTCTATATACAATATTGCTTTCGTTTGTCGGATCGTCACCCTGATTTAAAACTCTTGATTTCCCTATCGGACTGACATATTCCCAAACGATATTTTCATTCTCATCAATCTCAAAGATATGACCTGATTCCCCTTCACAAATAAACATATGTCCCTGAGGCAATCTCTGGGCACTTGATTTGAAAGGAGAATAAAAATCGGTAATTACCGGCGCAGTATAGATATAATCAGGTTTTGCCGGACCATAAGCGGAATTAGCTTCATAGCTATAGACTCCAGGCGCAACAGCGGGAGGTGTAATGATGAAAACTTCAGAATATTTCGGATCTCTATGCTCCCCATTATTAAATACAATAATTCCACCAGCCCCTTCCAATCCCTGCTCGATCCAATGCGCGTAGTGCGCTCCAAACAGCTGCTGATCCTCAATTTCCCCCTGCTTATAGACAGCAGGATTTCCCCATCTGTACAAGAAATCACCCCCTTTCTTATAGATTCCTCCAGCACTTGTTGCAGCTTCTGCGGTTGTTGTTGAATGATCAATAATATAAATCTCACCCAAATGTTTACTGGTTAATACAATTTGATCCAATTCCGCATTATATTGTACAGCGTTAAAATGTATCCAATTCGCTCCTCCGGAGGAAGATCCTAAATAATTGATATCCAGACGCTGTGGATTATCGCTAATCACTCCATAATGATCTTTCGTACTGTCATAATCCTGAATCAAATGATCTTTCACATTCCATTCCCAAACGATATCGGCATCATTTGAATTTTTCGGTTTTAGTTCCAGTATTTGTTCATTATACAATTGCCTGAAAGGAGGGGTTAAAAGTTTTCTTCCCATTTGAATGGCTTCGGCTCCATTGATCACTTCTATAGCCAGGATCAGAATATTGCCATTGGGCATGGGATAGACATCATGGTGTTGTGTTGCAGTAGTTGTTGAATAATTGTATTCCCAGATTAAATTTCCATCCCAGTTAAATAGCTCGGCTCTGCCCCCAACACTCGGCATGGTAAAACGACTCTTGCTGGGGACCTCTGCTGCTCTTAATAAATCTCCATTTTCTAAAAGGTAAACGGATTGCCCTACACTGTAGTTGCTACTCCATTGGTTTACAATTTTACCATCATTGTTGATCAGGTAGGTCTTATTGTGTACGCTAAAAAGCGTATATCCATCAATGGTATTTCCTTTATTTAACAGCAAACCAACCGTATTTTGAGCTGATATCAATCCTGTGGACAGAAAAGATATAAGGCATGTGATCAGGAAGTATTTAGTGAGTCTCATACATATACATTTACTGATTATGATGTTAAGTTAAAGAAATTACCTGTAAGATGTTTGCTGTGTAACGATATCTTCCAATGCATTTTTGTCGCCTTTGGCCGGACCATGCCACACACCTCCTCCAAAAGTGATGATGTATACTTTGTCAGGAGTCACAGGATCGGGAATCACAGTCTTGGCCCATTTAAAATTAAAGCCTTTGATGCGGTCCCAGTTCAGGCCATTGTCTTCAGAGCGGTAAGCTGAAGAATTGAATCCCGCGGCATAAAACACACCATTTCTTTCATCTACTGTAAGTTCATAGATATGCTGGTCACGTGTCAATGTAGCCCTCCAGGATACACCATCGTCTTCAGAAAGGTAGATTCCTCCGCCTCGATTGGGCGAAAATTCAGTCTCTCCGTACCTGCCCCAGGCAGAAAGGAACAAACGGCTGGTATTATTGGGATCAACAAGTATACTGGTAGGTCCGTTCACACCTTCGGGCATTTTCATTCTTTCCCATGATTCTGCTCCATTGGAAGAGCGGTATAATGCACCATCCTGATCATTACCAATGGAACCATCATCGCTTTTTCTGGAAACAACCAAAAATAATTCACCATCACTTCTGCGTGTGATCCTCCAGGTTGCCGGATGATTCTCCTCAATGCCCCTGTTTTTCTGTTGCCATGAAGCACCATCATCACTTGACTTATATACACCTTTTCCGAAAGCACAGACATAGAGGGTGCGGTTATTGGCCTTGCTATCAGGATCCATAAGCATGTGCGTAGCTGCGGTTTCTCCCATATCCTGACTGATGGATTTCCAGGTCAATCCTCCGTTTTCACTCACCACTATACCACCCGTATATTCAGCCATATCAGCATTTCGCCACATTTTTGGTCTCGGTATGTCATGAATTCCACTCATGGCCGCCCACATTTTACCCTTAATGGTTTTGTCAAATACAATGCAATAGGTATTGTGATCCCAACCTGGTGGAATACCGTTATTTTTGGTGGTACTGGTCCAGCTATTCCCCCCATCCAGGCTTTTCATCAAACCGATGTCGGTCTCCGCCATAAACATAACCAGTGAATCGAAAGGGTCAACAGCTACCATATATCCTGTAGTCACCTGAATCCCCCTGGATTTCCAGAAACCATCAGAAACCTTGTTGGTATAAACTTGCTGCCAGGTTTCTCCCCCATCGGAAGTTTTAAATACCCGGCCCCAATCCGTTGCGTAACAAATATCCGGATCTTGATCTGACACCTTGAGGTAAAAAGGATTTTCTCCCCAACTAGGTCCGAATCGTTCATCGATCCAGGAAGATTCCCTGTTGGGTGATGCCACACCCTTTGAATATTTTTCCCTGGTACTCAACCTGTCGTTCCATGAGAGTTCCCAATTGGTACCATAATCTGAGCTTTTGGCTACTCCAAAACTAACGGAATCCTTGTGAAAATGAAGTTCTGAATAAGAGACATAGATGTTTTCGGGGTGATAATAGGACGTGGCCATACTTGCAAACTCAGGATCATCTGCTCCGTTAATTTTCTTATTTAACAATCCTGTACCCACAGGTTCCCAATGTCGTCCCCCGTTATCGGTTTTATATATCCTGGAAACATTTCTTCTATCCTCTGCCCCGTATGGGAAAGTGCCCGACATGGCATAAATAACATGCAGATTGGCGCTGGTATCAACGCCATCCACAAACTGAAGAAAAGGTTCAGCTCCGTGGGGGACGTTTACCTTGTGCCAAACGCCATTTTCCTTTGCGCCCAATCCATCTTTGCCAGACACATAAATCGTACGGTTGTCAATGGGCGAAGTCGGATCAATAAAAATATGATCCAGATCAAACCTTAATTTATCCAATAATTCCCAATGACCACCCCCATCTTCAGAAATCATAACTGCCATATAATACCTTGAATTCTTGCTTCCGGCAGGAGGCCATAAATCAACTTTTTTCTTTCGCACAAGTAAGAATAATTTTTGCGGGACGAGTGGGTCAACTGCTAATTGTTCAATCACTGATACTGAACTGTCACGAGTGACAATCAGTTCCTCTGCGTGATCTCCCTGGGCATGAATAGCAACAATATCGGAAGGTGTGGGGTAAATCGTGGCCCATCTTGCCCCCTTGTCCGTGCTTTTAAATACCATATTGGAGGTTCCCGCATAAACAATATTAGAGTCATTTCTTTCGAAAGCGTAAAATTTAGTTACGCCTCTTAGGTTAAACATTCGCCATTTTTCTCCACCGTCGTAGGTTACAAATGAACCCGTCATATCGCAACTTACATAGATGTTGTCCGGATCAGAAGGGTTTACTGCCGGTATAAATGGCATGGCACCACCACCACCCGGACCTATAAAATCCCATGCATCGTTTCTTCCATTGGGATTAACAATGGCATCCGGGCCTACAGCCGATTGATTATTTGAGCCGGTATTGCAGGATCCTACAATAACTGCAATGGCAACGGCAACAACCATTTGAAATTTATCTCGAAAATTCATCGATTCATTGAGCAATTATCAACCTTAAAAAATTGTTATTTATCCCGGCAATGACCCCTTTCCTTGCAGAAGGTCCCTCACCCAGTTGCAGGGCTTTAAGTTTTTTGACGTCGCCGGGAATAAATAACCCTGAATCATACCCACGAATAACCTGAAATTCACCCTTTCCATCTCCCTTAAGAAACAGTCCCTTGCCTGCATCATTACGAGGAGTCTCCATTTCTGAATTGTACAGGTTTCCGGCGATGATCAAGTCATCCAATCCATCCTTGTCAAAATCATCACATATAATTCCAAAAACAGCTGATATTTGGGCAAACTGGGGAAGTTTTACAAGCTTAAAACCCTCTCCTGTATTGATCAGAATGCTGTTGGAAAATGTTTTAGCCTCAAATAAATCAGATTCTTCCAATTTGTCAGCATTAAATATTTCCCCTAAAGTTGCTGAGCCAAATGAATTGTAATCTTTAAACTTATTCCTGAGGCCGGGAATCTGCTTTAAAACGCTCTCCCTGTTATGCACCGGGTAAAGTGTATCACCCTCATAGTAACCGAGTATTATATCCAGGGACCCGTTGTTATCAAAGTCTTTGGAAAACAGATTGAATGGGGCTCCTGGCATAGCTTTATACTGATAATTTTCCCCCAGATTGCCAATGATGTAATCCATCCTCCCATCCCTGTTTACATCCCCTTCAGCAATACTAAACCACCAGCCATTGCTGTTGTTTAATATGGAATCGCCTCCAAATTTTGTAAGCTTACCCATATTGTTTCTGAATAGGGTAACCGGCATCCATTCACCAACCAGGATCAGATCTTTTATTCCATCTCCATCGTAATCTGACCAAAGGGCATCAGTTACCATGCCGGGGTACTCCAGCTCTTTTGAATGGGCAGCTGTCACATCCCTAAACTTACCATTTACATTTTCCAGCAAATAACTCCGGTCTGGTCTTGGATATTGACCGGGCAACAACCTGCCGCCAATAAACAGATCAAGATCTCCATCTCCATCAAAGTCATTGGCCCGAACCACTCCTCCACTTGATTTTAGAAAGGGCAGGGCATCTGTTGTCTTAATAAAATGACCTTCCCCATTATTGAAGTACAATCGGTCCAGATAATAGTCATCCCCTGCAGGGAATTCATTTCCGCCGCTTACAACATATAAAT
>Ga0105106_10004103_pt1 | contig 10385 bp, 8 predicted proteins | sample PPLLaktember2015_5_FD_79109 | JGI IMG/M metagenome (GOLD analysis project Ga0105106, IMG submission 79109) | Freshwater sediment microbial communities from Prairie Pothole Lake near Jamestown, North Dakota, USA - PPLs Lake P8 Core (1) Depth... | ecosystem: Environmental > Aquatic > Freshwater >... | reverse complement strand
TCGCCCTGTATCTCGGACAGGTCGCCACGGAGCCAGGCGATGAGAGCCTGCTCGTCCGAGAGCTGCTCGACCTTCCCCTTCATCTCTCTCTCGAGGACGTCGGTCTCTCCTTTGATCCGATGGAGCTCCTCCTCGAGCTTCGCCACCAGCCCCGTCAGGTCGACCTCGATCGCCTCGAGGCCGCGGCGCTGGCCGAGCTTGGTGAGCGTCAGGAGCAGAATCATCGCGCCGAAGCCGCAGCAGACGACGTCCAGGAACGAAAGGCTCATGACGGCGAAGTCGCGTCGCTTGAGTCGCGCCATGGTCAGGGCCAATCCGCGGAGGGGCTCACGAAGGCTCCGCCCGTCGCCACCGCGAGCTTCCAGAAGGCGCTCGGGGCCATCGGGTCCCCCTCCATGGGAAAGAGGATGACGTTCATGGGAATCCGCGAGGAGAGATCTCGAGTCGCCTCGTCGAATAGCTTCAGCCGATCTCGCGCGGAGATCGTCGTTCGACTCGGCGAGCGCTTCCCCTGCGTCGGGAGGCCGTCGGTGAGGAGATAGACGTTGTCCGGGGCGGGTCGCATCAGGGAGACGGCTCCGAACGCCTGGAAGAGGTTGGTGCCTCCCGCGGGAACGACTTTCCTCAGGTGCTGGACCGCGCCGTCCAGGACCTCGCGGCTCCCGGCGTCGAGCCACTGTCCGTCGGTCCCGGGCACGATGGGGGTGGCTTTCGTGGAGAAGCCGTAGATCTGAAAGGTCGAGTCCCGGGGGAACTGAGTGGTGATCCAGTCGACGGTCGCGACCGCCTGCCGCCACTTGGGAGAGCGAAGCTTCAGATGGTCGGCGAGGTTTCGCCGCCGCACGACGTTGACCACGTCGTCTCCGAGCATGCTGGCCGACGTGTCGATCAGGACCAGAATGCGCCGTCCTCCCACTTTGAGGCCGGTCAGGTACTGCCGATCGCCGTCCCCCACGAAGGATCGCAGCCGATCCCCGGGGGTCTCCTCGGCGGGGGCCGCGGCCGAGAGGCGCTTGAACTCCTCTTCGAGCGTCTTGAGGTCGGTCTTGAGCTTGTTGACGTGCTCGCGCCTGGCGAGCGTCGAGGCCTCGTAGGTGGCGAGCTCTTCCTGCACCTCGGTCAGCGCCTCGATGAGCCGGCGCGAGAGTCCCGACGCCAGGACGGTTTCGCGCTCGGTTTCCCTCGCGGTGTTCCGCAGTTCCACCAGGTTCTGGTGGCCTTCGAGCACCTCGTCCTCCAGCCTGTCGACCTCGCCGCGAAGGTCCACCGTCACCGGTCGATGACTCCCGTCGAAGACCGCGTTGAGGATCGTGAACACCAGGATCACCGCGCCGAATCCGCAGCAGATCACGTCGAGAAACGAGAGGCTGAAGAACTCGACCTTCCGTCGACGCATCAGCTTCGGACCTCGATGAGCTGGACCTCGATGCCCGGTGTTCCGAGGCGGAGGCGATCTCCGGCCTTGAGAACGGCCATGCCGTCCACGCGCCTGCCGTTGAGGTACGAACCGTAGCGGCTGTGATCCTCCGCCACCAGCCTTCCTTCGATCCGCCGCAGGCTGACGTGGCGGCGGGAGATTCCCGCGACGGCCCCCGACAGGTTCAGACCCCGGGAGCCTTCGGGGATGGCAACTCCCATGAGGAACGGCGCGGGGTCGATGGGGTGCGCGACTCCCTCCCAAAGTACGTGCGTCGGGGGCCGGTCCGTCCCGTCGCGCAGAATGTCGGGAGACGGCGTCGCGGCTGCCAGGTCGGCTCCCGGATCCTCGAGCGGGAGAGAGAGCACGAAGGGGATGGCGCCGTCGTTTCCCCCGCGATGCGGGAGATGGTTGCGATGCTGGAGAACGCTCTGCGCCGCGATCCCCGGGGGAAGGGGCACGACGTTGGTCGAGATCTCTCTCGCAAGCCTCTCGGCGAAGCCCGGAAGAGCGGCCAGACGCGAAGAGATGCGCAGAATCGGCGCGTCCCCGGTGGCGAGAGCGCGGGCGAGCTCGATGAGGCTTCGATAGACGAAGGAGGCGGCCTCCGCCATCTCCTCTCTTCCAATCTCGATCGAATGCTCGCGATGGGCCGATTCGAGCATCATGAGCCCCGTCTCGTTCTCGCGCAGCGAGTCGAGAAGGCTCGGCATCGAATCGTAGAGACGCTGCTCGGTGGGCCCGGAGTGCAGGGGGTCGAAACGCGTTTCCTTGACGAATTTCTCCGAAAGGAATGAAGCCCAGTCGTTCAGGAGGGGGATGAGCCCGACGTCCTCCTCGCTCCGGACCTCTCCGCGGTAGAGCCGTTCGGCCCGGGTGATCCGGACCGCCGTCGCTCGATGCAGGTGGATATCGAGATGGATCGCCGAGTCGCCCGCGACGCCCAGCGCCGCCGCGAGTGTCGAGTCGACCATTCCGGTCACGGGAATGCCGCAGGCCCGCGAGATCCCGAGGAGGAGCCCGAGCTCGCCGTCCGAGTACCAGGGCGGCACCAGAAGAATGGCGCGGTCGATCCCTTCTTTCGCTGCGTTCCAGACGGAGCTCAAGTGCGCGTGCGCGAGATCGGCGTGGCTCAGCTCCCGGGGAAACGGCTCCCGGAGCGGAGCCCGGTCGAGCTGGTCCCAGAATCTCGTGCAGCAGTGCCTCGGGAGGAGCCGCGCCTTGCGAACCGCCGCCCAACCGGTCGTGAGCCCTTCCCGCCTGCCAAGTCCTCCCACGTCGTACAGCGCGTAGCCTGGGCTCGCCGCTTCCGGATCCTCGGCGCCCTCGCGGAGCGCGGCCACCCCGGCGTCGTCGATCTGGATCGCGGCGGTTGCCATGTCTCCTCAGGAGACCCGGAGGTGCTGGATCAGGTGCTCGTCGACATAGGTCTCGGTATCCAGCACCAGCCGCTCCTGATGGAGCTGGAGCTGGTGGATGAGGAACATGAGCACCAGGCCGAGGAGGAGAGCGATGAGGGTGGAGTTGAAGGCCGTGCCCAGGTTCTCGGTGACCCCGCTGATGTCGCCCTCGACCGCCCTCTGCGCCTGCGCCAGGGCGAGACCGATGCCGCGCACGGTGCCGATGAACCCGAGGGAGGGGATGGCCCAGGCAATGTAGCGGATCATGGAGAGCTCGGAGTCCAGCCTCTCGGCCTCGGACTCACAGACGGTGTGCGCCGTGGTCGAGACGTCCTGGATGTCGCGAGTGGCGGCGAAGCGGTGGAGCGCGGAGAGAATGGAGCGAGGAAGGAGCAGGCGCTGCTGCGCCGGCGGCAGGGCCTGAATGGGGCGCGCGTACTCCCTCACGTCCTCGGGAAGGATTCTCGTGCCCGGCGCCACGGGAATGAGCTCCATCTCGAGGAGCCTTCGCTCCCGGAGCGCCAAAACCCCCTTGTAGCCCATGATGGCGAGGGCCCAGGCCATGAGGACGAAGCAGGACTCCTGCTCGTAGTCCCGGATGACGACCCAGAACGAGGGCTCGGGCACATAGTCGGGATCGGCCTGCACCTGCGCGCGCTGCTCGGCGAAGATCGCCTGGGTCTTGGGCCAGACGACGGCGACGTAGAACGCGTGGATGACGATTGCGGCGATGAGTAGCGACAGCGTCTGGTAGACGAACTCGACGGGGTAGGTCTTCCTCATGCTAGATGTCTACCGGGAAGGAGACCGCGCTGTCGGCGGGCACCTTCTCCGTGGGCTCGAACTCTTCGAGCTCGGGCTCTTCCTCTGGCGGCGCCTGTTGAGCCGACGCGGCCCAGAGACCTCCCGCGAGAAGCGCGGACAAAAGGAGCGCGTAGAACAGCCATCGTTTCATTCCACCCACCTCGCGATTCGGAACCCGACGTCGGGTCGGGGCTCTTTTCCGTAGTCTCGAAACGTGAGCCGCAGCTGGGTCGCGCTTCCGTGGAGATAGCTCGCCCCCCGGATGACGTGGAACTCGCCCGCCGGAGGTCCGACCGGATCGGCCGCGGTGGCCGGGGGAGCCATCTCATAGTGATCCGTGACCCACTCCGCGACGTTGCCACCGAGATTGTAGAGCCCCAGGGCGTTCGCGGCGAAGCTGTCGACGGGCGCGGTCGCGGGAAAGGAATCGTTGAAGCTCGGGATCGTGGTTGCGACCATTCCTTCGGCCGACTCGTCGGCGAAGTTCCCCGCGCCGGCGGGCACCGGCAGAGATTCTCCCCACGGGTACTTGGAAGCGGTCCCGCCCGCGTACCGCGCGGAAAGCTCCCACTCCGCCTCGGTCGGAAGGCGATACCCGGTCGTGGGAGGGGAAGCGAGAACGTGGACCCCGCCGCTCGCGACATAGGCCGGCGGGAGCGACTCCTTCTCGCTCAGCCAGTTGCAGTAGGCGGCCGCGTCGTCCCAGCTCACCCGCACTACGGGATGGTGATCGGTCTCGAGGCTGTGCCCCGAGACCGCGCCCGAGTGATGCCCCGCGCGGAACTCGCGGAACTCGCGATTCGTCACCTCGCGGGCGCCGATTGCGAACGCGCGGGTGATCTCGATTTCACGGAGCCCCTCGTTCGCTCGCCGGCCCGGCTCCCGCCTCGAGGCTCCCATCTGGAACCGGCGGGGCTTCACCAGAACCAGCTCGTGACCCGAAGGGCTCGAGACGGTCTTCAGGGGGGGCTTCGCCCCCTCGGCTTGCTTCTTCACGGCGACGCTCACCAGCGTGGCTTCGATCGTCTGCGGAAAGCCGGGACGCGGCGTGATCTCGACAGCGTAGCTCTCGTAGCCTTCCTTGCGAATCTCGATGCGATGGGCGATCGCGGGAAGGTGAAGGACCTGGCGCGCGGCGCCTTTCCTTTCACCGTTCACGTAGAGATCCGCATCGGGCGGGTTGGCGGCGACCTCGACCTCGCCGAGGCGGGGCGCGAGGTCCACGAGGAGCGCTTCGCGGCTTCCCGCGGCGACTTCGACTTCCCGGGTGTCCATCTCGTAGCCTTCCCGGGAGACCGTGAGAACGTGAGGCGCGTCCGGTGCCAGGGGAAGCTCGAGGGGAGTGAGCCCGCGGTAGACGCCGTCCAGGGTGACGCTCGCTCCATCGGGCCGGCTCGAAAGCGTGAGAAGTCCGTCGGCGGGAGACAGCGCCCCGATGGCGACGGTCAGGGGCTCCCCTCCGACGACTCGGATGCGGCCTCGCTGCGGCTTCCGCGCGGGCAGGAGCGCCTCGTAACCGTGCTCACCCTCGGGAAGCTCGACGCTCACGGGCGTCGGTCCGTAGCTCTCTCTTCCTACCCGCACCGTGGCCCCCGCGGGCTCGGACACGAAAGTGACGACCGCCCAGAGAGGGGCGAGCTCGACCTCGAGAGTCGCCACGGCCCCCCCGCCCTCGATGACGACGCGCGTCTGGAACTCGCGATACTTCTCGGCGCGCACCACCACTTCGTGCTCGCCCGCGGAGATCTCGATCCGGGCAAGGGGTGTCGAGCCGATGCTTTGTCCGTCGACTAGAACGGTCGCGCCGTTCTCCGGCTTCGTCGAGACGACGAGAAGGCCCGGGAGTTTCTCGAGCGCGAAGCGGAACGTCGCCTCGGTGTCTCCGACCTCGAATTCCTGCTCGAGCCTTCGATATCCCTCTTTCTCCGCGACCACGCGATAGGTTCCCGGCCGAAGGAGGAATCTTCCCCGAAACACGAAGTCGAGCGCCGTGCCTTCGACGTTCATCCGGTCCGGCACCGGATCGATCTCGATCGAAACCGGACGCGCGCTGAACACGTAAGCCGCCACGATGCCGAGGAGGACGAGGCTCCCGAGGAACAGGAAGGCGGGGACCCGCGGCCCCCGTCCATGAGCCTCGAGCTTCTTCAGGTTCTTGGGCTCGAAGGCCACCGGCTTTACCTCTTCCGGTGCGGTGGATCGTCGGGAGCGGGGTTCCGCCTCCGCACGTACGCGAAGCCCGAGAGCCCCCGGTTTCTGCACCACCTCGAGCGCGACGGCGCCGATGCGAACCACGTCGCCCGGCGAAAGCCAGTAGGAGCCCGTGACGGCGGTTCCATTGACCATGACTCTGGCGCCTTCGGGCTCGACGAACATCTCGCCGCTCGAGAGTCCCAGGCGCGCGAGGGGCTCGCTCGAGGCCTCCTCGAAAGCGAATGGAAGGTGGATATCGATATCCGACTCGCGTCCCCCGATCGTGAGGGGAAAGCGCCGCGCGTCGAACTGCTTCAGGCTCTTTCCGTCCTCGACGAAGAACTCCATGGATCAGATCGCCTCTTCGCAGCGCACCTGGATCGGCGCGAGCGGCTTTCCCGGCTCGACGGTGAACTCCACCCTCACGTCGCGAAAGCCCGCGCGGCTGCCGACGGCGACGTAGCGGCCGGGGCGGATCTCGAGGGTCCTCCGGTCGAACTTCCCGAGGCGCCCGACACGATTCAGGGTTACGTCGGTCAGAGTGTCGGAGAGGATCTGCACTTCCATCGGCCGGGAGTAGGACGCGATCAGCTCGTCGAGCTTCGCGATCGCCTCCTTCCGCTTCGGGCCTCCCCAGTCGACGCCTTTCGCTTCGTCGAGAATGCGTGACGCTTCCTCCAGGGCGGGGGCATCCGAGAGCCGTTCGGGGTGACCGATCTGAAAGTCCAGCTTCTCCTGCAGGAGCGCGCGCGCAGCGCTCCTCTTCTTCCCCTCACGCGCGAACCGAAGGCTTCCGTCCAGGGCGAGTGCCGAGTCGTACTCGGCCTCGGCGGCGCGCCAGCTCTCGAGGCGCTCGTGCTCGAGGCCGCGATCGCGATGGCCCGCGATGGCGAGATTGCGCAGGCCCTCCTCCGCCTGGGAGAGTCCGCTCGCGGCGTCGGGCGCCGCCGGTCGAAGCGCCCGCGCTCGCAGGAAAGCGTCACGGGCCAGGGCGTAGTCCTCGCGCTTCATGGCCTCGAGCGCCTCGGTCATGACGGCGGCGAACCCGTCGTCCGGCGCCTCGACGGGCGGGGAGAGATCCGGAGTCAAGTCGATCTCCGGTGCCGGCGCGGGAGTCACCTCGTCTTCTTCCTCCTCCTCGACCTCGATCGGCGGCGGAGGCCATTCCTCGGGCGGGGGCCCGGGAATCGCCTCGGGGAGGGACGACGCCTGAACGCTCGGCGGCGCCTCCGGCGCCGGGCGCTCGCTCACCCAACGCGGCAGGAGCGTGAAAACGGCGGCTCCAGCGGCAAGGATCAGGGCGAACGCCGACCAGGTCTTCCATCCCACTCGGCTTTGCATCGGACTCGAAGCTACTGCGGGGGAGGGCTCACCACGGTGTTGGGGTCGATGGCGATGCCGGTCTCCGCCGCGAAGAGGTCTCTCAGGATCTGCCGCCAGCTCGCGTACTGGGTCTCGACGGAGCCTTTCAGCCGCAGAACTTCGCCCTCGACGTCGAAGAGTAGCTCCTGCACCTCGGAGTCGAAGGAGCCCGCGAGCTCTTTCAGCGCTTCGCGATGCATCTGGGTCTGCGCGGATTTGTCCAGGCCGTCCATGATCGCGACCATCCCGCCGAGGACGGCGACCTCACCCACGTTCGACCACTCCCTGCCTTCCCGCGACGCCATGATGCCTCCGAAAATGGCGGCCGCCCCCAGAATCTTCCGCCACTTCGCGGCGCGGTTGAGCTCGTCGAGGGCCATCTGCTCTTCGTAGCTGGCGGAGCGCCATCCGCGGTAGGGCACTTCCATCTTCGCGTACAGATCGGCGTAGTACTCGTTCAGGGTATCGACGAACATGTGGTCGCGCTCGCGGATCTCGGAGACCCGCGCCATCATCGGGTCGCCGTCGGCGGGAAGCCGGGCGGGGGAGTACTTGCCTTTCTTTACGGCGAGATAGCTCGAAAACGCCGCGGGCGCGAGGTCGTTCGCGAACTTCAGCTCCGAGACTCTGCGGATCTCGGCGAAGTCCTCGGGGTCGAGGTCGCTCCTCTTCTTCAGGAGATCGTTGGCGATGCGGTTGTAGAGGCTCTGGAACGGCTCGTCGGTCGCGTCCTCCTCGTAGCCCAGAGGGTCCGCTTCCTGCTTGTAGCGCTTGCTGAGCCAGCTCCTTCCCGTCGCGTCGAAAACGACGACGTCGATCTCGAGCTTCTTTCCCGTCGAGCTCACGATGGCGCCTTCGACGATCACATCGACGCTGGTGGCGGAGGGCACCATGCGCACCGCCCCCCAGTACCCCGTCGACTCGAGCGTCCGCTTCAGGTTCATGGGAATCCAGCGGGCTTCGGACTTGCGGATCTCCTCGAAAACACCTTTCTCCTCGAGGACGAACCGGGTGTACTCGTCCTCGGGAATGCCGGAGTCGAAGACATGGACGCCGACGTCGAGCAGTCGATCCTCGGGGACCTCCTGCACCGCTTGAAGCGCCTCGACGGGCTCATCATCCAGGGCGAGAGCCGCAGGTGGAACCGACAGCAGCGCCAGTGCAGACGAGAGAACCGCAACCCTCACCGTCTTGGTCATGACCCCCTCCCGAATCATCCTTCGGTCTCCTTCTTCTTCTCTCCGAACTTGTACGCGCGATACTCGTCCCAGAGCCTCTCCCGAAGCTCGGGGTCCTCTTCCTTCATCGCCGCTTCGCGGAGCTGCCGGGCGACGATGTCGTCGTCTCTGCCGTCGCCGACGTCCGCGGGAACCCGTCCGTTCGACACTTCGCCGGTCTCGCTCTCGGCCTCCGGAGCGTCTCCGTCCCGGGCGACTTCCTCGCCGGTAGCCTCGTCGGGGGAGTCGCCCGTTCCCTCGGCGGTCGCTCCTGCGGTCCCTTCGCTGCCTTCGTTACCGCCGCCGCCTTCTTCCCCCGCGCCGCCTTCTTCGCCGGTCCCTTCTCCACCGCCGCCCGGAGCCGTGCCGGCGCCAGCGCCGCCCCCAGCCGCTCCCGCCGCTTCACGCCTCTGCTCCAGAATCTCCTGTTCCCGGAGGATCAATGCGTCGAACTCCGAGAGCGAGGAGTCGAGCTTGCGGTCGAGCCCCTCCCGGCGCTCCTCCGTCGTCTCGACCTGGGTCAGCTCCGGTGCGGGCGAAGCCGTCTCGTCCTTCTTCCGGGCCTCTTCCGAACCCGATTCCTGAGCGCCGGCGGCGAGCGGCTGCAGCAGGACCACCAGCAGAGCCAGGAGCTTGGAAAGCAGGCGTTCTCTTGTCATTCGATTCGAGCCCCGGAACCTATGGGGGAAAGTCCTCTACGAGTCGTTCCTTCATGGTAACCCATGTGCAAAAGGAGGGCCAAAACCATTCTCCGGCGAGCGCGCGAGCGCTCCCGCAAATCCCGCAATTTGCTGGCGTTCTGTCGTTCTCGCCCGTCGGTGCCCGCTTGTGTATCATGACCCCTCGTTCCAGCCGATCGGCTCGAGGACGGGGCGTCCGCTCGTGTGGACAGGCCGCCAGCTCGACCCGGCCTTGAAGGAACCGACGACGAATGCTCGAGCTCATCCCTCCGGAGCTGGTTCTCCTCGGAAGCGCCGTCGTGGTTCTGGCGACCGTCGTGGCGGCGGTTCACGCGGCTCTATACAAAGAAGACGTCCGGGCCGCCATCGGCTGGGTCGCGGTCATCATCCTGGTGCCGCTCGTCGGCTCCCTCCTCTATTACCTGATCGGCATCAACCGCATACGGAGGAGGGCGGTCGCGCTGAGACGCGAGCACGAGCGGACGATGCTGCCTCTTCCCCCGGGATGGCTCCGTCCGGCGGAGGTCACGGCGATACTCGGGGGAAACGCGGACGCCGCGGCGGTCGCCAGCCTGGTGGAGAAGATCACGAGTCTGCCGCTCCTGGACGGCAATCGCGTCCGCCCCCTGATCAACGGGGACGAAGCCTACCCCGCGATGCTCGAGGCGATCGCCGCTGCCGAGAGGTCCATCTCGATGATGACCTATATCTTCGACAACGACCGATGGGGAAGGCTCTTCGCCGAGGCGCTCTGCGCCGCGCGGGCTCGCGGGGTCGAAGTAAGGGTGCTCATCGACGCCCTGGGATCCCGGTACTCGAGACCGCCCGTGACTCGTTTGCTGAGAGAGCGGGGGGTTCCGGCGGCGCTGTTCCTGCCTGCCCGGTTCTCGACGGTTCTCATTCCTTCATTCAACCTGCGCAATCACCGCAAGGTCATGGTGGTCGACGGGCGCATCGGCTTCACCGGCGGCATGAACATCCGCGAGGGCTTCGTTCTCGCCGAGAAGCCGAAGTACCCGGGACTCGACCTCCATTTCCAGGTGGAGGGGCCGGTGGTTCGCGATCTTCAGGAGATCTTCGCCGAGGACTGGGAGTTCACCACTTCGGAGTCGCTCTGGGGCCAGGACTGGTTCCCTCGTCTTTCGCCTGCGGGGAACTCGATCGCCCGGGGAATCGCCGATGGGCCGGACGACGACCTCGACGTGCTCACGTTCACGCTTCTCGGCGCTCTCGCGAGCGCGCGACGGTCTATCCGGATCGTGACGCCGTATTTCCTTCCCGACCAACCCCTGATTTACGCCCTCAACGCCGC
>Ga0105106_10004102_pt1 | contig 10386 bp, 8 predicted proteins | sample PPLLaktember2015_5_FD_79109 | JGI IMG/M metagenome (GOLD analysis project Ga0105106, IMG submission 79109) | Freshwater sediment microbial communities from Prairie Pothole Lake near Jamestown, North Dakota, USA - PPLs Lake P8 Core (1) Depth... | ecosystem: Environmental > Aquatic > Freshwater >... | reverse complement strand
TAGCGAAGTGCATTCCGCACCTGCAGGGGGCGTTCCCAGCACCGCACGCGAAGGAGGAGCGTGCTTCGTGAACGCGCCGATCGGTCGCGGCAGCGCGAGGCTCGCGTGCCTGCGGCCCCCCCGGATGGCCCCGCGTCACCACCGATGCGACGCGACGATCTCGCCCCTCTTCACCTTCCAAAGCCTCCGGTCCGGCCCCGGTAGCGCCCACGCACTCCTCGGACCTCTTCAAATCGAGTTCAGATGCTGCGGCTGCCGTGGCCGCGGGAGCTGGCCGGCACTACGGCGCCCCGGGTCGACCCGACGGGCGTTGCGGCGCGCAATGGCCTTGGAACCCGAAGGCCCCGATCCGTGCGGCGCAGCCGGAAGCTCGCCCGCACTGGTCCGCCCCTTGCTACGGCTACTGCTGGGTCAGTCTCCTAGACGCCGTCCCCGGTCACGCCCCCGCACGCCGCGAGCTGCGCCTCGAGCGCCGCGGCGCGGGCGCGGCGCCGCTCGCGCCGCGCGTCGGTGTCGCACAGCCGGTCGAGCACCTCCTCCGCCCAGGCCACGTGGCGCCGGGTCCGGCGCAGGATCTCGTCGAGGATCTCGAGGGTCGGCGCGTCGGCGATCGGATCGGTCTCGCGGATGCTGCGCTCGTAGACCTTCGCCAGGTGCGGCTTCAGCACGTCGAAGACCCCGCTCAGCTTCTCGATGGTGAGGTCCGGGGTCTCGGGCGCCGCGAGCGCCTCCACGAAGCTCGCGAAGCCCTGGTTCGGCGACTCCGAGGCGGCGACGGCGCGCCGCCCGCAGCGCAGCTCGGGAAGGCGCTTGCCGAGGGCGTCGGCGGCCTGGGCGCTCTCCCAGACGATCTTGCCGAGGCCCGTCTTCACGGGGACCTCGGGCACGGTGGCGAGCCAGCCGCCGAGGATCAGCAGGGTCCACTCCTCGGCGTAGCGGAAGTTGCGCACCCGCCGCGCCGTGGCCTCGACGTCGTAGCGCCCGTGGAGCTCGCGCAGGTCGGCCGGCACCTCGAAGGCGCCGTAGGGGGCGAAGTGGGTGCGCTCGTTCGCGCCGGTCCCGGGGTAGAGGCGGGGCTCGCTCACGCCGCCCTCCCGGCCGCGGCCGCCTCGGCCGCGCGCTTCGCGCGATGGCGCTCGCGCAGGATCGCGGCGGCGCCCAGCAAAGTGGCGCGGCTCGGCCCCTCGCCGGAGAGCCGGGTCAGCTCCTCCAGCTCCTCCTCGGTGAAGCCCGCCTCCTTGCGGTCCTCCCAGGCGATCGGGATGGCGGCGTCCTCGCGGTCCGAGCGCGCCCCGCCGAAGCTGAACTGCTTGTCCACCTGCTTGCGGAACTCCTGGGCGCGCTGGAACCGCTCGGGGTCGTCCTTCGTGAACTCCTTCACCCACTCGCTGCCGAAGCGCACGTGGGTGAGCTCGTCGGCGAGCACGTAGTCGATGGCCTGGCGCATCTTCTCGTCGCCCACCTGCTCGGCGTAGCGGATCATGTCGCGGAACACGTCGCAGGCCAGCCCTTCGAGGCCGCGGTTCACGCCGGCGACGCGCAGGGCCGGGTCGTCCGCGCAGGCGCACTCGAACAGGAACGTGCTCTCCGGGAACATCCCCGGCCGCCCGCCGACGTGCTCGAGCAGCTTCTCGTAGATCTGCACGTGGCGCGCCTCGTCCCAGCATTGGCGCGCCATGTTCATCTTGAACTCCCAGGGGGCCTCCGGGAAGTCCCAGAGCGAGCGGCCCGCCCCTTCCAGGGCCTGGAGCTCGCCGACGTAGATGCCGTGCATGCGCATCAGGAGCCGCGTCGGGGCCGCCGGGTCCTCGGGGCGCAGCGGCTCGTTGAGCACGATCAGCCCGAAGCCCGGACCGTAGGCCTCGTAGAGCGGCTGCGCCGCGGTGCCCTGCACCGAGGCCTCGATCATGGGCGCCAGCTTCTCGAACACCTCGACGACCTTGTCGACGTCGTCGGGCAGCGTAGCCAGCACCGTCGCCGCGGTGTTGTCCTGGCGCACGAAGCGGCTGTCCCGCGCCAACTCCGAGTGGTGGATGAAGCGTCGCATGGAGACCTCCTGCGGGGGCGTCCACGCAAGCGTAGTCCAGGACCGACCCGCTGCTACCCTCGCCGCCACGCATAGGGGAAACACCGATGGAAGAGCCTCGGGTGCTGCGCTGGGAGAGGCTGACCAAGAAGCAGTTCGACGCCCTCGACCGCGCCCGCGCGGTGGTGCTCGTCACCTGCTCGCCCCTGGAGGTCCACGGCCCGCACCTCCCCCTCGGCGCCGACGTGCTCGAGGGCGAGGGCCTCGCCGAGCGCATGCTGCGCTTCCTGCCCGAGCGCCACCGGGACCGCACCTTCCTGAAGCTGCCCTGCATCTATGCCGCCTCGGATCCGGTGCCCCAGCCCGGCTCCCTCTCCTTCCGCCCCTCGACGACGGTCGCCTTCCTCGAGGACCTCGGGCGCTCCCTCGCCGCCCAGGGCTTCCGCCACGTGCTGGTCTCGAACTTCCACGGCAGCCCGCGCCACTTCCTGGCCCTCGAGGTGGCCTGCGACCGCGTCTCCCGCGAGCGCGGCATCTCGATGCTGTGCGTGTTCTCGGCGATGCTCTCGCGCCTCGCGGTGGGCGGCTCGGAACTCGGCGACGTGCTGGGCCACCTTCCGGGCGTCGCGAAGGACGACTTCGACGGCGACACCCACGGCGGCCTCGTCGAGACGGCGCAGCTCCTGGCCCTCCACCCCGACCTCGTCGACCCCGACTACAAGAGCCTGCCCCCGCGCAGCGTCTCGCGCTGGCTCGAGGAGCGCGGCGAGGCGAGGCCCGCCGGCGGCGCGGGAGGCAAGCTCGCCGCGTTCGGCGACCTGCTCCACGGCTTCCGCGCGGGCATCCGCTTCTTCTCCGAGGAGACCTACTCGGGGAGCCCGGGCCGCGCCTCCGCCGAGCTCGGCGAAGGCTTCCTCGACACTCTCGGCGCGGCGGCCGGCGAGCTCGTGGGCCAGCTCCTCGACGGCACGCTCCCCGAGGCCGAGTGGCACTCGCCGCTCTGGAAGCTGCGCCACCTCTTCACCCACCCGGCGGCGGTGCGCTTCTTCGACGCCTGGCTCGGGGTCCCGAAGACGATCCGCTGACGAGCGGCGACCGGTTGCCGGGCCCGTCCGCCCGCCCGGCAACCCCCTCCCGCCTGGCTACCCCGCCCTCGCCGATCAAGCCCCCGAAGCGGGCCGCCGATCCTCCCCCGGGGAGCGGCGCCCATGAACTCCTACTTCTGGCTTCCGCTGCTCTGCGGGCTGGCGTGCCTCGCCTTCGCCGTGCTCGTGGTGGTGCGGGAGCCCTGGGCGACGACCACCCGGCTGACGGGCCTGATCCTCGCCGGCGCCGCGTGGTGGGGCTGCTGCGAGGCGCTCTGGACCGTCGCGCCCGACGCGGCCTCGGCCCTGCGCCTGGTGCGCCTCTCCGCGCCGGGCTGGATCTTCGTCGGGCCCCTCGCGCTCCATCTCCTCCTCGACCAGGCGCCCGGCCTGCCGCGGGGGCTGCGCCGCCTGGTTCCCCCGGCGTACGCCGTCGGGTGCCTCGCCCTCCTCGCCGAGTGGGCGACTCCCTCCCTGCACTCGGGGGCGATCCCCGTGGCCTGGGGCTGGGGCTACGTGCCGACGGCGGCCTACGGCGTCTGGTACGCCTTCACGGTCGCCTGCGCCGGGGTCGGCGCCTACTACGCCCACGCGCGCATCCGCGCCTCGGGATCTCCCGCCGAGCGCGGCCAGAGCCCCTGGCTGAACGCCGCCCTCGGCGTGCCCCTCTGCCTCGGCTCCGTCACCGACGGCCTGCTGCCGCTCTGCGGCGTCCAGGTGCCGCGCCTCGGGGTCGCCTCCTTCGCGATGCTCGGCGGGATCGTCGCCTGGAGCCTGCACCGCTTCGGCTACTCGGTGCTCGCGCCCGGGTCCTTCGCGGCGCCGATCCTCGCCTCGCTGCGCGACGGCGTGGCCCTCGCGACGCCCGACGGGCGCATTCGCTTCGCGAACCCCGGGCTCGCGGCGCTCCTCGACCTGCCGCTCTCCGAGCTGCCCGAGCAGCCCGTCGCGCGCTTCCTGCCGGGCGCGCCCCTGGCTCCGCCCCGCGAGCTCGGCGAGGTCGAGTGCGAGCTGTCGGGCGCCCGCGGCCCCCTGCCCGTCGCCCTCTCCACCTCGCTGCTCCGCGACCGGCGCGGAATGCTGATCGGCGTCGTGCTCGTGATCCGCGACCTCCGCGAGGTGGTGGGCCTGCGCACCCGCCTCCTCACCTCGGCGCGCCTCGCGGCCGTGGGCCAGCTCGCCGCCGGCATCGCCCACGAGATCAACAACCCCCTGGCCTACATCGGCGCCAACCTGCGCGCCCTGCGGGAGCAGTGGCTCGCCCTCGCCGCCTCCTCGCGGGAAGCCGGCGAGAAGCCCGCCTGGGGCGACCTCCTCGAGGAGGGCATCGCGATGCTCGACGAGTCCCTCGAGGGCGTCGACCGCACCGCCGCCATCGTGCGCGACGTGCGCGTCTTCTCCCACGGCGGAAGCGACGCCAAGGAGCACCTCGCGCCGAACGAGCTGGTGGAGCGCGCCCTGCGCGTGGCCGAGCCCCACGTGCGGCGCCGCGCGCGCGTGGAGCGGGCCTACGAGGACGTGCCGCCGGTGGTCGGCTCGCGCCGGGAGCTGGAGCAGGTGCTGCTCAACCTGATCATCAACGCGGCCCAGGCGATCGCGGGCAAGGGCACCGTGCGCGTCGCCACCTCGCGCTGCGGCGACGAGGTCGAGATCATCGTCTCCGACACCGGCTGCGGCATTCCGCCCGAGGCGATGGAGCGCATCTTCGACCCGTTCTTCACGACGAAGCCCGTCGGCGAGGGCACCGGCCTCGGCCTCTCGATCTCCCACGAGATCGTGCGCCGGCACGGCGGCCGCATCCTCGTCGACTCGGTCGTCGGGCGCGGCACCGAGGTGCGCGTGCGCCTGCCGGCGGGAGCCGCGCGCGGCGACAGCTAGCGAGCGCCGGCGGGCGCCCCAGGCGGCCGCCCGATAGCTTCTGCGGCCATGCCCCGGCGCCTGCGCACCACGACGCCCGTCGACGGAAGCGTCTACGTAGAGCGCCCGCTCGCCGAGCGCGGCGAGATCGCGGCGGCCGTCCGGCGCGCGCGCGGCGCCGGCGCCGACTGGCGGCGCGCTCCCCTCGCCGAGCGCACGGCCCTCCTTGCGAAGGCGGTCGACGCCTTCGTCGCCCGGCGTGACGAGATCGCCCTCGAGATCACCTGGCAGATGGGACGCCCCCTGCGCGACGCCCCGGGCGAGGTGCGCGGCTTCGAGGAGCGCGCCCGCCACATGCTGGCCATCGCCCCAGAGGCGCTGGGCGACATCGGCGTCGGCGAGAAGGCGACCTTCACCCGCTTCATCCGCCGCGAGCCCCTCGGCCTCGTGCTCACCATCGCGCCCTGGAACTACCCCTACCTGACGGCGGTGAACTCGGTGGTTCCGGCGCTCGCGGCGGGGAACGCCGTGATCCTGCGCCACTCGGCCCAGACGCCGCTCTGCGCCGAGCGCTTCGCCGAGGCCTTCGCGGCCGCCGGCCTGCCGGCCGGCGTCTTCCAGTTCCTCCACGCCGAGCACGAGGACGTGGAGTGGATGATCCGCGAGCTCGAGGTGGACCACGTCGCCTTCACGGGCTCGGTCGCCGGCGGGCGCGCGGTCCAGCGGGCCGCGGCGGGCCTGCGCTTCCCCAGCCTCGGCCTCGAGCTCGGAGGCAAGGACCCGGCCTACGTGCGCCCGGACGCGGACCTCGCGCACGCCGTCGCCGGCCTCGTCGACGGCGCCTTCTTCAACGCCGGCCAGTCCTGCTGCGGCATCGAGCGCGTCTACGTACACGAGGCCGTGTACGACTCCTTCGTCGAGGGCTTCGTCGAGGCGGCGCGGGCCTACCGGCTCGGCGACCCCCGCGAGCCCGGCACGAGCCTCGGCCCGCTCGTGCGCACCGCCGCCGCGGACTTCGTGCGGGGCCAGGTCGCCGAGGCGCTGGCCGCCGGAGCGCGGGCGCTGCTCGACCGGGCCGCCTTCCCCGCGGACGCCGAGGGCACGCCCTACCTGGCGCCCCAGGTGCTCGTCGACGTCGACCACTCGATGCGCGTGATGACCGAGGAGACCTTCGGCCCGGCGGTCGGCATCATGCGGGTGGGCGGCGACGACGAGGCCGTGCGCCTGATGAACGACAGCGCCTACGGCCTCACCGCGTCGATCTGGACCGCGGACCCGGCGGCCGCCGTCGCGATCGGCGACCGCGTCGAGACGGGCACCTGGTTCATGAACCGCTGCGACTACCTCGACCCGGGCCTCGCCTGGACGGGCGTCAAAGACTCGGGGCGGGGCTGCTCCCTCTCGCGCGTGGGCTACGAGACGCTCACGCGCCCGAAGTCCTTCCATCTCCGCACCGCCACGCCTGCGAGCTCCTGAACCCCGGAGGTCCCTCGTGCTGAGCCGCCACGACGACTACCCCGTCCACCAGACCCAGGCGCCCCTGGCGCGGCCCGCCACCACCGACCGCAACTTCTACGACCGCTACTGGTTCAACGGCTTCCAGCGCGAAGGCGGCTTCTACTTCGGCGCCGCCCTCGGCCTCTACCCGAACCGGCGCGTGATGGACGGCGCCTTCTCCTTCGTGAAGGACGGCGTGCAGCACGCCTTCCACGCCTCGCGGCTCGCCCCCGACGACCCGAGCGAGACGCGGGTCGGCTCGCTGCGCGTCGAGGTGCTGGAGCCGATGCGCGAGTTGCGCCTCGTGCTGGGGCCTAACCCGACGGGGATCGCCGCCGAGCTGCGCTTCCGCGCGCGCACCGCGTGCCTCGAGGAGGAGCGGGCGCCGATGGTGCGCGACCGGCGGCTGCTGATGGACACGACGCGCTTCACCCAGTTCGGCGTCTGGGACGGGTGGCTCGAGGCCGACGGCCGCCGCACCCGCATCGATCCCGAGGACGTCCTCGGCACCCGCGACCGCTCCTGGGGCATCCGCCCGGTGGGCGAGCCCCAGGCGGGCCGGCCCGCCGGCGAGCCCCAGATCTTCTTCTTCTGGGCGCCCCTCCAGTTCGGCGATCGCTGCGCCCACGCCGCGAGCTTCGAGACCTCCGACGGCCAGGCCTTCGACAACTTCGCCTGGCTCGCGCCGCGCTACCCGTCGCCGGGCGCCGTACCCGGCGTGCTCGACCCCGGCGCCAAGCGGCTGCTCGGCGTGCGCCACGCCATCGAGTGGCGCCCGGGAACGCGCTGGGCACGGGCCGCGGAGCTCGAGCTGCTGCGCGCGAGCGGCGCGTCCGAGCGCATCCGCCTCGAGCCGTTGCTGCGCTTCCAGATGCTCGGCATCGGCTACGGCCACCCCGAGTGGGGCCACGGCTTCTGGAAGGGCGACCTCGCCGAGGGCGGCGAGAGCTGGAAGCTGGACGAGCTGAACCCGCTGCTCCCCCAGCACCTCCACGTCCAGCAGGTGGTGCGGGCGCGCTGGGGCGAGCGGGTCGGCGTCGGCGTGCTCGAGCAGATCGTGCTCGGGCCCTACCCGCGCTACGGCTTCCGCGAGCTCTTCGACGGTGCCGCGTGAGCGCCGGCGCCGAGGACGTCGCCCGGCGCCTCGACCGCCTCGAGTCCCTCGAGGAGATCCGCCAGCTCGTCGCCCGCTACGCCCTGGCCCTCGACATGCGCGACCTCGACGCCCTGTGCGGCCTGTTCCCCGAGGACGTGCAGGTAGGCCGCGGCCGGCGCGGCCGCCCGGCGCTGAAGGCGTGGTTCGACGAGACCCTGCGCAGCCAGTTCACCGGCACTGCCCACGTCACGGGCAACCACGTCATCGAGCTGCGCGGGCCGGACCGCGCGGCGGGCGTCGTCTACAGCCGCAACGAGCACGAGACCGGCGAGCAGTGGATCCAGATGACGATGCTCTACGTCGACGACTACGAGCGCCTCGCCGAGCGCTGGTACTTCCGCCGGCGCCTCCCCCTCTACTGGTACGCGGCGGACCCGCGCACCCCGCCCCTCGGGCCGAACAAGATGCGCTGGCCCGGCCGCGAGCCCTACGAGGGCGGCTACCACGAGTACTTCCCCTCCTGGCGCGAGTTCTGGGCGCGGGCGCCGGAGGACGCGCCGGCCGTCCCCGAGCCCGCGCCCCTCGGCGAGTTCCTCGCGCGCATGCGCGGCGGCGAGCGACCCGTCTCGGTGCGGGTGCGCTGAACGAAGGACCCGGCGAGCGCATTCCCCTGGAGCTCGGCCGCCTCGCCGGCTCAAGTCGAGCACGCGGTCCTTCGACCAGCACCTCCAGTCGCCGGGGGGAACCAGGAGGTGGGCTTCCGTACGACCCGGATCGCGCTGGCGTTGGGGCTCGGCCTCGTCGCAACGGGCGCAGCGCAGCCAGGTTGCCCTCCCGGCGCTCACGTCGAGACGGAGCGCGCCTGGGGCCTCGACCTTTCGTGGTGCGAGATCCCGACGACCTCGCTTCGTCCGGGTACCTGGCGCTCCGCCTATCGTCAGGGTGCCTTCCGCGCCGCCTACCCCCAGGGGGGGTCGCGCCGTGGAAGGGGCCTACTCCGACGGCATCCCGAGCGGCGTCTGGTCGGCCTGGCACGAGGGCGGCGGGCTCGCGTGGCGCGGTCACTACGGCTCCCGGGGAGCCGACCGGTCGATCGCGCGTTCGGGCCATCCGGTCGTGTGGCCGCTGCGCGGTCCGCCGGAAGGCCCGATGGATGGCGTCTGGGAGTTCTGGTACGAGGACGGTACACGCCAGCGCGCAGCCACCTATCGAACGGGCGAGCTCCACGGACGCCTCGAAGACTGGCGTCCCGATGGCACGATCTACCAACGCGCCGAGTATGCGAACGGCGATCTCGAAGGCCTGAAGGAGACCTGGCACAGCTCGGGCAAACGCGCCGAGGTGGAGCACTTCGAGGCCGGGAAGCGTGCGGGCGCCTGGCAGCGCTTCTACTTCGATGGACGCCCCCGCGATAGAGGCGAGTACGTCGCCGGGAACAGGCAAGGCGTGTGGACGACCTGGCACGCGACCGGGAACAAGGAATCCGAGGGCAGGTACGAGGGCAGTCGGCGGGTGGGCGAGTGGCGCACGTACCACTCGAACGGCGCGCCGCGGACCGTCGAGCACTACACGGCAGGTAAGCTCGACGGAGAGCTCCGCGAGTGGCACTTCGACGGGGTGGTGCGCCGGCACGAAGGCTACGAGAACGGGCGCCGGACGCGATCGGAGCGGGTCGAAGACTACGATCCGTACCATCCGAACGGCAGCTCGGGGACGATGAAAGACCTGCTCGCGTCCGGCGAGCGCCGCGTTCCGTTTCGCTGGGGCACGTCGTGTCCCGAGGGAGCGCACGCGGTCGAGCGCCTCACGGTGGCGCGCTGGAGTGCGAAGGGCTGCGTCGACGAGCTCGGCCGACGGCAGGGTGCCTGGACGGGCGAGTACAGGAAGGGCCGCAAGCGCTTCGAGCACTCGTACCGGGACGGCCAGCTCAACGTGCTCCGTGAATGGTGGGAGAACGGGCAGCTCGCCATCGAGACCTCTTTCGAGGGAGGGCTCCCTCACGGAGCGTTCCAGGAGTGGGGTTGGTTCGGCTCGCCTCGGACGTCGGGGCGCTCCGAGCGCGGCCGCCCTGTCGGGACCTGGCAAAGCTGGCGCGAGCTCGGCGTTCCCGAGGCGAAGGTGGAGCTGAGCGCGACCGGAGAGCTGTTGCGCTGGGAGAGCTGGAACGAGATCGGCGCACTCGCCGAGAAGGGCGAGAGCGCGGCGACGGGTAGCTATCGCCTTCAGCGCTTCGATGAATCGACGGGATATCCACGGCTCGTCATCGAGACCCCTGCGAAGCTCTACGAGATGCAGGAGCAGTTGCCCTCGGGCCACGTCGTCGGCCGACTCGGGGTCCGGGTCATGCTGACGGGGCTGGCGACGGAGCGGGACCACCTCGGCCAGCTGCTGGCGCGGGGCCGCTACGTCGAGGGAAGGCGCGACGGCGACTGGGACTTCGTGCGAGAGGGAAAGATCAGGTCCTACCGCAACGGTGCGATCGTCGAGCGCTAGCGCTGCGCAGATCCCGGCCCGTCCCGGAACGGCCCCAGGCGGCGCCGCTCGAGCTCGGCGCTGGCCAGGCGGCGGAACTCGCGGTTCTTGATCATCACGAGCGCGATGGTGCCGACGTAGCCGTAGGGGAGCACCGGCGCCTCGGGCACGACGCGCAGGCGCTGGAAGGGGCGCGAGCCGTAGGTGTGGTGGTCGGCGTGGCGCGAGAGGCCGATCAGCGACCAGTAGGTGAACCACGAGTGGGTGTCCCAGGACTCGCTCGGGCCGACGCGGGGGCCGCGGCGCTCGAGGCCCCAGTGCTCGAAGTAGTTGACGATCTCGAGCAGCCGGCT